>Ga0209181_10002105_pt1 | contig 33061 bp, 32 predicted proteins | sample MAT05_FD_187208 | JGI IMG/M metagenome (GOLD analysis project Ga0209181, IMG submission 187208) | Freshwater microbial communities from Lake Fryxell liftoff mats and glacier meltwater in Antarctica - MAT-05 (SPAdes) (version 2) | ecosystem: Environmental > Aquatic > Freshwater > Ice > Liftoff... | reverse complement strand
AGTCGGTTCGCAGCGCGTCCATCAGCGCCTCGGTGACTGGGCCAATATTGCCAGCGGGTGTGCTGTCAAAGGTAGAGCAATACTTGAAGTAGATTTGCTCCGCGCCCTGCGCTTGCAGCCACGTCAATGCGGCAATTGACTCGGCAATCGCATCAGCGCTTGCTATGGTGCGCGACTTAAGTGCGACCACCACCGCATCAACATCAGCGTCCAGGCGCTGAGCCGGTACGCCTATGGTTTGCAGCACGCGCATGCCGGATCGAACGAGATTGTTCGCTAAATCGGTTGCACCGGTGAAGTCGTCTGCAATGCAGCCTAGTAAAGTACTCATGAGATTGCGCGGAGTCGAACATCCACCAAGGCTACAGGTTTTAGTTGGATGACAGGAGAAGATAGAGGCAGAGTAACCGCATTTGGATGGGCGGCGATGTATGAGCGAACTACCTCGTGAAAGGTGAAGTCCGCCCGTAACCCAACGGTGTCCGCGCGGTCTGCCTGAATGCGGCTAGCCACAGAAGGCGCGGGTGTAGCGGTCACGCCGGAACAGCTTGTGGTCGAACCGCGTTAGACGCGGCGTGGCGGCGAGCAGTCGGCTGGTTGCAGACTCGCCGCGCACTCAATGAAAAAAGCAGGAAACCCACCGGGCTGTGGTTCATAGCGAAACCCCTTTTGCTCTCGCGGCTGACGCATAAGCCTGCTCCGCCAAAGCCAGCACATGAAGGTGCCACTCAGGTAATGTTTCAAACGGCAGACCTGTGCTCAGGCAGTTAGCGAAGTGTGCGATCGCACCGTCATAGCTGGCCTGATAGCCGCTATTCAGGTCCACCCGGATCTCTTGCCGTCCTGACATTGCTTCCATAACCAAGCACTCTGCGTCCAGGCGGATCTCACCCCGATCGCCAGCGAGCCACAGGCTGTCGCGCAGCGTCGGCAAGGCCGATGCGTCTGCCATGTCGCCGCTGACCTCGAACGTTGTACCGTGCCCGTCGATGAGGTTGATCATTGCTGCACTTTCCCCGCGAATGCCTTGAACGGCGTGGACCATGGTGGCGTTCTGAACTGTGTCCACACCGGACAACCAGCAGGCGACGTCCAGATGATGCACCAGCACCTCGCCAATCATAAGTCGCGGCAAAGTGGCCAGCATGGGCTGGCGTTCGATGGCCGGCATGCGTCCATTCGCACCAGGCAATAGCCCGGAGCTACACACATGCAGGCGCCCGGCGCGCGTGCGTCCGATGCAGCCGTCCTCCACCCAGCGGCTCACCTGGCGGTAGTGCGGGCGGAAGCGCCAGTTTTCGTGGACCATCCAGCGCACGCGCCCGCCTACATCTTGCAACAGGTGCCTGGCTTCGGCCCACGTTGGGGCCAGCGGCTTCTGGCACAGCACTGCCACCCCAGCTTCGGCTGCGGCGCGGCATTGCGAGGCGTGCAGTGCGGGAGGCGTCATCAGGTCGACTGCGTCGAGGGCCTCGTGCCGGAGCAGCGATTCAAAACTGCCGTAAACATGTTCGATGCCATGCTGATCGGCACAGGCCTGGGCGCGCACGCGATCCGGATCAGCGATGCCGCATAAAGTCACGCCAGCGCCCAACGCACGCCATGCCGGCAAGTGAAAGGCGCTGACCATGCCCGCGCCTACCAGGCCGATGCGCAGTGGCGCGTTCATGGTTGCTTCAGGCGAAGAAGGCGTTTCGGGCTGTCATCAAGAATGGCATGGCGTTCCTCTGCATCCGGTACCCATCGAGCCAGCAGGCCGAGAACGGCACCATAGTCCAATCGTTGCGGTACCCGTACGAAGGGCCAGTCCGAACCCCAAATGCAGCGCTGGGCGCCGAAGCGGTCGACCAATTGGCGAACGAATGGCACGACGTCGTCGTGTGGCCAGGCAGATTGCGAGAAACGGAAAGCGCCGCTGAGCTTGGCCCATGTTCTGGGTCGCTCTGCGAGTGCGCAGACGGCTCTGAAGCCGGGTTGCCTGCACCCGACCGAGGTGTCGGGCCACCCGCAATGGTCAATGACCAGTTCGACAGGCCAGGCGGAAAGTTCGTCGGCAACGTCGTTCCATGTCTGCGCCTGCGCTTGTACCTGCACAAACCAGCCGCGCCGGGCCCAGCGGCTGACGGCTTGGCTGTCCTGCATTCGCCGTACTTCGCCCGAGCCATCGTGGCGCAGGTCCAGGCGCACGCCAACGATACCGGCGTGTTCAAGTGCGTCAAGCACGGCATCATTCTCGTACCCGCGCAGCCTTGCCACGCCGCGCAAACGGGGGGCCGCCAGCGCCAGCGTGTCGGTCAGTGGCCGCAAGTCGTGGTTGTAGCCTGCGGTGGGTGCCACCAGCACGCCGGCCTGCACGCCGTGGGCTTGCAGCAGGTCGCGCAGTGCGGGCCAGGTAGCGCATTCATGCGGCTGCGGCCGGTAGGGCGCTTCGGCGTTGAACACGTGGGCCGCTGGGTCGAAGAGGTGAAGGTGAGTGTCGATCACGGGCATTCACGCGTGGGGCAGCCGCACTTCGTTGTGCAGCGGCTCGTCGCGCTGCCATCGTCCGATATTGGCGAACAACGCGTGCATTTTGTTGCGCAACGCGTCAACGCTGGCGGCAGCAGTGTGTGGCGTCACGACCACATTGTGCAGGTTGAACAGAGGGTGGTCGCTGGGGGCGGGCTCCTGTTGGAAGCAGTCCAACCCAGCGCCAGCCAGGTGTCCGTGGACCAGAGCATCGTGCAGCGCACCCTCGTCGATCAGACCACCGCGCGACGCGTTGATGACGATGGCTCCGCGCTTCATTCGCGCGATCGCCGCTGCATCGATCACGTGGTGCGCCGCCGCGCTGTATGGCAGATGCAGCGTGACGATGTCGGCGGTGGCCAGCAGCTCGTGCAACGAAAGGGCCCGTGCCACGCCATCGGCAACCGGCACGGAGTCGGCCGTTATTCCGGGGTCGAAGAACACCGCGCGGGCGCCGAACGCCGCGAGCCGGTGCGCGACCGCCTGCCCGATGCGGCCGAACCCGATGTAGCCGACCACCATGCCCGCAATCTCGCGCGACTCACTGCGGTAGGTGTTGATGTGCCAGCGGCCGCGTCGCAACTCGGCGTCGACGTGCGCCAGCCTTTTGCACACCGCCAGCATAAGCATCACCGTATGCTCGGCCACGCCGGTCGTTGTGCCTTCGGGCGTCAGGGCCATCCGTATGCCTCGCTTCGCAAGGACAGCCACCGGCGTGGTGTCCTGGTACCCGACACCCTGGTGATGCAATAGGCGCAGTCGCGGTGCGCCGGTCAGGTCTTCTTCTGTGAAGCGATGCGCGGCGACGATGAGCACGTCGGCGCCGTGCAGCAGACGGCGGCGTTCCTCGGCATCGCCTGTTGCGAGCGTATCGACTTCCGATATGCCCTGCGCGCACTCGCGCAGTACGGCATATACCGATTCGGGCGCCTGGCTCCAGTACATAACGCGTGGCATGGTCATGCGCTGCTTTCCTTTCGCGGTGTGGCAGGGCTCAATCCAGATACTTCACACGCTCGGCGGTGACCTGCTCGGCCAACCAGGGCGGCTGCGTCAGCCCGCTGTGCACCCAGCCGTCCATGCGCGCTTCCTGGGTCTGCACGGCTTCCAGCGCCAATGCCACCGCAGGGGCCATCTCGCGTGCAATCACGATCACGCCGTCGGCGTCACCGCGCACCACGTCACCGCTGCGGATGCAGACTCCGCCAATGCTGACGTCGGTGCCAAGTTCACCTGGACCGTCTTTATGCGGCGAATTGGGGCTCAGCCCTTGCGCGAACACCGGGATGCCGACGGCGTCGATCCCCGCCACGTCTCGCACCATGCCGTCGGTGACCACCGCGACGATGCCCAGGTTGCGGGCCAGCCCGATGAACACGTCGCCCACGACAGACGCCTCGGTGTAGCCGTCGGTGGCCAACACAAGCACGTCGCCCGGCCTGGCATAAGCCAGGGCCGCGTAGGCGGCCAGATTATCGCGGCCGCGCGTGCGCACGGTGTAGGCCGGACCACAGAATGACGTGGCCTGCGAGATTGGCCGCACGAACGCCGGCAAGGCGCCGCGCTTGCCATTGGCATCGACCAGGAAGCCGGTGCTAATCTGCGCGAACTGCTGAACGAGCGCGGCCTCGCAACGTGGCGGGTCGCGTCGGACGCTGAGGACAGGTTTGCCAAGGGCCATTGGGAATCTCCTGAAGGGTAGGGGGTGATTGAAAAGGGCGAGGTCAGTCTGCCTTGGCACCAGCATCGCGAACGAGCCGAGCCCACTTCACGACTTCGCTGCGGTGGAAAGCAGCCAGTTGTGTCGGGGTGCCACCCACCACTTCCACGCCCTGGCCCTGCAGCTTCTCGCGCATATCGGTTTGGGTCAGGATGTAGGCGGCGTCGGTGTAGATCTTCTCGATGACCGGGGTTGGGGTGCCCGCCGGCGCGAACAGCGCGAACCAGGTCTCGACGGCAAAGCCTGGCAATCCCGATTCTTCGAGGGTGGGCAGCTGCGGCGCCATCGACGAGCGCTGTGCGCTGGTTACTGCAAGGCCACGCAGCTTGCCGGCGCGCACATGCGGCAACGCCGTCGGCAGGTTGTCGAACATGAGTTGCACCTGGCCGCCGAGCAAGTCGGCCATGCCGGGTGCAGCGCCCTTGTACGGCACGTGAATCATGTCCACGCCAGCCATGCGCTTGAAGAGCTCGGCGCTTAGGTGCTGCGACGTGCCATTGCCCCCCGCGTAAGCGAGCTTGCCTGGGTTCTGCTTGAGGTAAGTCACCAGTTCGGCTACGGTCTTCGCCAGCACCGACGGGTGCACCAGCAGGCATAGCGGGGTCGAGCCCACCAGCGTCACGGACGCGAAGTCCTTGACCGCGTCGTACGGTAGCTTGGGGTAAAGCGCGGGGTTGGTTGCGTGCGTGGTCTGCGTAGCCAGCACAAGGGTGTGGCCATCGGGCGCCGAGCGGGCCACGAACTCGGTGCCGGTCATGCCCGACGCGCCCGCGCGGTTGTCGACGATCACCGGCTGACGCCAGTTCTCAGACAGCTTGACTGCCAGCATGCGAGCGATGAGGTCGGTGGCGCCGCCGGGCGCGAATGCGACGACGATCCGTACTGGCCTCGCAGGGAAGGCCACCGGCTGCGCGCCGACCCGGCAGGCGGTCAATGCAGTGAATGCCATCAAGGTGCGTCGGGTGAAATTTGGCATAGGATTTCCTTTCGACCTAGTTGATCGCAAAGTTGAGTATTTAGCGCCGGGCTAGCGCGATGCCGGTCTGTGCGTCGAATAAGGTGACACGACCGAGGTCGGGAAGCAGCGGAACTACTTCGCCAGCGGCAGGGCGCGTGTCGCGATCCGCCCGCGCCCGGATGGTCTTGTCGCAGCCGGGCAGTTGCAGTTGGACCAGCGTTTCGGCGCCCAGGGCTTCGCTGTTGATCACGACGCCGCTCAAGCTGCCACCGGTGCCGATGGCGATGTCCTCTGGCCGGATGCCGAGCGTGACAGGCGCCCCGTTGTTCAGGGGCTCGTGCAAATTGCTGAGTAAGGCCGCTGCGTCGACCCACTGATCACCGGTGGACAGGCCGGTGTGATCGCCACGCAGTGCGACCGTGGCGTTGACCAGGTTCATTGGCGGGCTGCCCAGGAACCCGGCCACGAAGGTGTTGGCCGGATGGCGGTAGACGTCTAGCGGCGCGCCCACCTGTTCGACCCGCCCGCCGTTCATGATGCAGATCCGGGTGCCCATGGTCATGGCTTCCACCTGGTCGTGGGTGACGTAGATCATAGTGGCGTGCAGCCGCTGGTGCAGCGCCGTAAGCTCGCCGCGCATCGACACCCGCAGCGCGGCGTCCAGGTTGGACAGTGGCTCGTCGAACAGGAACACCTTGGGGTCGCGCACAATGGCGCGTCCGAGGGCCACGCGTTGCCGCTGGCCACCCGACAGCGCGTGCGGCTTGCGCTCCAGGTAGGAGTCCAAACCGAGTATTTGTGATGCCAGCGCCACGCGCCGTGTGATCTCACTGGCCTTGAAGGCGCGGCGCCTGAGACCAAAAGCGAGGTTGTCGCGAACGCTCATGTGCGGGTACAGCGCGTAAGACTGGAAGACCATCGCGATGTCGCGGTCCTTGGACGGCAGCCCGTTCACGCGCTGGCCGTCGATGATCAGATCGCCGTCGCTAATGACTTCCAGTCCAGCGATCATGCGCAGCGTAGTGCTCTTGCCGCAGCCAGATGGGCCCAGCAGGACGAACAGCTCGCCATGCTCGATCGTGAGGTTGACGTCGTGAACGGCAGCCTGCGTGCCGCCAGCGTATCGCTTGCCCAGATGAGAAAGTTGTACTTGTGCCATATTGTGTTCCGTCGCGCTACTTTATTGCGCCCGCGGTCATGCCCTTGATGAGTTTCTCGGAGAAAAAGACGTAGATCAGCACCACCGGCACGATGGAGATCATCAAGCCGGTGGAGATCATTCCAATGTCCTCGAGCTGGTCACCCATGAAGCGCTGGATACCCAGCGGCAAGGTGCGCTTGTCCTCGTCGGTGATCAGCACGACGGCGTAGAGAAATTCGTTCCAGAGCAGGATCGTGTTCAGGATCACCGTGGTCGACAGGCCGGGCAGCGAGATCGGCAAGGCGATCTTCCAGAACACCTCGATCTCGCCGTAGCCGTCGATGCGCGCCGCCTCGAACAGCTCGCCAGGAATGCGCCGGAAGAACGTCTCCAGGATATAGATCGTCAGCGGCAGTTGTAACGTCACGTAAACCAATGTCAGTCCCAACAGGCTGTTGTAGAGACCGTACTGCACCAGAATCTGGAACAGCGCGATGATCGTGATCTGCGGCGGGAAGATGATCGTGGAAAACAACACGAAGTAGATCGTGCGGTTGCCCGGGAATCGGTAGCGCGCCAGTGCGTAGGCGGCTGCGGCCCCGACGAGCGTGAGCACCGCAACCGCAGACAGCACCACCAGTGTGCTGTTGCCGAAGTAGGTCTTATAGCCAGACCCGAACCATGCGTCGCTAAATTTTTGCCAGTGCCAAATGTCGGGCCAGGCGTAGTGATCGCGTGTGATTTCGGTGGTCGTCCGGACCGACATTAGCGCCACCCACACGAACGGTCCCGCCGAGAACAGCGTGTACAAACCGAGTAGTGACAGCGCCAACCCTTGTTTCCAACGCATCGTCAGAACTCCAGCTTCTCGCGTTGGCGTAGGAGCCAGCTGAACGCCAGAACCGCGACGACGACCATCAGGAACCACAGCGCCGCAATCGCGCTCGGGTAGCCGAGGTCAAATGTGCTCCATTCAAAGGCGCGTTTGTATGTGTAGGTCGATACTGTCTCTGTGGCCCACAGTGGCCCGCCCTTGGTGGTGATCCACACCAGATCGAAGATCTTCATTTTTCCGATAAAGGAAAGCACGAGCAGGTTCAGCAGAGTGCTCTTGGTCAACGGCACGATCACGTGCACTAGCTTGCCCCACCAGCCGCAGTTGTCGAGCTCCGCAGCCTCGATCACTTCTGATGGCAGCGAGTGCAGAGCAGCCAACAGCACGACCATGTTGAAGCCGGCCCACATCCAGCTAGTGACCAGGATCAGCGATGGCAATGCGGTCGTAGGGCGGCCCAGCCAGGCACGTGCCCAGCTCTCAAGCCCGATGCTGCGCAGCAGTGCGTTGGCCGCACCCCATTCATAGTTGAAGATCCAGGTCCAGAGTATGCCCACCACCACATAGCTCATTAGCACGGGAGTGAACCAGACGATTCGAAAGAAGCGTGCGCCCGGCACCTTGGCGTACAACGCGAGTGCAAGCAGCAGGGCCACGCCGACTTCGACGGCTGGGGCCACCAGTGCCCAGGTCATTGTGTTGCGCACGGATCGCCAGAAGATCTCGTCGCCCAGCAATTCTGCGTAGTTGGTGCCGCCGACCCAAGTGTTGCCCTTGGGAAGTACGATATGGAAGCTGTTCCAGAATGTGAGCACGGTCGGGTACGCCGTGAAAGCCATGTAGAGCGTCAGCGCCGGCAACAGAAACGTCAATACCGGCCCCCACTGTGGGCGTTGGTCGTCAACGGGACGGGCAGGAGCGCTCATCGATGGGGTCCGGTATTAGGTGTGGAAGCAACGCTGCAGAACGGCTGCGCTAGTCCGACGATCGTCGTGCAGCGAGGCGTTCAGAAGCGCGATCGCGACTCGCCGCTTACTTGGCCGCTTCGAGTTGTGCCGCCGCTTCGGCCGGTGTGATCGTCCCGGCAGGCAAGGCGTTGTTGACGACCTGAACGAACACCTCACGCGCCTTTCCCTGCATGATCTGGTTCGGCAGGCCGAAGTAGTAGGTGACCCCCTCGTTGGCCTTGGCCAGTTGCCGGAAATAGTCGGCGTGCGGGCCGGAGATCTTTGAAGGATCGGACTTGATGCCGGTTTGTACCAACACGTTCTCCAGCCAGCGGTTGGCCATTTCAGGATTAGCTAACGAGTTCAGGAAGGCGATAGCTACAGGCTTTTGCTTGCTCGACGCGTTGACAACGTAGCTGCCTCCGACCGCCATGGTCTTACACTGATTGCAGGCACCGTTCTTCATCGCCGGTGCCTGCATGATGCCCAGCGGGAAGCCAGCAGGTTGTCCGCCCTTGTCCGGTGGATTGAAGGCGCGCGACGTGTAGAACGAACCCATTTGAAACGTCACAGCACCGGGGTTGGTGTGGAAATAGGTATGCGCCTCACCAAGCTTGATGCTTGTCAGGCCTGCGGGAAAGGCGTTCGCTTTGACCAGTTCGCCAACCCAGGCCAAGGCCTCGGTGACACGGTTGTCTTTCCAGCTGATCTTGCCCTTGAGTAGCGCGTCGTAGTCTGCCGGTCCAAGCTTTTTAAGCAATGCCTCATGGGTGACGAATGAGCCGGGGAAAGGACGGTCTCCGACCCCCTGCGCCATTGGGGTTAGGCCTTTGGCGCGGGCCGCCTTGACCATCGCGAGGAACTGGTCTTCATTGAATTGGCCGTTGGCCGGCAACTTCACACCCACATCGTCAAGGAGCTTGCGGTTGAAGTAGGTCTCAACCGTCCACGCTTCAAGGGGAAGTCCGTAAGCGCCATTGCCGCGTGTCCACACCTGGCGGGCCCAGGGCTCGACGGCATTCCAGTTGATACCTTGAGTCAGGTCCGCCAGGAATCCGTTGTCGATGTAGTCGGTCTGGTCGGGTTCGGCGTAGAAAACATCCGGTGCCTGGCCAGCTCGCAGGGCCGTTTTGAGCGCTGCATACAACGCCGTCTTCTCGTAGAACGTGATCTTGACTTTCACGCCGGGACGTTGCTGCTCATAGCGCTTGGCGGCATCCTCCACATATTGACGCTTGATCTGCTCAGCCGCCCAGTGGCTCCACACGGTGATTTCTTGCGCCGACGCGCGTGGGACGGCCATCATGCCGACGGTGATCACGGACAGCGCCGCTGCTGCGAACTTCACGCGGATAGACTTCATTTCATCTCCCAACATTTACTGTGGACTCCTGATTGCCGTCGAGTCTTGGTCGGCATCGCTTAAGGCCTCCTTTCTTGCTTGGAGATATGATCAGCGACTGTATCAATCATAATATTGAAAAGATTATCGATAATTAGGGATTACCCGTATCATTGAGCCTCGTCATGACTACATCAAAGCAAACAAACGAACACACGCTAACTGACCTGTTTGAGGAAGACATCATTTTCGGTCGCCTTCGTCCGAGAGAGCGATTGGTCGAAGACGATCTGATGGAACGGACGGGCGCGACGCGTCACGCAGTCAGGTCTGCCCTTGCGGACATGGAACTCCGTCATCTGGTCATACGCGTGCCAAATAAGGGCGCGCAGGTTCGGGATTTCGACCGTGAGGACGTCAAGCAGATTTGCGACATGCGTGATTGGCTACACGAGCGCGCCGCTCGCGCGATCAGATTCCCGGTTGACGCTGACTGGCTCGAAGGTCTCGAGCAGTTGCAACGTGAACATGACGCCGCCGTCGCGTCGAGCCAGCCGATGGCGGTTCACCGCACCAACTCAGCATTTCACGCGGCGCTATTCGCTGGTTGTGAAAACCACTATCTGGCAAAGACCATCAACGAATACGCGCAGTTGTCGCTGGCATATCGCTGCCACTTAATGACACGCAGCGATCTCGCGCACCAAGCAGCTGCAGAGCACTGGCAAATGATTGAGGCGCTGCGCCACGGCGACGCCGACAAGCTGGCGGAAATATGTGTGAATCACACAAAGGCTGCAAGAGCAGTGTACGAATCGCTCCAGGGATGGGGCGCGAAGGCGCCGTGATGCTTCACAGGGTTGGCACCAGTGACAATTCGACCAAAGGTGCCGGTCTTAACTCAGTCGGTGTCTTCGGGCTATGACCAGCACCCCACCCATGCATTTCGCCATTACGGGAGTTGTCAAGGGCTTTCGGCCCCGCTACTCAACTTAGCACCGGTGCCAACAATCAGTGGGAAACTGCACACTAGCCAGATACTTCTGCAATCAACTGCAATGGAGACTCAATTACGGAACATCGTAATCGACTTGCGTAGAAAATTGGCGTTAACGCCGTGTGCCAGCGCGATGGCTGCGACCGAGACCCCGGGCCGTGCACAGACATCGACCCGCGAAAGCTTTCGTTCTTGACGGCAAACACGTTCCCTTTGTTTTCAGTGCAAAAAGTGACCGTAGGAAACCGAGCACTGGCGTAGGATCGGCGGTGCATTCTGTTGATTTCATTGGGCTTCCTGTCCAGTTTTAAAAGCGCGTTTTGTGGCGTCAAACCATGGCCGTTTGTGTCGAAACGCAGCAGTTATGGCCAATTTCGTGGAAAACGAAAGGTGAGTCGGATCGGCAATGCAGCCTAGTTTGATCATGGCGTTGTAGTCAATGAAATTCAGCGCGCACTCAGCCGAACTGGCTCGCCATCAAGCGCCGCAGCTTCTGAACCGCGCTGCCGGGGCTGGTCAGTACCGGGCACGATGACACTGCCTGTACTGCCTCCAATGCGCGCGAAGTTGAAAAATGTGCCAGCAGGATGCAATCGCAGCCCTCGAGGCCATGCGCCGCGTCGGCAAGCAAGGCGTTGTGCCGGTCGACATTACCAGCCTTCAGCGCCGCCATGGCGTCGGGCACAACGAGGGTCGTGATGCTTGCGTTGACCTCCTGCTCGCCGGCCAGCGCCCGGAACTCTTCTTCCATCGAGTCCACGCTGGGCGCAAACGTTGCCAGCATGCCGATGCGCTTTCCAGCTTGCAGCGCGGCTTCGAACATCGATTCATTGGGCTTGAGCACCGGCAGCGTCAGCCGCCGGGCTGCGGCCTCAATAGCTTCGCCGAAAGCAGAGCAGGTGTAGAGGATGGCATCGGCACCGGAGGCGACTGCATAGTCGGCAAGGCTGTTAATGCGCGCATGCAGCTCGGGCGAGAGCGTGGCGTGCTTGGCGCGATCCGGCGACAGGCTGTCGTCCAACAGGTTGACTATTTCCGCCGTGGGCCAATGCGCGCGGAAGGCTTGCTCCACTGGCTGCATCGCCACCTGAACGGCATGGATGAGAGTAACCCGCGGGGCGTGAGGTAAGGGCATGATCGGGTCCTAGCCGCGCTCGACACCGAACTTCGGCATCAGATCGTTGAGTTCACGGGTCCAGCGGCGCTTGTGCGCGCGATGGATGTCCACAGCAGATTGCGGGTCGCCGCGGCGGATTGCCTCCACCACGGCCGCATGGTTGACGTTGGAATACACCGGCCTGGCCCGAAACGGCGCGGCCAGCAGCCGGAAGCGGTGGGCTTTTTCAAGGTAGCCGAGTGCCACCTCGACCAGATGCCGGTTGGTGTGCAACTCGATCAGCAGGCGGTGGAACTGGAAGTCGGCCTGCGACCATTTGGCCATATCGTCGGCCTCCAGCGCCTCGTCCATCGCGGCGATGGCGGCATCCAGGCGGCCGAGTTCTTCAGCGCTGAGCTTGCGCGATGCGAGGCGTTCGGCGGCTTCGCATTCGAGGCAGGCCAGCAGTTCACTGATCTCGCTGATGTCCCGCGCCGACAACTCCTTGACCCGCATGCCGCGCCGCGGGATTAGCTCAATAAGGCCGTCGTGCTCCAGTCGCACCAGCGCTTCCCGAAGCGGCGTGCGGCTCATGCCCAGGTCGTCTGCCAGTTCCGGTTCGGGCACGGTACTGCCGGGCGGGTAGTGCGCCGAAATCACGCGCTCGCGCAGGATGTCATACGCCTTGTCTGCCTGAAGAAGCTTCTTCATAAAAGCAGGCGCTTCAAGGAATGGGCTAACGCTAACCGTATGTTCCTCCAAAATCTTTCCTTGTCAAACATTTAATGCATGCATTATATTACCATAACAAATTCATTAAAACCCTTAAGGAGATACCATGTTGAAGAGACTTTTGTTGCTTTTGATGATGAGCCTGAGCGTCTGCGCCCACTCACAAGCGTGGCCCACCAAGCCTATCAAACTCGTGGTTCCCTTCCCTCCAGGAGGAGGCAATGACTCTCTAGGACGCGTGATCGGTCAAAAACTCAGCGAAGCACTCGGACAGCCAGTCGTAGTCGACAACCGACCCGGCGCTGGTGCGACCATTGGCACGGACGTAGTAGCCAAATCTCCAGCGGATGGCTACACCATCCTATTGAGCTCGATAACAACGCATGCATTAGCGCCCGCTTTGTATCCAAAGCTAAGTTACGATCCGATCAAAGACTTTACCCCTCTATCGCTCATTGCCGTCGCGCCCACGGTGCTTGTGGTGGGCCCACACCTCAAAGCCAGTAGCTTACCCGGGTTAATTGCGCTGGCAAAATCGTCACCCGGCAAGCTGACGTTTGCGTCTGGCGGCAACGGTTCCGCGCCGCACATTGCTGGAGAACTCTTCAAAGCGGTGGCCGGTGTCGATTTGCTGCACATCCCCTTTCGGGGAGGTGGCCCAGCGTCATTAGCGATCATGAGCGGCGACGTTGACATGATGTTCGACACCGCCGCCTCGGCGATGCCGCACGTCAAGTCCGGCAAGCTGCTCGCGCTGGCTCTGGCTACGCCCGCGCGTTCGCCGGACTACCCCAACCTGCCGACCTTTATCGAAGGCGGCTTGAACGGCTACGAATTCAACTCCTGGTACTCCCTACATGCGCCAGCCGGCACGCCCAAGCCCATTGTCGAGCGCCTGCGCGCCGAGGTCGCGACCGTCCTGAAGAACCCCGAAGTTCGCGCCCGGATCAAGGCCTTCGGCGCAGAGCCGTCCAGCATTTCAGGCGACGCCTTTGCGGAATTTGAGCGGGCAGAACTCATCAAGTACACGCGGCTGATCAAAGCCGCCAACATCAAGCTGGATTGACGCAATGAAACTGATCGTAATGCCCGGCGACGGCATTGGCCCTGAAATCACCCAGTCCACGATGGATGTGCTGCATGCGGTCGACAAGATTATTCCGCTCGACCTGACCTATGAGTTCGTGGACATCGGTTTTGTCTCGCTGGCAAAAAACGGCACGACTCTCACCGACGAGGCACTGGACAAGGCGCGCCAATCGGACGGCATCATCCTCGGCCCGATCTCACACATGGACTACCCAGCGCGGGACAAAGGCGGCGTCAACATCTCGGCAGCGGTGCGGGTCAAGCTGGATCTCTACGCCAATGTCCGACCAGCGCGGACTCGGCCAGGACTGGGCCGCACCGACAAGCCGATGGATCTGGTCATCATGCGCGAGTGCACTGAAGGCTTCTACCCCGACCGCAACATGTGGGCGGGCAGCGGGGAGTTCATGCCGACACCGGACGTGGCGCTGTCGGTGCGCAAAATCACGGCGGGCGCGTGCGAACGCATTGCGCGCCGCTCGTTCGAGTTGGCGCAAAAGCGCGGCAAACTGGTCACCGCCGTGCATAAGGCCAACAACTTCATCATGACCGACGGACTTTTTCTCAACCAGGTGCGCCTGGTGGCCAAGGACTTTCCCGACGTGCGGGTCGAGGAAATCATCATTGACGCGATGGCCGCCCTGCTGGTGCGCGACGCATCACGCTTTGACGTGATCTGCACCACCAATTTCTACGCCGACATCCTGTCTGATCTAGCCTCCGAGTTGTCGGGCAGCCTTGGACTCGCCGGCTCGCTCAACGCCGGTGAGAACCTCGCAGCGGCGCAAGCGCAGCACGGCTCGGCACCAGACATTCAAGGCAAGGACTTGGCCAACCCGACCTCGCTCATCCTCTCAGCTGCAATGCTGTTGGATTGGATGGGCAACAAGCACGGCAAGCCGTCGCTCGTCCGGGCCGGCAGCGCCATCCAGGCCAGTGTCGACCATGCGCTGCTGACACCTGCTACTCGCACGAGAGACCTGGGCGGTTCGCTGGGCACGAGAGCATTCACCCAAGTCGTAATTGACAGCTTACAGAATCACGCAAAATCATAAAGAGAAACAAGGTCAGCGGTGAGCGACCAATTTCCATGATCGACACCCATGCGCACGTATTTCACCGCTGCCTGCCGTTCAGCCCGCAGCGCCGCTACACGCCGACCTACGACGCCTTGCCGGCAACCTATCTAGGCCTGCTAGACCGGCATCGCATCGCCAATGGCGTGCTTGTGCCCATCAGCATCCTCGGTAGCGACAACCGTTTCGTGATAGACACCGTACAGGCCTCCGGCGGAAGGCTCAAGGGCATCGCCACGCTGAACCCCGCCCTAGGCTCCAGCCAGGTGGCCGAACTGGCTGCGCAAGGCCTGAGCGGCATGCGGCTAAACCTTGTTGGTCAGCCATTGCTTAACCTCATGCAGGGCCATTGGCCAGCCATCCTGCGGGAATGCCGTCGGCAACAATGGATCGTCGAGATCAACGACAGTGCAGTCCGCCTGACCAAAACAGTGACGCCGCTGCTGGCGGCCGACCTGCGGGTGGTGCTCGATCATTTCGGCCAACCGGACAAGGTACTGGGCGTTAAAGACCCGGGCTTTGCCGATGTATGTCGCCTGGGCACGACCGGACAGGTGTGGGTCAAGCTATCAGCACCGTACCGCATCGGCCCCGCGCATGCGGCAACGGCCGCCGAGCGGCTGCTTGATGCCTTTGGCCCCTCGCGCCTGCTATGGGCCAGCGACTGGCCCTTCACCGGATATGAGGCGTCGGGCGTCGACTATGGCGCAACCTGTGGCTATCTGCGCGACTGGCTGCCAGACGACAATGACCGCAAGCAGGTCGCAGAACGTACGCCGGCGGAGCTTTTCGGCTTTGCACTGAGGGAGACCGTTCGATGAAGGTCTGCCTGGTGGGTGCTGGCTATTACGCGCAGTTCCACCTCGCGGCATGGGCGCGAATACCCGGGATCGAGTTGATCGGAATCGCCGACCTGGACGCAGTGCGTGCCCGCGAGTCCGTCGCAGTCTGGCCCGATGCGAAGGTGTTCAATAACGCTGAAGAAATGGTCCGCCAGTGCAGGCCCGACCTGGTCGACATCATCACCCCCGAAGCGACCCATGGGCCGCTGGTCGGGTTGCTCGCGGGCAAGGTGCGCACGCTGATGTGTCAGAAGCCGATGGCACCCACGCTGTCTGCGGCACGCGCCATGGCCGACGCCGCGCGGCAGGCAGGCACCGAATTGCTCGTGCATGAAAACTTTCGCTTCCAGCCGTGGTTCCGCGAGGCGCGAGCCCTGCTGGACGAAGGCGCGTTGGGCGCGCCGCAGCAATTGACCTTTCGTTTTCGCCCCGGTGACGGGCGCGGGCCCGAGGCTTACCTGCAACGGCAACCCTACTTTCGGACGATGGAGAAGTTCCTTGTTCATGAAACGGTCGTCCACTATACGGATACCTTTCGCTACTTGCTGGGCGAGGTGCGCGCTGTCACGGCCCGCCTGCGGCGCGTCAATCCCGCTATCGCGGGCGAAGATGCGGGCATCGTCGTGTATGAGTTCACCTCGGGTGCGGTCGCCATCCTGGACGCCAACCGCGATCTGGAGCACGACGCCGCCGATCCGCGTTACACCCAGGGCAGCATGCTGCTGGAAGGCACGCTCGCCACCTGGCGGCTGGATGGCGCGGCGCGAACCTGGTTGCGTCGGCGCGGTGAAGCGACCGAAACGCAACACACCGCGTTCGGCCGGATCATACCCAACGGCGACAGCGTGTTCCATTACCTGACAGCAATGGTGCAGGCGCTTTACGGCGCGGAAGAGTCGAACGGCGACATCGCGGCCAGTCGGGCGTGCGCCTATTTGAAAAACATGGAAATCGAGGAAGCGATCTACAAGTCGGCATCCGAAGACCGAACCGTGGCGGTTTGAACTCTGGCCTTGAGGCAGTAGGCTATTAAATAGCTGGATCTCCCCTGTTCCGGCGGAGCGTTTGAGGCTAGAGAATCTCCAGCCGGCTACAACGACACCATCGTCTCCACGTGAGGGCTATCTACGACCTAGTTTGGTGACTAACTCGTCGCAGTCCGTCAAGAAGAGTGGAACAAACAGTATTTTCCGATTCAGGTATGAGCCTGAAGTGTGGCGAATCAGTACGGTGAGTTCGTCGGGTTGATCGGTTAAAAGTAGCAGTGTAGAACGCTGCCGACTATTGCTTTCAGGGAGACGTTTCTCGGTCGAGCCCCTCTGCGCGAAGCGCTCGCTGCACAGCGAAGTGAAGCGTAGCGAAACTTCGCTGTGCAGCGAGCGCTTCGCGCGCACCAGAGGCCTCCGCCAGAGGTTGTTTCGAGAGCGCGAAGTCGTCTCAGGCCCGTCGCTTCACCGCCGTTTTGTTGAACGACTCGAAGAGATGCGCTTTCGCCTGCTGCATCAACTGCGCGGCTAGCAGATCGCACTGCTCGTGGGCTTGGGCCTGTAGCGCTTTAATGGTTACGCCTTTTCGGAGCGTCACTTTTTTCTGTGCATGCAGAAGGATTAAACACTCGAGCGGCGTCTTCACGTCGGCGGGTTTGTAGCGCTTCACGATCTTGCCCTTCGCGTTCACCGTCTCGGTGGCAAACAGGCACGGGCGGTGCAGGTTCAGCCACGGGCTGAGTGTCGTTTGGTAGAACGCGTTGATCGGTTCGGCGTGCTGCTGCGGGATGTGGCTGTAGCCCATGTGGCGTCGAACCACGCTCGCGTTTTTGCTCTCGGCTAAGGCGTTGTCGTTGCTGTGCCGTGAGCGTGATTTGGTCTGCTCGATGCGAAGCTTCTCGAGCATCCCGGCCACCCGGTGATTGATGTATTCGGAGCCGTTGTCAGAGTGAAGCCTTTCACTACAAACGGGAACTGTGCCATCACCGATGCGAGCACGGGCAACAGACACGCCTCACTGATCCCCTGCACGCAGGCTGTTGACGCCGATTAAAAATTGACCAGCTAGAGGGCCTCGTGCCGATTGAATATTGACCAGGGTGTATGACCAAAGCTGCTTCATTCTTAAGCAGGAGACAAAAGGGTGATCACCATGGAAATATTAGGCAGGATACGTCGCATGTTCTTGCGCGACGGATTGGGTTACTCGGAAATAGCGCGTCGCACTGGCATCGCGAGAAACACGGTCAAGCGATGGCTCAAAGGAGTGGCAGTTTCGAGACGTGTAACTGCAACAGAAAGCTTCGCGAGCTTGGTAATCGTTCCAGTCTCCAAGGCAGATACGAGTCTCAGGCACCGAAGTACCGCAGATGTGCCACACCAAAGAAGTTGGCACCGTTTATTGCGCGGGTCGAACAAGCCCTCGTCGCAGACGCCGGACGGATCAAACGGGATCGTCGTACCGGCAAACATCTATTTATCGAAATCAAGGCCAACGGCTACACCGGCGGGCACGAAGGGCTGACTGATTTCATCCGCGAATGGCGGACACGACAGGCAGGATTGATTGGCACCGGCGGCCTACGACAAGCCTTCATCCCGCTCCTCTTCGCGCTCGGTGAGGCGTTTCAGTTTGACTGGAGCATCGAGCCTTTGTCATCGGCGGCATCTTCTACCGGATGCAGGTCTCACACATGAAACTCTGTGCCAGCCGAGCCTTCTGGCTGGTGGCCTATCCGAGTCAGGGACACGAGATGCTCTTTGACGCGCACACCAAGAGCTTCACGGCACTGGGAGGCGTTCCAAGGCGCGGGATTTACGACAACATGAAGACCGCCGTTGACAAAGTCGGGCGCGGCAAGCTGCGCACCGTCAACGCACGCTTTGCCGTCCTGTGCGCACACTACCTGTTCGACCCGGACTTCTGCAACGTCGCCAGCGGCTGGTGGAGGAAGGGCGACAAGCTTGTCGCAAGGTGTCGTTGAGAAGAACGTGCAGGATGCACGTCGAAGAATTTGGCTTGACGCCAAGCTCGAGCGCTTCGCGAGCCTTGATGCGCTTAACGCACGGCTCGCAGATCGCTGTCGCGCCTTATGGTCGCAGATCCGCCACCCCGAACACAAGAGCTTCACGGTTGCTGAAATGCTGGAGCAGGAACAGGCGCATTTAATGCCCATGCCCACCGCGTTTGACGGTTACGTGGAAACGCTCTGCCGGGTCAGCAGCACGTGCCTGGTGGTCGTCGACTGCAATCGCTATTCGGTGCCCTGTGAGTGGGTGCGCCAGCGGGTCAGCGCGCGGGTCTACACCGAGCGAATCGAGATCGTTGGTGAGATCGTCGGCGGCGCTGATTTAGCGTCCTCTACGAAGCGAGCCATCCACGCCCGTCTAGCCAATCGAGGCCGCACCGCCTACGACTGGCAGCACTACATCCCGCTGGTACAGCGAAAGCCCGGAGCGCTGCGTAACGGTGCCCCGTTTGCCGAGATGCCCAGCGCGCTCAAAGCACTGAGCGGGCAACTGCTTCGGCGTGACGGCGGTGACCGGATCATGGCGCAGGTGCTCTCAGTGGTTCCGTTGGCGGGATTGGAGGCAGTGCTGGTCGCCGTTGAATTGATGTTGGAGGGGACGGGCGGCAAGAGCGGTGCGATGGTGAGTGCAGAGCACGTTGTGAACGTCATTTCCCGGCTCTCGGCAGAGCCACCACCGCCGTCGTTGATGAATGCAGGGTACCCGCCTCGATGACACTTGCCGAGCCGCCACGGGCCGACACAGCTCGGTATGACCGGTTGCGCAGCGAAGTGCACGCGGGAGCCGATCATGCGTGACGTCATCAATGAGTTCAAAGCGCTTCGCCTGCACGGCATGGCTGCGACCTGGGCCGACATCCTGGAAACCGATGGCCCGAGCAGTGTGACCGTACAGCACGCACGCGGTGTGCTCACCCGTATGCTGGAGGCCGAGCAGACAGATCGGGCCATGCGCTCGATTTCTCACCAGATGTCGCAGGCACGCTTCCCGGCGCATCGTGATCTCGCAGGCTTTGACTTCGAGAGCGCGCGCGTGGACCGACAGCTAATTAATGCACTCTCCAGTCTGGAATTCACTGAGGCAGCTCACAACGTGGCGCTGATCGGCGGACCGGGTACGGGCAACACGCATCTGGCCACCGCAGTCGGGATCGAGGGCATTACCCGACACAACAAGCGCGTGCGCTTCACCTCGACGGTGGATCTGGTCAACGCGCTGGAGGCGGAGAAGGCGCAAGGCAAAGCGGGGCGCATTGCTGCAAGTTTGGCCCGTCTGGACATGCTCATTCTCGATTAGCTGGGTTACCTGCCATTCTCCCAGGCCGGGGGCGCGTTGTTGTTTCATCTGTTCAGCAAACTCTACGAGCACACCAGTGTGGTGATCACCACGAACTTGACCTTTGCCGAGTGGGCTCACGTGTTCGGAGACGCGAAGATGACAACGGCGCTCTTGGACCGGCTCACCCACCATTGCCATATCGTCGAGACCGGCAACGAGAGCTACCGTTTCCGGCAGAGTAGCGCTCAAGCGAAGTCGCGCATTGGCGCGTGCGAGCAGTCACGCAAGAAGGCCGGGCGCGAGGCAGGGACCGGTCAAGGCAGCGTATCCAAGGCTACCTCTGAACCGTGATCCGCAACGAGTCAACCCGACTTGAACTGAGCTGCTGTGTGCGCGATGCGAAGCGCGTTTCGGGCTACGCGCTTCACGCGCTTCGCATCGCGACAAACCACATCAATTCAATCAGAAGGTGAGCAACCTCAACCAAAAACAGTAGACTTATCTACAGCTGCAATCTTCAATTGCGACCCAACTCCCCTGGTCAATATTCAATCGGCGCGGACACAGTGTCAACACCGAGTGCATGCAGGTGTTTCTGGACGAAGTGGCGGCGCGTCATCCGCTGGACAAAATCGTGATGGTGCTCGATGGGGCGGGTTGGCATACCAGTCACAGCCTGAAGCCTCCAGCGAACGTGTATTTGTTGGCACTACCCCCGTACGCCCCCGAATTGAACCCCGTCGAGCATGTGTGGGACGAGCTACGCGAGAAGTACTTTCACAACCTCGCCTTTGACAGCATGGAGGCCCTTGAAGACCAACTCGCAGCCAGTCTGCGAACCCTTGAACTCGACCACCCACGCATCCAGTCAATCGTCCGATGGCCTTGGATTATTAATGCTCTATTGAATTAGAAATGGAATGAGGCAAATCGCCACTCTCTCAACCATAAGTGAACACCCGCTATCATGCGGAACGCCTAGCCACCCGCCAGTTCAATCGTTGGTGCGGAGTGGGTCTCATGGAAACGCGGTGCCTGACGACGATTTTGACGTTGGGCGCTGACCCAGACCGAACGAGCCAATCAGGCGCGTTAGGCGTAACTGCGACTGCGGGAATGCGCGACGGCTGACGGCGCTTTGTCGCTCTGTGGCACCACCACTGTCGAGAATAGATTTTTCGGGTTTTCGAGCGAGGGAATCAACGCGATTCGCTCGCCAAATCCATGCGCCTCAGCGTTGTCGTACATAAAGCGTAGCGCCGAGAAGTCCTCCAGCGCGAAGCCGACTGAATCAAATACCGTGACCTCGGTGGCGGACGTGCGGGCGGCCGCCTGTCCGGTGAAAACTTGCCAGAGTTCGGTCACCGGAAACTCCGCGGGCATCTGTTGAATTTCGCCCTCAATGCGTGATTGCGGCGCGTATTCCACGAAAACGTTCGCCTGCTTCAGGATATTGGCGTGCAGTTCGGTTTTGCCGGGGCAATCGCCGCCGACCGCGTTGATGTGGACGCCCGGCGCGATCATGTCGGGCGTGAGGATGATCGCCTGCGTCTTGTCAGCGGTCACGGTGGTGATGATGTCGGCGCCGAGCACTGCTTCGCCGACACTTTCACACACCACGAGATTGAAGCCGAACGGTTGCAGGTTCGCGACCAGTTTGGCCGTCGCGCCGCGATCCACGTCGTACAGCCGAAGTGTATCGATGCCGATCAGGTACTTGAACGCGAGCGCCTGAAATTCACTTTGCGCGCCGTTGCCGATCAGCGCCATGACGCGGCTGTCCTTGCGAGCCAGCGATTGCGCAGCGAGCGCGGACATCGCGGCGGTGCGCAGCGCAGTGGTGATCGTGAGCTCGGAGAGCAGGAGTGGCGAGCCGGTGTCAACGTCGGCATAGACGCCGAACGCCATCACGGTGGAGAGGCCGAGGCTCGTGTTCTTGGGATGACCGTTGACGTACTTGAACGCATAGCGGTGATGGTCGGAGACGGGCATCAGCTCAATCACGCCGAACTCGGAGTGGTTGGCAACGCGCGCTGATTTGTCGAAATCGCCCCAGCGCGAAAAGTCTTCGCGGATATTGGCTGCGATGCGCTTTAGCGAAAACTCGAGCCCGACTTTGCGCACAAGCGCTGCGGCTTCAGGGGCGCTCAGATAGAGCGTTCCGGTGGCGGAGAACTGGTTGACAGCGGTTTGGGTCATGGTGTGTGGTGCAACATGTTGCGAGCGGAGGGATTGACAAGAATTTTTACCCACCTCTCGATCAAGCACAATAGCAACAAATGCTCGTTTTGATCAGAGTATTGTGCAAAATGACAGGCCCAATTATCATTCTGATCATGGATCAGACCGATACCGCCCTCATTGCCTTGTTGCGCCAAAACGCCCGGCTGACCGTCGCTGTTCTCGCGAACAAGTTGAAGGTCTCACGCGGCACCGTGACCAATCGCCTGCGCAAGCTGGAAGACGATCAGGTCATCGTTGGCTACACCGTCAAGTTGAAACCCGATGCCGAGCCCGAACGTATTCGCGCCTGGATGGGCGTGCTGGTGGACGGCAACCGCACGCTAGCCGTCGTCCAGAGCCTGTTGGGCGAGCCGCGTGTGGTGTCGTTGCACGACACCAATGGTCGCTGGGATCTGTGGGCCGAGCTGGAGGTCAGCTCAATGGTGGAGCTGTCGCAGCTCCTGGAGCGGGTGCGCCTGATCAGCGGCATTCGCAACACCGAGACGAGTATTTTGCTGTCAAGTTTCCGGTAATTTCAAGCTTTCAGCTTTTTGCTGGGATTCATATTCAATCAGGGCTAGCGGTCGATACGGCTGGTAGTCGATACTTAATGTTTTGCGAATCTAGCCGCAGTGCAGTGGTCGTTTCATTGAAAAGCTGATTCGAAGTAGTGCCATGAGGCGTGCTTAAATCGGTAACAGCCCGCCGTCCTTCACCTCTTCAATCACCGCGTAAGTTCGCGTCTCGCGTACGCCGGGAAATTGCCATAGCCGACGGCTGGCGAATTCGCGGTAGGCCGCCATGTCGCGGACGCGCAGCTTGATCAGGTAATCGAACCCGCCCGCCACCATATGGCATTCCGCGATTTCGGGATGCGTGAGCACTGCCGCCTTGAACGCGTCGAAGATGTTCGGCGTCGTGCGATCCAGCAATACCTCAACAAACACGGTCATACCGCAGCCGAGTTTCGCCGGATTTAACCGCGCCTCGTAACCCAGAATGAAACCTTCGCGCTGCAACCTTTGTGTGCGTGCGAGTACGGCTGTTGGCGACAGCGAAACCCCTTCCGCGAGCTTCAAATTGCTGATGCGGCCATCCTTCTGCAGGGCGGACAGGATTTTTCGATCAATCGCGTCAATTTCAGACATGGCAGCAGACATTTATGCGGTTATGGCGCTAAATTTTAGTGAATAAAGCATCGATACTCTCCATAAGATAGCGATCTATTCCGAATTCTTACGAAGCGAGCCACCATGCGCCTGCCCAACCCCTACCGCGAAGAGCTCGCCATCGTCCGCCGCAATGTCGACGCAGCGTCCGCCGCGCTCGACTGGCCACCCATCATCAGTACCGCCCGACCGTGGGTGACGGCGGTGCGCGACAACCCGCCGCCGTTCTGGGCGATGGAGAGCTTGCTCAAGGAATATCCGATCTCGAAGCCTGAAGGGCTCGCGCTGATGCGGCTGGCGGAGGCGTTGCTGCGCGTGCCAGACTCGGCAACAGCGATTGCATTGACGGCAGATCAATTGGGCCGAGCCAACTTCGATGGTTCTGGAGATGGCGTCATGGCGCGGTTATCGAATTCCGTGATTGCGTTATCGAAAAAGACGCTGCCTGACGCTGATCATCCGCCCGGCCTACTCGGCAAACTCGGTGCAAAAACCGTGGTCGCCGGAACGCTCCGCGCCGTGCAGTTACTCGCCAAACAGTTCGTACTCGGCCAAACCATTGAGGAAGCGCTCGCCGAATCAAAGTCGCAGCGCCGTGATGCAAATTACCTGCGCTTCAGTTTCGACATGCTCGGCGAGGGCGCACGCACGATGGACGATGCGGATCGATATTTCGCGAGTTACGAGCATGCCATCGGCAAACTTGCCGATGCGAATACCGGAAAATTGGCGGAAGCAAAGTCGGGAACACTGAATGCAGGCCCCGAAGACCTGGATGGAATTTCCATCAAACTCTCCGCACTGCATCCGCGCTACGAAGACGCGCAGCATGATCGCGTGATGGATGAGCTTGTGCCGCGCGTGTGGCAGCTCTGCGCGCGCGCCGCAGCGGCGCAAATCAATTTGACGATTGATGCGGAAGAAGTTGATCGCCTCGAACTCTCGCTCGATGTGTTCGACGCGCTACTCAAACAGGTGCAAACGAACTGCCCGCAATGGCGCGGCTTCGGACTAGCTTTGCAGGCGTACCAGACACGCTCGCTCGAACTCATCGAACAGGTCGGCGCACTGGCGCGGCAATACAACTTGCACCTCATGTGTCGTCTCGTCAAAGGCGCGTACTGGGACAGCGAGATCAAGCGTGCGCAGGAGATGGGCATGGCAGCCTATCCAGTGTTCACGCACAAACATCATTCCGATTCGAGCTACCTCGCTTGCGCCGCGTCGCTACTGAAACAGAAAGACGCTTTCTTCCCGCAATTTGCCACGCACAACGCGGGCACCATTGCGGCAATTTTTCAAATGGCCGAAAAGTTTGATGCGCCTTTCGAATTGCAACGGCTTCACGGCATGGGCACAGGCGTATATCGCGAACTGCTCAAATCGCATCCAAAGCAAACGCTGCGGGTCTACGCCCCGGTCGGTTCGCACGGCGATTTGCTTGCTTACCTGGTGCGCCGCCTGCTGGAAAACGGCGCGAATTCATCGTTCGTGCATCAGCTGGCAGACGATGATGTTCCGGTCGAAACACTGCTCGAATCACCGCTTTACGTCACCGAAGCGCAGCAATTCCCACTGCCGCAAAACATTCTCGCGCCGCGCGTCAACAGCATGGGCGTTGATCTGACGGTTGAGACGATGCGCGCGCCATTGCTTGCGGCGTTGCAAACAACAATGGTTACGCGCCCCATCGACGCATCTGCTGAGCAGAGCAACGATGCGATGCAATCCGCCCACGCCGCATTCACAACATGGCGCGATGCGCCTGTCGCGGACCGCGCCGCAATGCTCCGTCGTGCTGCGGAAAACCTGCAAGCCGAACTGCCCCGTTTCTGTGGTTTGCTCGTGAAAGAAGCGTTCAAGACGTGGGGCGACGCCGTTGCCGAAGTGCGTGAAGCGATTGATTTCTTGCGCTACTACGCCGACGAAGCAGAGCGTGTCTGCGCACCAATACTGTTGCCCGGCCCGACTGGCGAGAGCAACGTGCTGTACCCGCGCGGTCGCGGCGTCTGGGTATGCATCAGCCCGTGGAATTTTCCGCTGGCGATTTTTATGGGACAGGTGGCCGCCGCGCTGGTCACCGGCAACGCTGTCGTGGCCAAGCCCGCCGAACAGACGCCCGTCGTGGCGCAGGAAGCTGTGAAGCTGCTCCACGCAGCAGGTATCCCCGCGAACGTAGTGCAAGTCGTCACCGGATTAGGCGAAACCGTTGGCGCGACTCTGGTCGCGCACCCCGCGGTCGCCGGCGTCGTGTTCACTGGCTCCACCCAGGTCGCCAAAATCATTCAGCGCAGCCTCGCCAACAAAGACGGCGCTATCGTGCCGCTGATCGCGGAAACGGGCGGTATCAATGCGATGCTGGTCGACTCAACGGCGCTGCCGGAACACGTTGTCGATGCCGTGGTGCAGTCCGCCTTCCGCTCCGCCGGGCAGCGCTGCTCGGCTTTGCGGCTCTTATGTCTGCACGAAGAAATTGCCGACAAGGTAATCCACATGCTGCACGGCGCGAAGCGAGAACTCGCGGTGGGTGATTCATCGCAACTGGCAACTGACGTCGGCCCGCTGATTGATCGCGAAGCATTCGATGGCATCTCGGCGCACGTCACGCGCCTCGGGGGAGCCGCGCCCAGCGCTGAAAACAGCAATCAAAATCTCGTTGCACCCCAACTGTTCGAAGTCCCCGCAATCGCCAGCGTCAAACAGGAAATCTTCGGCCCCGTTCTGCAAGTCGTCCGCTGGACCGGCGACCCGCATGCCGTCATTGATCAGATCAACGCGCTCGGATTCGGACTCACGCTCGGCATTCAAACCCGCATCGACAGCCGCGCTGCGAGCCTCGCGCACCGTGCTCACGTCGGCAATATCTACGTTAACCGCAACATCATCGGCGCTGTCGTCGGTGTGCAGCCGTTCGGCGGCGAAGGCCTCTCGGGCACCGGGCCGAAGGCGGGTGGGCCGTTCTATCTGCCGCGCTTCATTGGCGAGCAAACAATTACGATCAACACGGTGGCAGCCGGCGGCAACGTCGCGCTTCTAGTGGCATGAGTTGTGCACCAGTGGGTGCAAGCTCGTGCAGCAGGTATGCGGACTAGGGATATCGGCATAACCCAGTGTATTGTTTCAGTGCAAAATGAGCCCATAAATAGCGAATAGACGCCGATGGCCTTCAGGGAGGAAGCCCTCATCGTGTCGGCTACCTCTAACGATTACTTTTAAAAGCGGGGAACACATAGTTATGGACGTATTGCTCCAGCAAATCGTCAATGGTCTGGTTGTAGGCAGCGTGTATGCGCTGGTTGCATTGGGCTATACGATGGTTTACGGTATTTTGCAGCTCATCAACTTCGCACACGGAGAAATCGTGATGATCGGCGGGCTCACCTCGCTGTTCGCTGCGAAGGGATTGCTGTCGATGGGTGCGCCGCCGCTTCTGGCGCTGCTAGTCGCGATTCTGGCCGCGATGATTGCCTGCGCAATTGTCGGCGTGTTGATTGAACGCATCGCTTATCGGCCACTGCGCAATGCGCCGCGACTGGCACCGCTGATCACCGCAATCGGCGTATCGATTCTGTTACAGCAACTAGCCATTCTCGTGTTCGGCCGCAACTATTTCTCGTTCCCGGAACTGATCTCGAAAGCTCCCATTGTGATTGGTCACATCACCATAACGTTGAATGAAATCGTCATTCTGCTGACTTCTTTCGGTTTGATGGCTGGACTCCTCTGGCTGGTGCACAACACCAAAGTCGGCACCGCCATGCGCGCCACCGCCGAGAACCAGAAAGTCGCAGGCCTCATGGGCATCGACATCAACAAAATCATTGCCATTACGTTCGCTATCGGCTCAGGCCTCGGCGCAGTTGCTGGAGTGATGGTAGCTTCCAATTACGGTCAGGCGCATTACTACATGGGCTTCATGCTTGGCCTGAAAGCGTTCACGGCAGCGGTCATGGGCGGCATCGGCAACCTGTGGGGCGCGATGGTCGGCGGGCTGATTCTGGGGCTGGTGGAAAACGTCGGACTTATCTTCGTGCGCGGCGATTACAAAGACATCTTCGCCTTCGTTGTGCTCGTTCTGGTGCTGATCTTCCGGCCACAAGGTTTGGTGGGCGAGCGCGTCGCAGAGAGGGCGTAGTCATGAACGCACTGAACAAACTTCTGCTGACCAGACGTAGTCAGATGATTGCGCTGGCGGTGCTTGGCGTGCTGCTGCTGATCTTGCCGTTCGCCGCTGGTGCGCTTGGGCAAGCGTGGGTGCGCATCCTGAACATGACGCTGCTCTACGTGATGTTGGCGCTCGGCCTGAACGTGGTGGTAGGCGTCGCGGGCCTGCTCGATTTGGGCTATGTCGCGTTCTACGCGGTGGGTGCGTATACCTGGTCGCTCCTGGCTTCCGCGCATTTCAATTTGCACTATCCGTTCTGGGTATTGCTGCCGTTGGGCGCATTTTTGGCTGCGCTCGCGGGCTTACTACTCGGCACACCGGTGCTCAAACTACGAGGCGACTACCTTGCGATTGTGACGCTGGGTTTCGGTGAAATCGTACGCATCCTCATGAACAATTTCGACAAGGTGGGCCTGCCGTGGTCGGATGTAAGGTACAACATCACCAACGGGCCGCGCGGCATTACTGGCATTGATGGGCTGAATTTTTTCGGGTTCAAAATCAGTAATGGACTCGAACTATTTGGATTGCAAATCACCAGTTTGCAACTCTACTACTTTGTCTTTTTGACATTCACGATTCTGTCGATCATCGGTGTGTCGCGCCTGCAGCATTCGCGCATCGGTCGCGCATGGCAAGCATTACGTGAAGACGAAATCGCCGCAAAAGCCATGGGCATCAACACACGAAACGTCAAGCTCGCCGCCTTCGCTTTTGGTGCGCTGACCGGTGGCCTCGCGGGCGGTTTGTTCGCATCGATGCAGGGCTTCGTCAGCCCGGAATCGTTCGGCCTGCTTGAATCCATCATGATTCTGGCGATGGTCGTACTGGGTGGGATGGGGCACATTCCCGGCGTGATCCTAGGCGCAGTATTGCTCTCGGCAATGCCCGAAGTGATTCGCTACGCCGCCGACGAAAACATGCAGCAGAAAATATTCGGTATCGTGGTTATCGCCCCCGAAGTGTTGCGCAACCTGATCTTCTCGCTCGCCATGATTTTGATCATGCTGTTTAAACCAGCGGGCTTGTGGCCTTCACCGGAGAAGAAATAATGGCGGACATACTCTTCAGCGCAGAAGGCGTCACCAAGAAGTTCGGAGGCGTCACGGCGCTCGACAATGTGTCGATGGAAATTCCGCGCGCGTCGATCTTCGGCCTCATCGGCCCGAACGGTGCTGGCAAGACGACTTTCTTCAACACGCTGACCGGCCTGTACCAGGTCGACGAAGGTAAATTCGTGTTTGACGGCAAGCCGCTCAACGTGAAGTTGCCGCATCAGGTCGCGGAAGTCGGCATCGCGCGAACATTCCAGAACATCCGCCTGTTCGGGGAAATGTCAGTGCTCGAAAACGTGATGGTCGGTCGTCATGTGCGCACCAAAGCGGGCGCGTTTGGCGCGATTTTTCGTACGCCTGCAACCCGTCGCGAAGAAGCTGCAATTACGCAACGCTCGCGTGAACTGCTCGAATACATCGGTTTGTCAAAACGTGCGGGCGACAAGAGCCGTACGCTCGCTTACGGTGAGCAACGGCGACTCGAAATCGCTCGCGCTTTGGCGACCGATCCGAAGATGATCGCGCTCGATGAACCTGCTGCTGGCATGAACGCCACCGAGACCATCGCGCTCCGTGAACTCATCGAGCGCATCGCTAGAGACGGCACCACCGTCATGTTGATCGAGCACGATATGCGCCTCGTGATGAAAGTCTGTCATCACCTCGCCGTGCTCGATTACGGTCGAAAGATTGCCGACGGAACCCCGGCGGAAATTCAAAAAGACCCCGCCGTGATTAAAGCGTACCTGGGCGGCGCGCACACGGAGGTGACGAAGTGAACCCGACCCTGGACGTCAAAAAGCTGGAAGTCTCGTACGGCGGCATCAAGGCGATCAAGGGTATCGATTTTCACGTCGACGAAGGCGAACTGGTCACGTTAATCGGAGCGAATGGCGCCGGTAAGTCGAGCACCCTGCGCGCCCTCTCAGGCCTGATCAAACCCGCGGGCGGCAAGGTCACCTACAAAGGTCAGGACATCACCGGCGTTCCGTCACATGCGCTGGTCGGTTTGGGTATCGCGCTGTGCCCCGAAGGTCGCGGCGTATTCGCCCGCCTGAACGTGCACGAGAACCTGCTGATGGGCGCGTACGCACGGAACGACAAGGCGCAAATACTTGTCGAGGTTGACGAGGTTTACACCATGATCCCGCGCCTCAAAGAGCGCACGCTGCAAATGGCTGGGACGCTCTCAGGTGGTGAGCAGCAAATGCTCGCCATCGGTCGCGCCATGCTTGCGCAGCCGAAGCTTTTGATGCTCGACGAACCATCGATGGGCTTAGCTCCGCTGATGGTGGAAAAAATATTCGAGATCATCCGGATGATCGCCAGACGCGGCACCACGATTTTGCTCATTGAGCAGAACGCGCAGCTCGCGCTGGAGCATGCCAATCGCGGCTACGTGCTGGAGTCAGGGGAGATTACGCTGACGGGAGATGCGAAAACATTGTTGGCTGACCCGCGAGTGAAGGCTGCGTATCTGGGTGGTTAATGAGAACGCGTGGTTTGTTCACGCGACCGGCGGAAAATTGGCGGTAGGATAGGGTTCGCGGCTGAAGTACTTTGAAAGTTGCTTAGCTCATGTCTCTAGACCCCGTCGTCCAATTCTTCATTCTCGGTGTCATCGGCGGCGCGCTCAAGAGCGACCTTGAGTTACCGAAACCCCTCCTTGAAGCGCTGACGATATTTCTTCTGTTGGCGCTCGGCTTGAAGGGCGGCGTTGCGATCTCCAAGAGCGACTTCGCGACCCTCATCGTGCCTGCGCTTGCGCTCATCGTTGGTGCGCTCGTACTGGCGTTTGTCGCATTTGTTTTGCTGTTTCGCATTGGCAGATTGAGTCGGATTGACGCGGCAGCAACGGCGGCTCACTACGGCTCGGTTAGCGTCATCACGTTCGTTGTGGCGCAAACGTATCTCGCCAAAATCGGACAAGAATTCGGCGCGCAGATGGCGTTTTATCTCGCCGTACCTGAGGTGCCCGCGTTGATTCTTGCGGCCATCCTGGGCAAGCGTGATGAAGCATCGCCGGGCCATCGGGTTGAGTTCACGCGCGAGCTCCTGTTTGGCAAAAGTGTGCTCCTGTTGCTGGGCGGCATGGCGATCGGCGCCGTGGTCGGAGCGGCAGGCGTCAAGCCTTTCGCACCGCTCTTTTTCGACCTGTTCAAAGGCGTGGTTTGCTTCCTGTTGCTGGAGCTTTGCGTGATCACGGCACGCCAGTTTCCCGAGCTTCGAAAGAGCGGCGTATTTCTGGCTATTTTCGGTGTGATTTTCCCGGTGTCAGCCGCAGTGTTTGGCGCGCTGATCGCCAAGGGGCTGGGCTTTGGCGTGGGTGATCGAACGCTCACGGCCGTCCTCTTCGCCAGCGCGAGCTACATCGCCGCACCTTCGGCGATGCGTGTTGCGCTGCCTCATGCCAAACTGGGCCTGGCGATTCCGCCGGTGCTCGCGGTGACGTTCCCGTTCAACGTGATCGTCGGCATTCCGTTGTACCACCGGATGGTGGTGGCTTTGGGTTGACGGGACGCGGTGCCGTTCGCATTGTGTTTCATGCCACAGAGCAACATAAGGCACCGAATTCGCGCTTGCCTTGGGTCGCCGGACATCTGAAGAGCACCTCTAATGATGCATTTGTGGGGCGCATTGTGTCGTCGCGCGGTGCTCGCAATCCTCATGTACCAGAGCGTACATTGCGGCTGCTGCGCTCCGGGCTTCTAACACTGCATCCCCAAAAATGAATTATTAGAGGCACCCTGAAGAGACGCTGCCTGCGTTGAGAAGTGCTGAATGGGTGATCTCCCACCCCTCAGGAGACTGGCGGATCAGGATCAATGCCGCGAACATTGCGGCAGCCGGTAGCAAAGAAGCCCCGAAGGCGCAGCCAGCGATGGCGACAAGAAGCGCTGGCACGAAGCCCTGCGAGATCGGGATTGTCAGCGCTACTATTTGCGCAGTCGGCTCAAACAGCAGCAAACCCTCGTCCCTGAGCCCCCTTTTTGCAAATAACGGTAGCCAAGCAATGACATCCGGAAAAATTCTTGTTGCCCAGGGCGGTGGCCCCACCGCGGTCATCAACCAGTCTCTGGTCGGCGTGGCGCTGGAGGCGCGGCGGTTCAACGAAGTGAGCCGTATCTACGGCGCGCGCCACGGTGTGCGCGGCATTGTCAACGAGGATTTTGTAGACCTCACTCAGGAAACCAGCCATAACCTGGAGCTGGTGGCGACGACACCGTCGTCGGCATTGGGTTCGACCCGCGACAAACCCGACGCCAAGTACTGCCACGAGATTTTCAAAGTGCTGCAGGCGCATGAGATCGGGCATTTCTTCTACATCGGCGGCAACGATTCGTCAGACACGGTGCGCATCGTCAGCGAGGAGGCGCGCATGGTCAATTACCCGCTGCGTGCCATTCATATTCCGAAGACGATTGACAACGATCTGGTGGGCAATGACCACACCCCCGGCTTTCCCTCCGCAGCGCGCTTTGTGGCGCAGGCTTTTGGCGGCGCCAATCTGGATAACGCAGCGCTCCCGGGTGTCTACGTCGGGGTCGTGATGGGACGGCACGCGGGCTTTTTGACCGCCGCATCCGCGTTGGGAAAAAAATTTCCGGATGACGGTCCGCACCTGATTTACGTCCCCGAACGTACCTTTGCGCTGGAAAAATTTCTGGCGGATGTAAAGGCTACCTTCGAACGCTACGGACGCTGTGTCATTGCGGTGTCTGAAGGCATCCATGACGCAAGCGGCACCCCGCTACTGAGCTTGCTGTCTAAAGAACTTGAGCGCGACGCACACGGCAATGTGCGGCTCTCCGGCACCGGTGCGCTGGCTGACTTGTTGTGCGAGGAGATCAAAAGCAAGCTCGGCATCAAGCGTGTGCGCGGCGACACCTTTGGCTATCTTCAGCGTTCTTTCATTGGCTGTGTGTCCGACGTGGATCAGCGGGAGGCGCGCGAGGTGGGCGAGAAGGCCGTTCAATTTGCCATGTGGGGCAAGTTGAATGGCTCGGTCGCCATCAAGCGCACAGGCTTCTATTCGGTCGATTACGAACTGATGCCGCTTGAGATGGTGGCCGGAAAGACGCGCACGATGGAAGACGAATTCATCAGCGCCAGCGGTACCGACGTCACCGATGCTTTTCGCCTCTATCTGCGGCCGCTTTTGGGCTCGGGGATGCCCGATGCGTTTCGCCTGCGGCACCACCCGGTGGCGAAGGTTTTGCACAAAGGGTGACGTTGACGGTGAAGCAACAGGCTCAGGCCAAAGTACATCGGGTTGCGAGTGAGGCGTTAGTCGAGCCGTTCGACGCGACGCGTGAACTTCATTTTCCAGTTGGTTTCCCATGTGACCCCCGAGTCGACCGAGAATGCCTGCTCCCAGCGAGGATCCCCATCGGCCGGAATTGACCATGTGAAGCGCACCCGAATCGCGATGCCATTCAATACGTCATCGGCGTCGAATGCTCCCACTCCGTCTTAAAGTTGACCGATGACAGGCACGTCGAGACTGTGCGGATTCCTTGTATCCAGTCACCAGATCGCCCACTTCTTCGACGCCATATCGTTGGAACGAAAAGCGGCGGCACGATAGTCGCCCTCGGGCAGGCGAAGCAGGTTGTCCTCAACGTTGCCAAGGCCACCAAGAATTTTTCTCGTGCTTGACTCGCACTGAAGTCAACCCACTCCTGACATCCGGTAAGGCGCTCCTTGAGCCTGCTGTGTTCGACCGTCCAATTGGCGATGATGAAATCGAAGTCGTCGGGCTGGGTGTGTCTGTGTCTGGTATTCAAGCTGATTGCTCCGTGAATGAGTGTTTCTAATGTCTACTCTTGACCAGAACCGCCGTGGCCCGGCTGGCCCCGGCGTGTTCTCGC
>Ga0209181_10002104_pt1 | contig 33077 bp, 21 predicted proteins | sample MAT05_FD_187208 | JGI IMG/M metagenome (GOLD analysis project Ga0209181, IMG submission 187208) | Freshwater microbial communities from Lake Fryxell liftoff mats and glacier meltwater in Antarctica - MAT-05 (SPAdes) (version 2) | ecosystem: Environmental > Aquatic > Freshwater > Ice > Liftoff... | reverse complement strand
ATGACCCTCGAACGGATCGCAGATCGAATGGGCGACGTGCGACCGTACCTGGCGATTATAATTCACGATTCACTCGAGATGTACGCAGACAGATTGGATTTTTACTCCGATACGGTCGTCTCGTACTCTAACGCGGCGAGTGTGTCGTTCAGTCTCGCCCTCGCGGCGTCACGGTCGAGTTGGTGCTGCTTTTCGAGTTTCGCGATCGCTTCGAGGCGGTCTTCCTGCTGACTCAGCGTGCGAACGAACCGCTCGCGTAGTTCCTTCTCGCTGGCCCGCTCGCCGAGTGAGCCGAGATTCTCGCGGATGCGTTTCTGCTCCGAGTGGATCTGGCTTCGCTCAGTCGTGATCGCCCCGAGTTTCTCCTCGAACGCTGCGATCTCGTGGCGAATCTGGAACGAGGCACGCAGCACCTTTTCCGTCTTCTTGTCGATGAAGCGACTCTCCACCCACGCGGTCAGCACGCTGTCCGTGATCCCCGCGAGGCCAAAGCTCTGGCTCTGCGGTTGTTGCAACTTCACGACGACCTTCACACCCTTGTTCGCGGGGAGCGTCAGCTTGAATCGCCAGTAGTTCTCGGTGATCTCGTGTGCTGCCGTGGTGTCGAACAGATCCCAGTCGCCACCCGGTCGCGGGTGGTCGAGGTACAGCGTCTGTTCCTTGTCCGACTTGCTCGTGAACGTGTACGTCGTCTGGCTGACCTGCCCGAAGTACGTGACGAGCGTGCCCTGCCGAATCATGACGCGGCTGACGTGCTGCCGGAAGCTCTTGAAGTTGTCGAGCACGCGCACGGCCAGTTCCACGGCATACCCGACGAGCCGCTTCTCGGTCGGCTTCAGCGTGTCAAGCATCGCCTCGCCGACGTAACTCCCCTGCTCCAGAACCGTGACCGGCCCGCCTTCGAGGGTCAGCCCCGTGGTGTTCTCGAACTCGACGCAGCGCATCGGGTTCTCGGCCCGTGCCGTCTTCTGATAGAGCAGCACCGACCGCCCCGCGAACGGCTTCAGCACGATCGGCACGAGCGCCGACTGATTCCGCCGCACCGTGACCGGCTTCTCGATTCCGTACTCGAACAGGTCGCCGACCTGCCGCTCGCGTGTCTGTGCCTGCACGGACGACACAGCCGATTTGCGATCATCGCCGCCGTAGCCGCCGCGACCACCGCCACCGCTTGCAGATTCGGCCCTCCGACGCATCTTGGCCATTGCCGGGGCAGGTGAGGCAGCAGCCATCTCAGCAATCGGGGGGATATCAAAGGCTGTCTCGAAGATATCAGCCATCTCCATTCCGCCTTCGGCCACGGGGGGTAGCACGCCGGTCGTTTCCTTCACCTCCACGACGGGGCGGCGAATGTATCGCGGCGTGTACAGGTCGTGGACGAACGACACCGGCAACCCCGCGACGAGCGTGAGCGCCACATCGGTCCAGTCTTCGTCGGAGGTGTTATCGACGACCGCCCAACCTTGGATGAGTGGTTGCGGCTCAAGCCCACTCATTGCAATGGGTGGGCTTTGGGTTTCCTCGCCCAGCAAGATCCGATACGTCGCCTTCCACACCGGCGCTTCCAGCACGTAGCTCACACGCACGGTGCGTTTCCCTTCGCCCTGTGCGAAGAGCGTGAACGCCCGGGCGTCCTTCTTCTTGGAGGCGAGTTGCGTCTTGAGGTAGAAGTCGAGGTCGCGCTTGATGCCTTCATCGAGGAGCGTCAGTTCGAGGTCGAACAGATCGAACGTGCGAACGTCGGCGGAATCGGTGAGCAGCGACAGGCGAACTTCAGTCGTGGTGCCGGCGTCGGTGTGCGTTTCGATGGTGTCGATCCCCAGGATCGCACCCTGCACCGCAGCGCCGCCGGTGGGTTTGACCGCCGCCCGTGCGCCCTTCAACTGTGGAAGCAACCCGACGAGACTCCCCGAATCGGGGATGCTGAGTGCGATTTCGGCGAGGAGTTGCTCGATGGGCGTGGTCGAATCGTAACTCACGGCCGAGACCGTGCCGCCGTCGAGATCGAGAACCGTGAGCGATTTCAGAACGTCGCTCACCTCCCGCTGTTTGAACGACAACGACAGTGATTCATCGCCCTCGATGATGGTTTCACGCTCGAAATACCCGACGCCGTGCTTGTACAACACGACGCGGCGAATCGGTAATGTGGACATGGGAACTCCTAATCTCGGCCGCCCCGCTGGGGCGGCCGCTAAACGTGTCGTGATTGTTTCCGTATACTACCGTGACGCGCCACCTCTCCTCCGCGTTCGCGCTTGCTCTATTCCCGCCTCGCCGACCGAGGGACCGTTGTCGTGTCCAACCGCGAACCCACTCGCACTCCCCGCGAAGTATTGGCCTTCCTCCGCGAACGAGAAGTCAAAGCCATCGACTTCCGCTTCATGGATTTCCCCGGCCTCTGGAAGCACTTCACCGTGCCGGCCGAGGTGCTGGATGAACTCGTTTTCGAGGACGGCATCGGTTTCGACGGGTCAAGCATCCGCGGATGGATGCCGATCAACGAATCGGACATGCTCCTCGTCCCGCAGCCCGAAACATTGTTCATCGATCCGTTTTGCAAAGACGTCACGCTGGCGATGATTTGCAACATTCAGGATCCGCTCACGAAGGAAGATTACAGCAAAGACCCGCGGAACGTGGCACGGAAAGCTGTCAATTACATGAAGAGCACCGGCATCGCCGAATCGGCCATGTTCGGTCCATCGCTCGAGTTCTTCGTGTTCGACGACGTGAAATTCGATCAAACCTCGCACTCGGCGTTCTACTACGTCGATAGCGGTGAGGGTGCGTGGAACACCGGTCGCGATGAGAAACCCAACCTCGGCTACAAGGTGCCGAACCGCCAGGGTTACTTCCCGTGTGCGCCGACCGACGCGGTTCACGATCTCCGTTCCGAGATGATGCTCGCGATGATGGCGTGCGGCATGACGGTCGAAAGCCACCATCACCAGAAAGCCAGCGGCGGGCAGTGCGCCATCAACATCCGGTACGACGAACTCGTGCCGATGGCCGACAACGTGCTGAAGTACAAGTACGTCGTGAAGAACGTGGCTCGCAAGAACGGCAAGACGGCCACGTTCATGCCGAAGCCGCTGTTCGAGGACTACGGCAGCGGAATGCACGTTCACGTTTCGCTCTGGAAGCACGGCGCGAACCTGTTCGCAGGCACCGACTACTCGGGGCTGTCCGATATCGCGATGTACGCACTCGGCGGGTTGCTGAAACACGGTGCAGCGCTGTGTGCCATCACGAACCCGACCACGAACAGCTACAAGCGACTCGTGCCGGGCTACGAGGCTCCGGTCAACCTCGCGTACAGTCAGCGGAACCGCTCGGCCGCTGTGCGGATTCCGGTGTACTCGTCGCGGGCGAAGTCGAAGCGGCTCGAGTATCGCGTCCCCGATGGCGCTGCGAACCCGTATCTGTCATTTTCTGCGATGCTGATGGCGATGCTCGACGGCATCAGAAATAAAACGCACCCAGGGCCCCCGCTGGACAAGGACATTTACGACATGCCGCCGGAAGAGTTAAAGGACTTGCCGCGTGTGCCACAAACGCTCGACGACGCACTGACCGCACTGGAGAAGGATCACGAGTTCCTGCTGCAAGGGAGCGTCTTCACCGAGGACGTGATCGAAACGTGGATCGACTACAAGCGTAAGGAAGAGGTCGCTGCCGTGCGTGTCCGCCCGCATCCATACGAGTTTGCGCTGTACTTCGATATGTGACGCGGCGTGTTCGCACGACGTATCCCGTGGCCTGGGCCACGGGATGGAGTACACATCGAACTCAAATGGCTTGATCTGGAAGTGTCGATGCACTTCCATGAGCCCGAGTAACGCGATTCCCTTCCCTGCCGACGACACGACCCAGGTTGATGAAACCTCCAGTCCCGAACCGCCACTCGTCGTTCTTGGAAATTGAAACCGTACATCGACAATGCGACATCGAGCACCACCGGTTAGGCGTTCGGCAGGTGAAGTTCTACCCAGCCGCTACGCAAGGGGAGAAGAGCGGGTGGGGGTTAAGCCTACACAACTGCACAGGCCTTACCCCCCACCGGCTCGCAAAGCCTCGCCACCTCCCCCACAAGGGGGGAGGACAAATCACACTCACCTCCCCCCTTGTGGGGGAGGTCGCTCCGAGTCTTCGAGGAGCGGGTGGGGGGTAAATCTTCACCTGCCGAACGCCTTACCCCCGTCAAACGGAGTTCCCGGCCACCAGATGGCAATCCGAGCGCGGTTGCCACATCCTCACTCACCGTCGTGATCTCACATCCGGTATCGAAAACGAACTCCTGGTCCATCTCGCCGTGCCGCCCGAAGACGATTAACGGTACGTCCACGCGTAGGCACTGTAGACCGGCACGGGAGTATTGCTGGATTGGGCACAAGAATGACATGCGTCACCGAAGGATTACCAGAGTTCGCCACCGCCAATGAAAAGCGGCCCTTTTGGATCAGGTACGTGCGTTCTCTGCATCTGCTTCCGCACCCCAGGTTCGAGAGCCTGGAGCAATCGATTGAACTGATTAAGATCGGGTGAGTGAGCCCCAACCACGCGGTCGATCTCATCCCCGTTCCAGTTGTCGATGTAGGCGACGTATTGACCGGGGTGTTTATCTTGCAATGCGCGATCGGCCGCCCAGCGAGCCAGCCCTCGCGCGAGTCGTTGGTGGGTGAAGCCGCAGGACTTCCTTCATCTCGTCCGAGTCTTCGAGTAGCTGGGGATCCTCGTACCTTCCTCCCGCACTATTGCTTCAAGCCCTGTTTCGATTCTACACCCTGACCTGGAGGGGTGGAATTGCCATCCTGTCCGCAAGAATTTCCGCGCTTGGTGTCTCCTCCGAGAGCGGTTACCGTTTCCAATAGAAGGATCACCCGAGTGCGGGGGTCGCGAACTCAGTTCTCCGGAGACATGGCATGTTCTCGTTCTCGAAGGGGATCGGCCCGACAGCACTGCTCGTCGGAATCATTGGTGCGACTCTCGTCGTGGCTCAACCACCCGATCGTCAAGCTGGAGACGAAAAGAAGGGGCCTGACCGCAAAGGCGGCGACAAACGCGGTTTCAACCCCATGGGCGACCGGCCCATGGGTGAGCGACCAGCGGGTGAGCGACCGACCCGTCCGGACCCGGTTGTCGATGCGTGGGTGAAGGTACTCGTCGAGAAGATTTCCGACCAGCACGACACCGTTCGCGACAGCGCCCGAGCTGCACTCGTCCACGTTGGCCAGCAAGCCCTGCCGGCGTTGCGAAAACTGGCTGAGAGCGATGACAACGTGAAGGCTGTCGCGGCGAAGAATGTGATCGCACAGATCGAACGGGGCGGTCGTCCTGGCGGTGCAGGTGGCCTTGGTGGTTTCGGCGGTTTCGGCGGTGGACCTGGTTTCCCAGGCGGCCCAGGTGGACCCGGTGGGGATCGCCCGGCTCCCGGTGGCGAACGCCCTGGTCCCGGCGCGGATCGCCCGGCTCCCGGTGCGGATCGCCCTGGTCCCGGTGGTATGGGTGAGCGGAACCCGCTGACTCGCGTGCTGGGCGAACTCAAGCTGAACGAGAAGCAGGAGAAGCAGGTCAAGGAAATCGTCGCGGCACACGGGAAGAAGATGATGGAGTTCGGCGAGAAACTTCGCGACGGTACGGTTGATCGGCAGGAAGCACGCGAGGGCTTCGAGAAACTGCGTGGTGAGTTGAACAAGGAACTCAAGGAAGTGCTCGACGCCGAGCAGATGAAGAAGTTCGAAGCCGCGATGCAAGGCCCAGGTGGACCCGGTGGGCGTCCCGGTGGCGGTCGCCCAGATGCCCCACCCCCACCCCGCCCCGAGAAGGATTGAGTTGTGCCCCCATGCCGCTCCAGGTTCGCCTGGAGCGATTCCCGATTCCCGATTCCCGATTCCCGATTCCCGATTCCCGATTCCCGATTCCCGATTCCCGATTCCCGATTCCCGACTCCCCATCTTGCCCAGCTTTCGCGACCCGAACACCTCCCGCATCTTTGGCCAACTTCCTGAATGTAAAGCTGTAACGGTTGGCGCAAATCCGCGAATCTTGCCGATCTGAACGAACAGAACAGTTCGGCAAGATTGGGGGGATCAGTCATGAGCAGGCGACACGGGTTACTCGCGGGCGTTGTGGGAATTCTGCTCATGGGGTCAGGCTGCGTCAGTTGCGGGGCCGCCGGCTACGGCCTCGCACGCGAAGCCGCGCCAGGGTGTGAGGCCGAGTGCTGCCAGCGGAATCATGTGTACGTGTTTGCTGTCAGCGGCGTGAACCCGCTCGAAATCATGGCGCTTGATACCTTCCGCGAGCAACTCAACCGCAAGGGTTACGCCAAGGTCGCCACCGGGCAAACGATCCACGCCTTCTGGATGGCGGGCGAAATGCGGCGGATTCGTGCCAGTGAACCGGACGCGGCATTCGTGCTCGTGGGAACGACCGGCGCTGCCTCCGCGACCCGTTGGCTTGCCCAGAAACTCGCCGCCGACGGGGGGAACGTCGCGGGCGTGGTGTTGTTCGACCGTCGCGGCAATAGCAGTTCCCCGGTCGATGGCACCCGGTTCTTCACCATCACGGACAAACCCGTGTCGTCCGACGAATCGGTCGCTGTGGTCTCGCAACTGCTAAACGAAGTGGCCGCAACGACCGCGCGACCAATCGTGATCGAGATGATGGAGAGCGACTATCCCCACGCTCCGGAACCACGGCCGATGATCGGCCCCGGGGATTCTCCAGAATGGGCGTTCCTGTTCGACCAGGGAATCCCCACGCAATCCATGACAATGCCGGTGCTCGCGGCAAAGCCGGCCACGCAACCCAACGCGACCGCCGCCCGCAAGTGATCGAGACCGGTATGATGACGGTATGAAACTGAAACAGCAGCCCGAGGATTTCCGCGTCGAGGAGTTGACCACCGCGACCGGCGGGGACTCGGGCGACTTCGCGTTCTACCGACTCGACAAGACCGGCTGGACCACGCCCGACGCCCTCGCCGCAGTTCGGCGGCGCTGGCAGATCGACTTGCAGCGACTCAGCTACGGCGGCCTGAAGGATCGGCACGCGGTCACGTCGCAGTTCCTCACGATCTTCCGCGGCCCGAAACGCAACCTCTCGCACGAGCGAATCACGCTCACTCATCTCGGCCAGCGACGCGAGCCGTTCTCGTCACACGAGATCACCGGGAACCGCTTCCTCATCACGCTGCGCTCGATGAGTGACATCGCGGTGTCAGTCGCCGCAACCGCACTTGGCGAAGTCGAACGCTGCGGGATCCCGAATTACTTCGACGATCAGCGATTCGGTTCGGTTGGCGATTCCCCGGCGTTCGTGGCGAAGGAAATGGTGCTGGGTCGCTTCGAGGAAGCGTTGAAGCTCGCGCTGATGGAGCCGTACGAATTCGATCGCCGCGAAGCGAAGCGCGAGAAGGCCACGCTTCGGGCGCACTGGGGCGACTGGCCAACGCTCAAGGCGAAACTCCCCCGTGGTCACGCCCGCAGTCTGGTCGATTATCTCGTCTCGCATCCCACGGATTTGAAGGGTGCCGTCGCTCGGTTGCGGCCGGACCTTCAGGGGTTGTACCTGTCCGCGTATCAGAGCTACCTGTGGAACCGGATGCTCGCGTTGTGGCTCACCCGCAATCTCGGCACCGAGAATCTCGCTGCGGTGGAACTGAAACTCGGCCGGATGCCCGTCCCCATTCAGATTCCCGACGCGAAGCGTGCAGAGTGGGAATCGCTGGCCTTGCCGCTGCCGAGTTCCCGGGTGAAGCTCGCACCCGAAGACCCGATCGCGGTGATCGCCGAGGAAGTGATGAAGGCCGACGGGTTGACGCTCGCGGAACTGCGGATTCGCGGGATGGAGAAGCCGTTCTTCTCAAAGGGCGATCGGCAGGGTTGTGTGCGACCCACGAACGTGAGCCACGAACACGATGCCGACGAAGTGAATCCCGGCCAGCGGAAACTCACGCTGAAGTTCGACCTGCCCCGGGGATGTTACGCCACGATGGTCGTGAAGCGAGTGACGGCGATTACTTCTTGTTGACCAGATCGCGGAACACGCCGCAGATCACCCCCGCCGCATCGGGGCCGACGCTGTTTTCCTCGCCGTACTGCGGCTTCTTCAGCCCATAACAGAACGGCGGCTTCACATCCCATTGCCGCTTCGGGATGAAGTAGCCGAGTTCGTCGTTCCCGAGGCCGATCAGCATTCGATGCTTCCCCTTCAGTTGCGGGTAGATCGCGGGTTCCGCCGCAGCATCGGGGAAGTCGGCACCGGCATCGATCGGATCCTGCACCTTGCCCAGCACGAGTTCGGGGTAGATCTCGCCCGGGATCACCGCAACTTCGAGATCGCCTAGCTTGAGGTAGCCGACCTCCGTCTTCACCGCGATCGGTTTGCTAAGGTCGCGCGTCGGCGTGAACTCCTTGGGAATCGACTTCCCTTCCCAGGGGTACATCTGGCGGTCGAGTGTGCCGAGTTGCCAGCCGAGTCGGTAAAGTGCGTTCTCGACCGGGACCAGGATCGGCTGCGTGCGGACATCGAAGGGCGTCAGCGTCACCGGGACGGCAGCCTTCAGCGCGCGATCACCCAGTTGCCCGACGAGCTTGCCGTAGCGTTCGGCTTTCTCGAATGTCCCGTCGGCGAGTTCCTTTCCGTCAGCGTCCTTCACGGGGAGTTTCAGCGTGGTCATCAACCCACCGACCGTGCCGGTGAAGTACGCGACCGGGCACCCCTGCGATTCGCGAAGGTGCTTGACCACGTAGTACGGGAAGTCCGCGGTGATCTCGGTGTTCTTCGAGTCGAGCGCTTCCGGGTGACAGTTCCACTGAACCAGAACTCCGAGCGCCTTGCCCGTCTTCAGTTCCTCGAAGCGGATCGCGACAAGCTCATCGTGCTTGACGAGTGGCTGGCGGTTGTCGTGTACGAGGCTCGCATCACTTGCGGTGCCAATCTTCGCGACAGCGGGCTTTCGTGCCTTGTCGGCAGCTTTCACCGCATCGACGCATCCGGCTTCGAGCGACTTCAGGTAATCGGGATCGACGCCCGTCTTGAGCGGGTTCGGCCCCCACAGGCCGAGCGTGTCCGGTCCTTCGTGGTTGTGAGTCGCGGAGACGAGCACGTACTTGAACCCCGGCAGCGCATCGCGCACCCGTTCCACATTTTGCAGGAAGATTCCGACCACATCGACCGACACCAGGGCAATCTTGGTCTCGCCTTCGCCGAGCACGACGGCCCGCACCATGATCGGGTCGTGAACTTTCTTCGCAACGCGACCGTGCCCAAAACCCGCCACGTAGACGGGCTTCTTCCCCAGTGTCGGCGTGATATCCACCTCGGCGAAACCGACCGTTAGCTCGTTCGCCACGACAGGGGGAACGGCCACGTTGATCGCGGCAAGCGCGAACACGAGGAGCGACGCGAGCAGGCAGAAGATTCGCATGGGTTACTCGCACTCTCGCATGTAGCGGATGCTCTCACGGGCGATTGTCTCCGGGTCCGGTGTGTAGTCGAACACCTCCACGGAGACCCAGTTGGTGTACGCCACATCGCGGAGCGCCTGGAAGATCGGCTTGAAATCCGTGTCGCCGAAGCCGGGGCCGCGCTTGTTCGGATCGTTCGCGTGGAAGTGGCGGAAGTACTCCTTGTTCTCGCGAATCACGTCCGGCGTGGGCTTCGCCTCCGCCGACATCGCTTTGACATCGAGGTGAAGTTTCACGAACGGGTTCGCGAGTCGCCGGCACATCGCGGCACCCTCGGCCGCGGTGTTCATGAAGTTCGTCTCGGCCGGTGTCAGCGGTTCGAGGCACAGGTAGACGCGGCTTTGCTCCAGTGCCGGCAGGCAGTGCGAGAGCGTGTCGAGTGCGAAGTCCTCGGCCTGAGCGCGTGTGAACCCCTCGGGGATGTTGCGCTGAAAGGGCGACCCGAGCACAAGAATGTCGCCGCCCATGTCGGCCGCAGCGCGGGCCATCTCCGCGAGGTATTCCCCCGTGCGTTTCCGAACGGCCACGTCGGGCGATGTGAGTTGGAAGCCCTCGGTCTTCGCGAGAAGCCAGTGCAAGCCGATGATCTGCACGCCCGCCGCTTCCGCCTGCTTGCGAAGCTCCGCACGCCGAGCGGCGCTCACGTCGGTGATTCGCGGAGCCAGCGTGAACGGCGCAACTTCGAGACCGGTGTAGCCCAACTCCGCGACCCGGGCACACACCCGGGCGTGGTCCCAGCCCTCGAACGTTTCGTTGCAAATCGCGTACTTCATGGCAGTGTTAACTCCCGTGGGCGGCCGTTAGTCTCGGTCGAATCGAGAAGCGTCAGCTTCACCTTGTCCTGCCCCTTCGCGGCCTTGTAAAACTCGGCGGGGTTCGCGATCGGGTTCCCGTTGACGTGACTGATCAGCCAGCGAGTTGGGGTGTCGCCGAGAGTCTTGAACTTCGTCGCGGCCGGTGAATCGGCGACCAGATCGCGGACACACACATCGGCCGGGATGCGGTTGATATCCTGCGATCGAACGCTCGCATAGTCCACCCGCAACCCGAACACCGGGTCGGGCCGGACCGAGGCAATGAACGGGAGATCGTGCCGGAACTTGGCCAGCGTTACTTCCAGTTCACGCATTCGACCGAACCGCGACACAGTGACCTTCACCTTCGATCCCGCGAGTGCCGAGCCAACCTGCAAGAGTAGATCGTGAAAGCTATCAATCGGTAGCCCGTTCAGTTTGATGATCTGATCCCCCACCTCGATCTCGGCCCGATCGGCTGGCCCGTTCTGGGTCAGTTGATCGACCCAGACGCCCTGCCGTTGACGGTTCAAGGTGACGCCCAGGAAGCCGTACTCGACCTCCTCCCCACGCCGCAGTACGTCCACGATGCGGCGAAAACTGGCGGTCGCGGGCATGGCGTATCCGGGGCCGACATCGTTCCCCCAGGCCACGGCGGCCGCGTTCGTCAACCCGATCATCTCGCCGTCGAGATTGAGTAACACGCCGCCGGTGATGCCCGAGTTTTGCTTGATGTCGTATTCGAGGAGTGTGCCGTATTCGGTGACCCGGGCGGCAGGCCCATCGTCTTCCTTCCGGTTCGCCTTCACCCGCACGTTGGTAATGCTGCCGAAACCCGCGGTGGGCTGCCCAAGGCCGAATGTGGACGTGTACGGGTTCGTCATCAGCACGCACAACTTCCCGGTGAAGACCGTGGGTTTCTGGCCGGGGAGAGGTGCGGTTTGCACATCGGCGAACTTGATCGCCTGCAACTTTGGTGGTGGATTGATGAGCTTCAGCACCGCGAGATCGGAACGGGCATCGGCCGCGTGAATGTCGGCATAGGAACCCACGCCCCCCGACAGGAACACATAGACCTTCGTCGCGCCGTCGATGACGTGGTAGGGCGTGAGTACGAAGCCCTCGGGGTCGATCACCACGCCGCCGGAGTAGCCGTGTTCCGCGATCCCCTGCACATCGGAGAGATCCAGCGAGCGCGCAAGCCGGGCACGTTCCAGGCTCGGATCGGGCTTCATGAACTCCTTGGGATCGAACGCACCGAGCTTGCCAGGCGTGCTGCCGTTCGCGGGTTTCCCGTAATGCTCGGACCGCGAAACCACGACGGTCGCGATCGTCGGGCCGGCGGTTGCAACGGTCTGTCGGAGTTGCTTCTGAACAGCCGCGAGCAGTTCGTCCTGCTTCGGTTCATCGCCGCGGCCTACGGAGCAGACGGCAGCACTTCCGGCGAGCAAGATCAGTCCATAGATGGCACGCATGGAAACTCCCGGCTCGCTCTGAGTAAGGCAGTCGGCGGGAATAAGCATAACCGCTGCGAAGCGGCCGTTGCTTAACCTCCCCCCTTGTGGGGGAGGTCGCTCCGAGTCTTCGAGGAGCGGGTGGGGGGTAAAGCCTACACAAGTGCCCAGGCCTTACCCCCCACCCGGCTCGCAAAGCCTCGCCACCCTCCCCCCTTGTGGGGGAGGGCGCTCCGAGTCTTCGAGGAGCGGGTGGGGGGTAAAGCCTCGACAACTCGGACCGCGTTTACCCCCCACCCGGCTCGCAAAGCCTCGCCACCCTCCCCCACACACAAGGGGGGAGGGCAAAACAACGCATAACTTGGCAGCTCACATTCGCGCTTCTGCCTAACCATTCGACTACACCGATTCTTTCACCGCACGGATGTACGCCTCGAAGTTCGCGACGGGCGTATCCTTATCGACGCCGTGGTTCAGGTTCACGATGTGGCGATGCCCACCACCGGCCTTCACGCACGCCCTCACGGCTTCCGTCACCTGCTCCGGTGTACCCTCACGCAAAATGTCCTCGTTCACGTTACCCTGAAACACGAGATGAGGATACTCCCGGCGTGCGGCCGCGAGATCGTGCCGCGTTCCCAGGCTGATTACCTCCGCACCCGTGGCGCACATGCGGTCGAGGTACGGCCCCTCTTTCACGAACAGGATTCGTGGAACCCCCGTCGCGCCAGCGAGGATTTCCGTGTGCTGCGGTTGTGCCCACGCCTCGTATTCCGTGGGTGTGAGCATCCCGGCCCACGAGTCGAACAACTGGTACACATCGACGCCGTCCGCGATGAGCGTGCGGAGGAATCCGACGGTTGCGACCGTGAGCTTTTCCAGCAGGCCGTTCCATACCGCGGGTTGCTCGGCGACGAAGCGGCGGGTCGCCTCCACATCCTTACCGGTGCCGATGCAGTACGTCGCCACGGTGAACGGCAACCCGGCGAAGGCGATCACCGGCAACTCGCCCCGCAGTTCCTCCTTCACCCGTGCCAGCAGCTTGCGGATGTGCGAATAGGTTGCGGGGTCGGGATTCGCGTTGAGGCTGTCGAGGTCGGCGGCGGTGCGGATGGGTCGATCGGGAACGGGACCGGCGCCCGGCTTCAGTTGGAATGGCATCCCCATCGCGACGGGGAGTGTCGTGATGTCGTAGAAGAGGATGATGGCATCGACGCCAAACCGGCGCGGCGAGAGCGAGCCGCGGGCGCTGCTCTCGACATCTTCGGAGAAGGCATAGAAGGACTTCCCGGCCCGGATCTTGTTGAACTCGGGATCCCACCGCCCGGCCTGTCGCATGGCCCAGACGGGAGGACGTTCGATTGGCTCGCCACGGGCGGCACGCACAAGGAGATGTTTCGACGGTTCGGGCATCGCGTGGGAGTCCCGTAATGCAGGTGTCACGACAGGGGTTTGCTTCCAACATACAAGGTGGCGATGCCGAAGGTGAGCGGTTCGTACCGCACATCGATCAGCCCGTGCATTCGCAGTTTCGCCGCCAGGTCTTCGTAGTCGGGAAACTTCAGCACGCTCTCGGGCAGGTAGCGGTAAGCGCTTTCCTTGCTCCGCGAGAGCAACTGACCCATGAGCGGCAGCAGATACCGGAAGTACGCGCGATACAGGCGACCGAAGAGCCAGTGCCGTGGCTTCGAGAATTCGAGGATCGCGATTCGCCCACCCGGCCGCAAGACGCGCACCATCTCGGCCAGTCCGCGATCGGGGTCCGTGATGTTTCGCAATCCGAAGGCGTTACTCACCAACTGAAACGTGTCCGATGGGAACGGCAACGCTTGCGCGTCGGCTTCGACGAATCGCACCCGCTCGTCTGCCCGGCATTCGCGCGCCTTCTCGGCGGCACGGACCAGCATCTCATGGCAGAAGTCGGCACCGATGATGGGAACCGTTCCGCTTGCCGCCCGATCGTAGGTCAGCGCGAGATCGCCGGTGCCCGTACACAGGTCGAGGATGGGACCGTTGCTGGCGGGCAATGGAGGCACGAGCTTCGCGGTCTTCTCACGCCAGCGCTTGTCGATGTTCAGACTGAGCAGGTGGTTCAGGAAGTCGTACCACGGCGCGATCTGGGCGAACATCCGGCGGATGCGAACTTCGCGTTTGTCGAGCAGTTCAGCGGCCACTGATGATTTCCGGGATTGGTGGACTGTCGAGGATCAACATATATCCCCAACCGTACCCCGGCCCCTCGCGTTAACCGATCGGAGCTTCCATGCTCGAATGCACCAAGTTCGCCATTCAGGAACACAAGAAGATCCTGTCGTCCGTTCAGAGTTACGATATCCGCAACGGCGACACGGGCGAAATCATCGGATCGGCCCGCGAGAACATCGGCACCCTCACCAAAGGGTTGCGCTGGGTGATGAGCAAGCACCTCATGCCCACGACCGTTGAGGTGCGCGAAGCACCCGACGATTCACTGGTGTTCACACTGCGCCGTGGCTGGTACATCTTCAAATCGACCGTGGAGGTCCGCGACTCGAATGGCCAACTCGTCGGTACGTTTCGCAGCAAGTTCCTCACGATCAGCGGCGGGTTCCACGTCTACGACAAGGACGGCAAGTATTTCGCGCACGTGAAAGGAAGCATGTTCGGCTTCAACTACCGCTTCCTGACCGAGGATGGCTCGGTCGAGTTGGGGCGGGTCGTGAAGAAACTGGGCGGCATGGCCGGGCTGGCGAAGGAACTGTTCTTCTCGGCAGACAATTATTTCCTGGAGGTCAGCCCCGAACTGGCCGAGCAACCGATGGCGAAGATGCTGCTGCTCGCGGCCACGCTCGCCGTGGACATGATCTACAAGTCCGAGACCAAAGGTGGGCTGGATCTGGGCGGTGGCGAATGATGCGACATCCGGGTCGAGACTGACCGATCGTTCCGTCCAGTCGTAAACTATTCGACATCGAGAATTCTCACCACCGTCTCAGGAATTTCAATGCCGCGTGTTCTGATCGCCGACAAGCTCGAAACCTCGGGAATCGAACTCCTTCAAGCTGCCGGTCTGGAAGTCGAAATCCGTCTTGGTCTCAAGGGTGCCGAACTCGCCGCGGCACTTCGCGAGTTCGATGCCTGTATCGTTCGCTCGCAACCAAAGATCACCGCGGACTGCCTGGAAAACCCGGGCAAGCTCCGCGCCATCGCACGCGCCGGCGTGGGCGTCGATAACGTCGATGTGGCTGCCGCGACCCGCAAGGGGATCGTGGTGATGAACACGCCGGGCGGGAACTCCGTCTCGGCTGCGGAACACACCATCGCGCTGATGCTCGCGCTCGCCCGCCGGGTTTCTGTTGCCGACGCCACCATGAAGGCCGGCGGCTGGGATCGCAACAAGTTCGTCGGGACCGAGGTCGCCGGCAAGACGCTCGGCGTCATTGGCCTGGGTCGCATCGGTCGCGAAGTTGCTCGCCGCGCCGCTGGCATGGACATGAAGATCATCGTCCTCGACCCGTTCGTCACTGCCGCTCGCGCTGCGGAACTCGGGTACGCGACTGCCACATCGCTCGATGAACTGCTCCCGAAGGTCGATTTCCTCACCGTTCACGTTCCCCTCTCGGCCGAAACCAAGAGCCTGGTTGGGGCGCGCGAACTCGGCATGATGAAGAAGACCGCCCGTGTGCTGAACGTGGCTCGTGGCGGCATCATCGACGAGAAGGCGCTGGCCGACGCGCTCGCGGCCGGGACCATCGCCGGTGCCGGGATCGACGTGTTCTCGGTCGAGCCGATCGTTGCCGACAACCCCCTGGTGAAAGCACCGAACATCGTGCTGACACCGCACCTCGGGGCGAGCACGGTCGAGGCTCAGGAGAACGTCGCGGTCGAAGCAGCGCAACTGATCGCCGACTTCCTGTTGAAGGGACAGGTCGCGAACGCCGTGAACATGGCCGCGGTCAACCCCGCCGAACTCGCGGAAGTGCGGCCGTTCGTGGACCTCGCTCGGCGACTTGGCTTGCTTCACGCTCAGATCGCCCAAGGGCCAATTCGCAAAGCAACGCTTCACTACAAGGGGGAGCTTGCCGGCAAGAAGACTCGCTTGCTCACGGCAGCGTTCACGGCCGGGTTGCTTGAGTTCCGACTGAGCCAGGGTGTGAACCTCGTGAACGCGGAAGTGCTGGCCCGCGAACGGGGGATCGAGATTGCGGAATCGTCCAGCCCGAAGAAGGGCGACTTCGCGGCGCTCTTGCACGCCGAAGTTGAGACGGAGCAGGGAACAACGGTCGCGGCCGGCACGCTGTTCGGCGATCAGTACGTGCGACTCGTGCAACTCGACACGTTCCGCATGGAAGGTTACCTCGACGGCGTGCTGCTCGTGTTCACGCACCGCGATGTGCCGGGCCTGATCGGCTTCGTCGGCACGATCTTCGGCAATCACAAGGTGAATATCGCTCAGATGACCGTGGGTCGCCAAACCGCGGGTGGCGAGGCAATTGGGATTTTGAACCTCGATAGCCTGCCACCAGAAGAAGCGGTGAACGAGGTGAAAGCTCACCCGCAGATCAGCAACGTGACCGTGGTGAAATTGCCCAAGGCGGGCGAACTCCCCGCCTGGCTGGGATGATGTCAGAATGTTAAGCGGCCGCCCCGCTGGGGCGGCCGTTGGTCCCGTTTGGACCGACGCTAAACTCACTTCATCAGTGATGCCACATCCCAGCCACTGAGTTTGCCAGAGTAGCCGCCCGTAACAAGCGTTCGGCCGTCGGCGCTCCACGTCACCGTCGTCAGGTCGCGATCCAGTTTCACCGAGCGAACCATCCGCCCGGAATCCGCGTCGATCAGGTACAGGTTCGGTTTCTTCGTGTCCCAGGTGATCGCGGCCAGCACTCGCCAGTCCGGGCTAAACGCCACGGAGACAACTCGGTGATCCCCTGCCAGGATGGTGGCACGGGGGTTCCAGATGGACGATTCCGAGTTCTTCACGTCCCACAGGCAGATCGAGCCGTCTTCACCACCAGTCGCCAGCGTTTTGCCGTCCTGAGCGAAGGTCAGAGCATTCACGACTCCGCCATGGGGGTTTGTCGCCTCGGCGACCCGTTCCAGATTGAACTCATCAACCGTGTTGATGCGGTAGTGCATCAGGGAGTGGCGTGGCGTGCCCGTCGAGTCGTCGCGGAACGCGGCCACCAGGCGGCTTCGGCCCGGGTTCAGTGCGATCGACTGCGGACGCAACCCCGGTCGTGGTGGGAGAATGTCGGTTTCCAGCGTCGCCAGATAGTCGCCCCGAAATCGCTTGCTTGAAAATTCATTGCCGGAGTCCCGAGCCGTCCTCAATAGCAACCGGGCCGGTTTCCCCTCGCGATCCGGTTCGCGACGGAGATGGTACGTTTCCTGAAGATCGCGAGCAAACCACACGGCGTGATCTGCAAGTCCTCCGGTGCCTTGCGTTGTCCGCTCGTTGCCGTCCGTCAGATCACGCACGATCAATGACTGACCTCCGGTCAGGATGGTATCGTCAGTCGGGAACGACACGAACTCATCGCCCCAGGTTGGCGTGTTTCCGGTCCCAAGGCCAGCAGAGAAACGCTCCTTCCGGGTCTTCACATCCCAGACTCGCAGCGTGTACGTGAATCCGGGGGAACTCAGTTGCCCCGCCTCGACGAAAACGGCGATCGCCGCTGTGCCGTCGGGGGAGAACCTTAACCAGCACGGCGCCGTGGTCTTGTTTCCAGAGGTCGCGATTTCCCAGAGTGGTTTCGGATCACCGGCCCGGACAGAGACGGTGGTGAGAAGAATCGCGCACACTGCGAGGATGGGGCGAAACATGGAACGCTCCGCGTTGCTGGGTCGGAACGCCTCGACGATTCCGGCACGCATACCGGAAGTCTTCGGGCGCAGCTCACTCGTCCCCAGATGGACGGACGAGAGAGCCTTTGCTAACCCAGCATTTCGCGAGACTTGTTCCTGACGCAATCACTTCGGCAGTGCTGATCCGAAGAACCGCAGCCAGTTGCCGTAGAAGATGCCATCGATGTCGGCCGCACTGTATCCGCGGCGTGCGAGGATGTCTTCGAGTTTGTGGATGTCGGTGATTGTGTTCAGGTCGCGAGGAGTCTGCTCGGTGCCGAAGCCGCCGTCGAGATCGGTGCCGAATGCGACGTGTTTGGTGTTCCCCGCGAACTGGCAAATGCGATCCATGTGATCGACGATTGCTTCCAGGCCAACCACTTCCGGCTGCGTCTGGCCGCGTACCCAGTTCGGGTACATCATCCAGGCGTCGAACGCCGAGCCGATCACCGCGTTCCGCTTGATGAGTTCCTTCACCATATTGTCGGTGAGTTGACGATCGCCGGGCACAAGTGACCGCAGGTTATGGTGGCTCGCCAGCATCGGTCCGTCGTACACATCCATCGCCTGCCAGAAGGATTGGTCCGCAAGATGTGTCACATCCAGGATCATGCCGACCTTCATGAACTCCTTGAGGAGCTGCACGCCGGCCGGTGTCAGCGGGCCATCGGTGGCCGTTCCATACGCATAATGACTGCGGCCGTAGTGTGCTGGTCCGACCGCACGAAGCCCCAGCCCGAACCAGTGCGCGACCTGCTCGGGGTTCACGATCGGGTCCGCCCCTTCCATGCTCAGAATGATTCCCAGCGGCGTGTTCTCGGGGTCGGCTTCCCACGCCTTCCAGTGAGCCGCGAGTTCACCGCGTGTGCAGATGAACTTCAGATGCCCCTGCGATTCCAGGAGTCGGTAGTACCCAAGTGAACCAATGCAGTGTGCATACGCGATCTGCTGTGTGGCATAGTCGATGTCGCCACGCTTGAAGCCCCACCGAGAGGCGGCATCCGGGCCGCTCCGGGCTAACACGGTTGCGACGCAAACCGGCATCCGGCAACGCTTCAGTTCGGGGAGCGTGAGCGTACAGCGACCGCGGCACTTGATGTCGGTGAAGTCTTTCTCCACCTCGCGGAGTTGCTCCACCGTGAGGAACAGGTCGCGGTTGTAGTTCAGAGCGTTCAGGGCAAGGTCGAGATGTGAGTCGAACATGGGGCGCATTGGGGGTGCTCCGGGGAACGAGACAAGCGTTGGGGGGGGTGAAGGAGAAATTGTAGTCCGGCACAGACCATGTCTGCAGTCGTCTCCGGCATTCTGATCCGTGTCGCTCGTCTGAAAAACCAATCAGCCGAGTCCTCGACGCAATCGGGCCGTGATCAATTTCGGGCATTGCTGCATACAAACTAGGCACACAGGCACTTTCAGCCTTGCTTCGGCAGGTGAAAGGCCGTGGATTCAGGCATTCTTGTTTGGCCCAAAAATTGCTTCTGCATAGTTTGAATGCTCTTTGCGTCCCGCGCGCTCATTGCCGCACAGTCCCGAGACCGCCCCGCGAGGTAATCGCTCACGGGTGTGGTGGAATTGTTGAGGATGATCGTCCAGAAGTCCTCATCCGGGGCAGGGATGTGGAAAACCTGTGCTGTGCCTCTGAAGGTCACCAGTGGTCAATCACGAAGAACTCGTCGTCAAATCGCTTGGTCCCTGCCGCATTGATTCTCCGATGATGCCGCTGCTCTCGGTCCGCAAGCGGAGCTACTACAACGTCGACGAAGAAGACCGGGTGTTGTTCGACGACACCGCGTCGGCCCTCGCGGCTCGCGGTCTTCCCCCCGAGAAAATTCCCGGTTTCGAGCCGGCTGGCCCCCGTCGGAAAATCTACTTCGACCCATCCAAGACGCGAGCCGGGATCGTGACCTGTGGCGGCCTGTGCCCCGGGTTCAACGATGTCATCCGCGCTCTAGTGATGGAACTGCACTTCCTCTACGGCGTCAAGAAGATTGTCGGGTTCTGTAGTGGATACCAGGGGTTCATCGCCAAACACAAGCGGCCCGTCCTCGAACTGACCCCGCAATCTGTCAGTCAGATCAACGAGCACGGCGGCACGATTCTGGGCAGCTCACGCGGGCAGCAAGACCCCGTCGAGATGGTCGATTGCCTGGAACGGATGGGGATCAACGTCCTGTTCGTGATCGGCGGCGACGGCACTCTTCGTGGAGCGCACGCCATCGCCGAGGAAGTGACGAACCGGGGCGGGAAGATTGCGATTGTCGGCATTCCCAAGACCATCGACAACGACATCAACTTCATCGACCAAAGCTTCGGCTTTCAGACCGCGTTCTCCGAAGCAGCCCAGGTCATTCGTGCAGCTCACGTTGAAGCCAAGGCCGCTCCCGATGGCGTCGGACTCGTCAAGGTAATGGGCCGGCACTCGGGGTTCATCGCGTGCTATGCCGCTCTCGCCCACAACGACGCCAACTTCATTCTCATCCCCGAGGTGCCGTTCAACCTGGATGGCCCAGGTGGGTTCCTGAATGTTCTGGTGAACCGGGTGAAGAAGTCCGGGCACGCAGTCATCGTGGTCGCCGAGGGGGCCGGCCAGGATCTGATGTCTGCGACAAACCAGACCGACGCTTCCGGCAATGTCCGCTTTGGCGACATCGGTGTGTTCCTGAAGCATAAGATTACCGAAGCGTTCGCGTCGGCAGGACTCGAACAGAACCTGAAGTATTTTGATCCGAGCTACAGCATTCGTAGCGTCAAGGCGAACGCTTTCGATAGCGTTTACTGTCTCAGGCTCGCGCACAACGCCGTTCATGCGGCGATGGCGGGAAAGACTGATGTGGCCGTCAGTCGATGGCATGGCCGATTCGTGCTGCTGCCGATCCCGCTTGCGGTCCGCGACCGGCACGGAGTCGATCCGAACGGCGACCTCTGGCTCTCGGTGCTGGAATCGACAGGTCAGCCGCCGTTCTTCGCATGATGCGACCGCGCGAACCCGCAGCAGCGGCTTGGATAAGTCTGAAATAAGTAGCACAATACATAGGGGAGAAGGATGCAGGCTGCGGCTCAGGCGGCACTTGGGGCAGACATCCGATTACTCGGCGATTTGCTCGGGCAGGCAATCCGCCGGCTTGCAGGTGAAGATGCATTCCAGCTTGAAGAGGAGATTCGCGCGGCTGCGAAAGAGTTGCGCACCAATCCCTCGCTGGAGCGTGCCCGCGAACTTCGCGATCGCCTCGGCAAACTCGATCTACCCGATCTGCGCACCCTGATTCGGGCGTTCAGCGTCTATTTCGACCTCATCAATCTGGCGGAACAGCAGGCACGAGTCCGTTCGCTTCGTTCGCGTGCCAGTTCCAAATCTGCCGACCCCCGCGCCGAAACCGCCGAGGCCGCGCTGCGACTCATTCAGGCTCGCGGCATCTCGCACGAGGAACTCGCGGAGCATCTCGCGACCGCACTGGTTGTTCCCGTGTTCACCGCGCACCCGAGTGAAGCACGGCGGCGCACCATCCTCGAAAAACTGGCCGCAGTCGCCCAGCAACTCGACCGCATGGAATACGGCCATCTCACCGAGTCGGAACGGACCGATTCCATCGGTGTTGTTGCCGAGGAAGTCGAGGGCTTCTGGCTCTCCGATTCCGTGCGGGTCACGCGACCCACGGTTCTCGGGGAAGTCAAGCAAGTGCTCGGCACGGTTGAGGGGCGATTGCTCGACGTGGTGCCGCGAGTGTACCGAAAGCTGGATGCGGCCCTCGGGCGAGTCTATCCCGGGCGAACCTGGCATGTCCCACCGTTCCTGCAATTCGGAACATGGATCGGCGGCGATCGCGACGGTCACCCGAATGTCACTCACGATGTGACCGCGTCCGCAGTTGCATTGCAGCAGGAAACGATCCTGCGGAACTACCGCGAACGGATCGAGGATCTCGGCCGGCGGCTCAGCCACTCCGATGGGTTCTTATCGCCAGGCAAGGCGTTCACGGAATCGCTCGCGGCGGACGCGGCCATCTTCCCGACGCTCAAGACCGCTGGCCACGAACCCTACCGCTCGAAATGTCGCTACATCGAGGCGAAGCTCGAGAAAACCCGCGCGTTCGCCGCAACGGCACTCCCTGAGTGGGGTGCAGTGAACTCGCCACCACCACCGGGGGTCTACACGAGCCGCGAAGCGTTGCTCGCCGATCTGCGAGTGATCGAGGATGATCTCCGCAGCGCGGGTGCGACCGCTGCCGCCGATGGAGCCATCCACGATGTGGCACGGCTGGTGGAAGTGTTTGGCGTCCACATGCTGAAGCTGGACATCCGGCAGCACAGTAACCGACACGCCTCCGCCGTGGCCGAAGTGTTTGCTGCTGCCGGTGTGAGTGACAACTATCTGTCACTCACGCCCGATGAACGGTTCAATCTGCTCGCGACAGAACTCGACTGCCGCCGCCCGCTGATCCCGGCGTATCTGGCGTTCACACCTGATACCGTGGAAGTGATTCAAACATTCCGGACCGTGTATATGATTCTGGAGCGCTGCCCCGAGGCGCTCGGGCCATACATCATCAGTTCGACGACCGAGCCTGCCCACCTGCTTGAAGTTCTACTCCTGGCCCGCGAAGCCCGGCTATTCCGCCCTGACGATGGTGTGAGCCTGCTCGACATCATTCCCCTGTTCGAGGCACTTGAGCCGCTCCGCTCTGGCCCGGACATCATGGCCAGGTTGTTCGCGTTGCCGGTCTACCGCAAGCAGGTTGAGCTACGCGGAAACCTGCAAGAAGTGATGATCGGTTACTCGGACAGCAACAAGGAAAGCGGGTTCTTGCAGTCGGCCTGGGCACTCTATCGGGCGCAGGAAGACGTGACCGCTGCCGCACGTGCGGTCGGGGTGACGGTTCGCTTCTTTCATGGGCGAGGCGGGGCGGTCGGCCGCGGTGGTGGCCCGGCGAACCACGCCATTCTCGCCCAGCCTCGTGCAACCGTCGATGGTCGGCTTCGGATGACGGAACAGGGCGAAATGATTGCGGATCGCTTCGGCCATCCGGCGATCGCTGAGCGACATCTGGAGCAGGTGCTCAACGCGGTGCTGCGGACGAGCTTTCCCGGAGAGGAAGGGCAACACGAACCCGCCTGGGTCGAGGCTCTCGACCTCATCGCCGAGGCAGGTCGCCGCAACTACCGCAAGCTCGTGTACGAGGACCCTGAGTTCCTCACGTACTTCGAGCAGGCAACGTGCATTGGCGAAATTGCTCGCCTCAAGATCGGGTCGCGCCCGGCTCGCCGATCCTCGGCCAACAGCATCGACCAGCTTCGCGCGATCCCGTGGGTGTTCAGTTGGATGCAAAGTCGTCACACGCTCCCCGGATGGTTCGGTCTCGGGAGCGCCGTGCGTGAGTTCCTCGCTGGGAAGCCCGTTGGCATGGGAATGCTCCGCGAGATGTACCACCGCTGGCCATTCTGGACCACGTTGATCGACAACGCCCAGATGATCCTCGCGAAAGCGGATATGACCATTGCCCGGCTCTATGCCGACCTGGTGGAAGATCAGGCACTCGCGGACCGGGTCTACAACCGTATCTTGAGTGAGTATCGCGCTTCATGTGATGCCGTCTGCCAGATCACCGGGCAGGCGACGTTACTGGAACGCTCGCCGATCCTGAAGACATCCATCGACCGCCGAAATCCGTATGTCGATCCGTTGAGCTTCATCCAACTGGTATTGCTGAAGCGGTTGCGGGCAGGCGGGGATCAGGTTGCCGAGATCGAGACGGCGGTGTTGGAGAGCATCAACGGTGTTGCCTCGGGGTTGAAGAACACAGGGTGAGTGCCATCGAAATGTCGAGTCAGCAAATGAACACGTCGGAGTTCCGTTCCGTTCCGTTGCCCCCGGTGGCGGAAGGCCTCTACGATCCCTCGTTCGAGCGGGATGCTTGTGGCGTCGGTTTCGTCGCGCACCTGAAGGGCCGCAAAAGCCACCAGATCGTTCAAGATGGGTTGCTGTTGCTCAAGAACCTCCAGCATCGTGGGGCGTGCGGTTGCGACAAGGACACCGGCGACGGAGCCGGCATCCTCGTTCAGATGCCCGACCCATTCTTCCGGGCGGAAGCAGAGCGTTTCGGTCTCTCATTGCCCGAAGTCGGTTCCTACGGGGTCGCGTTCTGCTTTCTGCCGCTGGAACCCGACGATCGCGCGGAGTGCCGCCGAGGTGTCGAACGGATCGTCGCGGATCAGCGGCAGCGGGTTCTCGGCTGGCGTTCCGTTCCCGTAGTTTCGACGGCGATCGGCTGGCTGGCACGATCGCGCGAGCCGGTGATGGAGCAGTTATTCATCGGCTGCGGCGAGAAGACAGACGCCGAGGACTTTGAGCGCTCGCTCTACGTCATTCGCCGCCGCGCCGAAGTCTGGGCAACCAAGAGCGGCAAGACCGCTGCGGGCACGGACTTCTACATCGCGAGTTGCTCATCCCGCACCGTGATTTACAAGGGGATGCTCAAGGCCGATCAACTCGGACCATACTTCCCCGATCTCACGCAGCCCGGTATGGAATCGGCCATCGCGCTGGTCCACAGCCGCTACAGCACGAACACATTCCCACGCTGGGCACTCGCGCAGCCGTTCCACATGCTCGCGCACAACGGGGAAATCAACACCCTCCGCGGAAACGCCACGTGGCTTCTCGCCCGTCAGCACCAGATGCAAAGCGCCGCCCTCGGCGATGACCTCGCGAAAACGCTGCCCCTCGACTTTGATGGTCTTAGTGACTCCGCGGTGCTCGACCGTGCCCTTGAGCTTCTCGTTCACTCGGGGCGCTCGCTGCCTCAGGCGCTCATGATGCTGGTCCCCGAAGCGTATGAGGGCCAGAAGGATCTCGATCCGGCGATTCGCGGCTTCTTCGACTACCACCGCTGCCTCACCGAGCCGTGGGACGGCCCCGCCGGACTCGCGTTCAGCGATGGAAGTTTGATCGGAGCGACGCTCGACCGCAACGGGCTGCGCCCGGGTCGCTACGTGATCACCGAGGACGACCTCGTGGTCTGTGCGAGTGAAGCGGGCGTTCTCCCCGTGGATGCATCGCGAGTGCGTTCCAAGGGCCGCCTCCAGCCGGGGAAGTTCTTCCTCGTGGATACCTCGGATGGCTGCGTTTACACCGATGGCGAAGTGAAAGCCAGTGTCGCGGCACGGAAACCTTATGCCGAGTGGGTGCGGAATAACCTCACCAAACTCGATGACCTCCCGATCGCCAAGATACCTGAGCACGACCTCACCACGTTGAGGCATCGCCAACAGGCGTTCGGCTACACGGTCGAAGACCTGACGCGCGTATTGCTGCCAACGGCTCAGGATGGTCAGGAACCGGTGTCGAGCATGGGCACCGACATCCCGCTCGCGGTGCTCAGCGATCGGCCGCAGGTGCTGTTCAACTACTTCCGCCAACTCTTCGCCCAGGTCACGAACCCACCGATCGACCCGATCCGCGAGAAGATCGTGATGAACACCGAGTCCCTTTTGGGGGGCGAGGTCAATCTGCTTGGCGAGACGCCGGAACATGCCCGCTTGTTGCGGCTCAAGTCGCCCATGCTGGCCGACGACGATCTCGCACGAATCCGCGAGGCGAACAAGCCGGGGTTGAAGGCTCACACCATCCGGACTCTGTTCTCGCGAGCCGAGGGTGAGAGCGGTCTGGCCACGGCGATCAACCGCATCTGCACCGAGGCGGCCGAGGCCGTGAACAACGGTGCGACCATCCTGGTTCTGTCCGACCGTGGTGTCAATGCCGCGAATGTGCCGGTGCCCATCTTGCTCGCGGTCGCGGCGGTGCATCACCACCTGTTACGCTGGGGTTTGCGCACACGTTGCGGCCTCGTCGCCGAAACGGGCGAGGCCAAGGAAGTTCACCACTTCGCGCTGCTCATCGGGTTCGGAGCCGGCGCAGTCAACCCGTACCTCGTTTTCGAAACCTTCCACGGACTGGCGGCCGTCAACTTGCTGGTCGATGGCAACGGCAACCCGATCGAGCACGTCAAGGCCGTGAAGAACTACCGCAAGGCCATCGATGGCGGCTTGCTGAAAGTGTTCAGCAAGATGGGGATCAGCACCCTGATGAGCTATCGCGGGGGCCAGATCTTCGAGGCGATCGGCCTGAATAAGATCCTCGTCGATCAGTTCTTCCTCGGGACTCCGAGCCGGATCGAGGGGATCGGCCTGACGGAGATCGCCCGCGAATCGCTCGCACGCCATGAACTGGGATTCCCAACCGATCCACGCGACGAAAGCCCGGAACTCGACGCTGGCGGCGAGATCATGTGGCGACGGCGCGGTGAACACCACATGTGGAACCCGGAGACGGTTCAGAGGCTCCAGCACGCGGTCAACAGCGAGTCGTACCCGACATACAAGTCGTTCGCGAAGATGTCGAACGATGAGTCGCGGCAGTTGTGTACGCTCCGTGGTCTGCTGGACATCAAGACGGTAGCCCGCCCCATTCCGCATGAGTTGGTCGAACCCGCAAAGGAGATTGTGAAGCGGTTCTTCACGGGGGCGATGAGCTTTGGCAGCATCAGCAAGGAAGCCCACGAGACGCTCGCCATCGCGCTCAACCGCGTCGGTGGCCGCAGCAACACGGGCGAAGGCGGCGAGGATCCGATTCGCTTCAAGCGCGACGCCAACGGTGATCTCCGTGGTAGCGCGATCAAGCAGGTGGCGAGCGGGCGTTTCGGCGTCACGGCGAACTACCTCGCCAACGCGGTCGAGATTCAGATCAAGATGGCTCAGGGCGCGAAGCCCGGCGAAGGCGGGCAACTCCCGGGTCACAAGGTCGATAGTGCCATCGCGAAGACTCGCTACAGCACACCGGGCGTCGGGCTGATCTCGCCACCGCCACACCACGACATCTATTCCATCGAGGATCTGGCCCAGCTCATCTTCGATTTGAAGAACGCGAATCCGCACGCGGAAATCTCTGTCAAGCTGGTCGCGGCAGCCGGGGTTGGCACAATCGCCGCCGGGGTCACCAAGGGGTTCGCCGATCGCATCCTGATCAGCGGCGACAGTGGCGGCACCGGGGCTTCACCGCTATCGAGCATCCGCCACGCGGGAGTGCCCTGGGAGCTCGGGCTTGCCGAGACACAGCAGGTACTCGTTCGCAACGGACTCCGCGGACGGGTGCGGGTCCAGACTGATGGGCAGATGAAGACGGGCCGCGATGTCATCATTGCTGCGTGTCTTGGAGCGGAAGAGTACGGATTCGCAACTGCGCCGCTCATCGCGATGGGCTGCATCATGATGCGGAAGTGCCACCTGAACACGTGCCCCGTGGGGATCGCGACTCAAGATCCCGTCTTGCGGGCGCAGTTCGCCGGCACACCCGAACAGATCGTCAACTACCTCTTCTTCGTCGCGGAGGAAGTGCGAGAATTGTTGAGCGAGATGGGGTTCCGAACGCTCGATGAGATCGTCGGACGGCCCGACCTGCTAATGGCTCGCGATCTGTCCGGTCACTGGAAGGCGAAGCACCTGAACCTCGCGGCGCTGCTCGAAAAGCCAGCCGTGGCTCCCGGAACTCCGCTACGCTGTGTCGAACGGCAGACGGATACCCTGGCCGAACAAATCGACTGGGAGTTGATCCACAACAGCAAGGCTGCTCTCGAAAGCCTGGAGCATTGCTCGCTCTCGTATCAACTCACCAACCGTAACCGCACCGTCGGCACGCTGCTCAGCTACTTCGTGACCGCGAAGCACGGCGAGACAGGGCTTCCCGAAGACACGATCAACGTGCAGTTCACCGGCACCGCTGGCCAGAGCTTCGGAGCGTTCGTGACGAAGGGAATCACCCTGTCGTTGCGTGGCGAAGCGAACGATTACGTCGGGAAAGGCTTGTCCGGCGGGAAGTTGATTGTCGCGCCGCCAGCCGATGCGTCATATGTTGCGAGCGAGAACGCGGTGATCGGGAACGTGGCGCTTTATGGTGCGACAAGCGGCGAGGCGTACTTCCGCGGTCGTGGTGGCGAACGGTTCGCGGTTCGCAACAGCGGCGCGAAGGCAGTGGTCGAAGGCGTGGGCGATCACGCTTGCGAGTACATGACCGGCGGCGTTGTGGTGGTGTTGGGTTCGACGGGCCGAAACTTCGCGGCCGGGATGAGCGGCGGGTTCGCGTATGTCTACGACCCGGACGGCACCTTCCGCGAGAACTGCAACACCGAGATGGTCGATCTTGTGCCGGTGGATGAGTACAAGGACATCGGTGTGCTGGGGAACCTGCTCAACCGTCACGTGCTCTACACGGGTTCCGAGGTTGCCGATGCGATTGTGAACGACTTCGCCGGGGAACTCGGCAACTTCGTGAAAGTGTTCCCGAAAGACTACCGGCGCGTGCTGGAACAGAGCCGGGCCATCCAGCGTCAGTGGGAGTTGGTTAACGGGTAAGTCGTCTTCGTTGAGCGGTGTCGCCAACTGCGACGCGCGCTACACCTTGCATTTTGCGATGGAGATTCGTCACCAATGTCAGATCCGCGCGGGTTCCTGTCGGTCGATCCCCAGAAGCCCATGCCGCGTCCGGTTCATCAGCGGACGAAGGATTACGATGAGCTTTACCAGCCGATGCCGCCGGAAGGCGTCCGCGCGCAGGCCACTCGCTGCATGGATTGCGGGATTCCGTTTTGCCACACGGGCTGCCCGCTCGGGAACCTGATCCCGGACTGGAACGACCTCGTTCACCGGAATCGCTGGGAAGAAGCACTCCAGGCACTCCACGACACCAACAACTTCCCCGAGTTCACAGGGAAGACGTGCCCGGCACCCTGCGAGTCGGCATGTGTGCTCGCACTGAATGGAGCGGCGGTCACGATCAAAACGATCGAGGCCGCGATCGTGGACAAGGGCTGGGAAATGGGCTGGATCGTGCCTCATCCCCCAACACGTGAGACTGGCAAATCGGTCGGCGTGATCGGCAGTGGACCGGCCGGTATGGCCGCGGCTCAACAACTCCGACGAGCAGGTCATGCTGTCACGGTCTACGAACGCGATGACCGGCCCGGTGGGCTGATGACCTACGGCATCCCCGACTTCAAAATGGGGAAGGAGTACGTCGATAAGCGTGTCGATCAGTTGCAGCGTGAGGGCGTGAAATTCGTGGTCAACGCCGACGTTGGCCGCACCATCGACCCGAATGACCTGGCCGCGTCGCACGATGCGCTGCTGCTGTCGGTCGGAGCCACCAAGCCACGCGATCTTGACGTGCCGGGCCGCCATCTCAAGGGGATCGGCATGGCGATGCCGTACCTCACACAGCAGAACCGCCGTGTGGCGGACCTGGAACCTGAGGGCGAACCGATCCTCGCCACGGGGAAGAACGTCGTCATCATCGGTGGTGGCGACACGGCTGCGGATTGCCTCGGCACCTGCCATCGCCAGGGCGCGAAGTCCGTTCTGCAACTCGATTACAACCCGCGGCCGCCCGAGCATGCAAACCCGGCGACACCCTGGCCGCTGTGGCCGAAGATTCTCCGCATCTCGCCCGCTCACGAAGAGGGCGGCAAGCGCGACTGGCAGATCAAGACGCGCCACTTCCAGGGTGACGAGCAAGGTCGCGTGAAGGCGCTGCACGCGGTGCGGGTGAAGCAATATTTCGACGAGGCCGGCGAGCGGCAATTCCAGGAAATGACGGGATCCGAGTTGGTTTTCCCGTGTGAACTCGTGTTGCTGGCAATCGGGTTCTCGGGGCCGGAATCGGGACTGCCGCAGGTGCTCGGCCTGGCCATGAACGAGAGCGGTGCGATCCAGGCCGACCGACGCTACGCCACGTCACGCCCTGGGGTCTTCGCGGCGGGAGATTGCCGGCGTGGTCAGTCGATCGTCGTGTGGGCGATCGCCGAAGGCCGCGAAGCCGCCCGCCACATCGACGAGTTCTTGACCGGTCGGCCGAGTCGCCTCCGTGGTCGAGACGCGTCACCGCTGGTGATCGAACTCCCCAAGACTCTGCGTTCGTGAATTCCAGCACCTGCCTGTGAGTGGCCGGCCTTTGTGTGGCTCCAGAAACGGAGCCACCTCCGATTGCGACAACTCAACATCTTCCCCGACGGCTTGCGGTCCGGTACGCTTGCATGTGGCACCGCATCACCGCCACGGATTCGCTCATGAAACCAATCCCATTCCTGCTCGCATTCACGCTCGTGGTCAGTACCGCCACGGGTGCCGACTGGCCCACGATTCTCGGGCCAACTCGCGATGGCGTTTCCACAGAGAAGGGGATCATCGCGCCGTGGCCCAAGACCGGGCTGAAGAAGATCTGGGAATGCGAACTCGGCATCGGGTTCGCGCCACCCGTGGTGGTCAGTGGGAAGCTCTACGAGTTCGGGCGATTCGAGAACCAGAACCGCGCGACGTGCCGGGATGCCCTCACCGGAAAAGCAATCTGGAAGTTCGAATACACCACTGACTATGAAGATCGCTACGGCTATGAACCCGGCCCGCGAGCGTGCCCGCTCATTGATGGCGACCGCGTTTACCTCTACGGCCCCGAAGGGATGCTGTACTGTCTCAACATCGCGGATGGGAAGGAACTCTGGAAGCTCGATGTCAACTCGAAGTACCACGTTCACCAGAACTTCTTCGGCGTCGGCAGCGTCCCCGTTGTCGATGGCGACTTGCTCATCATTGCCGTTGGTGGCAGCGAAAAGGGGCCACGTGCGGTGGACTTCCGCGAGGTGAAGCCCAACGGCACCGGCTTCGTCGCGCTCGAGAAGAAGACCGGCACGGTGAAGTACGCGGTTGGTGATGAACTTGCCAGCTACGCCAGCCCGACGATTGCCACCATCGACGGAAAGAAAACCGCCCTCTACTTCGGCCGCGCGGCACTCACGGGCTTCGACCCGCAGACCGGCAAGCAACTGTTCCGCTACCCGTGGCGTGCGAAGATCGAGGAAAGCGTCAATGCCGCGAACCCGGTCGTGATCGGCGACAAGATCCTGCTGAGCGAATGCTACGGCCCCGGTGCAGTGCTCCTCGAAGTGAAGGATGGCAAGGTGAAGGAAGTCTGGAGCGACGCCGAGAAAGATCGCGTGGACAAGGCGCTCATGTGTCACTGGAACACGCCGATTCACGTCGATGGATTCATCTACGGCAGCAGCGGTCGGCACACTGAGGAAGCGGAACTGCGTTGCGTGGAGTTGAAGTCCGGCGACGTGAAGTGGAGCAAGCGCCGCACCACTCGGTGTACGTTCTTGCTCGTGGATGGGCACATCATCAGCCTGTCGGAATACGGGTTGCTGTCACTGATCAAGGTCAACCCGGAGAAGTACGACGAGGTGTCCAAATACGAGGTCGCGGATCTGGAGTACCCCTGCTGGGCACCGCCGGTGCTGAGCAATGGCATTATGTACATTCGCGGCAAGGGAAAGCTGCTCGCACTGGAACTGATTCCGCAGAAGAAGTGAGGTAGTCTGCGCGAACAACAGCATCCGCCACGAGGCGGCCGTTTTAACCTTCCCCCTTGTGGGGAGGCCGCTCCGAGACTTCGAGGAGCGGGTGGAGGGTAAAGCCTTGTGAGATGTCATGGCTTACCCCCCACCCGGCTCGCAAAGCCTCGCCACCTGAAGCAGAAAACCCCACAAGGGGGGAGGGCAAATCACACTAACCTCCCCCCTTGTGGGGGAGGTCGCTCCGAGTCTTCGAGGAGCGGGTGGGGGGTATTGCCTCGACATTTCACAAGGCTTCACCCCCCACCCGGCTCGCAAAGCCTCGCCACCCTCCCCCACAAGGGGGGAGGGCAAGAACAACGCAACACGGTACATCATTTTCACACTGCTACCTGGTACTCATGACGTGCTCGCGTTGTCTTTTTGTTTCCCCTCTTCTGCGCTGCCCTTCTCTTTCCCGGCGATGTGTTTTGGCACCTTCACCGGTACCACCTCCCACGCGAGGCCGACCATTTGCAGCATCCGCACGAACGTGTATGTGAGATCCATCTCCCACCAACGGTGCCCTTGTGAACAGGCCCGTGGCGTCGCGTGATGGTTGTTGTGCCAGCCTTCGCCGTTGGTCAGCAGTGCCACCACGGCATTGTTCCGGCTGCGGTCGTTGGTTTCGTAGTTCCGGTACCCCCAGCGGTGCGCCGCCGAGTTCACCAACCAGGTGATGTGCCAGACGTAGACGGTGCGAACCAGCACGGCCCACACGAAGATCTGCGTTCCGAGTTGCACCGCCGCTTCGGTCGTATCCTCGATCAGGAAGCCCAGCCCGAAGCCGATCGCGGCGATGAGCAGGGCGTGTGCGACGTACACCATAATCCACTTGTTGCCGCGGTGCAGCCAGCGGAGGAACGGATCGGTCATGAGGTCGGGAATATACTTCTCGAACGTGGAGAGCGACCGTTGCCGTGGATCGGCGGTGTAAATCCACTGCATGTGCCCCCAGTAGAAACTCTCACGCGGGCTGTGCGGGTCGCCGTTCTCGTCGCTGTGCTGATGGTGGATGCGATGCACGCAGACCCACCACAACGGCGACCCTTCCAGGCTGCACACGCCACACAACACCCACAGACGTTCGAGGAACTTCGGGAACGTCGCGGCCTTGTGCGTCAGCATTCGGTGGTAACCGAGGTTGATGCCAAGCGAGCCGAAGATAAAGTTGCCGACGAGAATGATCGGTATTCCCCACCACACGAAGACGTATGGCAGGAACGCGGACAGCGAGAGGATGTGAATAATCACGATGGTGGCGAGGAACCACACCACGAGCTTCGGGCGTGGTAGCGGCATGGCAACAGGCATAACAGCGGGAACAGTGCTCACGATGTCTCGTCTCGGCGGTTGCAGTGCGGGCGTGATGTAGAAAGAATAGGCGAACGGCTGGCGTGTGTCAGCGCCGAACCGCCCGCTCATCTAGCCCCGGGCTTGCCCGGGGATCCTCGAGACCCGCCGTAAACGGCGGGCTAAATAGCGATTCGGAGTCTCCCCCATGTCGTTCACGTCGATGGAACTGATGATCTGTTGCGCGGCCCGGGAACTCGAAGACGGCAAGACCGTCGCCGTGGGGACCGGGTTGCCGTGCGCCGCCGCGATGCTCGCTCAGCGGACGCACGCCCCGAATCTGGTCATCATGTTCGAGGCTGGCGGCGTTGCCCCGCAACTCGTGACGATGCCCGTGAGTGTCGGCGACAGCACCACGTTTCACCGGGCCGTGATGGCGACTTCAATGGCCGACGTGATGCAGTTCTGTCAGCGTGGCATGGTCGATTACACGTTCCTGAGCGGCGCTCAGATCGACCCGTTCGGCAACCTGAACAGTACGTTCATCGGCGGCACGCACGAGAAGCCGAAGGTGCGATTACCGGGGAGTGGCGGGGCGAATGATCTGGCGTCGTTCTGCTGGCAAACGCTGATCGTGATGAAGCACGACGCGAAGAAGTTCGCCGCGAAGCTCGACTTCCTGACGACACCCGGCTACCTGACCGGCCCCGGCGCACGCGAGGCTGCGGGCCTCCCGTCGGGCACCGGCCCGCACCGCGTCATCACCGATCTGTGCGTGTTGGACTTCGCCCCCGAGACAAAGCG
>Ga0209181_10002103_pt1 | contig 33083 bp, 28 predicted proteins | sample MAT05_FD_187208 | JGI IMG/M metagenome (GOLD analysis project Ga0209181, IMG submission 187208) | Freshwater microbial communities from Lake Fryxell liftoff mats and glacier meltwater in Antarctica - MAT-05 (SPAdes) (version 2) | ecosystem: Environmental > Aquatic > Freshwater > Ice > Liftoff... | reverse complement strand
GCGCGGGACACGCCAGCCCGACACGGCGCTACGCCACCTGCTGCGCGCGCTGGGTTTTCAAGCCAACGCACGCGGCAACGGTGGCGGCGGCCAAGGGCGTTGGGTGACCGGATCCCGTAAGTAAAGGGGGAGTTGCCGGCTGTCAAGCCGGCAATGGAGGACATGGAGGGAGCCGGTTGCCCGACGGCCTTGGTTGCCATTCGGCGCACCCGTCGAACGGCGGCATTCCGATCAATCGAACGACAGCTCAGAGCCGCAAGCCGCCCGTCATCAGCTCAAGGCAAAAGAATGCTGCAGCCCGTCGTGTTGCGGGCTTCCAGTTCGGTGTGGGCGCGGGCCACGTCGGACAGCGGGTAGCGCTGGTCGATGCGGATCTTGACGGCGCCGCTCAGGACCACCGCAAACAGGTCGTCGGCCATTTTTTGGGTGGCTTCGCGGGTGGCGATGTGGTTGAACAGCGTGGCGCGGGTCAGGTACAGCGAACCCTTGGCGCCCAGGATGCCGGGCGCAAACGGCGGCACCGGGCCCGAGGCATTGCCGAAGCTGGCGAGCAGGCCGAACGGCCGCAACACGTTGAGCGAGCCGTCGAAGGTGTCCTTGCCGACCGAGTCGTACACCACTTTCACACCGGCGCCGCCGGTGATCGCCTTGACACGGGCGACGAAGTCTTCGGTGCGGTAGTTGATGGCGTGTGTGGCGCCGTGCTCCAGCGCCAGCTGGCACTTGGCGTGGCTGCCGGCCGTGGCGATGAGTTGCAGGCCAAGTGCGCGGGCCCACTGGCAGGCGATCAACCCAACCCCGCCGGCCGCAGCGTGCCACAGCACGAAGTCACCGGCCTGCAGGCCTTCGGCTGGCAGCGTTTTCTTGAGCAGGTACTGTGCGGTCAAACCCTTCAACATCATCGCGGCACCGGTCTCGAAGCTGATCCCGCCCGGCAGCTTGCACACCGTCTTGGCCGGCATAACGCGGACCTGGCTGTAGCTGCCGGGTGGGTTGCTGGCGTAAGCCGCGCGGTCGCCCGCCCGCAGGTGGCTGACACCCTCGCCCACCGCCTCGACGATGCCCGCCCCCTCCATGCCCAGGTTGAGTGGCAGCGCGTTCGGGTACAGGCCGGTGCGCTGGTAGACGTCGATGAAGTTCAGGCCGATCGCGTGGTGGCGGATGCGGATCTCGCCCGGGCCGGGCTCGCCCACCGCAACATCGACGAGCTGCATCACCTCGGGGCCGCCGAACTGGCTGATCTGGATGGTCTGGGTCATCTGGGGTCTCCTCAAAAATCAAAGCGTAACCGTTGGGGGCAGGCCTTGCCGGTCTGGGGTTGGGCCGCCAAGCGGCCAACGGCACGGGTCGCGGCAGTCCACAATCGCCCGCTCAATGCCGACCCGATGCGCGCAGCCATGCAGCTGACCCCCCGCCTGACGCTGATGCTCAGCGTGCCGCCGCTGCTGTGGGCCGGCAACGCCGTGGTGGGCCGGCTGGCGATTTCCAGCATGTCGCCGCTGTGGCTCAACGCCAGCCGCTGGGCGATCGCCCTGCTGCTGTTGCTGCCACTCGGCTGGCGCGTGTTTGCCGGGCCGAAGCGCCGGGCCGAGTTGCGCGCGCGCTGGCCGCACCTGGTGTTACTGGGGCTGACCGGCGTGGGCGCCTACAACGCGCTGCAGTACATGGCGCTGCGCACCAGCACACCGCTCAACGTCACGCTGATCGCCGCCAGCTCGCCGGTCTGGGCGATGGGGATCGGTGCCGCGTTTTATGGCGAGCGGCCACGCCGCGCCCAGGTGCTGGGCGCGCTGCTGTCGCTGGCCGGCGTGGCGGTGGTGCTGGCGCGGGGCCAGGCCAGCGCGCTGCTGCGGGTGCAGTTGGTGCCGGGTGACCTGCTGATGATGGCGGCGGTGGTCAGCTGGTGCGTCTACAGCTGGCTGCTGGCGCGCCCGCCGGCATCGATGCGCGGCGCACAGCGGCCGCAGTGGCACTGGTCCGAGTTCCTGTGTCTGCAGATCGCCATCGGGCTGGCCTGGGCCACCGCCAGCGCCGGTGTGGGGGAATGGCTGCAACCCAGCCCTGGCCCGGTGCACTGGACACCGTGGCTGGTGGCCGCGCTGGCCTATGTGGCGATTTTCCCGTCACTCATCGCGTACCGCCTGTGGGGCCTGGCCGTGACCGAGGCCGGACCGGCGCTCGCCACTTTTTTTGGCAACCTGACGCCGCTGTTTGCCGCGCTGCTGTCGGCAGCGCTGTTGGGCGAGTGGCCCCAGCCCTTCCACGGCCTGGCGTTTTTGCTGATCGCGGCCGGCATCGTGGTGTCGTCGCGACCCGTCAACACGTCGCGCGGGACGCCGCCATGATGCGGCTGGCGCAGGCGCCCAACCTGGCGATCGCCACGCTCTGGTCCGACATGCTGTGCGGAGCCGGGTTCGAGGTGACGGTGCAGCGCGCCTTTGCCGGCAGCATCGTCGGCCAGATCCCGCCCGACCAGGCCTTGCCCGAGCTGTGGCTGGCAGACGAGGCCCAGGCGGCGCCCGCCCGCGCCTTGCTGCACAGCCTGCAGCACCCGCCCGAGCGGCGCTGGGCCTGCGCCGGCTGCGGCGAGATCATCGACGGCCCGTTCGACACCTGCTGGTGCTGCGGCGGCGCTGCACCATGAGCGCTGGCGCCCCCGACCCGGAACCCGACAACACCAGCCCTGCCGAGCTCGCCAGCCTGGTACTGGCCTTGATCGGCACCCGGCATTCGGTGGCGCCCAAGCGGCTGCAGGCGCCCGGCCCCGACGCCGACCAACTGCGGCAGATGGTCGAAGCCGCGGCCTGTGCGCCCGACCACCGCACGCTGCGGCCCTGGCGACTGGTGTTGATCGCCGACCACCAGCGCCCCGCGCTGGCCGACCTGTTCGAGGCCTGCACGCTGGACCGCGACCCGGACGCCGGTGCGACCGACCGGGCGCGCAGCCGCGACAAAGCCCACCGCGCGCCCACGCTGCTGCTGGCGGTGCTGCGCAGCACACCCGACGACCCTGAAGTGCCGCTGACCGAACGTGCGGTGACGCTGGGCGCAGCACTGATGAGCCTGTTGCTGGCGGCGCACGGCCTGGGTTTTGGCGCGATGCTGACCAGCGGCCGGGCGGTACGCACGGCCCGTTTTGAGCAAGCATTTGCGCTGGCCGAAGGCGAGCAGGCGGTGTGTTTTGTATCGATCGGCAGCGCATCGTCGCCGGCGCCCAGGCGGCCCCGCGCCTCGGCGCAAGACCTGCTCGGCGGCTGGATCCCCGGCACCACCCCTGGCACCCGCCCTGGCACTTAGGCGACTGCGCCCGGGCAACCCGGCACGCACACTGCGGGCCCTTGCCGCTCCAAAGACCCGATGCCATGAACCGCGTGCTTGCCGATACCGGCGCCACCTACCCGATCCTGCAGGCGCCGATGGGCTGGATAGCGCGCAGCATGCTGGCCTCGGCCGTCTCCAGGGCCGGCGGGCTGGGCATCATCGAGACCTCGTCGGGTGAAACCGCCAACTGCCAGCAAGAGATCCGGCGGATGGTCGAGTCCGGCCTGCCGTTTGGCGTCAACCTGCCGATCCGGTTCTTGAAAGACGACGCGATGCTGCGTTTTGTCTGCGAGTCGGGCATCCGCTTTGTCACCACCTCGGCCGGCAGCCCGGCCAAGTTCATCGCGCCGCTCAAGGCCGCTGGCATCAAGGTGTACCACGCGGTGCCCACGCTCGACACCGCACTGAAATGCGAGGACGCCGGCATCGACGGCCTGGTGGTCGAGGGCGGCGAAGGCGGTGGCTTCAAGAACCCCGAGGAGGTCAGCACGCTGGTGCTGCTGCAGGCCATCCGGGAGCGGGTGGACGTGCCGCTGATCGCTGCCGGCGGCATCATCGACGGCCGCGGCATGGCGGCAGCCTTTGCGCTGGGCGCCGAGGGCATCCAGATGGGCACCCGCTTTGTCGCCAGCGCCGAGAGCCCGGTGCACGCGCACTACAAGGACGCCATCATCGCTGCCGAGGCCACCGGCACCTGGGTATTGAACAAGAAGTCCACACCCTGCATCCGGGCGCTCAAGACCGACTTCACCCAGACGATCCATGACGCAGGGCTGATGCCGGCCGACACCTTCAAGGGCATTCAACAGGTCTACTTCGGCGGCGACATGAACGCCGCGCCGGCGCTGGCCGGCCAGTCGGCCGGGCTGATCCACGGCGTCAAGACTGTCCAGCAGATCATCGACGAGACGGTGGCCGAGTTCCATGCGATCACGGCGCGGCTGGGCGCGATGGCAGCGGCGGCCCGCTTCGGCTGAGCGGCGATGCGCCTGTCCAGCCCCGACACCGGCTCCATCCACAGCCCCGTCCGCCACCCCGTCCACCCCAGGAGACACCCTTGAGCAAACTCTTTTCACTCGACGGCCGCACCGCATTGGTCACCGGTGGCTCTCGCGGCATCGGCCGCATGATTGCCGCCGGCTTCATGCAGCAGGGTGCCAAGGTCTACATCTCGTCGCGCAAGGCTGCCGCCTGCGACAGCACGGTGGCCGAGCTGACCGCGCTGTACCCGGACGCGGTGCCCTGCGTGGCATTGCCGGCCGACGTGTCCACTGCCGCCGGCATCCAGGCGCTGGTATCCGCCTACAGCGCGCTGGAGCCCAAGCTCGACATCCTGGTCAACAACGCCGGGGCGGCCTGGGGCGCGCCGTTCGACGAGTTCCCCGAGGCTGGCTGGGACAAGGTGGTCGACCTCAACCTCAAATCTCCGTTTTTCCTGACCCAGGCACTGCACAAACTGCTGATGGCTGGCGCCGCCAGCCAGCCCGCCAAGGTGATCAACATCGCCTCGATCGACGGCCAGACCGTCAACCCGCAGGAGACCTACAGCTACGCCGCCAGCAAGTCCGGCCTGATCCACCTGAGCAAGCGCATGGCGCTGCGCCTGGTGCAGGACAACATCGTCGTCAACGCGATCTGCCCGGGCGCCTTTGCCAGCGAGATGAACCGCGACGCCCGCGACCATGCCGACACCGTGTCCGCCCGCATCCCGGCGCGCCGGGTGGGCGTGGACGACGACATGGCGGCCGCGGCGATCTATCTGGCCTCACGCGCCGGCGACTACGTGGTCGGCACCACGCTGACGGTCGACGGCGGCGTGAACCTGGTGCGCTGACCCAGAAGACCCCGCCCGGGCGTCCGCGGGTACGTTCACGCGACTGACCATCCAGACCCGGCTCTCCAACCGGGCCCGGACCTTGCGTGCCCCTGCGCATGGCGCCAACCACCCACAGGCCGGCCCCCCTCATCCCGGGCAAGGGTCTGCAAGCGCACAGACAGCGACCCAGCGCTGGCGTAGGCTGTGGCCTGCGGCCAAGTGGTGACAGCCAGGCCGCATGCCGGACCCATCCCACTCGGGCGCAGCCGCGCCCGTGGGGCTCCGGCAGATGAACCCCCATGGACGGAGAACCCCTTGAAAATTCGTGTTGGCTTCGAGATGGAATACGTTTGCCCGGCGCCCACGCCCATGATCCTGGCGCTCAACGTGCACCATTCGCGTGCATCGGACCTGATCCACCCGGACTACCTGACGACCAGCCCGGCGGTGCCGCTTACCGCCTACCACGACCTGTTCGGCAACTGGTGCAGCCGTATCGTTGCGCCCGCCGGCAGTCTGGTGCTGCGCGCAGACGCCTTGCTGCACGACGCTGGCCTGCCTGACCCGGTGGCCTGGAACGCGCAGCAGATCCCGGTCGAAAGCCTGCCGGATTCCGCGCTGGTCTACCTGCTGGGCAGCCGCTACTGCGAAACCGATCAGCTCTCGGATATCGCCTGGCGCCTGTTTGGCAACGGCCCCACCGGCTGGGCGCGGGTGCAGGCGATCTGCGACTTCGTGCACCGCCACATCGAGTTCGGCTACCACCATGCCCGCCGCACCCGCACCGCCTGGGAGGCCTACAACGAAGGCCAGGGCGTGTGCCGCGACTACGCCCACCTGGCGGTGGCGTTCTGCCGCTGCATGAACATCCCGGCCCGTTACTGCACCGGCTACCTGGGCGACATCCGCATCGCGCCGATCCCCGGCCCGATGGACTTTGCCGGCTGGTTCGAGGCCTACCTGGACGACCGCTGGTACACCTTCGACGCCCGCAACAACACGCCGCGCATCGGCCGGGTGCTGATGGCCCGCGGCCGCGACGCCTGCGACGTGGCCCTGGCCAGCACCTTCGGCCCGAACACGCTGGCGCGGTTCCAGGTCTGGGCCCACGAAGTCGAGGAGGACTGAATGGCGTCGCTGCACTGCGTCATCGGGCCCAGGCCCGGCCCATCGAGCGAGCAGGGCACGCGATGACCTACTGTGTTGGCGTCAAGCTCGAAGCGGGGCTGATCTTCGCCAGCGACTCGCGCACCCATGCTGGCGTGGACAACTACGCCAAGTTCTGCAAGATGACGGTGTTCGAGCGTGCCGGCGACCGGGTGCTGGTGCTGCTCAGCTCGGGTGGCCTGGCCGCCACCCAGACCGTGATCAACCTGCTGCGCCGGCGTGCCGCGGCCAAACCGCCGCACCTCTGGACTGCACCCTCGATGTTCGACGTGGCCAACCTGGTGGCCGACGCGATGCGCGATATCGAACGCCGGGACGGCCCGTTTCTGGAAAGCGGCGGCTTGAAGTTCAACGCCTCGTTCATCCTGGGTGGCCAGATCGCGGGTGAGGAGATGCGGCTGTTCCGTCTCTACGCCGAAGGCAACTTCATCGAGGCCGGCACCGACACGCCGTTTTTGCAGACGGGTGAGGCCAAGTACGGCAAGCCGATCCTCGATCTGGCGGTGACCAGCGAAGCCTCGATGGAAGACGCCACCAAGTGCGTGCTGGTGTCCTACGACTCGACCCTGCTCAGCAACCTTTCGGTCGGCATGCCGATCGACCTGCTGTGCTACGCCCGCGACAGCCTGAAGGTCACGATGAAACGCCGCTTCGACGAGGGCGACACCTACTTCGAGGCACTGACCCGGCAGTGGATAGCGGGCACACGCCGGGTCTTCCACGAGTTGCCGGCACTGGCGTGGTGAGCGCGGCCGGGCAGCCTCGACACTGGCCCGCTCAAGACTCGGCCAGTCGCTTGACCTGCCCCAGCAAACGTTGCCGGATCAGGCCGCTGACCGGCCGGATCAGGGCCCAGTACACAGCCATGCGCCGGCGCGTGGCGGCATCTGTGCACACCAGACGCGACAGCGTGGTGATGCGGGTGGCATCGCCGTCGGGCCGGGCCTCGAAGGCCAGCAACAGCTTGGCCACACCGGGCGTGTTGAAGCTGCGGAAGGCCTCGGCGTCCGCCTGCGGCACCAGGCCGTAACCCGGCTCCCAGAACCGCCCCACCAGGCCGTAGGCCAGCGCCTCGTCACCCAGCCGGCCCAGCGGCAGAAAGTCGGCCTTGCCAAATCGCTGGCGCTGCGCCAAGGCACTTGACAAGCCGAGTGCTGCCGCCAGCCGGCCCGGCGATTCGCGCAGCGCCAGCGCACCAGCGATCAAGCGGTCACCGGCCGGATCGTAGGCGGTGGCGGCGTCCAGCAACGCCGCCGGTGACGCCTGACTGCGGATGTGGTGAACTTCAGCAAACTGCCAGGTCGGCATCCAGCCATCGATCCAGTCCATCCACCAAGCCTAACCCACCATGACCCTGCTGATCATCCGCCACGGCGAAACCCCGCTCAACGTGGCCCGCGTGCTGCAACCCGCGGCCACCCCGTTGTCGACCCATGGCCAGGCCCAGGCCGCGGCGCTGGCGCAGCGGCTGCGCGGCGGGGCGCCGGTGGCGCCGACCGGCATCGTCAGCAGCGACCTGCCGCGTGCGCTGCAGACTGCGCAAGCGATTGCCGAGGCCTGCGGCCTGGGCTTGCGCACCTCGCCGCTGCTGCACGAGCGCAACTTCGGCGACCTGCGCGGACTGCCCTACGACACGCTGGGCTTCGACCCGCTGACGGCCGACGATGCACCGCCCGGCGGTGAATCCAAGGCCCGGTTCAGCGCCCGCTGCGCGCAGGCCTGGCTCTGGGTGCTGGCGCAGCAGGCCGCGCTGGGCGGCCCGCTGGCGGTGGTGACGCACGGCCTGGTGATCCGTGAATGGCTGCAGCGCGGGCCACTGACCGTGCCCGCTGACCTGGTGTTGCCGGGGGGCCTGGCCAATACCTCGCTGACGCTGGCCAGCGCCGTGGCGCCCCACCGGGTCAGCCTGGTGGACTGCGTGGCGCACCTGCAGGCCGGTCAGCACCCCGCCCAGGCGGGCGGACCGGGCGTCGACCGCCAGAGCCTGTCGGGCGGCTGAACCCCGGCGATTGTCGGGAGCCGGCCGGTGCCGGCACGCCAAACCAGGTGCCGCTATCAAAACCCTTCAGCCCGGCCTCGTCTGGCGTGGGCAGGCCGGGCAGCGTCACTGCGCGTTGGGCGGTGTGCACCGCCAGCGCACGCAGCTTGCCGTGTCAAGGCGGGTACGCCGGTTGCCGGTGGGGCTGTCAGTCGGCGCGCATCGGCCGCGGGCGGCGGGTGGCGGCCAGTGCGCCGCACACCGCCGTCGTGACCTGGGCCGTGGTGGCCACGCCGCCCAGGTCGCGGGTGTGCAGGTCCGGATTGGCGGTCACCTGCTCGATCGCCTGCATCAGCGTGCGGGCGGCCAGCGCCTCGCCCAGGTGCTCCAGCAGCATCACGCAGGACCAGAAGGTGCCGACCGGATTGGCCAGGCCCTGGCCCATGATGTCGAAGGCCGAGCCGTGGATCGGCTCGAACATCGACGGGTAGCGCCGCTCGGGGTCGATATTGGCGGTGGGCGCAATGCCCAGGCTGCCGGCCAGCGCGGCGGCCAGGTCGCTCAGGATGTCGGCATGCAGGTTGGTGGCCACCAGCGTGTCGAGCGTGGCTGGCCGGTTGACCATGCGGGCGGTGCAGGCGTCGACCAGCTCCTTGTCCCAGCGCACGTCGGGAAACTCGGCCGAGATCTGCAGCGCGATCTCGTCCCACATCACCATCGCGTGGCGCAGGGCGTTGCTCTTGGTCACCACCGTCAGCAGCTTGCGCGGCCGCGACTGCGCCAGGCCGAAGGCAAAGCGCATGATGCGCTCGACCCCGGCGCGGGTCATCATCGAGACGTCGGTGGCGGCCTCGATCGCGTGGCCCTGGTGCACCCGGCCGCCCACGCCCGAGTACTCACCCTCGGAGTTCTCGCGCACGATCACCCAGTCCAGATCCTGCGCGGCGCAGCGCTTGAGCGGGCCGTCGATGCCCGGCAGGATGCGGGTCGGCCGCACGTTGGCGTACTGATCGAACCCCTGGCAGATCTTGAGCCGCAGGCCCCACAGCGTGATGTGGTCGGGGATGTCCGGATCACCGGCCGAGCCGAACAGGATCGCATCCTTGCTGCGCAGCGCGTCCAGCCCGTCGGCGGGCATCATCACGCCGTGGGCCCGGTAGTGGTCGCCGCCCCAGCCGAAGTTCTCGAAGACAAAGTTGAACTCGCCGCTGGCGTCGGCCAGGGCCTGCAGCACCTGCTGGCCGGCCGGCACCACCTCTTTGCCGATGCCGTCACCCGGGATGGTGGCGATGGCGTAGGTGCGGATGGCAGCGGTCATGGTGCGGGGTCGGTGGTCGGGGGCCCCATACTAGGTCGTTGCAGCGGGCCACTACCTGCCCGCATTCCCCTACGGCGTGCAGCTTGGCTGACGGCTGCACGCAGGCATCGTTGGTGCAGGTGTTTGTCGATGTCCTGACACCGGCGTTGGCGCAGCAGACGGGCCCCGGCGACATGACCGCCTGAAACATGCGGCCGGACGCCGAAATCCGGCGCAGGCTCAGGCGCGGCGGCGCAGCTGCCAGGCCAATAGGGCCACGCCACCCAACATCAGCGCCCAGGTGCCCGGCTCTGGCACGGCCGTCACGTTGATGCGGGCAGCCGGTGCGTCATTGGGACCAGTGCCATTCCAGGCCGTGTTGACGGCGTCAAAGGTAAAGGCCCAGTTCTGAGTGCCCACCTGATCGCCACCCTTCCAACCGCCGTTCGAGCCTGCAGTGGCCTCGGCGGCCAGCCAATAGTTACCGGCAGCCAGCGACCACCCCAAACCGCTGGCCAGGGTGTTGGCTGTCGGATTACTCAGCGCCGTGCTGAACAGAACCGATCCAGTGGGCAGGCCGGCAGCATCGGCGACGATACGCAAGCTGAACACACCCGTGCCATCAATCGATGTCAGGATCGAATCGACCGTGACCGCGCCCACCAGATTGAACGGTACCGCCAGCGATTGGCCTCCGGCTGCAGGGTCTGGGTTGTAGAGCGACCAGGTAAGGCCTGGCGCGGTGTCAGCCGGGCCAAAGGTGTCGAGCACCACCAGCGCATGTGCCGGCGCTGCGCCCAGCATGGTGAGCGCGGCGACCAGCAACGCGGTGCGGGGTGTGATGACGGGGTGTTTTGAAAAATGATTCACGGCGTGTCCTGTAGGGTAGCGGCCGACGGACCCTCCAATCAACCTCGCAGCCAGTCTAGAGGCGGCATTCAAGTTCGCACACCCCCGAGGTAAAGGGCGGCACAGACCCGTACCGACCGAAGAAACGCATCGGCAGCTGGACTTCCGGTCGGAGATCAGACGCCGCGCTGCGCCATGGCCTCGCCCATCCGGATCGCGCCGCCCGGCGCCCAGACCGGGTTGGCCTGCAGCGCGGCGCCTGGTGCGGCCGGAAACAGCATGACCACGGTCGATCCCAGCAGAAAGCGCCCCATCTCGGCGCCCTGCGCCAGCCGCAACGGCGCATCGTTGTAGCGCCACTCGCGCAACTGCCCAGGCCGCGGCGGGTTGACCACACCGTGCCAGACAGTGGCCATGCTGCCGACGATGGTGGCGCCCACCAGCACCAGCACAAACGGCCGGCCCTGGTCGTCGTCGAACAGGCAGACCACCCGCTCGTTGCGTGCAAACAGCCCCGGGACGCCGCGCGCGGTGGTCGGGTTGACCGAAAACAATGCACCCGGCACGTGCACCATGCGCCGCAGCGTGCCGGCGCAGGGCATGTGGATGCGGTGGTAGTCGCGTGGGCTGAGGTAGAGCGTGGCGAACCAGCCATTGGCAAACGGTGCCGCCAGTGCGGCGTCGCCACCGACCAGCGCCGCCGTGCTGTAGCGGTGTCCCTTGGCCTGGAAAATCTGGTCCTGCTGCACCGGACCAAACTGGCTGATCGCACCATCGACCGGGCAGACCAGATCGGCCGCCGCCAACGGCCGGACGCCGGGTTTCAGCGCACGGGTGAAGAAGTCGTTGAAGCTGGCATAGGCTTCGATGCGCGGCTCGGCGGCCTCGGCCATGTTGACGCCGTAGCGGCGCACAAACCAGCGTATCAATGCGCTGGTGCGGGCGCCGCCGCGCCAGCTTGCAACCCAGCCGGCAAACCGGGTGAGCGCCTGTTGGGGCAACAGGTATTGCAGCAGGACGGCAAGGCGGTCGGACACGGCGGGCGGCGCCAGGGCGGCGGCTTGGCTGGGGGCCGGCCAGTGTACCGACGGCGCTGCTCGCGTTGCGCGATCACGGCGCGCCCGCATCGCCGTCAGCCGCGCACCCGCGCCAGCAGCATCACACCCGCCAGCACGCAGGCCGAGCCGGCCGCCACCCAGATGGTGAACGGTTCGCCCAGGATGAACACACCCAGCACGATGGTCGAGACCGGGCCGACCATGCCGTACTGGGCGGTGCGGGCCGGGCCGATGCGCTCGATGGCCTGCATCACCAGCAGCACCGGCAGCGCAGTACAGACCGTGCCGTTGACCAGCGACAGCCACCACACCGCCGGCGCCAGCTGCGCCAGGCTGCCGATCGGCCGCAGCAGCGCAAACTGCGCAATGCAGAACCCGCAGGCCACGCTGCTGGCCCAGCCGGTCAGGCGCAGCGAGCCGATGCGGCGCACCACTTCACCGCTGTACAGCAGGTAGCCCGCATAACTCAGGGTGCTGGCCAGCACCAGGCCGGTGCCCAGCCAGACCCGCGGACCGTCCAGGTGCAGTTCATGGCCAAACACCAGCAACAAGCCGCTGTAGCCCACCGCCATCGCCGCCCACTGGCGCGGGCTGGCACGTCGGCCAAAAATCGCCCAGGACAACAGCAGCACCACCGCCGGCGTGAGGTACAAGATCAGCCGCTCCAGGCTGGCCGTGACGTACTGCAGGCCCAGAAAGTCCAGGTAGCTCGACAGGTAGTAGCCACAAAACCCCAGCGCCGCTGCGGCAGCGATGTCGCGCCTTGCCAAGCCCGGCTTGCCGCGACCGGCCCACCACAGCATCAGCAGGAACAAGGGCAGCGCAATGGCCATGCGCAGCATGATCAGCGTGATGGCATCGACGCCGTGCCGGTAGGCCAGCTTGACGATGATGGCCTTGCCCGAAAACGCCACCGCACCGCCCATCGCCAGCAACGGCGCACTCCATGGGCTGCTGGCGCTGCTTGGCAAAACCGGCATACCCGCTGCACCAGGCAAGCCCGCCAAGCCGGCAGCGGCAGGCTGGCGGTCCAGCTGTGGGGGATTCGACATCGTGTCGATTGTAGAAAGGCGCCTGCCGCAGCCCCGGCACCGCTGCCCCGGCAGCCCAGCCCCACACGGCGCCGCAGGACCGGCACTTGCTTGTGCAGCCCGACACGGTGAACTCCCCATACCGACAGCATCTACCGTGGGCATACTCTTGTCCCGACACCCACACCATGAACCCCCACCTCTCCACCCCCATGGCCCAGCCGCTTTACCGAGCCGTATTGCGCGCCGTGGCGCTGGCGCTGTTGTGCGGGCTGCTGCAGGCCCTGCTGCCGCGCTACACGCTGGGCGCGGCCGCGTTGGCGCCGCTGTCGGTGGTACTGGGCGTTGCGGTGGCCGCCGCGATGTCACGAGGCCGCTGGACGGTGCCCGCAGCGATGGCCGGTGTGGCGCTGGGCGACCTGATCACCGGCACCGGCGGGCATGCCGCCCTGCTCAGTGCCGGCGTACTGGGCCTGCAAGCCATGACCGCCGGCTGGCTGATGCGCCACGCACCCGACCCGGACTTGTTGCAACTCGACACCGCGCCGCGTTTGCGGCGCTTTGTGCTGGTGGCGGCGCCGGCTGCGGCCGGGGTCGGTGTGCTGACCAGCATGCTGGCGCAATGGGGGGTTGACGCCGCCGCCGCCCTGCCGCTGGCACGGCCGCAGCTGGCCGGCGCGGTCGGCAGGTTCATCGCCGACACCGCCGGCGTGGTGGTCACGGCGCCGGTGCTGCTGTGCTGGCTGGCCCAGCCGCAGGCGCCGTGGCGGCCGCGCCGGCGGCCGGTGGCCCTGCCGCTGGTGCTGCTGGTGTTGGTGATGCTGCCGGGCTTCGACCAGGTGGCACGGCGCGACGAACAACGCCTGCAAGGCGCCTTCGACCGCGATGCCAATGCCCGGCGTCTGCGCATCACCCAGTTGCTGAACGACCCGGTGGATGCGGCCATGGCGCTGCGCGGCGTGATCGCAGCGGGCGGCGACAGCCTGCCGCCCGCCCTGTTCAACACCTTGGCCAGCGGCTGGACCGACCGGGTGCCCGGCCTGCGCAGCGTGGCCTGGCTGGCGCAGCAGCCCGAAGCGGGCCAGGCGGTCGCCACCACGGCTTCGGCCGCAACCCCTGCGCCCAGTGCACCGCCAGCCTGGCAACTGCGCCACCTGCATGCCGCCCGAGACACGCCGAGCACCCTGCCGGGTGTGCAGCTGACCCCCGAGGGCCGGGTGCTGATGGCGCCGGCCCTGCGCCGTGCGGCGGACAAGGCCCTGGCCAGCGATGCAGCGTTGGCCGTCACAGCCCTGACGGGCACAGCAGCACCGGCAATGCCGGACGCCAGCGGCCCGGCCAGCCCGTCCGCTGTGGCCGGTAGCACCGCTGGTGAGCGCATACCGGGCAACCCGGCATTGCTGCTGCTGATGTCGGTGCCTGCTGCGGCGCCCGGCACGCCGCGCCACCAACTGGTCTTTGCCGTGGTCGATGCGGGCCGGTTGCTGGCCTCGGCCCTGCCCGGCCACGACGATCCCAATTTGCGGGTCTGCCTGACGGACAACAGCCGCGACAACAGCGCCGGCAGCGCCGCCCAGCCCACCTCAGCGAGGCGCCGCCTGGCCGGCCCGCCGGGCTGCGAAAACGATGCGCCTGGCGCGGCGGTGCGCAGCCAGATCGGTCGGGTCAACGTGGGCGAGCAGCGCCTGGACCTGCTGATCAGCGAGCCGCCCACGGCCGACAACCGATTGTTCACCGCGGTCTGGCTGCTGGCGCTGCCGGCGGTGGTGGGTGCGGCAATGCTCAGCGCGCTGTTGCTGGCGCTGACCGGCCGGCTGCGCCGCATCGAAGACCGGGTGCAGGAGCGCACCGCCGCGCTGCGGGCCGAGATCGCCGAGCGCAGCCAGGCCGAGGCGGCGCTGGCAGTCAGCGAGCAGCGCTTTCGCGCCATCTTCGAGGGCGTCAACATCGGCGTCACGGTGGTCAGCCCCGCGGGCCGCATCGTCGAGGTCAACCCCGCCTTCTGCCACATGATGGGCTGCAGCGCGACTGATCTGCTGCAGCGACCGCTGGCCGACTTCCAACTGCCCGACGTGACCGGCGACGACGGCACCGCGGTGGCCATGGGCGGGGCCGAGGCACGGCGCCAGCGCTACCTCACGCCGGATGGCCGCATGCTGCAGGTGGCCGCCAGCCTGCGCACGCTGCATGACGCCAGCGGCCAGCCGGTGGCCACGCTGGGTGCGCTGCAGGACCTGACCCAGGTGCTGCGGCTGCGCGAGGCCGAACGCGAGCGCGAGCACGCCGAGACGGCCAGCCGCACCAAGAGCGAGTTCCTGGCCAACCTGAGCCACGAGCTGCGCGCACCGCTCAACGCCATCCTCGGCTTTGCCCAGATGCTGGGCCAAGGTGGCGCGGACGACGGCGATGACGGCGACGTGCCCCGCGAGGCCCGGCGCCACGGCCTGGCCCAGATCCGGCAGGCCGGCTGGCACCTGCTGGACATGATCAACGACGTGCTCGACCTGTCGCGCATGGAGGCCGGCAGCCTGCGGCTGACGCTGGAGCCGATCTCGCTGGCCGACCTGGCGCAAGAGGCGGTGGCGATGGTCGAGCCCGCCGCCCTGCAGGCCGGTGTGACGGTCGAGCTGTCGCTGTCGCCGCAGGCCGACCGGGTGCAGGCCGATGCGCTGCGCCTGCGCCAGGTGCTGATCAACCTGCTGGGCAATGCCGTCAAGTACAACCGGCGCGGCGGTCAGGTGGTGCTGCGCACCCGGCCGGGCGCGGTGGGCGAGGTGCAGATCGAGGTGGAGGACAACGGCATCGGCATGAGCGAGGCGCAGATCGGCGAGCTGTTCACGCCCTTCAACCGGCTGGGCCGTGACCGGCAGGGCCTGGCAGGATCACCGGGCAGCCAGGGCACCGGCATCGGCCTGGTGATCTGCCGCAAGCTGAGCGACCTGATGGGCGGCGAGCTGAGCGTGAGCAGCCGCGAGGGGCAAGGGTCGGTGTTCGGCCTGCGGCTGCCGCGCCCGGTGGGCGAGCCCAGCCGCACCGTCGTCAGCAACCACGCGCCGCTGGTGCCGGGCGTGAGCATCGGCAGCGTGCTCTACATCGAGGACGACCAGGCCGACACCGCCGCGATGCGCCAGTTGCTGCTGCAGCGACCCGGCGTCACATTGGTCTGCGCCCGCACCGCAGCCGAGGGGCTGGCGCTGGCGGGCGATGTCGATCTGGTGCTGCTGGACCTGGACCTGCCCGACCGGCCCGGCATCGAGGTGCTGCGTGCGCTGCGCGCCGACACCCGCTTGCGCAGCACGCCGGTGATCGTGGTGTCGGCCGAGAGCCGGCCGCAGCGCATCGACGACTGCTTCGACGCCGGTGCGGCGCAGTTCCTGACCAAGCCGCTGGAGCCGCAGCAAACGCTGCGGGCGATCGACGAGTGCCTGGCCTGAGCGGTCAGGCGGCGCTTGCCACAGCGGCCGCCAGCCCAGCCTCCGCGAAGCTCAGAACCCGGCCGCCTGCCCGTCGCGGCGCGGGTCGCTGGCGGCGACATAACCGTCCGAGGCCGGGTCGCCAAGCCGCCAGATGAACTGGCCGGCGCCAAAGTCCTGATAGCTGTCCTGCAGCACCTCGACCTTGTGGCCCAGATCGGTCAGGCCCTGCGCGGTGGCCGGGTCCATCTGGGCCTCGGCATTGATCGACAAGCCCTCGTTGAAACGCCAGCGTGGCGCATCACAAGCGGCCTGCGGGTTCTGGTCGAAGTCCAGCATGCGCACCAGCGTCTGCATATGGCCTTGCGGCTGCATGTTGCCGCCCATCACGCCAAAGCTCATCACCGGCTGGCCGTCTTTCGTCAGAAACGCCGGGATGATGGTGTGGAAAGGCCGCTTGCCCGGCGCCACGCAGTTGGCGCTGGCCGGATCGAGGTTGAAGCCGTAGCCCCGGTTTTGCAGGCTGACACCGTACTCGGGCACCACCACGCCCGAGCCGAAGCCCATGTAATTGCTCTGGATGAAGCTGACCATCATGCCGTGCTCGTCGGCGGCGGTCAGGTAGATGGTGCCGCCCTTGACCGGGTTGCCGGCGCCAAAATCTTGTGCCCGGCGCGGGTCGATCAGCTTGGCGCGGGCGGCCAGGTAAGCCGGGTCCAGCATCTGCGCGGCAGTCACCTCCATCGCCTGCGGCTCGGCCACATAGCGGTAGACATCGGCAAAGGCCAGCTTCATGGCCTCGATCTGCAGGTGCTGGGCCGCGACGCTGTCGACCCCGTGCGCCGCTACATCGAAGTGCTGCAGCAGGCCCAGCGCAATCAGCGCCGCGATGCCCTGACCGTTGGGCGGGATCTCGTGCAGCCGGTGGCCGCGGTAGTCCTGGCCGATGGGCACGACCCACTCGGGCTGGTAGGCGGCCAGGTCGGCCACGGTCATCGCACCGCCCTGGGCGGCGGCCTGGCGGGCCAGCGTCTCGGCGATCTCGCCGCTGTAAAACGCCTGGCCACGGGTGGCCGCAATCAACTTCAGGGCACGCGCAGCACCCGGAAACTTGAACAACTCACCCACCGCCGGTGCCCGACCCCGCGGCAGAAAGGTCTCGGCCCAGCCGGGCTGCGACGCCAGGTCATGCACTGCGGCAGAGGCAACCCATTTCTCGTGCACGACGACAGGCATGGCGTAGCCGCGTTCGGCGATTTCGATGGCAGGCGCCATCAGGTCTTCAAAGGGCAGCTTGCCAAAGCGTTCATTCAGCGCCACCCAGGCCGACACCGCACCGGGCACGGTCACCGCGTCCCAGCCCCGCACCGGCAGATTGCGGGCGTCCACCCCGTACTTGCGCTTGAAGTAATCAGGCGTCCAGGCCGCCGGCGCGCCGCCCGATGCGTTCAGCCCGTGCAACTGCTGGCCGTCCCACAGGATGCAAAACGCATCCGAGCCCAGGCCGTTGCTGCAGGGCTCGACCAGGGTCATCACGGCGGCCGTGGCCACCGCCGCGTCCACCGCATTACCGCCGGCGGCCATCATGCGCAGGCCGGCCTGGGCGGCCAGCGGGTGCGAGGTGGCCACCACGTTGCGGGCAAACACCGGCAGGCGGGTGGATCGGTAGGCGTTGCGGTAGTCGAAAGTGCGGCTCATGGTGCGGGGTCCTTGGCATCGAGACAATCAGTGGTCGATTGTGCGACTTGGTGGGTGGCCGGGCCGGCTGTAGCCGGGCCGGCTGTAGCCGGGCCCGTTGCGAGGTTGCTGCCGGGTCCATGAAAAAAGCCCCCGAAGGGGCTGTTGGGGCACAGGGCTGGCACCAAGGCACCAGCCCGGCCGCTATTCCTCCTGGAACGCTTCTTCGCGCTTGTTCTTGATCGACGGCAGCATCACGATCACGATCATCAGCGCCGCCGCGACCAGCAGCCCGGCCGACAGCGGTCGGGTGGCGAAAGTAGTCCAGTCACCGCGCGACAGCAGCAGCGCGCGGCGCAGGTTCTCCTCCATCATCGGCCCCAGGATGAAGCCCAGCAGCAGCGGCGCCGGCTCGCAACCCAACTTGTAGAACAGGTAGCCCACGGCGGTGAAGCCGGCGGTCATGTAGACGTCGAAGGAGCTGTTGTTCAGCGTGTACGAGCCGATCGAGCAAAACACCACGATGGCCGGGAACAAGAAACGGTAGGGCACCGTCAGCAGCTTGATCCAGATGCCGATCAGCGGCAGGTTCAGGATCACCAACATCGCATTGCCCACCCACATCGACGCGATCAAGCCCCAGAACAGCTCGGGGTTGCTGGTCATCACCTGCGGGCCGGGCTGGATGCCCTTGATCGTCATCGCGCCCACCATCAGCGCCATCACCGCATTGGGCGGGATGCCCAGCGTCAGCATCGGGATGAAGCTGGTCTGGGCGCCGGCGTTGTTGGCCGACTCGGGCCCGGCCACGCCGCGGATGTTGCCCTGGCCAAACGGCACCTCGCCCTTGCGGCCTTTGGACTTCTTTTCCAGCGTGTAGGCGGCAAACGAGGCCAGCAGCGCGCCACCACCCGGCAGCACGCCCAGGATCGAACCCAGCGCGGTGCCGCGCAGCACGGCGGGGTAGGCGTCCTTGAAATCCTGCATCGTCGGCCACAGGCCCTTCACGTCCTTGGTGAAGACCTCTCGGTGCTCGGCCGGCTTGCTGAGGTTGGTGACGATCTCGCCAAAGCCGAAAATGCCCATGGCGATGGCCACGAAGCCGATGCCGTCGGTCAGCTCGGGGATGTCGAAGCTGTAGCGTGGCACGCCCGAGATCACGTCGGTGTTGATCTGGCCCAGCAGCAAGCCCAGCAGGATCATCGCGATGGCCTTGACCAGCGAGCCCGAGGCCAGCACCACCGCGCCGATCAGGCCCAGCACCATCAGCGAGAAGTACTCGGCCGGGCCGAACTTGAAGGCCAGCTCGGTCAGCGGCGGCGCAAACGCCGCGATGATGATGGTGCCCACACAACCGGCGAAAAACGAACCCAGGCCGGCAGCGGCCAGTGCCGCACCGGCACGGCCCTTGCGCGCCATCGCATAGCCGTCGATGGCGGTGACCACCGAGCTGGACTCACCCGGCACGTTGATCAGGATCGCGGTGGTCGAGCCACCGTACTGGGCGCCGTAGTAGATGCCGGCCAGCATGATCAGCGCGGGTGTGGCGTCGAGCGCGTAGATCGACGGCAGCAGCATCGCGATGGTGGCCACCGGCCCCAGGCCCGGCAGCACGCCGATCAGCGTGCCCAGCACCGAGCCGCCAAAGGCATACAGCAGGTTCTGGAGGGTAAAGGCGACGCCAAAGCCCAACATCAGGTTGTTGATCAGTTCCATGCCGCTCTCCTCAACCCGTGATGAACTTCGGCCACAGCGGAATCACCAGGCTCAAGCCCTTGATGAAGATCAGCCAGGAGCCCACCGTGAGCACGACCACGCTGATGATCGCGTCCTTCCAGTGGAACTCGTCACCGGCCAGGCTGCACATCACGATCAGGATCGGCAGTGCGACGGCCATGCCCAGCAGTGGCAGTGTGAAGCCGAACAGGCCCACCGAGCCCATGATGATCAGCAGTGGCCTAAAGGCCCAGGCGCCGATCGGCTCGCCGTCTTCGGTCTCGACCACCAGTGCTTTGAACAGCACGGCGGCCCCCAGGATGGCCATCAGCAGGCCCAACCCGAACGGAAAGAAACCGGGCCCGGGCCGGGCCGATGAGCCGAAGTTGTAGTTGGTGGCGCCCCAGGCAAACCCGATGCCTACGGCCACGAACATCAACCCCGACCAGAAATCCTTCTGGCTCTTGATCTTCACTGCGTGTCTCCTCGACCGCCGAATGCGGTTACGGAGATTTTAGGGAGGCACCCCCTCAAGGCCGGTGTGGTTTCCACGTAAGGAAACTGACAGCCTGGGGCGCGCGGCCCTGGCGCCGTATTCAATTCAGCCCGCAAAGGAACAACCTGCTCAGTCTTCGGTCCAGGCAGGCGTGCCGCGCAGCACCTCGTCGACCGTGGTCTGGCCTTCGGCCACCTTCATCATGCCGGCCAGCCGCAAGGGCCGCATGCCGTCTTTCACGGCCTGGCGGCGCAGTGCGCCCATGTCCTGCGCCGGATGCACCGCGCGGCGCGACTCATCGCCCATCACCAGCAACTCGTACAAGCCCACCCGGCCGCGGTAGCCGGTCTGGCGGCAGGTCAGGCAGCCCACGGCCTTGTAAGGCCGCACGCCGCCGGACAAGCGCCAAGGCTTGGCCAGTTCGTCCAGCGTCTCGCGGCTGGCGTCCTCGTCGCGTACCTTGCAGGCCGCGCACAAGGTGCGCGCCAGGCGCTGCGCCAGCACACCGATCACGGTGGCAGATATCAGGTAGCCCGGCACGCCCAGGTCCACCAGCCGCGTGATGGCCGACGCCGCGTCGTTGGTGTGCAGGGTGGAGAACACCAGATGCCCGGTCAGCGCGGCCTGAATCGCCATCTCGGCGGTGGCCAGGTCGCGGATCTCGCCCACCATGATGATGTCCGGATCCTGCCGCATCAGCGCCCGCAGGCCCTCGGCAAAACCCATGTCCAGCGCCGCCTGCACCTGGGTCTGGTTGAAGGCGGGCTCGATCATCTCGATCGGGTCTTCGATGGTGCAGACGTTGACCGCCTCGGTGGCCAGCGACTTGAGCGTGGAATACAGCGTCGTGGTCTTGCCGCTGCCGGTCGGCCCGGTCACCAGGATGATGCCGTGGGCCTGGCCGATCAACTTGGCCCAACGCCCGCCGTCGTGGGCTGAGAACCCCAGCGCCTCCACGTTCTTGACCACCGTCTCGGGGTCGAACACCCGCATCACCAGCTTTTCGCCAAATGCGGTGGGCAGCGTGGACAGCCGCATCTCCACCTCGTCACCCGGGCCAGCCACGGTATCCGGGCGCTTGGTCTTGATGCGGCCGTCCTGCGGCCGGCGCCGCTCGACCACGTCCATTCGGCCCAACAGCTTGATGCGCGCGGTCATCGCGTTCATCACCGACAGCGGCACCTGGTAGACGGTGTGCAGCAGGCCGTCGATGCGGAAGCGGATCGCGCCCATTTCGCGCCGCGGCTCCAGGTGGATGTCGCTGGCGCGCTGGTCAAACGCGTACTGCCACAACCAGTCCACCACCTGCACCACGCCCTGGTCATTGGCGTCGATCTGCTTGTTGGTCTTGCCCAGTTCCACCAGTTGCTCGAAGCTGGCGGTGGCGGTGGTTTCGCCTGTCTTCTGGGCCTGGCGCACCGACCGGGCCAGCGCGTAGAAGTCTGCGGTGTAACGCGCGATGTCCTCAGGGTTGGCCAGCACCAGCTTGACCCGGCGCCGGGTATGGCTCTCGATTTCACCGACCCAGCCGGTGTCGAACGGCTCACTGGTGGCCACCGTCACCGCGTCCGGCGCCACGCTGACCGGCAACACCTTGCGCAGCTCGGCGTACTGCAGGCTCATCACCTCGGCCACCCGGCCCACATCGACCTTGAGCGGATCGATGCGCAGGTAGGGCAACGCCACGCGCTGGGCCAGCCATTCGGTCAGCGCCTCGGTGTCGAGCGGCCGCCCTGCCCGCTGCAGGCCGGCGCCGCCCAGGCGCACCAGCGCGTGCAGGCTGGACGCGCCGGCGCCAAAACGCTTGATCACGCGCTGCGCGTCGTCGTCACTCACCAGTGCGTCGTCGTGCAGCCAGCCCAGCAACTGGTGCCAATCGAGGCGGCCGCGTGGCCTGGCGCTGGCGCTGGCCGCGGCAGATGCGGCCGCAGCGGCCGCAGCGGCAGAGTCAGCGAAGCCGGGAGGTGTTTGACGGGGTGGAGATGGCTTCATTCGAGAGCAAACGATGGCACGACGTTGCGTCCGACGATAGCAGCCACCAGGGTATCGAGTACCGCAAGCAACGGCATGACACAAGGCCAGTTGGGCAAGCAGCCCACCACCAGCGACCCACGTTCAACCCTGTGGCCTGCACAACGGGTATCCATCAAAGCCTGCCCGGCGGCAGCAAGTGGCGCGGCCGGCGAGAATGGAACATGCCGATCGACTATGCACGCCGCTTGACGGGAAAGTCGCGGACCGCCACCGGCAACCGCCAGCTGGGCTGGGCCCTGGCCTTCATCGCGGGCGCGACCAACGCGGGCGCGTTCCTCGCGGTCCGGCAATACACGTCGCACATGACCGGCATCGTGTCGTCCATGGCCGACTCGCTGGTGCTCGGCCAATTCCGTACCGCCGCGGCCGCCCTGGGGGCGCTGTTGTCGTTCCTCCTGGGCGCTGCCGTGTCGGCGGTGTTGGTCAACTACGCCAGGCGGCGCCAGCTCCAGAGCGAGTTTGCCTTGCCCCTGTTGCTCGAGGCCGGTCTGCTGCTGGTCTTTGGTCTGCTGGGCGCATGGCTGTCTGAGATCCACAGCCTGTTTGTGTCCGTCACCGTGATGCTGTTGTGCTTCATGATGGGCTTGCAGAACGCGGTCATCACCAAGGTATCCAGGTCGGTGATTCGCACCACCCACGTCACCGGCGTGGTGACCGACATCGGCATCGAGTTGGGCAAGCTGCTGTACTGGAACCGACTCCAGACGGACCCCAGCCTGCGGGTCACGGCCGACCGGGACCGACTCACCGTCCTGTCGCTGTTGATGCTGAGCTTTTTTTCCGGCGGTGTCATCGGCGCACTGGGTTTTCAGCTGATCGGCTACGCCATGACCGTGCCGCTCGCGGTCATCCTGATCATCTTGGCAGGCGTGCCCGCTGCAGACGATATCAGGGCGTACCTTGGGAAAAACGACAGCTGAAACCGCGAACAGACATCACGTTGAAGCCGTCCACGGCATGCCGCTTGATACGCTCGAATCCGGGCACCGGCCCCGGATGGACAGGTGGCCGCAAAGCGGGTCAACCGCCGAAGCGACGCACGCCGCCAGCAGCGACGCGGCTCAATGCCTGGGCCAAAGATGCAGAAGAGCGTCCCAGTAACCGGCATCGGCCTCGGGCGCGCCGTGGCGATCGATGTAGGCACGCAGGCGTTTCAGTTCGGCGACGATGACCCGCGAAAAACCAACCCGGCCGCCGCGCCGGTCAGCCAACAGATCGTCCAGCATCTGGCGAACCAGCAAGGCATCCTGCCAACACCAGGCAATGCGGTTGGCCACACGCGGGTACACGGTACAAAGTTCCTGCGGCCGACGTCCGGCGGGTAACTTGCGCAACCAGACGCGGGTTGTCCCCGTCAGCGCCTCATCGCTGTGACGCGGTGGACGCCTCACCGACTCCCAACTGTCGGGATCTGGAAGCGGGTCAGGCAGGTGCCACTTTGAGAGGTCGATCATTTCCGGCTTTCGACCAATCCCGGCGGGACTTGAGGACCACCCCGCTCCGCCTGACGCTGGCCCAAACCAGGGTCGGAAGCCGTTGGCACCGAAATCATGCTTGGGGCTGGGGTTCAGTGGCCGCCAGGTCAGGGCAAACAGCGTGCAGGTGTTGGGCCGCTGCGCGCTTCAAGCATCTCATTCAACTCTGTACCGACACGCCGCGCCAGACGTAAAAAGGGCGCTAAGTCGTTGATTTACTTAGCGCCCTGATCTTGTTTGACTCTCGCCAAACAGTAACTTGGTGGAGCCGGGGGGAATCGAACCCCCGTCCGCAAGCCTTCACCGGCCAGTTCTACATGCTTAGCTGTCTGATTTGGATCTCATGGCTCCGATCGCGCAGCAGCACGCTATCGGGTCCACCAGTCATTTGGTTCTCGTCCCCTGCTGAATGACACAGCACGGCACCAGCCAATGTGTATGACTTCGCAGCCCTTTGCCTCAATTGCTTGAGGCATCAGGCCCGGCCCATCGGCCAACCGTTGCGAAGCTCACCGGTTTTTAAGCGGCGAGGGCGTACGAGGTATCGTTCGCAGTTACTTTGTTTCCAATGGTTTTACGAGCGAACTGGAGCTCGGCATGCCCTGAACCGACTCCGCACCCACGTCGAAGCCAGGTCGGCCCCTGGTGACTCTGATTTTAGGCCAGATCCAGCCAATTCAAGAGCGCACCGGGTGAAGAAAGCACGTGGTCCGCGCCCCAGGCCAGCACGGGCTCGCCCTGGCCGAGATAGCCCCAGGCGGCTGCCAGGGTGACCATCCCGGCCGCCCTGCCCGCCACGATGTCGCGCTCGTCGTCACCCACATAGGCACAAGTGTGCGGCGCGACATCCAGCCGGCGCGCGGCTTCGAGCAGCGGCTCGGGGTGCGGTTTGGCGTGGGCAGTGCTGTCGCCGGCGATCAGTACCGCTGCACGACAAGACAGCCCCAGCCCCTCGACGATCGGCGCGGCAAAGCGCATGGCCTTGTTGGTGACGATGCCCCAGCGCAAGCCGGCAGCGTCCAGATGATCCAGTACCGGATGCATGCCTTCAAACACCCGCGTGCTGTACAGCAGGCGCTCGGCGTAACGGGCCAGGAACGCATCCCTGAGGTCGGCAAATCGGTCATCTGCCGGCACAACGCCAAACGCAACGCCAATCATGCCGCGGGCGCCGGTGCCCACCATCGGCCGAAGCAGCGCGTACGGCAAAGGCGCCAGACCGTGCTGGCAACGCAGGTCATTTGCGGCGCCGGCCAAGTCGGGTGCACTGTCGACCAAGGTGCCGTCCAGGTCGAACAACAGCAAGGGGCGGGCGTGGGTCAAGGGGCGAGCCGGCAAGCCAGCAGGTAGTTGACCGAGGTGTCGTCGGACAGGTAGTAGCGACCCGTCACGGGGTTGTGCTCCATGCCCTTGAAGCCCTGCGCGCTGAGCGCGGCGTCGCGGCACCAGCGCGCCAGTTCGCTGGGACGGATGAAACGCGCATATTCATGCGTGCCCCTGGGCAGCAGTTTGAGCAAGTGCTCAGCGCCGACGATGGCCAGCGCAAAGGCTTTGGCGTTGCGGTTCAAGGTCGAGAAGAACACCCAGCCGCCGGGTTTGACCAGGGCGGCGCAGGCACGCACGACAGACGCCGGGTCGGGCACGTGCTCGAGCATTTCCATGCAGGTGACCACGTCGAAGCTGGCGGGCGACTCGGCTGCCAAGGCTTCAGCCGATACCTCGCGGTAACGCACCGGCAGGCCGGCCTCCATTGCGTGCAACTGCGCCACACGCAAGGGCTTGGTGGACAGGTCGATGCCCAAGGCATCGGCGCCCCGCGCCGCCATCGACTCCGTCAGGATGCCGCCACCGCATCCCACATCCAGCACGGACTTCCCAGCCAATCGTGCCAGCTGGTCTATCCAGTCGAGTCTGAGGGGGTTGATCTGGTGCAAGGGCCGAAAGTCACCCTCCGGATCCCACCAGTGGTGCGCCAGTTCACCAAACTTGGCCAGTTCTTGAGGATCGGCGTTTACGGTCATGTCGGTATCGTAAGGGCTGAGGTGGGCACCATGGCTTGCGGCGGCCCTTGCCAGGCAGGAAAACGCAGGCCCGAAAACCGCGCGAACACATGAAAAAACCCCGCCAAGGCGGGGTTTTTGAGCCAGCCCGACATGCCCGGACTGGCTGGCGTGGCCCGAAGGCCAGGCATCACTTCTTGGCGCGGGTACCGACCACTTCGATTTCGACGCGACGGTTCTTGGCGCGGCCTTCGGAGGTCTTGTTGTCCGCAACCGGCTGCTTCTCGCCCTTGCCTTCGGTGTAGACCCGGTTCTTCTCGATACCCTTGCCCACCAGGTAGGACTTGACAGCGTCCGAGCGCTGCACGGACAGCTTCTGGTTGTAGCCGTCGGTACCCACCGCGTCGGTGTGACCGACAGCGATGATGACTTCCAGTGCAACAGCAGAGGTCTTGGCGACCAGATCGTCGAGCTTGGCCTTGGCCTCGGGCTTGAGCACCGACTTGTCGAAGTCGAAGAACGCGTCTGCAGCGAACGTGACCTTCTCGCTGACCGGCGCGGCAGGCGCGACGACAGGAGCGACCACGACCGGGGCGACCACCGCAGGTGCCGGCGCCGGCGCTGCAGGCGGTGCAGCCCTGGGAGCGGCCACCGGCGCCGCGGGTGCGGACGGCGGCTTCAAGGCGCCGTCGCATTTTGCATCGGCCGTGGCCGGGGTCCAGCTGGCATCGCGCCAGCACAGCTCGTTGGTGCCGTTCTTCCAGACGGTGCCGTCGGCAGCGCGCCAGTTGTCGCCGCCCGTCGAGACCTGGGCGAAAGCCGCGATAGGCGCAGCGAGTGCGACCGACGCGAAGAGCACAGCCACCTTGTTCAGTTTATTCATGATTCTCCTCTCGAGGAAAGCCGCAGATTTCTGCGTAATGTCCAAATCGGAAGCAAAAAAAGCCGGCAAACACCCGGTTTGGCAAGCGTTTACCACCGATGAGTGATTGTGCCATAGGGGCTTCGGCAGGCCGGTTTTTCAGCCGCCAGATGCGTTTGACACACCGTGTTGTTGCATGGGCGCGACAACCTGGGCCGCTTAGAATCGCCGGCTGTCGCGCAAAAGTGTCTGCGCCAGTACTTCCGCCCATGGCGCCGCTACGCCCAATTTGCCAGGTCTCCGCATGACGCCCTTCGCCAAGGAAACACTGCCCATCAGCCTCGAAGAGGAGATGCGGCGCTCGTACCTGGATTACGCGATGAGCGTGATCGTGGGCCGGGCCCTGCCGGATGCGCGCGACGGCCTCAAACCGGTGCACCGGCGGGTGTTGTTTGCGATGCATGAGCTCAACAACGACTGGAACCGCGCTTACAAGAAGAGTGCGCGCATCGTCGGCGACGTGATCGGCAAGTACCACCCGCACGGCGATACGGCGGTCTACGACACCATCGTACGCATGGCGCAGGATTTTTCGCTGCGCCACATGCTGGTGGACGGCCAGGGCAACTTCGGCTCGGTCGACGGCGACAGCGCGGCGGCGATGCGCTACACCGAAATCCGGCTGTCCAAGATCGCCCACGAGATGTTGGCCGACATCGACAAGGAGACGGTCGACTTCGCGCCCAACTACGACGGCTCCGAAAAAGAGCCCACGGTGATGCCGGCGCGGCTGCCCAACTTGCTGGTCAACGGCTCGTCGGGCATCGCGGTGGGCATGGCCACCAACATCCCGCCGCACAACCTGAACGAAATCGTCGACGCCTGCCTGCACTTGCTGAAGTTTCCCGAGGCGACGATCGACGAGTTGATGGAGATCGTGCCGGCGCCCGACTTCCCGACCGCCGGCATCATCTATGGCATCACCGGCGTGCGCGAGGGCTACCGCACCGGGCGTGGCAAGGTGGTGATGCGGGCCAAATGCCATTTTGAGGACATCGACCGCGGCACCCGCCAGACCATCATCGTTGACGAGTTGCCCTACCAGGTCAACAAGAAGACGCTGCTCGAGCGAATCGCCGAGCTGGTGCACGAGAAGAAGATCGAGGGCATCAGCCACATCCAGGACGAGAGCGACAAGTCCGGCATGCGGGTGGTGATCGACCTGAAGCGTGGTGAAGTGCCCGAGGTGGTGCTGAACAACCTGTACAAGCAGACCCAGCTGCAGGACACCTTCGGCATCAACATGGTGGCGTTGATCGACGGCCAGCCCAAGCTGTGCAACCTGAAGATGCTGCTGGCGATCTTCCTGGAGCACCGGCGCGAGGTGGTGACCCGGCGCACGGTGTACTTGCTGCGCAAGGCGCGTGAACGCGGCCATGTGCTGGAAGGCCTGGCGGTGGCGCTGGCCAATATCGACGAGTTCATCGAGACCATCAAGACCAGCCCGACGCCGCCGGTGGCCAAGGCCGCGCTGATGGCCAAGAGCTGGGACTCGTCGATGGTGCGCGAGATGTTGCTGCGCACCGAGGGCGGCACCATGGGCGGCAGCCAGGCTTATCGGCCAGAAGGCCTGCCCGCCAATATCGGCTTGCAGGCCGACGGCCTGTACCGGCTGAGCGAAGACCAGGCCGGCGAGATCCTGCAGATGCGCCTGCAGCGCCTGACCGGGCTGGAGCAGGACAAGATCATCGGCGAGTACAAGGAGGTGATGGGCGAGATCGCCGACCTGCTCGACATCCTGTCCAAGCCCGAGCGTGTGACCTTCATCATCTCGGAAGAGTTGCTGGCGGTGAAGCAGGAGTTTGGCCAGACCAAGCTCGGCGCACGCCGCAGCGTGATCATGCACAACGTGCAAGAGTTGGGCACCGAGGACCTGATCACGCCCACCGACATGGTGGTGACGCTGTCGCACACCGGTTACGTCAAGAGCCAGCCCCTGGCGGAGTACCGGGCGCAAAAGCGCGGCGGGCGTGGCAAGCAGGCGACGCAGACCAAGGACGACGACTGGATCGACCAGCTCTTCATCGCCAACACGCATGACTGGATCTTGTGTTTCAGTGACCGTGGCCGGGTGTATTGGCTCAAGGTCTGGGAGGTGCCGCAGGGATCGCGCAATTCTCGCGGCCGGCCGATCGTCAACATGTTCCCGTTGCAGGCAGGCGAGAAGATCACCGTGGTGCTGCCGCTGACGGGTGAGTTCCGCAGCTTCCCGGCCGACCACTTCATCTTCATGGGCACCAAGCTGGGCACCGTCAAGAAGACGCCGCTGGACGACTTCAGCAACCCGCGCAAGGCCGGCATCATCGCGGTCACGCTGGATGACGGCGACGTGCTGATCGGCGCGGCATTGACCGACGGCCGGCATGACGTGATGCTGTTCTCCGACGGCGGCAAGGCGGTGCGTTTTGATGAAGAAGAAGTCACCGCGCACGGCCGCCAGGCCCGCGGTGTGCGCGGCATGAACCTGGACGAGGGCCAGAACGTCATCGCCATGCTGGTGGCCGAGGACGAAACCCAGAGCGTGCTGACGGCCACCGAAAACGGCTACGGCAAGCGCACCAGCATCATCGAGTACACCCGCCACGGCCGGGGCACCAAAGGCATGATCGCGATCCAGCAGACCGAGCGCAACGGCAAGGTGGTCGCCGCCACCCTGGTGCGGCCAGCCGACGAGATCATGCTGATCACCGACCGGGGTGTGCTGGTACGCACCCGTGTCGCCGAGATCCGTGAGCTTGGCCGCGCGACCCAAGGCGTGACCCTGATGGCGCTGGACGACGGCAGCAAGCTCTCTGGCCTGCAGCGCATTGTCGAGAACGACGCCATCGCCGATGCCGCTGGCGACGGTGGCGATGCGGGCGAAGGCCCGGACGGCGCTGCAACCGACATTGACCCGCAAACACCCGGCGACGGCGACAGCCCGCCGGATGCGAGCGATACCCCTCCCAACCTGGATACCCCATGACCGTTGTTACCTGGATGGCGCGAGCCGCGCTGATCACCACGCTGGCCGGCGCAGCCAGCCTGGCCTGTGCGCAAACAGCCACAACCGCAGCCGCCCCTGCGACCTCTGCATCCCCCGCCAAGAAGGAATTGGTGCAGAAGCTGCTGACGCTGCAGCAGTCCGGCTTTGAAGGTCTGGCGCGTAGCCTGGCCGAGCAATCGATCGCACAACTGGCCCAGCAAGCCGGCGCCGTGTTGCAAAGCCGGGTGGCGCCCGAGCAGCGTGAAGCGCTGGCCAAGGACGTCCAGGCCGAGTTTGTCAAATACGGTGACGATGTCGGCCCCTTGCTGCGCGACCGGGTGCTCAAGCTGGCGCCCGGCGTGGTCAGCCCGGTGCTGGAAGAAAAACTCAGCGAAGACGAGCTCAAGCAGGTGATTGCGGCCCTCGAATCGCCGGGTTTTCGTAAATACATGCAGCTGACGCCCGAGTTGCAACGTGCGCTGGGACAAAAACTGGTGGCCGACACCCAGGCCCAGGTCGAGCCCAAGCTGAAGGCGCTGGAACAGAGCGTGACCAAGAAGTTCAGCGCTGCCGGCGCTGGCGCCACCGCACCTGCAGCCGGCCCGGCAACCCCCGCAGCGGGTGCCAAGCCCGCCGCCTCCGGCGCACCCAAAGCGGCAGCGTCAGGCGCCAAGAAGTGAGCGCCTGACGATGAGCCTGGTGCCGCGCCCTTACAACTTCTCTGCCGGACCGGCCGCCTTGCCCGAGGCGGTGTTGCAGCAAGCTGCGGCCGAGATGCTCGACTGGCACGGCTCGGGCATGGGCGTGATGGAGATGAGCCACCGCGGCCGCGAGTTCATGTCCATCGCCGAGGCCGCCGAGCGTGATCTGCGCGAGTTGCTGGCGGTGCCGGGCCACTTTCGGGTGCTGTTCATGCAGGGTGGCGGCCTGGCTGAAAACGCCATCGTGCCGCTGAACCTGTGCCAGCTGGCGCCGGCCGGCCAGGTGGATGTGGTGGTCAGCGGCGCCTGGTCAAAGAAGTCGGCGCAAGAGGCGCGCCGTTATGCCGACGTGGCGATCGCAGCCAGCAATGAGGCCGACGGCCACACCTCGCTGCCCGACCCGTCCACCTGGCGCCTGAGGGCGGGCGCCAGCTACGTGCACCTCTGCAGCAACGAGACCATCCACGGTATCGAATACGCCACGCTACCCGACCTGGCTGCGCTGGGCAGCACCGCGCCGCTGGTGGTCGATTGCTCGTCGCACATCCTGTCGCGCACCGTGGACTGGTCCCGGGTCGGGCTGGCCTTTGCCGGCGCCCAGAAAAACATCGGCCCGGCCGGCTTGACGCTGGTGATCGTGCGTGAGGACTTGCTGGGCCATGCGTTGGCGGTCTGCCCGTCGGCCTTCGACTACAAGACCGTGGCGGACAACAACTCGATGTACAACACCCCGCCGACCTACGCGATCTACATCGCCGGCCTGGTGTTCCAGTGGCTCAAAGCCCAGGGCGGCGTGCCGGCGATGGAAGCGCAAAACAGGGCCAAGGCCGAGTTGCTGTACGGCTACCTCGACGGCTCGGGCTTTTATGCCAACCGGGTGGCGCGCGAGGGCAGGTCGCGCATGAACGTGCCCTTCTTCCTGCTCGACGAAAGCCTCAATGCCGCCTTCCTGGCCGGTGCGCAAGCGCGGCACCTGCTGCAGTTGCGCGGCCACAAGAGCGTGGGCGGCATGCGCGCGTCGATCTACAACGCAATGCCGTTGGCCGGTGTGCAGGCGCTGGTAGATTACCTCAAGGACTTTGCGCAGCGCCATGGCTGACACTCCCAAGCCCGAGTTTGCCGCTGCTGCGCCTGCCACTGCCGCGGGCATCGCCCCCGAGTTGGGCGTGCTGCGTGACCGCATCGACACACTCGACCGCGAGCTGCTGGCGCTGCTGAACCGCCGCATGCAGTTGGCCGTCGAGGTGGGCGAGCTGAAAAAGCGCGACGGCTCGCCGGTGTTCCGCCCCGAGCGCGAGGCGCAGGTGATCGACGGCCTGAAGGCGGCCAACCCCGGGCCGCTGAAGAGCGTGAGCGTGGCGCCGATCTGGCGCGAGATCATGTCGGCCAGCCGCGCGCTGGAGACGCCCACCCGGGTGGCCTTTCTCGGCCCGGCCGGCACCTTCAGCGAAGAGGCAGCGCTGGGCTTTTTTGGCAGCTCTATCGTGCGGGTGCCCTGCGCCAGCTTCGATGAGGTGATACGCAGCACCACTGCCGGCGCTGCCGATTTTGGCGTGGTGCCGGTCGAGAACAACACCGAGGGCGTGGTCACCCGCTCGCTCGACCTGTTCCTGACGATGCCGTTGTTCATCATCGGCGAGACCAGCCTGATGGTGCGGCACAACCTGCTGCGCAAGCACAACGCTTTGCAGGGCATCAGCGCAGTGTGCGCGCACCCGCAGGCGCTGGCCCAATGCCACGGCTGGCTCAGCCTGAACCTGCCGGACGTCGAGCGCCGGCCTGTCGCCAGCAATGCCGAGGGCGCACGCCTGGCCGGGCTGGACCCGAGCCTGGCGGCGATTGCCGGCACCCGGGCCGCGGCCGAATACGGTCTGCACGTGGTGGCGCCGGCGATCCAGGACGACGCCCACAACCGCACCCGCTTTGCCATCGTCACCCACCCCGACCGGCATCCGGCGCCGCGCCCGTCCGGCCACGACTGCACCAGCCTGATCGTCAGCGTCGCCAACCAGCCCGGCGCGGTGCATGATCTGCTGATGCCCCTGAAGGAACACGGCGTGTCGATGACCCGTTTCGAGTCGCGCCCGGCGCGCTCGGGCCAGTGGGAGTACTACTTCTACATCGACATCGAGGGCCACCCGGACGAGCCACGGGTAGGCACAGCACTGCGCGAGTTGCGCGAGGCCTGTGCCTTCTTCAAGGTGCTGGGCACCTACCCGATCGACGTCCATTGACACCGCACGGCGCCAGCATGTTCAACCAACTCGGTGTCATCGGCTGTGGCCTGATGGGCGGCTCGTTTGCGCTGGCGCTCAAGCGTGCCGGGCTGGTCAAGCGGGTGGTGGGCTACAGCAAGTCGCCGTCCACCACCGACCTGGCCCGCCGCCTGGGCGTGATCGATGTCGAAGCCGAATCGGCGCTGCAAGCCGTGTCGGGGTCGGACATCGTGTTGATCGCGGTGCCGGTTTCAGCCACCGAGGCCACCTTCAACGCTGTCCGACCCTGCATCAAGGCAGGCATGCTGCTGATGGACGTGGGCTCGACCAAGCGCGACGTGGTGGACACCGCACGCCGCGTGCTGCGTGAGCACATCGGCAGCTTCGTACCGGCGCACCCGATCGCCGGCAGTGAGAAGTCCGGTGTCGACCACGCTGACGCCGCGCTGTACCTCAACCGCCAGGTGGTGCTGACGCCGCTGCCGCAGACCCAGCCGGAGCTGGTCCAGAAAGCCACCGACGTCTGGACCGCCATCGGCGCGCAGGTGCTGCGCATGACGCCCGAAAACCACGACGCCGCCTTTGCCGCCGTCAGCCACTTGCCGCATTTGCTGGCCTTTGCCTGCTTCTCGGCGATTGCCAACCAGCCGGCCGGGCGCGACTACCTGTCGCTGGCCGGCCCGGGGTTTCGCGACTTCACCCGCATCGCCGCCAGTGACCCGGCGGTCTGGCGTGACATCTTGCTGGCCAACCGCGAAGAGGTCCTGAAGCAAAGCCAGCGCTTCCGCTTTGCGCTGGACGCACTTGAACACGTGATGACGGCCGGCAACGGCCAGGCACTTGAGGACCTGATCCGCAATGCCGCGACAGCCCGCAGCGCCTGGCAAATTGGCGGCCCTGGGCGCGGCGGCGGTGGCGGCGGCGGTGGCGGCGGTGGCGGCGGCATCGGCC
>Ga0209181_10002102_pt1 | contig 33085 bp, 34 predicted proteins | sample MAT05_FD_187208 | JGI IMG/M metagenome (GOLD analysis project Ga0209181, IMG submission 187208) | Freshwater microbial communities from Lake Fryxell liftoff mats and glacier meltwater in Antarctica - MAT-05 (SPAdes) (version 2) | ecosystem: Environmental > Aquatic > Freshwater > Ice > Liftoff... | reverse complement strand
CATCCTGATCTCCTTCACCCTGATGGGCGGGCTCCTGCTGCTGGTCTACCGCACCAAGCTGGGGGTGGCGATGCGCGCCACCTCGCAGCGCCAGGACATCGCAGGCCTGATGGGCATCGATGTGAACCGGGTGATTTCCGCCACCTTCGTGATCGGCGCAGCCCTGGCAGCGGTCGCCGGCGTGATGATCGGCACCTATTACGGCCAGACCCAGTACACCATGGGGGAGCTGTTGGGCCTGAAGGCCTTCTGCGCCGCAGTGTTGGGCGGCATCGGCAACCTGGCCGGCGCCGTGCTGGGCGGCATCCTCATGGGCCTGGTCGAGGCGCTCGGTACCGGCTACATCGGCGACCTCACCAACAACTGGTTCGGCTCCAACTATCGCGACGTGTTCGCCTTCATCGTGCTGATCCTGGTGCTGGTGTTCCGGCCTTCGGGCCTGTTGGGCGAGCGTGTAGGAGACCGTGCATGACCCGCGACTTGGCCGGCGACCGCCAGCAGTTGCTGCGTTACGCCGGTTTGGCGCTCGTCGCCGTCGCCTTGATCGCGCTGCCTTTCGCGCTGGTGCAGGTCGGCACGGCCTGGGTACGCATCACCAATCTGGCGATCCTGTACGCCCTCCTTGCGCTGGGACTCAATATCGTGGTCGGCTTCGCCGGCCTGCTCGACTTGGGCTACATCGCATTCTATGGAGTTGGTGCCTATGTCTGGGCCTTGCTGGCCTCGCCGCATTTCAACCTGCACCTGCCGTTCTGGGTGATCCTGCCGATCGGGGCCCTGGCCGCCTGCTTCTTCGGCGTTCTGTTGGGCGCACCCACCCTCAAGCTGCGCGGCGATTACCTGGCGATCGTCACCCTGGGTTTCGGCGAGATCGTGCGCATTTTTCTCAACAACCTGTCGCGGCCGGTGAATATCACCAATGGGCCGCAGGGCATCGCGCGCATCGACCCGGTACGCATCGGTGATCTGGATTTTTCCACCACCAGCCAGGTGGCGGGGTTGGCGTTCTCGAGCCCGATCAAGTATTACTACCTGTTGCTGGTTTTCCTGCTGCTGGTGATCGTGATCAACATGCGCCTGAAGGATTCGCGCATCGGCCGCGCCTGGGAAGCGATTCGCGAAGATGAAATCGCGGCGCGCGCGATGGGCATCAACACCACTTCGCTCAAGCTGCTGGCGTTCGCCATGGGCGCTTCCTTTGGCGGCATCGCCGGCGGCATGTTCGCCTCGATGCAAAGTTTCATCAGCCCGGAAAGCTTCGTGCTGGTGGAGTCGGTGATGGTGCTGTCGATGGTGGTGCTGGGCGGCATGGGCAACATCTGGGGCGTGATTCTCGGCGCCATCTTGCTGACCTTCGTGCCGGAATTGCTGCGCTATACGGTCGAACCGCTGCAGAAGGCCGCCTTCGGTCGCATGATCATCGAGCCCGAGGTCATCCGCATGTTGCTGTTCGGTCTGGCGCTGGTGCTGATGATGCTGTTTCGCCCGGCCGGCATATTGCCTAAATCGGTGCGCAAGCGCGAACTTTCAACGATTGCAAAATGAGCCCGGTCATGCTAAGTGGCCAGGGCATCGGCAAACGCTTCGGCGGCGTCCAGGCCTTGTCGGAGGTGAGCTTTTCGATCCGCCGCGGCGAAATCTACGGCTTGATCGGACCCAATGGTGCCGGCAAGACCACCCTCTTCAACGTGCTCACCAGCGTCTACACGGCCGACGCCGGCGCGTTCGAATTCGACGGCAAGCCGCTAGGCCGCGCCAAGCCGCACGAAGTGGCGGCGCTGGGCATCGCCCGCACCTTCCAGAACATCCGCCTGTTCGCCAACTTGTCAGCGATCGAGAACGTCATGATCGGCCGCCACGTGCGTACCCGTGCCGGTGTTTTCGGCGCCATACTGCGCACCCCGGCGACGCGCGCCGAAGAAGCCCGCATCGAAAGCCGGGCGCTGGCGCTGCTTGAGTATGTCGGGCTGGTGGCACGCGCCAACGATGTCGCCGGCCAATTGCCCTATGGTGCGCAGCGCCGGCTCGAGATCGCACGGGCACTGGCCACCGATCCCAAGTTGCTGGCCTTGGACGAGCCGGCGGCCGGCATGAACGCGACCGAAACCGCCGACCTGCGCGGACTGATCGAGCGCATCCGTGGCGACGGCACCACCGTGCTCCTGATCGAACACGACATGAAGCTGGTGATGGGCCTGTCCGACCGCGTGCTGGTGCTCGACTACGGGCGGCGCATCGCCGAAGGGCCGCCGGCCGAGGTGCGTGCAGACCCCAGGGTGATCGAAGCCTACCTGGGTGCCGGGGCCGCTAGCGCCAGCGCGCGTGCAGTGAGCGCATGAACAACATCCTCGAATTGAAACAACTGGCAGTGCACTACGGCGGCATTCGCGCCGTCAAGGGCATTGATCTAGCGGTGGGCGAAGGTGAACTGGTGTGCCTGATCGGTGCCAATGGTGCCGGCAAGACCACCGCGCTCAAGGCGATTGCCGGCATGTTGTCGCCAGCCGGCGGCAGCATCGCCTATCGGGGACAGCCATCCGCCGGCCTGCGGCCGTTCGAACTGGTGCGCCGCGGGCTGGCGCTGGTGCCCGAGGGTCGTGGCGTGTTCGGACAATTGAGCGTGGCCGAAAACTTAGCCATGGGCGCCTACGCGCGCAACGACCCACGCGCGGTGGCCAGCGATCGGGAACGCATGCTGAGCCTGTTTCCGCGACTCAAGGAACGGCTGCTGCAATCCGCCGGCACCCTGTCGGGCGGCGAACAGCAAATGCTGGCGATCGCTCGCGCCCTGATGTCGCGCCCGCGACTGCTGCTGCTTGACGAACCCAGCATGGGATTGGCACCATTGGTGGTCGAGAAGATTTTCGAGATCATCGTCAACGTCGCCCGCGAGGGCGTGACCATACTTCTGGTGGAGCAGAATGCGCGGCTGGCACTGGAAACCTGCCAGCGGGCCTATGTGATGGAAAGCGGCCTCATCAGCCTGCACGGCGCTGCCGCCGGCCTGCTTGACGATCCTCAGGTGCGTGCCGCCTACCTCGGCGAGTAGCCAGTCCCGGTGGTTGGCGTCAAGCGCGTCAACCGACGGCCACGCAAGCGGTTTCAGCCGCCTGGTTCAGTTGCTCAGCGCCTGAGTTGGTGCGGGAATGCGACCGCCGCGGCCGATAAACGCACTGCTGTCGCAACTGCTCACCGCCATCACCGGCGCATAGCCAAGCAAGCCGCCGAATTCGACCTGATCGCCGACTTTCTTGCCAGGTGACGGGATCAGGCGCACCGCGGTGGTCTTGCGATTGATCATGCCGATCGCCGCTTCGTCGGCGATGATCGCGGCAATCGTGGTGTCCGGCGTATCGCCGGGAATCGCGATCATGTCAAGGCCCACCGAACACACCGCGGTCATCGCTTCGAGCTTGTCGAAAGACAGCGCCCCCATGCCAGCGGCCTCGATCATGCCGATATCCTCTGACACCGGAATGAAGGCACCCGACAGCCCGCCGACATGGCTTGAGGCCATCGCGCCGCCCTTCTTCACCGCGTCGTTAAGGAGCGCCAGCGCGGCGGTCGATCCGTGGGCGCCGACCCTAGACAGGCCCATGGCCTCGAGAATGCGCGCCACCGAATCGCCAATGGCCGGTGTCGGTGCAAGCGACAAATCGACAATGCCGAACGGCACCCCGAGGCGCGCAGACGCGGCACGGCCGACCAGTTCGCCCATGCGCGTCACCTTGAAGGCGGCGCGCTTGATGATCGATGACAGTTCGCCAAAGTCGGCTGTGGGCGCCGCCTCGACCGCACGCATCACCACGCCCGGACCTGACACACCTACGTTGATCACGCAATCCGGCTCGCCAATGCCATGAAAAGCGCCTGCCATGAAGGGGTTGTCTTCGACCGCGTTGCAAAACACCACCAGCTTGGCCGCACCCAGGCCATCGAGAGCGGCGGTCAGTTGTGCCGCCTGCTTGATCACCCGGCCCATCATGGCGACCGCATCCATGTTGATGCCGGCCTTGGTCGAACCGATGTTGACAGAAGCGCACACCCGCTCGGTCTGCGCCAGTGCCTCCGGGATAGCCTCGATCAGCGCCAGGTCGCCAGGCGTGAATCCCTTGTGCACCAGTGCCGAAAAACCGCCAATGAAGTTGACGCCGATCTCGCGCGCCGCACGATCCAGCGCATGCGCCACGCCCAGCATGGCCTCCCGCACCCCCAGGTCGGATACCGCTTCGGCGATGATCGCCACCGGAGTCACCGAGACGCGGGTGTTGGTCACCGGTATGCCGTACTCGCGCGCGATCGCGGCACCGGTGGCGACCAGCTGGCTGCCTTTGCGACACACCTTGTCGTACACGCGCTGTGCCAGGCGTGCATGGTTCTCGGCAGCGCAATCGCGCAAGGAAATCCCCATGGTGATGGTGCGAATGTCGAGCTTTTCCATCTGCACCATGCGGATGGTCTCGACGATTTCCTGCGGCGAATAGCTCGATAGCGACATGGGAGGGGGTTTTTCCAAGCCATCAAGTCATGCAATCACCCGGCTCCGCCGGTGATTTCATGCCGGACCGCCGCGACAAAAGCAGGGTTTTACTTTTGTCGACCGTCACACGCGGTGCATCAGCTTGAACACGTCTTCGCGCTGGATGTCGATTTTCAGGCCCATCGACTCGCCGCGGGCGTTGAGTTCACCCTTGAGGGCGTCGAAGCCGCTACTCGATTTGGCCAGGTCGACCATCATGATCATCACAAAAAACTCCTGCATGATCGATTGCGAGATGTCGAGAATGTTCACCTGCGCGCGCGCCAGCATGGTCGCCACAGCGGCGATGATGCCGACCTGATCGTGACCGATTACGGTAACGATGGCGCGGTTGCCGGCGCCGGTTGTCTGTGTGATCGAGGGCATCATGTCGAATCGCTCCGCGGTCAGCCGGCACGCGCCAGATCGGCTTCGGTCAAGAAGCTGTCGGCGAAAAACTCTTCTTGCGGCAGGCCGCAGACGCCGATCAGGTCGCGGCGCGCCGAATCGACCACGATCGGCGCACCGCAGGCATATACCTGATGGCCCGAGAGGTCGGGAAAATCAGCCATCGCGGCAAGGTGCACAAAACCGCTACGCCCGTCCCATTGATCTTCCGGCAAAGCGTCGGAGACCACCGGCACGAAGCGGAAATTGGGCATGCTGTCCTGCCAGCGCTTGCACAAATCCGTCATGTAGATGTCCTGGGGGCGGCGCCCGCCCCAGTAGAGGGTCATCGGCCGCGTGCTTTCGCGATAAAGCGCATGCTCGATGATTGCCTTGATCGGCGCGAAGCCGGTCCCGCTGGCGACGAAAACCATCGGCTTGGAGCTCTCTTCGCGCAGGAAAAAACTCCCCAGCGGCCCCTCGAAGCGCAGGATGTCGCGCTCCTTCATCTTGCCGAACACATGATCGGTGAAATGCCCGCCCGGCATGTGGCGAATGTGCAGTTGCACGAACTGGTCGTCATGCGGCGCATTGGCCATCGAGTAGCTGCGCCGCTTGCCATCCTTGAGCATGAACTCGATGTACTGCCCGGCCAGGTACTGCAGGCGTTCGTTGGCCGGCAGCTTGAGCGAGATCACCACCACGTCGTCGGCCACACGCTCGATGGATTGCACCCGCGAAGGCAGAATCTTCACCTGCAGGTCCTTGATCGCGCCGACTTCGCGCGCCTCGATCACCACCTCCGACAACGGTTTGGCGCAGCAGAACAAGGCCATGCCGCGCGTTTTTTCCGTCGCGGTCAGGATGTTCGGCGCATGGCTGCCGTAGTCGACGGCGCCGCTCACAAGCTTGCCCTTGCAGGAACCGCAGGCACCATTGCGGCAGCCGTAAGGCAGGCCGATGCCGTTGTTGAGCGCCCCCTGCAGAATGGTCTCGCCCTCGTTGCAGATGAATTGATGGCCGGACGGTTGAATGCTGACCTGAAAGCTCATGGTGAAAGATAAAATCGAATAATGAAAACAACATCAAGAAAGGTCCTGCTGCTGGGCGCAGGTGACATCGGCCGCCGCATCATTGCCAGCATCACGCCCCAATTCGCGGTGACTGCGGTGACTTCCCAACCGGCCAATCGGTCCTCGCTCAAGCGCCTTGGCGCCAAGGCCATCAGCGCCAATCTCGACCGCCCCCATTCGCTGTCCAGGCTGCCGTCCGACTGGCAAATCCTGATTCATTGCGCACCGCCGCCAGCCCGCGGCACGCGCGACAGTCGCACCCGCAACCTGTTGCGTAGCGCCGCGTTGCGAGGCCTCGAAAGAAGCAAAATTTTAACACGCGTCATCATCTACCTGAGCACTAGCGGCGTCTATGGTGACTGTGGCGGCGCCGTGGTCAGTGAAGCCCGAGCGCTGCGACCGGCCAACCCGCGCGCGCGACGTCGGGTAGATGCCGAGCGACGATTGGCGCGGCATGCGAAGCGACTTGGCATGCACCTCATCATCCTGCGTGTACCGGGCATCTATGCCGCCGATCGTCTGCCACTCGAGCGCCTCCAGGCGGGTACACCCGCGATCATCGCTGCCGAAGACTCATATACCAATCACGTACACGCCGCCGATCTTGCGGCCTTGACCGTGCGCGCCATGCGCCACGCCCTGCGACGCCGGCCAGCGCTGTCGCGTGCATACAACGCCAACGACGACAGTGACATCAGAATGGGCGACTACTTCGACCTGGTGGCACAGGCGTTCGGGCTGCCTGCGCCACCGCGCCTGCCGCGCGCGGCCATTGCCAATGCGGTTTCCCCAATGCTGTTTTCCTTCATGCGCGAATCGCGGCGCCTTGACAACAGACGGCAAAAGCGCGAACTGCGGCTGCGTTTTCAGTTTCCCACGGTCGCCGATGGGGTCTCGGCCATCCGCAGGTGTGCATAGACAATGCCCCCCATCTCGTTGAAGGCATAGTAGCTGCGCAGCAGCGCCGGCGCGTTTGGTACATAGTCTCCCCAACGCCTGACCGGCGGCGACGAGATCGGATTGACTGGCGCCGGCAGGACCACGAAGCCGGCGCGCTCGAATGCCAGCAGGGAGCGGCGCATGTGGAATGCGCTGGTGACAAGAATGATCCTGCGCACCTTCTGCGGCAGCAGAATGCGCGCGGTGAATTCGGCATTTTCAACCGTATTGCGCGACTCGTCTTCCAGCCACCTGGCCTCGACACCGAAGTCGCGCGCCAGCATCTCGCGCATGACTTCCGCTTCGGTCGGGTCGAAGCCGTCCGGTTTGCCGCTGCTCAGCAGCACCGGCAGGCCGGTCTGCTTTGCCAGTCTGGCACCCGCGTGGACCCGTTCGAGGGTGAACAAACCAGGTCCCGAGTCGATCACCTTGCCGTCAGCGTCGAAGGCAAGACGCCGACCTCCGCCCAACATGACAATCGCGTGCGCAGTGCCGAAGCGCGACGCGGCAGACTCCATTTCGACACTCCGGGTAAGCAATGTCGACACTGGCGGCAGGCTGAGCAGCAGCAGCAATCCCACAAACAAGGCGAGCAGCCAACGGGCCAACCCCGGACGACGGCGCACCAGCAACCAGGCCAGCAGCAACAGCCAGCCAAGTCCCAGTGGCGGCAGCAACAGTTGCTTGGCGACGCTGCCGAATTCCCAGATCATGAAAAGGTCGCCGATTCAGGCGCGCGCCGTGGCCGCATGCTGTTCGCTGGCGTTGCCGCCTGCCGCAGGCGCAAGCTTGCGTGCAATCAGCACACACGCCAGGGTCAGGCCGGCCGCGCAGATGCCCACCGCTCCAAAACCGGTCAGCGAACCATCGGCGGCATGGCCGATCATGGCACCCGCCAGCAGTGACGCCACCCCCGCCGCCAGGTTCTGCGCCGCACTCGACAGACTCATGAAGGCACCGCGCATGCGCGGATCCACGCAACTGGTGACCAGCGCCATCAGGGGGATGAAGCGCCCCGACATCAGCACCATGAACAGCGTGCTCACCAACAGCAAGGTCGCCAGCGGCGCACGCGGCATGTGGGTCAGAAGCAGGATCGGCACGACCGAACAACAGGCGAGGATGACGAACACGCGGCGCTTGCCGAAACGATCGGCCGACCAACCAATCAAACGCGAAGTGAAAATGGTGGCCAGGCCGCCGGCAAAGAACACCCATGCCAGTTCCGCCTCGCTGATGCCGACATTCTTCACCTGATAGGCGCTGAGGAAGGGAAATACGGCGAACCCGGACATGGTGAACAGAAACACCGCTGCCAGCGCACGCCGGTGGGTCGCGGACCTGAAGAGCCCGGTGAAACGCGCTACCCAGCCGAGCGGCGCGGCTTGTGATGAACGCACGTGGGAATCGATACGCGGCACCACCCTGGCGATGCAAAACCACAATGCCAGGCTGACTCCGCCCAAAGCATAGAAAGGCGCGTGCCAGCCCAGGCGTGTAGCCAGCAGCAGACTGACCGGCACACCGAGCACGGAAACCAGCGGAAACGCCGACATCACGATCCCCATGGCGCGGCCGCGGCGCTCGGCCGGGATCAGGTCGCCTACGATCGCCATCACCAGCGAGCCGACCACGCCACCCGTAGCGCCGGCCAGGGCGCGTGCCGCCAGCAGGGACCAGAATCCGGGCGCCAGTGCACAGGCAAGCGTTGCCGCGACGAACAAGGCATAGACCAGCGCCAGCACCTGCTTGCGGTCAAAGCGATCGATCACGAAGCTGGCCGCCAGCCCGGCCACGGCGGCCGCCAGCGCGTAGATCGACACCAGGGTGCCGAATTGGCTGGCCGTGATGCCCCACTGGCGCATGAACTGCGGCGCCAGTGGTGTCAGAATCATGAAGTCGAGCAGGTGGGTGAACTGCAGCGAGGCCAGCAGCCACAGGACCACGCGTTCACGGCGTGCCGACAAATGATGCTGCGAATCCTGCATGGGTTCCTGCGCGGAGCACGACCAGGAGCGGACCGGATGGCCGCCCCACAAACGCAATCGGCCCGCCGCTTGCGCGAAGGGCCGATCGACCTCAACTGGTGCCGCTTGCCGGAATCGAACTGGCGACCTACGCGTTACGAGTGCGTTGCTCTACCAACTGAGCTAAAGCGGCGAAGAGCGTCATTTTATCAAGAAATCACCGGCTTACGCCGCCAGCATTTCACGCGCCGCCTTGCGCGTGGTTGCCGTGATCTCGGCGCCGCCCAGCATGCGCGCGATCTCCTCGACCCGTCCGGTCCGTGCCAGCGGACTGACCCTGGAGACGGTACGGCCACCCGCGCTCTCCTTGACCACTTGCCAATGGTGGTCGCCCTGGGACGCCACCTGCGCCAGGTGAGTCACGCACAGCACCTGGCGTTCGCCGCCGAGGGTCTTCAATTGCCGACCGACTATCTCCGCCACCGCGCCGCCGATGCCGGCATCGACTTCATCGAAGATCAGGGTCGGCACCCGCGCGGCGCGGCTGGCGATTACCTGGATGGCCAGCGCAATGCGCGACAACTCGCCGCCGGAAGCCACCTTGGCAAGCGCGCGCGGTTCGACACCGGCGTGACCGGCCACCCGGAACTCGATGCGCTCCAGTCCGTGCGGCCCGCCCTCTTCCAGGGCTTCAAGCGCAATCTCGAAGCGGCCACCGGTGAGAGCCAGCTCCTGCATGGCCTTGGTTACCTGGCGCGCCAGCAGCGTCGCCGCCTGCGCGCGCCCGATTGACAACTTGCGCGCCGCAACCGCATAGGCGGCCAGTGCGGCCTGCATTTGCGCCGCCAATGCACCCACATCGGCCGCCAGCTTCAATTCCTCCAGGTGCGCCTTTAGGCGAATGTGTTCCTGCGGCAGGTCACCCGCTGCCACCCGAAAGCGGCGACCGGCGCCATGCAGGGCCTCCACCCGCGCGGCGCTTTCCGCCAGGCGCTGCGGATCAAGGTCGACACGCCGCAAGTACTGCCCAAGCTCGCGCGCTGCTTCCTGCACCTGGATGCGCGCCGGTTCAAGCTGTTCGCTGATGGCTTTCAATTGCGGATCGTAGTCGGCCAGCCCGTCAAGTCTTGCGCCCACTGCGGACAGCGTGCCCAGTGCCGCGCCGTCACTTTCGGACAAGGCTGCAATCGCCGCTTCCACCCCTTCAATCAGGCTGGCGGCGTGCGCCAGTCGCGTATGCTCGCGCTGCACTTCTTCCCACTCACCGGCCCCAGGTGCCAAGCGATCGAGTTCCTCGACCTGCCAGGCAACGCGCTCGCGTTCCTCGAGAAGGCGGCGAGCGTCGCTTTCGGCGCTGGCCAGGGCGTCCTTCCGCTTGCGATAGCGTGCGTGGGCTTCGCGCACTGCGGCAGCGTCCGCGTCGAGCCCCGCATGGCTGTCCAGCAGCAGGCGCTGCGCCTCGGCACGACCGAGCGACTGGTGTGCATGCTGGCCATGGATGTCGACCAGGAATTCGCCGGCCTCGCGCAATTGCGCCAGGGTCGCACTGCGGCCGTTGATGAAAGCGCGCGAACGGCCGTTTGCGTCGATCACCCGGCGCAGAATACAGCTCCCCTCCTCGCTGCCCAGTTCATTCTGGTTGAGCCACTCGACAAGTACCTGTGGCGCGTCGAAATCCGCACTGATCTCAGCCTGGCGCGCACCTTCACGGATAACGCCGGCCTCGCCACGCTCGCCCAACACCAGGTTCAAGGCATCGATCAGGATCGATTTGCCGGCGCCGGTCTCGCCGGTCAACACCGTGAAACCGCGTGCCGGTTCGAGGTCGAGCGCCTCGACGATGACAAAATCGCGAATGCTCAGGAAGCGCAGCACATCGATACCCGGAGGTTGATCACTGCGCCGGCGGCAGCGAGCTCCAGTGGAGCTTTTCGCGCAGCATGCGGAAATAGTCGTAGCCGCGCGGGTGCAGGAAGCGGATCGTGTGTTGCGAGCGGCGAATCGTGATGCAATCGCGCTCCTGCAGCGTGATATGCGCCTGGCCGTCGAAATGCGCACCGGCGTCGCGCCCGCGCGTCAAGGTCATTTCGACTTCGCAGTCATCCGACAGCGCGATCGGCCGGTTCGACAGGGCGTGCGGCGCCACCGGCACCAGCACGATGGCCGCCAGATTGGGATGCATGATCGGCCCGTTGGCCGAAAGCGCATAGGCGGTCGACCCGGTCGGCGTGGCGACGATCAGGCCATCGGCACGCAGGTTGTAGACGAACTTGCCGTCGATGGTCACGGTCAGCTCGACCATGCCGCCGATCGCGCCGCGGCTGACCACCACATCGTTGAGCGCCAGGGTATCGAGCAGTACCTGGCCGTGACGTGTGACGCAGCCCTGCAGGATGTGGCGTTCCTCGGCGTCGTATTCGCCCTCGAGGATCGCTTTCAGGGCCTGCTGCGTGTCGCGCAAGGCGATATCGGTCATGAAGCCGAGCCGACCCTGGTTGACCCCCACCAGCGGCACGTTGTGTGCCGCCAGGATGCGCGCCACCGAAAGCATGGTGCCATCGCCACCCACCACCACCGCCAGATCGACTTCGCGCCCGATCTCGCCCACCGCCGCGGTGGCGTAGCCCGCAAGGCCGATGTTGTCCGCCGTATCCTTTTCGACAATCGGGTTGTAGCCGTTGGTCTTCAGGTAACTGGCAATCGCCACCAGCGGCTCGGCGACGCCCTGGCTCTGGTACTTGCCGACGATCGCGATGTTTTTGAACTGTGGTGACATGGCGTGAATTAAAGCACAAGGCAGGACAGGCCCGACGGCATATCCACGCACGTCAATCGCTGGTGGGCACATCGGCCTGATCGCCGGCGCGCTTGCGCCCGGCCATGCCCTGCATGCCCTGCAGCAGCGCGGCATACAGGCCGGCTGCCGCGATCACGCCCATGCCCAAGAGCGTCCATCCATCAGGAACGTGATGTGTGACCACAATGCCAAGCGTAATGGCGAACAGCAGCTGGGTATAGGATATCGGCGCCAGGCTCGATGCCGGGGCCCGCTGGAACGCGAGTATCAGCAGCAAATGCCCGCCAGCACCGAATAGCCCGAGCGCCACCAACAGAGGCCATTGCTGCAGGGTTGGCGCCTGCCATACCCATAGCACCGGCCCGCTGGCGATAACCGCCCCCACCAGGCCGGTGAAGAACAGGGTCGTCAGCGGATCGTCGGCGCCTGCGTATTTGCGCGTCAGTATCTGGAACACTGCGTAGACCAGCGACAGGCCGAGCGGAATCAGCGCCGCCCAGCCGAACAGGCCGCCGCCCGGGCGGATGATGATCAGCACGCCACAAAAACCGGTGATCACCGCAGCCCAGCGTGCCGGCGAGACCTTCTCGCCAAGGAAGCTCTTCGCCAGCAGGGTCACGATCAGTGGCGTGACAAAGGCAATCGCGGTGAACTCCGCCAGCGGCATCAAGGCCAGGCCGGCGAAGGACAGGCAGGTGCAGAGAATCAGGATCGCCCCGCGGCCGAACTGCCAGCGCGGATTGTCGGTGCGCCACAGGCGCGCGCCCATCGGCGGGCCGAACACCAGGAACATCAGTGCGACGTGAAAGAAATACCGAAACCAGACCAGTTGCAGGGTCGGCACCTCGCTGCTCAAATGCTTCACCAGCACGTCTAGACTGGCGAAGGTGAAGGCGCAGCCCAACATCATGAAAATGCCGGCGCGAACCCCGGCCCGGGTCGATGGCGGCAAGTCCTGTGCGTCGCTCACGGCACGCCTTGCACGGGGCACCCGCGATGCCCGGCGAACGGCAAAGGGTCCGGCACTGTCATCACCGCCCGCGTCATGGCATCGCCCTTTGCCTGGCTTTTGTGCAATACCGTGGAATCAGAAATGGCGGGCGTATTGCTGGGTGAAAACGAGCATATTTTCACACATGCAGGTCGCCCCGCCGCCAACCTGTGCAACAATTCTCCGCTCCAAAACAGTACCGCAAGCGATCAACCCATGCTGTTGCGCCTACTTCTGCTTCTGCTGGTGCCCGCCAGCGTAATCGCGCAAGGATCCAACCTGCGCATCGGCATCGCCGCCGACATCACCTCGCTCGACCCGCATCACATCAACATCGGGTCGAACAACAATGCCTTGTGGCATATTTATGACGCGCTCACCCACGTCAACCCGGATGCGCGCCTGATTCCGGGCCTGGCCGAAAGCTGGAAAGCGGTTGACAAGACCACCTGGGAATTCCGCCTGCGCCGCGGCGTGAAGTTTCACGACGGCAGCGAGTTCGGCGCCGCCGACGTGATCGCTTCGATCGAACGCGCCCGTGCTGCCGAGAAAAGCGGCGGTCAATATGGTTCCTTCACCAAAGCAATTGTCGAAATGAAGGCGCTGCAACCCGACGTGGTGATGTTCAGGACAGCCACGCCCTATGCGATGCTGCCCTACGACCTGAATTCGATCTTCATCATCAGCGCACGGGCGAAAACCGCGAGCACCGAGGATTTCAACTCCACCCGCGGCGGCGCCGATGGCAAGCCGCTGGGCGCCGGCACCGGGCCCTACAAGCTCGCGGAGTACAAGCGTGGTGAGCGTGTCGACCTGGCGCGCAACGACGCCTATTGGGGCCCCAAGCCGGCCTTCGCGACCGCGTCCCTGCGCATATTGCCCACCGACGGACCGCGTCTGGCGGCCCTTCTGGCTGGCGACATTGACATGATCGAGAACATCCCGACCGGCGACGCCGTGCGCTTGCAGCGCGACGCCAGGCTGCTGCTGGCGCAAAAAGTATCCTGGCGCACGCTGTTCTTTCACATGGATCAGTGGCGCCCGAACCCGCCCGGTGTGACCGCCCGCGACGGCAAGCCGCTGGCAAAGAACCCCTTCACCGACATTCGCGTGCGCCAGGCGATTTCAAAGGCGATCAATCGCGGCGCCATCGTCGAGCGCGTGATGGACGGTCTGGCGCTGCCAGCGGCCAACCTGGTGGCACCACCTGTATTCGGGCACGTGGCGGCGCTCAAGCCGGACGCGGTCGATGTGGAAGGGGCGAAAAAGCTGCTGGCGGAAGCCGGCTACGCCGACGGCTTCGCGCTGACCTTGGCCGCGCCCAACAACCGCTACGTCAATGACGAACAGATCGCCCAGGCGGTGGCGCAGATGCTCACGCGCATCGGCCTTTCGGTCAAGGTGGAAACCCACCCCGCTGCCACCTATTTCACCAAGGCGCGCAATGGCGAGTTCGCCTTTGCGATGCTGGGCTGGGGCTCGTTCTCAGGCGACCTGGCCCTGCGCGCCTTGCTCGCCACGCCGAACCCGGACAAAGGCTTCGGCACCTGGAACTGGGGCAGGTTCTCATTGCCACGCGTGGACGAACTGCTGGAAGCCGGCTTCCAGAATACCGACGACAAGCAACGCGAGATTGGCGCCCAGGAGGCCGCGACCCTGGCACTCAAGAGCTACGGGGCGATTCCCCTGCATCACCAGATCGCCACCTGGGCCATGAAAAAGCACCTGAGCTACGCCGGCCGCACCGACGAATACACCTTTGCACATCATGTAAAGGCGCAGTAGTACAACCCTCGGGCCCTGCGCCTTGCCACCCTCCGGACGCGAGAAGCCTGGCAATGCGAGGGCTAACGCGCGCATTAAACAATGCGTCCGGACCTGCACGGCAACATTGGGGCACGCGCGATCCGCTGCACGACGCAGCCTTGGGATGGATCAATTCTCCGCGCCGTGACAATGCTTGTACTTGCGCCCGCTGCCACACGAACAAGGCTCATTGCGCCCTGGCCTGGACACGCCGCGCACGGGTTGGGCCGCAATCGCGGGTAGCGGCCGCGAGGGCTCGCGCAAGGCCAGCCAGTGGGCATGGATGCTGCGCAAGGCAGGCGCGATCGATTCGACACAGGCCATGTGGCGCGCATCGGCATCCGCCAGTATCTCGATCTCCTCTTCAAGCCGTTTCCAGCCCTCCTCGGTGCCATACAGGCGGATGCTGGCAAACCAATCGGGGTGCGCGTCCATCAATGGCTGCCAGCCGTTGCTGTCGAATGCCACACCCTTGAGAAAGCCGAAGCACCAGTCGTCGATCACCGGCACGCTGCCGCTCTCCGGGCTGCTTTCCGGAAACAGTGGCTGGAACTCCAGCGGCGCGTGGGTCAGCCCGGAGGCGATTTCGTTGGCGAAACGCAACACCAGGCTGGCGACGCGCTTGGCGTCCTTGTCGTTTCTGAAACCCGGTACCTGCGCCGCTTCCTCATGATCCCAGACCCAGGGCATCCACTCCGATGGCGGCACCAGCCGCGGCCCGGACAGCACTGCGCACAGAAATCCGTCGAGCATGGAGATATCCATCGGCGCGTCCAGCCCGGTATCGAGCAGAAACGCGTCAAGGTCTTCGATTTCCTTGTCCGAGAGCGGGGTGTCGAGGTTAGGTTTCATGGTTTCGCTTGCATGGGCGGGGCGGCTCCGGCCCGGCGGCGGGTCGCGGGATGCTGGCGGCAGAACGCATCATCACACAAGACGCGCCGCCCGCCCAGCGGGCTTGCGGGTTAGCATCCGCTGCATGGCACACATCATCCCCGATGGCTGGCAGGCACTTACCTGCCAGCGGATCCGCGCAACGCGAGCGCCATCGATGGCCGTTTTCGCCAATTATGCAAGGGCGTGAAAACGCCGATCGAAACCCTGCTCTATTGCCCCGACTTCACTGTGAAACAGCCGGGCAATACGACCTGTTGGGCAATCCGCTGCAAGGCACGGGCGACATCGCGATCGATTCGGTACATCGCTTCAAGGGGCGTTCGGCGACCTGCGTGGTGTTCACCGAGATCGATGTCGCGCCCGGCACGAAAGCCCTCGACGAGGCGGCCTGCCGCCGCCTGTTCGTCGGCGCCACCCGCGCCACCATAAAACTGGTGTTGGTAGTGTCGGAGCGCGCGGCGCGGGTACTCCTGGGCGACGAAAACACGACCTGAGGCCGGGCCCTGCGCAAGTTCGGCACCGGCGCGCCGGCGCCCGTTCCGCTCAAGCTCAAGCCCAAGCCCAAGCTCAAGCGGCGACCGCTGCCGGCAGCGGGCGTTCCTGAAACTCCGGCATCACCTCGCGCGCAAACGTGCGCAAGGCCTGCGGATCGCCGCCGACATCGAGCATCAGCACGTATTCGACGCCGGCCCGCTCCAGCGCCTTGAGGCGCAGGATGATTTCGTCCGGCGTGCCGATCAGGGCCGAGCGCTCGGTGCCGGCGCGCATGTCCGCATCGTTGCTCGGAATCGCCAGCGTGGTGCGGCCGCCCGGGTCATTGGTCAGGGCCGCCACGTTGCGCAGAAACTGCGCGCGCTGCTGATGCGCACGTTCACGTTGCGCGGCATTGAGCGCCACATGCAGCGCGCGCGTCAAGCCGACGGCCAGCGGATCGAAAGTGGCGCCGCGCGCCTGCAGCGCCTGGCGATACGTCTGTACACGACTGCCGGCAACTTCGGCATCGCAAAACTGGTCAAGCAGCAGACAGAAACCCTGGCTGGCGGCCCACTGAATGCCACCGGGGCTGCCGGCCGCCATCCAGAAAGGCGGATGCGGCCGCGTCAGCGGCGTGGGCTCGATCACCACGTCCTCGAAATGCCAGCGCTTGCCGTGGTGTGAAAAGCGCCCGCGCGTGGTCCACGCCTTCCTGATCACCTCAAGCGCCTCGGCGAAACGCTCGTCCGCCTCCGCCGGCGGAATGCAGAAACCGGCAAACTCGCTGAAGCGATAACCCTTGCCGATGCCGAAATCGAAGCGGCCGTTCGACAGCAGATCGAGCGTGGCCGCCTGCTCGGCCAGCAGCACCGGGTTGTGCCAGGGCAATACGGTCACCGCCGTGCCCAGGCGCATCACCGAGGTCTTGGCTGCCAGGTAAGTGAGCAGGCTGATCGACGCCGACACCTGGTTGAAGCCGGTGAAATGATGCTCCACCAGGAATACGCTGTGGAAGCCGAGTTGCTCGGCTTCCAGCACATAGTCGATGAATGCACGGTATTGCTGCGGGCTGTCGCTGCCGTCGCCGGCGCCGGCGACGGTGGCGCCACCGAAGAGTCCGAATTTCATGAATTTGCGCTCCGCTTCATTGATTGGCTGGATTGGATTTGTACATCGGCTGCATGCATCCCGGCGCTGCGCGCCCGCGCGGTAACTGCGCGCGGTGCCGTTTCACGCATCGACAGTGGCGCGATTGCGCGCCACGATTCTTCCACCCCGGAGATCGAACGCAGACTGCTCCAGAGCTCGGAAACCTGCTTCGACTCCGCCCACAAAAGGTTGGCGATCTGCGCAATGCGCGCCGGCGGCATGCGCGCCACGACCGCTGTCACACACAGGGCTGCGATCGGTCGGCCGTCGAGATCCTGTACCGGCACACCCACGCCGCACATGGTCGGGTACGAAACAATCTGGTTCACTGCGTAGCTGCGGGCGCGCGTCTCCTGCACCGCCTTCAGCAGCTTGGCCGGCGTGTAGAGGTCCTGCCCGGCCAGGCGTGGCGCATTGCGCTCAAGAATTTCCTGCACCTCGGGATCCGGCAGATACGCCAACAGCGGCATGCTGAAGGCGCCGACCCCCAGCGGCCAGCGATCCAGGATGCTCAGCATCAGTGTCTTCTCCGGATAGGTGCCTTCAAGCATGCTCAGGCACAGGCCGTCATAGCCGCTGCGAATCGCCAGATATACAGTGTCTTCGGTGAGATTGCGAATCCGCTCCATCGATGCAAGCGCGATGCCGCGAATGTCGAAGCGGTCACCCATGCCTGCGGTCAGGGCGAACATGCCGAGCCCAAGCCGGTAGTTGCGCGACAGCCGATCCTGCTCCAGCAGCTTCTCGGCGCACAGCGCCTTGAGCATGCGGTGCGCAGTTGGCTTCTCCAGCCCGCTGGCCTTGACCACTTCGGTCAGCGAGGCGCCACGGCCGGCGAATCCCGCGACCAGGCGCATCACCTCGGCGGCGCGACGGATGCTCTGCGCGCCGGCCGCTTTTTGCGGCGCCGCCGCGCGCGACCCTACAGCCATGACCGGCAATCTCATCTCTGATTTCAGGTCCGGAATTTCATTTGCGGTGAATCCCGGCGGCCTCTTCGAGCACCGCACATACCGCCGCCGTATCCTGCGCGCCGCGACCGTTGTTGAGCGCCGAGAAATACTGCTGGGTCGCCACCCCGAACAAGGGCATCGGGCAACGCAGGTCGAAAGCGAATTCGCTGATGATATCGAGATCCTTCATGTACATCTCGATGCGTGCCGTCGGGTTGTCATAGTCGGCGTTGACCATCATCGGGCCGCGCACCTGCAACATGCGCGAGGTGCCAGCGCTGTCTTTGAGCACGTCGAGCACAGTTTGCAAATCCATCCCGGCACGGCCGGCCAGGGCGAAGGTCTCGGCGGCTGCGACGTTGTGAATATTGACCAGCACATTGGCCAGGTACTTCATCTTGCTGCCGTTGCCGAAGTCACCCAGATAGTGCTGCAGGCGCGACATGCCGGCGAAAATGTCGCCCAAGCCATCGCAGGCGGCACGATCGCCGCTGGCGAACACCACCAAATCCTTGTTGGCCGCCTGCGCACCGGTGCCGCTTACCGGGCAGTCGACCATCGTCTTGCCGGCGGCCGCCAGCAGCGCACGCATCTCCTCCTTGATGGTCAGGCGCATCGTGCTCATTTCCACCACCAGCGGATTGGCGCGCGCCGCGGCGATGCCGCCAGGGCCGCCGATCGCCGCCCGCAACGCCGACTCCGTGGGCAGAGATGTAATCACCACACGCGCCTTCTCGGCTACCTCCGCGGCGCTGGCAGCGACGTCTCCGCCCAAGCCCTCGATGCGCCGCAGGGCCTGCGCCGAGATGTCGTATGCCAGCACCGGGAAGCCGGCCTTGCGCAAATTCGTCGCGAAGGCGTTGCCCATGATCCCCACACCGACGATCCCAACCAACTCTGTCCGCATCGCCCTACCCTTTCAAGAATGCTGCGCATGACGCGCCGGGATTGCCCCACAGAAAAGCGCCGAAACCCGACACCGTTGCCTGAAGCAGGCGAATTGTAGACATGAATGCGCGGCAAAAGCACCTTGCCGTGCGGTAAAAAGTCCACTATATGGAATATTTTTCTCTCGCCTGAATGTTTGCGCCCTATCCCGGCGCGATCCTCACGCTCGCCGGCAGCTCTTGCTGGAATTGCCACCCTTTCGGTCATGGAATATCTGACAAGCGGGCAAGATGCAGAATTCTCCAATCACTTGTTCAGACGCCCGCAGTCGATACCGGAACTCCATATTGTGGACTTGTTGCGGCATGGCGAGATGCGCTGCCCACCCGCTTGCACATGCAATCGTCGCTCGCAACCGGCCCTGTTGCCGGGGTTCAAACAGGCGCTACTTGCCTACACAGAGGCCATGCTTGCGCTGAGCCTTGCGATGGTGCGCGTGTTTGCACGCACGCTCGATCTTCCCGCCGACTACCTCGACGGCAGCTACATCAACCGCGGCTGAAGCATGCGCGGCGCAGGCTTATCGGCTGCGCACGGCCTTGCCGGCAGGCAGCCGCAAAAACGCCGGCTTGGCACTCTTCGGCAATGGCCTGAACCGGCGGAGCGAATTTCCGACGTGAAACGGCGGCGGCGCGATGGTCAACCAGGCGCGGTTGGAGCAAGCCAAACACCGGCTTGCAACATCTGGGAAAATCGACATCTTCTGCGCGATCGTAGCCGATCTGGCCGGCCTGCAACGCGTACCCGAATTCGCCACCACCAACAGGAGCACTTTGATGAACTTCGACAACCTGCGTTTCGGCGCCGGCCGCGCCGGCGACCGCGACGAGTTGCGCACCCTGGTGCAGGGTGCCGGCAGTTACACCAGCGACATCGACCATGCGGGCCAGTTGCACGGCTGTTTTGTGCGCTCGGTCGAGGCGCACGCGCATATTCGCGGCATCGACGCGGCGCGCGCGCTCGCCCTGCCTGGCGTGCATGCGGTGATCACCGGCAATGACCTGCAGGCAGCCGGTATCGGCGTGATTCCACCGCTGGCGATATTCAATGGCCGCGACGGCAAACCGATGTTTCAGGCCGGGATTCCGCCGCTCGCCTACGACACGGTTCACCATGTCGGCGAGGCGGTGGCGCTGGTGCTTGCCGACAGTTTGCAGGTGGCGATCGACGCCGCCGGCCTGGTGACGGTCGATCTCGATGCCCAGCCGGTGGCAAGCGGCATCGACGCTGCCCTGGCAGCCGGCGCACCCAACGTCTGGCCGGCGCTGCCGGGCAATGTCGCGCTCGATTGGGAAGATGGCGATGCCTTGGCTTCGCAGGCCGCGTTCGCCGCTGCTTTTCATGTTGAAGAGGTCGAGCTGGATGATCCGCCCCTGACCGCCTGCACCCTCGAGCCACGCGCAGCGCTTGCGCAGTGGGACGCGACCGCAGAACGCTACACCCTGATCGCCAGTACCCAGGGCGTGATGGTGGTGCGCAAACTGCTCGCTGAAAGCGTGTTGCGGATCGCCCCCGACAAACTGCGGGTGATCACCCCGGATGTCGGTGGCGGCTTCGGCGCCAAGGTGCAGGCCTATCCGGAATATGCGGCATTGCTGTTTGCCGCCCGCGCAGTCGGGCGGCCGGTCAAATGGACCGCCACCCGCACCGAGTGCTTTCTGGGAGACACCCGCGGCCGCGACTCGAAACTCAAGGCAAGCATGGCTTTCGACCGCGCGGGGCGGATTCTCGGCGTGCGCGCCGATGCGACAGTCGGCGTTGGCGCCTACACCACCGCCTACATCGGCATTGTGGCCACCAACAACACCAAGAACTGCCTGTCCTCGGTGTACCGGATTCCCTCGATCCGCATGCGCTCGCGCGTGGTGTTCACCCATAACGCGCCGCTCGGGCCGTATCGCGGCGCCGGCCGCCCCGAGGCGATTTACCTTCTGGAACGGCTGCTCGATGGTGCCAGCGTGAAGTTCGGCGTCGACCGCGCCGAGATCCGCCGCCGCAACCTGATACCGGCTGCCGCCATGCCCTACAGCGCCCCCAACGGCCAGGTTTACGACAGCGGCGAGTTCGCAGCGGTGCTGGAGAAGGCGCTGCAACTGGCCGACTGGAACGGCTTTGCCGCACGCCGTGCCAGCGCCGCGCGCGCCGGCTTGTTGCGCGGCATCGGTATCTGCTGCTTTCTGGAAGTCGCCGGCGGCATTCTCGAGGAACCGGCACGGCTGCAGTTTGGCGACGATGGCACGCTGTGCATCCATACCGGGGCGCAGGCACTGGGCCAGGGGCATCTGGCGACCTACCCACGGATGGTGGCGCGGCACCTGGGCATCGAGGTCGGCAAGATTCGCCTGGTGGCCGGCGACAGCGACCAGGCGCCGGGCATCGTTGCCACCGTCGCTTCACGCTCGACGATGATGGTTGGCAGTGCCGCCACCCTGGCCTGCGACGAGGCGATCCGCCGCGGCACTGCGATCGCCGCGCATCTGCTCGAGGCCGGGGTTAACGACATCGCATTCGCCAACGGCGAATTCCGCATTGTCGGCACCGACCGCGGTATTCCGATTCTCGACCTCACGCGCCGCCTGCGCATGGCGGGAAAACTGCCGGCGGACGTGCCGACGGAATTGAGCAACCTGGCGAAATTCACCTCGCCGGCGATGAGCTTTCCGAATGGCTGCCACGTGTGCGAGGTGGAGATCGACCCGGACACCGGCAACACCCGCGTCGTGCGCTATGCGGCGGTCGACGACGTCGGCGTCATTCTCGACCAGACCATCGTTGAAGGCCAGATCGTAGGCGGCGTCGCCCAGGGCCTGGGCCAGGTGCTGGGCGAGCAACTGCAGCATGACGCCAGCGGTCAGTTGTTGAACGCCTCGTTCATGGATTACCCGATGCCGCGTGCCGGCATCCTGCCGACCATTCACATCGCCCATCAGGTGGTGCCCTGCCTTACCAATCCGCTGGGCGTCAAGGGCGCCGGCGAATCCGGTGTCACCGGGTCCCTGTCGGCGGCAAGCAGCGCGATTCTCGATGCGCTGTCTGCGCGCGGCGTCACATCGATGGACCTGCCGTTCACGCCGGCGCGCGTGTGGCGGGCGTTGCAGCAAGCCGGACGCGAGAAGGCCGCATGAAAACACGCAAGGAGGCGATGACTGGTCGGTTCGCCCGTGCCGACCCGGGAAAGATTCCATGCGCCCAGTCGTCATCCACGGCGCATCCAGACCGCCGCGCCGGCATGGCGCACGCGACCGAGCCGCAATCATGAGCAGTGACATCAGCCGCATCACGCGCGCTCTCGAATTCGCCTGCCGCAAGCATGTGCATCAACGACGCAAGGGTGAGCACGGCGAGCCCTATGTCAATCATCTCGCCGAAGTTGCGCACCTGGTGGCCGAGGCCACTGGCGGCAACGATGCCAACCTGGTGATCGCCGCCCTGCTGCATGACTGCGTCGAAGACCAGGGCGTGACGCGCGACGAAATCGGCGCCGTCTTCGGCGACGATGTCGCCGGCCTCGTGATGGAAGTCACCGACGACAAGCAGATTCCGAAACACCTGCGCAAGCTGGCGCAAGTGGAACACGCCGCGCGCATCTCGGCGCGCGCACGGGTGCTCAAGATCGCCGACAAGATCGCCAACCTGCGCTCGATCCAGCACAGCCCGCCGGCCTGGCCGGCCGGCCGCAAGCGCCGCTATTTTGCCTGGGCCCAGGCGGTGGTCGCCGGGGCGCGTGGCAGCAACCCGGCAATCGACGCCGCGTTCGATGCCGAAGTCGAGCAGGCGATGGCGGCCGGCATCGCCCAGCGCGGGTTTGTGTGGCATGCGGGGCTGGAGACCGAAGGAGACGACTGATTGCCTGTGCTGCACGCGCGGCGCCTCGCGTGCGACAGGGTTCGCGGCAGGCGGCCGGGCGCCAAGCATGCAGCGGATTCACCTTTCGGGAATTGCAGACTGCCTGACAACAACCTGCCTCTGGCGCGGCGGTCGTGCTTGTGGTGTCGATCAAGACCGCTAAACCTGGCGATAAATTTTCGGCCGCTTGCGCACCATTTCAATCAGCGACTAGTCGCCCTCGGCCACGACGTGGCCCGTGGGCCAGGGAGGCCGCGGCTCCAGACCGATCAGCGGCATCACTGTTGCGTGCTTCAGCGTCTGTGCGATGATCCCGCAGGCGCTCTTGAACCAAGGATACCTACGTGAAAATCTACTACGCCCCCAACACCCGCGCTGTGCGCATCGTCTGGCTGTTCGAGGAGCTCGGCCTGCCCTACGAACTCGAGCGCTTCAAGCTGGGCGACCCCGGCATGCGCGCCCCGGAGTATCTGAAGGTCAACCCGATGGGCCGCGTGCCCACCCTTGAGGACGGTGACCTGACCATGTCAGAGTCCGGTGCCATCGTGCAGTATGTCCTCGCACGCTACGGCAACGGCCGCCTGGTGCCGGCACAGACTTCGCAGGATTTCGGCCCCTACCTGCAATGGCTGCACTATGCGGAAGGCATGCTCATGCCGCCGGTCAACACCATCGTGGTCGAGACCATGCTGTTGCCACCTGAGCGGCGCAACCAGGGCAATGCCGATCGCGCCCTGAAACTTCTTACGCGCATGCTTGTTCCGGTCAACGCCCACCTCGAGGGGCGCGAGTTCCTGGCCGGCGAATTCAGCGGTGCCGACATCATGACCGGTCATGCCTGCACGGTGGCTGCGAACCTGGGCGCGGATGTGTCGGACAAGCCGCACCTGGCGGCCTACATCGCACGCATCAACGCGCGGCCGGCGCTCAAGCGGTCCTGGGCGGCTTGAGGCTCGCCCTGAACCCGTTTGCCGTGAAGCCCGGTAGCGATTTCGACGACCACGCGAAACCGGTCACCGCCCGTGCTTGCTGAAGGCAGCATCCCCATATTGGCGGTTCAGCGCGCGGCAATCGCGGCCGGCAAATCGACCCTGCAGGCACGCGCGGCGGCCGGTCGTGATGGGCGAAATCGAAGCCGAACATGCGCATGCCCATGCCCATGCCAACCGGCTTAAGCGTCACGTTTTCGCAGGCGGCAAGCCGCTGCATGGACCGTTGCCACTGCCCGAACACCGCTTCGCGCTGACCGGCGTAGGGGCCGATGCCGATCGGCCCGCCCACATGGTTGAGCACTGGCGTGGTGTCGGAAAATTCGCTGGCCGGATCGGCCGCAGTCGCCGCGGTGCGCAGCGCCGCCCACGGCGCATTGCGTCGGACACGGGCGCGCATCGCCGTCTGGGTGACAATACGACACTGCGCGGGCTGCACCCAGCCACAGACCAGCGGCAACCCCATCCCGTGAAATCCCCCTACCGCCTGTTCCTCATCATTACCCTGCCGCTGTCGGCGGTGAACCTGCTCAACCAGGCCTCGCGTACGGTGATGGCGATCATCGGCCCCTTGATGGCGGCCGAATTTTCATGGTCGGCCAGCGAACTCGGTCTGCTGGCCGCCTGTATGTACGCGGCTTATGCGGCGGCGCAGTTGCCGGTCGGTGTCGCGCTCGACATGTTCGGACCGCGTCGCATCCAGGCTTGTTTCGCTCTCCTGGCCGCTGCCGGCTTTGCGATCTTCGCGCTATCACACCAATTGGCTGGGTTCGCCGTGGCGCGCATCATCCTCGGCATCGGCGTGTCGGCGGCGCTGATGGCGATCCTCAAGGCCAACAGCCAGTGGTTCGCCCCGGCCCAGGTGGCCCACATGACCGGGCTTGCGATGGTGGCGGGATCGCTTGGCAGTGTGCTCACCACAACCCCGGTCCAGGCCGTACTGCCCGGCATGGGCTGGCGCGGCGTGTTCTGGCTGATGTGTGGCGCGTCGGTCGCCACCGCGCTGTGGATCGCCCTCTCGGTGCGCGACAAGCCGCTGCCCGCCGCGCGCGGCAGCCTGAAGGCGGAGAGCGCGGTCGTCGCCGCAATCGTGCGCGCCCCGCAGTTCTGGCGCTACGCTCCTGCCGCCGCCATGCTCTCGATTCTCAACTTCACCTATCTCGGACTGTGGATCGGTCCCTGGCTGCGCGATGTCGCCGGCTATGACGCTCCGGCGCGGGCAAATACCCTTTTGCTCTACACGCTTGCCATGATGGCCGGCGGGCTGGTCATCGGATGGGCGGCCAGCCGTGCCCAGGCGCGCGGCTGGCCCTCGATACTGGTGCCGGCCCTATGCGCAGCCGGCCTCCTCATCGCGCAATTAGGCCTGATGCTGCAGCCCGGGAGCGCGGCGGCGGTGACCGCACTGTGGCTGCTGTTCGCCTTTTGCGGCACCGGTGGCCCTGCCGGTTACATCGCGGTAGGCCAGATGTACCCGATCGAGCAGACCGCGCGCGTGGCCACCGCCGTCAACACGCTGACCCTGGCAGGCTCCTTCCTGCTGCAATGGGCGATCGGCGCGATTCTCGATCTGTGGCCGCGTACTGTCACCGGAGGCTGGGATCCGCATGGCTATTCTGCAGCGCTGGCATTGTCGGTCGCCGTGCAACTGCTGGTGGTGGCGCGCGCGGCGGGCGTTGGAATGCCTTGGCGCCACCGCGCCCGAAACTGCTGACGCCCGCCGCGACCAGCCTCTGCAGTGAAAATCTGTTGCACCATCCCGGCCGAATCGGAGAAAGCCATATGTCGCCAACCAGCCCAGCCAAACACACCGGCTTCAACGCACGGCGCCGCACCTTGCGTCATTTGGTCGCCAGTGGCACCACCACCGCCGCACTTGGCGCGACCGATGCCCTGAGCGCGAAGCTGATCGAGGCGGCAGGCTTTCCCTGTGTCTACATCGGCAGCTATGCCACTGCCGCGAGCCGCCTGGGCCTGCCGGACACCGGCCTGTTGTCGCTGCACGACATGGTGGACCAGGCGAAGAGGATCGTCGATGCGGTCGCCATCCCGGTGATCGCGGACGCCGAAGGGGGCTTCAATGACGCCGCCAACCTGTGGCGCACGGTGCGCGAATTCGAGCGCGCCGGCGTGGCGGCGATTCACATCGAGGACCACGCCTACGGCAAGCATGCCGAGGTGCCGCAGCGCCTGCACCCGGTCGAGAGCGTGGTCAACCGCATCCGCGCGGCGGTCGACGCGCGCGAGGACCCGGATTTCATGATCGTCGCGCGCAGCGACGCCTATTGGGTGAATCAGGATCTGGAGGCGACCATCACTCGCCTGAACGCCTATGCGCAAGCTGGTGCCGACATGCTGTTTCCCACCATGCTGCCGCCGCCCTTGCTCAAACAGGTACGGGCACGCCTGACGCGGCCGGTGATGGTGGTCGACACAGCCGGTTACACGCTGGCCGACGAGACTGCGGCCGGAGCTTCGCTGGTGCTGTATTTCGGCTTTGCCCTCCTGACCCAGTATCAGGCGCTGCGCCAAGCGTTGGAAGAGTTCAGAAACAGCGCCGATGGCGGGGCGGTAGCGGGCTTGCGCGACAATGTCGCCGGCTTCGAGCGTTTCATCGGTTATTCGGAGTTCACCGAGCGCACGCGAAAGTACGGGGCGGGGTGAGGTTTCAGCCACGCATGCCGAGCGCGGTGTAGACCTCACGGCAGCGCCAGAAAACGCGCTGCGAGACCGGCGCTGCCGACGCTCCATGCAAAAAGTCTTTCCGTTCAACACACGGCCCAGGCGATTGTCATGACCGATGCAACTGCCGGGGCATGACCCGAGTTCCCGGAGGTACACCACCAAGGAACTCGGCATCGACATGAAGAATTTCCAGACGCGCAGCTGGTTCGGCCTGTTTGGCCCGAAGAACCTGCCGCGCGAGGTGAGCCAGCGCCTGGATGGCGCGCTCGAGAGAATCGCCCGCGAACCCGAACTCGCAGCCAAACTGCAGGAATGGCTTCGCGGCCGAGTCGTGGCGCAACGCCATGACAGGCAGCTTCGCGCGATGTGTGCCTTGGGCGAGCGGCGAATCAGGGTGCCAGGTCAAACAGGAGAACCTCGGCATCATGGCCGTTGGAGAAGGTCACCAGGGCTTCGTTCTCCAGCATCAGAGCGTCGCCCGTATTCAGGCGCTGACCGTTGACATCCAGGGCGCCGCGTATCAGATGCACATAAGCCTTGCGGGCCGGATCAAGCACGTGTTCGGCTCGTTCCGCACCGTCAAACAGGGCCGCATAGAGAGCCGCGTCGGCGTGGATCGAGACTGAACCCCGGTCCCCGCCAGGCGACGCGACCAGTCGCAGCGCACCGCGCTTTTCGATCGCGGGAACCGACTTCTGCTCATAGCCTGGTGCAATGCCGGTCACGCTGGGTTCGATCCAGATCTGCAGAAAATGCGTGGTCTTGTCCTTGGCATGGTTGAACTCGCTGTGCGTCACACCGGTTCCTGCGCTCATGCGCTGGATGTCGCCTGGCGGAATGCCCTTGACGTTGCCCATGCTGTCCTGGTGCGCCAGTTCTCCCGACAGCACATAGCTCAAGATTTCCATGTCGCGATGCCCATGCTTGCCAAAGCCGGTGCCCTGCTCGATGCGGTCTTCATTGATCACCCGCAGGTTTCCCCAGCCCATGTGTGCGGGATCGTGGTAGCCGGCGAACGAGAACGAATGAAAGCTCTTCAGCCAGCCGTGGTCGGCGTAGCCGCGCTCCTGTGATTTGCGAAGGGTTTGCATGGATCGATCTCCGTGTTTGACAAAAACCATTATGCGGGCAAAGGCCGCCTGGAAGGGGTCGCCCAATTGATGTCATCATTCGAATTTTTTGAATCATGGGTTGCCCAATGCCCTGCCCGAGAGATGTCTTGACTCCCGCTGCATTTGCCATGCTGCAGGTGATTGCCGATAGCGGAAGCTTTGCTGCGGCCGCACGCGCAAGCCACATGGTGCCCAGTGCGCTGACCTATCGGGTACGCCAGATGGAAGAGGCGCTCGATGTGCTGCTGTTCGACCGCAGTTCGCGCCAGGCCCGCCTGACCGCGGCTGGCGCCGAACTGCTGCGCGAAGGGAGCGTGTTGCTGGCCAACGTCGATGCCGTGGCCAACCGCATCAAACGCGTGGCCACCGGCTGGGAGCCGCAATTCACCATCGCCGTCGACAGCGTCATCAAGCCCGCCACGGTGATGGACCTGTGCGCGGCATTTTTTGCCTTGAACCCGCCCACCCGGGTCAAGCTGCTTACCGAAACGCTTTCGGGCACGCTGGACGCCCTGATTGCGGGCCGTGCCGATCTGGCACTTGGCGCGGTAGTCGAGCCCAGCGCCAAGGCTGGGCTGCAGCACGCGCCGCTGGGCAAAGTGAGCTTTGTGTTCGTCGTGGCCCCGCATCATCCGCTCTCAAGCACCGCCGAACCGGTGCCCGACGAGGTGATTCGCCAGTATCGCGCGGTGACGGTCGCCGATTCCGTGCAGCGTGGCGCGGGCATGTCGATCGGCCTGTTGGCGGGCCAGGACGTATTCACCGTGGCAAGCATGCCGGCCAAACTGGACGCGCAGACCCGTGCAATGGGTGTCGGTTTCCTGCCGACCTGCCTGGCGCAGCCGTATATCGATACCGGTCGGCTGGTGGTCAAACGGGTGCAACGACCTGAATACCAGGTGCAGGTCAGCTATGCCTGGGGCAAGGGTGCCGCTGACTCACAGGGGCGGGCGTTGCGATGGTGGCTCGGGCAGTTGCAAAAGCCGGTCACGCGCGCAGCGCTGCTTGGTGAACACTGAAAAACCAGTGCCGGGCGGAACCGGCATGGCCGGCAGTTTCGAGCCGCAACGCGAAGGCGATAACAGGTGGCCTGGCTGACGCCGGTCAGGCAGAAGCCTCTGCCCGCCTACTGCCCTACGCGCGCCGCAAGCTTCGCTGTCGTGGATAGCACGAAATTCTTCAGCCGCGTAGCCAACACCTTTGCGCTGTGCGGGAGCATCGGCGACACTATTTGCACGGCAGCCTCCAGCACAGGCGGCATGGCCTGCGCAAGTTGCAGCGCAACACGCGCGATGAATTGCGGGCGCATGCGAAGTTCCGTCGCCATGGCATCGAGGTGGCGGCGCGAAATCAAGCCGGGCCGCGTCGCGTTGCCCACGGCAAAGGCAAATTCCTGCGACAGTCCCGGATAGAGCCGCGTGCACATCAAGTCGTAAAACGGCGCCAGGGCTACGCCACCGCCGGGCACCTCAACCATGGCCAGGTTCTTTGCATGGCTGTCGTTGTTGCCCGCGCAGAGGTTGAAGCGGATCCACGACACGAAGGCGCGCAGTTCTACTGCCGGCTGGGTGCTGTAGGCACGGATGATTTCCGCACAAGCCGCGATGCCGGGCCCGCCTTCCTTCTCGTACTTTTTGTCCGACACGGTGCCAGCCAGTTGGCACAGGTCATATTGGATCAGGCGCCCAAGTGTGCCGTCCGGGCGTGCAAAGCGGTCGAACCGGCGCACCACGCAGGCCCGCGTATGTCGCTCATAGAACACCTCGGCGGTCGGCAGGCCGCATTGCGCGGCAGTCAGCATGATGATGGCTTCGTTGGCGGCCGAATGCCATACCTTGGACAAGCGCTTGATGTCGGGCTTGAGAATGTGGGTTGCCGGCGCGGTGCCGCGCGGCAGCCGCGGTACGCCATCATCGAAAATGGCGATGCTCGCCTTGTCTTGCGCGCCGGCAAGGGAAATGCGCGCGCCGCGGTCAACTGCGCCGCGCCCGCCATTGCAGCGGCTCTTCATTGTGGGCCCCGCTTCAAATTGAGCACCTTCGTGATATATGATATCGTTGCCTAACATCAAAGGAGTTGCCATGCGCCGCGCACTTGTTGGCATTTCAGAGAGTACGCTGAAAGAACTGGATGCCTTGTCCGAAATTCGACACGTTTCACGCTCCGAGTTGATTCGTCAAGCGGTTGCGCAGTACCTTGAAAAGCTCAGGCCATCGGAACAGGCCGACGACGCATTTGGCCTTTGGAAAGATCGCGAGGTCGACGGCCTGGACTATCAGGCAAGGATGCGTGCGGAATGGTGAAAGCCCTCTTTGACACCAACATCCTGATCGACTTCCTCAACGGCATCGCAGCGGCCAAAGCCGAGCTGGACCTGTACCAGGAGAAGGCTATTTCAGCCATCACCTGGATGGAGGTGCAAGTAGGAACCACGCCGCAGGGCCAGGCGGCCGTAGACCGTTTTCTTGCCCGATTCACGGTGTTGCCCATTGACGAGCGGGTGTCACAGCGCGCCGTGGTGCTGCGCAAAGAAAAGAACATCAAGCTGCCAGACGCCATCATCTGGGCCACTGCGCAGGTCGACAGCCGCCTATTTGTGACCCGTAACAGCAAGGATTTTACGATCAGCAATCCGGGTGTTCGTCATCCCTATGCGGTGTGAGTTACTGCGGCTGGGAATAAGATTTTCAAGCGGTATGTGTCCGGGCCCACTGGGACCGGCTCGCCCGCTCAGGGATGGTGCGTCTGGGGATCCACGCCTACGGCATCCAGACCGGGCGCAAGACCGAGGACATCGATTTCGCCATGATTTTGGAAAGCTGGGATGCCTTTTCGGCGCTCAGGCAAGCCTTGACAGGGAGCGGGGAATTCATTGAGCGCCCAGACCCGATCCATCGGCTGCGTCATGCCGGTTCCTCGCTGCTGTTCCGCATCGTGCCGTTCGGCGGCGTGAAAGACATGACCGCACCATCGCCTGTAGGAGAAGGAACCATACAAGGAGCATTACAAGCTGCTGGTCGACCACCTGACGAACTTGAACCCGAAGGCGCGCGCGCTGCCGGACGCCGAAGCCGAGCGCAATATGCCACCGCCGGTACGCGACCGCCGTTCATACCACCCTCCCAGCGCGCGGATGGAATCGCCAGCTTCATCAGCAATTCCTCCTGCCACTGCGCCAGCAGAGGCTTGGGTGCCAAGATTAGGATGGGCAGGCTATCCAGCGTGCCGATCAGCTTGGCCAGCGCTCCGAGTTGCAGCGTCTTGCCCAGCCCAACGCCATCGCACAGCAGAAAGCGCGCGCCGCGCAGCGGATCATTGCGGTATTTCAGGTGTACCTGGAACGCCAGATTGATGAAGTATTTCTGGTGGTCCCAGAACCTGAAAAGCTCGGTGGCGGTCGGCACCGCGGCCAGCAGCGGCGCAGGGGTGTGCTTTTCTCGCCACGGCCCGACGTGGTCGATGACTGTGCGTTGCGACAAGCGGCCAATCTGGTTGACGATGAATTCGGAAAGCGGAAATCCCTTGGCCCACAAGGCATCGAATTCGTACTGCACCCAGGTCACGCTCTCGGGCGTGTCGTCTTCCCACACCAGTTCGTAATTCTTGGTCCAGGCGCCGGCGCTGTCGTTGGCGCTACCGATGAACGAGGTCTTGCCCCCAGGTACGCCGGGGCCATCGATGATGCCGCCCTTGCCATGCACGAAACCAAACTCGGCATCCGGCACCAACCGAATCTCGAACAAGCGCCCATCCTTGCCGGACGCCATCAGCAGGTCATGCAGCACATGCAGGCGTTGCTGCGCCGGTGCGCCATGCACCTCCACCAGATGCGGAAAATGCCCGGCATTCCAGGCCAGGCGCAGCAAGCCTTCTTCCAGTTCCTTGCGCCGCTGGCCATGCGCACCGTCTTCACGTCCTCGGCGCTGACTTCGGTATTGCAGACAATGCGAATGCGCGCAATGTCGGCGAGCGACTCGCTGGCCAACTCCAGCAAGCTGCTCTGAAAGTAGCCGGCAATGCGGTCATAGCGCTGCGCCCCGGCGAGGCGCGGTTTCAGGAATTCATCGTAAAGACTGGCACGGCGGGAACTGAAGCGGCGCAGCATGGCGAGAATCAGGCGCGCTGCGCGGCCAGGCAGGCCCCTTCAATCACCGCCTCGGACAAGAAATAGCCCGCCCGGCGCAAATCCAGCAAGGTCGCGCGCAACTCCGGCAGCAAGCTACGTCGATGGGCTTCCACCAGCAGGCCGGCGGTGCCCTTCACCGGCAAACCGTAGACGTGCTGGGCGATGCGTCGTCCCCGCTTTTCGTCGAGGATGGCCAGGCAGGGCGCGCACGAGCGCGCCAAGGCGATGACCGCCGCCTCCCCTGCGTCCAGTTCGGCGATCAGCAAGGGATCAGGCTCGGGCGCGGGCCGCACCTGCGCCGCATAGCGCGCATCTGCCAGCGCATCGGCACCGGGCCGGCCGAGACCGGCGACGGCCACCTCCTGATACACCGCTTCCGGAATCCAAAATTCCTGAAACAGCAAAAACAGCAGATCAAGCCGACCGACCAGCGACAGCGCCACCAGCGGGCCGGAATTGATGACCGCGCGCTCGATCATGGGGCAAACTCGTCGGCCAACTCAGCCTCGGACAGATCGGCCACCGCCACGCCCGAACGGCTGGCGGCCAGCAGAAACTCGACGCGCCCCATGTCGCAGAGCCGCCCCGCCTTGCCCGACGAAATGCGCCCCTGCTCGAACAGTTTCAGTGCCAGCAGAAAGCGCGCCTCGTCAGAAAAATTGTCCTGCAAATAGGCGCCCGACGGCAGGCCGGCCATTGGCAGTTCAATCGTCATCATCGTCATCGACATTTCGTTCTCCTCATTACGCGATGGTGCTCAACGCCAATGGCCAGTTGACCAATCGGCTCTTGATAGACGGCCCAATATGGCAATTGTGCCGTCATTTCCTGCAAATAGGCCAGGATGGCCGTCAGCCGGGTGGTGCGCAGGTTCCAGAAATCAGTGCTATCGACCAGATGCTTCACGGCACGCTCCACGTCGGCGCCCCCCTGCAACAGCTTCAGGGCGTGATAGATGTGGCAGGTCGGTGAGCACGGTCTTCACGTCCTTCAGCGTGCAGTGTTACCTGCGGTGCAAATCCGCTAGTAGATGGCGACGAATCGAGATTGGGTGTTGCATAACGGCAAGGGGCCTGTAAAGGCCCCGAGTGTTTTGCAAAGCTGAGAGCTGGCGATCAGAACGGCGGATCGGTGGAATTGGCGTTCACAGGATCGGTAGTTGGAAAGGCGGTACGCTGTTCGCGCAGGACTTCGTGCAGCCCAATCTCGTAGTGCGTCCGGATTCGTTCACGCAGATCGTCGAGCACCTCGACCACAGCGAGGGCCTGTTCCGGAGTCCAGTCGTCGGGAAGGATGAAGGCGAGGCCCCGCATCATCCGCTCTCAAGCACCGCCGAACCGGTGCCCGACGAGGTGATTCGCCAGTATCGCGCGGTGACGGTCGCCGATTCCGTGCAGCGTGGCGCGGGCATGTCGATCGGCCTGTTGGCG
>Ga0209181_10002100_pt1 | contig 33143 bp, 31 predicted proteins | sample MAT05_FD_187208 | JGI IMG/M metagenome (GOLD analysis project Ga0209181, IMG submission 187208) | Freshwater microbial communities from Lake Fryxell liftoff mats and glacier meltwater in Antarctica - MAT-05 (SPAdes) (version 2) | ecosystem: Environmental > Aquatic > Freshwater > Ice > Liftoff... | reverse complement strand
AATGTATTTCGATACCATAGGAATCGGCTGCAAATTTATCCTTGGCTTTCGCCTCGACTTCAAATGCACCTTGCCCGGTGGCTTGCGCCATAAGGCTGCCGTTTTCCACCGATACTTTTAGATCGAAATTCGGTGCCAGCACATAAACACCGACATAGGCCTGCAATTGTTCTGCGCTTGGTTTTTCAACGGCCGGTTTGGCTGCTGCGCCGGATACTATTTTCTTCAGAGGCAATGCACCTCCGCCTTGCAGGAACAGCAATGCATAGCTTCCATCGGATTTTTTTTGCGTGCGGATAGTGGCGTCGAATTCAAGCGGATAAAAATCGCCGGCGCTGTCATAACCCATCTCGAATTTTTGCTGACCCGTCGCCTGGGTGAATAAGCGACCGTCTTTTTCGCTTAGCGTCATTTTCATGCCGGGCGTCAGATCATATTCACCGACGATAGCTTTCAACAATTCGGCATCGGGCTGCTTTGCTTTGCGGGCCTTTCCAAGTGGCAAGCGACTATCAAGCAAGTGATTACCCAGACTACTTAAACCGCCAACCGAAGTAAGCGCGGTATCACTGAGAATAACAACGCCGCGTTTCTTTTCCAGATCAAAAACGGTGAACGCCGAGAAACCACCGGTGCCGCCTTCATGCAAATGCACAAGATGTGCATCCAAGGGTGCAAGCATCCAGTTCATCGCCATTTTGTTATTGGCATCGGTTTTGACTTGTTGCTGCGTCATTTTCAATGCTGGTGAAATGGACGACTCCGTTTTTCCAAGCTCGGCCTGCACATAGCTCACCATATCGTCCAGCGTTGCTCTTACACCGCCAACGCCGGCGGCATTGGTTTTGAACGTCCACGCCGGTGTGGTTTTATTGTTCGGCGTATGACCTTGCGCAGTTGTCACGTCTTTAGGCTTCTGGTTGATGTAAGCGTTCTTCATGCCGGTCGGGGTGAACAAACGTGTTTTAAGTAAAGTTTCGAAATCGGTATCGGCACGCTTGGCAATAATGCTGGTGAGTAACATCATCGCGTAATTGGAATATTCGAATTGACTGCCCGGAGCGCGTTGCAACTTCGCACTAGCTAGCGTTTTCAATAACGACGCTTCATCGACAATCGCATACGGATTTTCCATATTCGGCGTCGAACCGAAATCTGGCGTCACCGGCAAACCCGAGGTATGGGTGACGATATGTTTCAGAAGTATGGGCTTGCCTTCAAAGCTCGGCACCGTGGCACCCGCTGGCAGATAGTTGCTCAAAGGATCTTCGAGAGATGCTTTGCCTTGCAGAATAAGATCGGCAAGTAATGCCGAAGTCATGGTCTTGGTAATCGAACCGATTTCAAATGCCGATGCCTGCGAAATCCGGCTCAAATTCTTCGGGTCGGCACAGACATAGGCACGCGATACCGTTTGATCGATCACGGCGACTGCAAAGCAGGCTCCAGTGCGATCACCTAGTAAACGTTGTTCGGTGACGGCTTTAACTTCGGCGTCCGTCATAGCTGCTGATTGTCCGGAAGCCAGCGCAATCGTAAGTCCAAGAAGATGTTTCGAATATTTCATGTCATGTCTCCAGTTCAGTTGATTGAACCTTATCGAGACCCAAGACTACTTGTCAGGCTTTGTGATGAATAGCCTGTTTTGGTGGATAAGCTCGAAAATGACTCGATTATTCACTTATTCCATGCGAAAAAACTTTGGCCCATAGCTGGTTATCAGATAAAACCGCTTTCTATTCAACTATTTGTCGTGCATCAACCTTGCTGGCGAAAATATAATTTATGAAAATTTCCGATTCCAATCCATTAGAATAGGCCGGTCCTTATTGATGAGTTTGCAATGACCGATTCTGTCCGCCCCGCTTTCCATGGTTTTGAACAAATCCCGCTGCGTGAATACGCCGAGAAAGCTTATCTCGATTATTCCATGTACGTCGTGCTTGACCGCGCCCTGCCCTTTATCGGCGATGGTTTAAAACCGGTACAGCGCCGCATTATTTATGCAATGAGCGAATTAAACTTAAACGCTGGCGCAAAACCGAAAAAATCGGCACGTACCATCGGTGATGTAATCGGTAAATTTCATCCGCATGGCGACACCTCCTGTTACGGTGCGCTGGTATTAATGGCTCAGCCGTTTTCGTATCGCTACCCATTGATTGAAGGCCAAGGCAATTTTGGCTCAACCGATGACCCAAGTAGCTTCGCTGCAATGCGTTACACCGAATCCAAACTCACGCCCATCGCCGAAGCACTACTCGGCGAATTGGAACACGGCACCGTTGATTGGACACCGAACTTTGACGGCACGCTGGAAGAACCGGCATGGCTACCGGCACGACTGCCACATTTATTATTGAACGGCACCACCGGCATTGCCGTGGGTATGGCGACCGATATTCCACCGCACAATCTTAATGAAATTGTCAGTGCCTGCGTGCGTTTGCTTGACGACCCTGATGCCGGTGTAAAAGACCTTTGCGAACACGTACGTGGCCCGGATTATCCAACCACCGCCGAAATTATTACGCCTTCTCGTGATTTGCAAATAATGTACGAAACCGGTGGCGGCAGTGTTCGTGCCCGCGCCACCTATATTAAAGAACACGCCAATATTGTGATCACGGCGCTGCCGTATCAAGTATCACCATCGAAAATCATGGAGCAGATCGCCGCTCAAATGCGCGCGAAAAAATTGCCGTGGATGGAAGATTTGCGTGACGAATCCGATCACGAAAATCCGGTACGTCTAGTATTGATCCCCCGTTCGAATCGTGTCGATGTTGAAGCCTTGATGGGGCATTTATTTGCCACTACCGATCTGGAAAAAAGCTTCCGCGTCAATATGAATATCATCGGTGTCGATGGTAGGCCACAAGTCAAAAATCTGAAAACTATTTTGAACGAGTGGCTCAGCTTCCGAACCAATACGGTTCGTAAACGCCTGAAGCATCGTCTGGAAAAAGTCGAACGCCGTCTGCATTTGCTCGAAGGCTTTTTGACCGCGTTTTTGAATCTTGATGAAGTCATCAGGATTATTCGTACCGAAGACGAACCCAAACCGGTTTTGATGAAGCGTTTCAAGCTCAGCGAAATACAAACCGAATACATTCTCGACACCAAACTCAAGCAGCTTGCGCGTCTTGAAGAAATGAAAATTCGCGGCGAGCAAGACGAGTTGGCAAAAGAACGCGACAAAATCAATATTATTCTCGGCTCGAATGCCAAATTGAAAAAACAGGTTAAAGACGAATTGCTTGCCGATGCCAAAAAATTTGGCGACGCCCGTCGTTCGCCGATCGTCCATCGTGATGCCGCACAAGCTATTAGCGAAAGTGAATTAGTCGCCAGCGAACCGGTCACGATAGTGCTATCGGCGAAAGGCTGGATTCGTTCGGCAAAAGGTCACGAGGTTGATGCCAGCACACTGAGTTATCGCGATGGTGATGCCTTGTTGCAAGCCGTGCGTGGTCGCAGCACGCAGAATGTCGGCTTTCTCGACTCCACAGGCCGCGCATACGCAGCACTCGCGCATTCATTGCCATCAGCGCGCGGCAATGGTGAACCCTTGACCGGCCGTTTCTCGCCACCGGCAGGCGCCGGTTTTGTCGGCGCTGCGATTGCTGATAACGATACCCGTTTTGTATTGGCATCGTCGTTTGGTTACGGTTTTGTTACCCGTTTCGAAAATTTTATTTCTCGAAACAAAGCCGGCAAGGCGCTAATCAATACCGATGATGCCGCCACCATTTTGCAACCGGCCCTGGTCAGCGATGCAAAAACTGATTGGGTAGTTTCGATTACTTCGGCAGGTCATTTACTCGCCTTCCCGATCAGCGAATTACCAGAGCTCGACAAAGGCAAAGGTAATAAGCTGATTCAAATTCCACCTGCGAAATTAAAATCCGGCGACGAAAAAGTGACTGCGCTAGCCTGCGTGCGCCAAGGCGGCGAACTAACATTGTATTGCGGAGCACGCAAACTCACATTGAGCTGGCGTGATCTACAGGCTTACGAGGGCACCCGTGCATCGCGCGGCCATTCCTTGCCACGCGGATTCCAGCGGGTGGATTCGGTCGGATCAAATTAACGTAGGGTGGTCACCGCCCACCGTTTCGATTATTCAATGGTGCGAAGGTGGGCGATGCCCACCCTACAGAGCTTTTTCGTGCACACCTTTCACGGCACGACCCGATGGATCAGCCGCATTGGCGAAGCTTGCATCCCAAGCAATCGCCGCTGGTGATGAACACGCAATCGATTTTCCGCCCGGCACGGTTTTAGCGCAGGCTTCTTTGGGAAATTGCGCATCGAAAATTTTGCGATACATCAAGGCTTCCTTGCTTTGCGGCGGATTGATTTCGTAAGTTAATTTTGCTGATTCCAATTGGGCATCGGTGATAGTGGATTCTGCCAAGGCTTTCAATGAATCAATCCAGCCATAACCGACGCCATCGCTGAATTGTTCTTTCTGACGCCACAAAATGGAATCGGGCAATGCGCCATCGAAGGCTTCACGCAATACGCGCTTTTCCATACCGCCGGGTTTCACCATTTTTTCTGCGGCATCGAATGACATCGCCGTTTCGATAAATTCAAGATCCAGAAATGGTACCCGGGCTTCAACGCCCCAAGCGGCCATGGCCTTGTTGGCGCGGGCGCAATCGAATAAATGCAATGCATCGATTTTGCGAACCGTTTCCTGATGAAACTCAAATGCCGATGGCGCTTTGTGGAAATACAAATAACCGCCGAAAATTTCATCTGAACCTTCACCAGACAAGACCATTTTCACGCCCATAGCCTTGATACGTCGAGCCAGCAAATACATCGGTGTGGAAGCACGGATCGTGGTGACGTCATAGGTTTCAATATGACGGATAACTTCGGGAATCGCGTCGATACCTTCGTCCACCGTATATTTGAAACTGTGATGAATCGTTCCGATGGCTTCGGCGGCAACGTGCGCTGCAGCTAAATCGGGCGAACCTTCAAGACCAATCGCGAAAGAATGTAAACGCGGCCACCAAGCTTCGGTCTTGTCGTCTTCTTCGACGCGCTGGCGGGCGAAACGCATTGCGCAGGCAGCCACCAGAGAAGAATCCAGACCGCCCGACAACAGGACGCCGTATGGCACGTCGGTCATCATCTGGCGATGCACGGCTTGTTCAAAACTGCTGCGTAAGGTTTCATTCGAAATTTTTACGCCTTTGGTTTTTTCGTAATCGCGCCATTGAGGCTGCCAGAACGGTTTAATGACGCCTTCGCGACTATCGAGATAATGACCAGGCGGGAACACACCTATGTCGTCACAGACATCAACCAGTGCTTTCATTTCAGAAGCAATCCATAAACGCCCTTGTGAATCGCGTCCTTGATACAAGGGACAGACGCCCAGTGGATCACGTGCGACTAGATAGGTTTGTTGTTCAGCATCCCAAAGACAAAAAGCATAAATACCATTGAGCTTGGGTAAGAATGCTGCACCTTCCTGTGCGTACAAAGCATTGATGACTTCGCAGTCCGAACCGGTCTGAAATTCATAAGGCGTTTTTAAATCACGTTCAAGATCACGATGGTTATAGATTTCGCCATTCACGGCCAGAGCCAGATGGCCATCGGCAGAACGCAGAGGCTGCGCGCCGCCAGCAGGATCAACAATGGCTAATCGTTCATGTACCAGCACTGCGCCTAGGTCGGTATAAACCCCGCTCCAATCCGGCCCGCGATGCCTTTGTTTGGCCGATTGCGCCAAGGCCAGACTTCGCAATGCCGACAAATCGGTGCCTGCCGTTAAATCAAAAATACCCAGAATTGAACACATGGCTTGCTCTCGTTAAAAAAATCGTTGTAAATAAAAACGGCCCGCTTTGTGGGCGGGCCGTCGTATGAAAACTAGAAACAAAAGTAGCTAGTCGGCGACCCGCAATGTGGGCAGTCGATTATTAGTAATGCTGCTGTTGATATTCGTCATGGTTTGACCATAACCCAGCAAATTCGCCCAGTCAAGGGCCGACAACGCAAAATTCCAGCCCTATGCCTTACACTGCCGCCATGGGTAATCAGCAGAACATCCGTATCTTTCAAACCGCTGATCATGAATGTGGCTACTGGCGCGATCGGCTTGCCCGCGATTTAGTGCTCGACCCCGATGATGCCCGTTTGCCGTCAATGTATGGTCAGGCATTAATGCTGGGGTTCCGTCGTTCAGGCTCGCATATTTACCGGCCCAATTGTATTGGGTGTTCGGCCTGCGTGGCGGTACGGGTACCGAGCTTCAAATTTGAACCCAATCGCAACCAACGCCGATGCCTACAGCGTAATGCGGATCTGCAAATTTCGGTAAGGCCGGCACACCGCAGTGACGAGGTATTCGATTTATATCAACGCTATTTGAATTTTCGCCATGCCGGGGCCGGAATGGATGACCCTGAAACGGAAGACTTTGATAATTTCCTGATTTGCCAATGGAGTCCGACGGTTTTTCTCGAAATCCGTGATGCATCCACATTATTAGCGGTCGCGGTAACGGATGTTTTACCGGACTCATTATCGGCGGTTTACACTTTTTTTGATCCCCAGTACGCAGCAAGAAGCCTGGGTACTTTTGCTATTTTGCAACAAATCGAGCATGCCAGATTGCACGAGAAAAATTATCTGTATCTGGGATTTTGGCTGGCTCAACATAAAAAAATGGATTACAAACGGAATTTTCAGCCGCTCGAATTTTTACAAGGCAAAAACTGGAAGCGCTTTCAGGAGAATGAAAAGTGAAACAACTCATTTGTGTGGCGAGCCTATTATTTTTGGCAAGCTGCCAAAGCACTGACCCGGACATCCGCGCACTCAGTAAGCCAAATTTTGCCGACACCCGCCCGCCGACAATGAATAGTCTCGACGCAGGCGCACAGGCCACGAGTATTCGCTTTGCCACCTACAACACTTCGCTTTATAGCGAAAACACCGGTGGTTTGATCAAACGATTAAATGAAAACGATGCTGCTGCGAAGAAAGTTGCCGCCGTTATTCAGCATCAACGTCCGGACATTTTACTGCTGAATGAATTTGACTATGATGCCGACGGCATTGCAGCCACTATCTTCCAGAAGAATTTTCTGGCAATCGCGCAGGATAATCAAACGCCGATCTCCTATCCCTATTACTACATTGCTCCGGTCAATACCGGTGTACAAAGCGGCATGGATTTGGACAATAACGGTAAGGTTGCAGGTGAGGGTCGTGATCGCGGCAACGATGCTTTCGGCTATGGCCTGCACCCTGGTCAATACGGCATGCTGGTGTTATCGCAATTTCCGATTGATACGGCAAACATAAGAACTTTCCAGAATTTATTATGGAAAAATTTGCCGGGCGCGATGATTCCAAAAAACCCTATCAGCTCCGATGCCTGGTACAAACCGGAGGTTTGGGCGCGTCTGCGTTTGTCGTCAAAATCGCATTGGGATGTGCCGATTAGCACACCCGCTGGCACCGTGCATTTTTTAGTGTCGCACCCAACCCCACCGGTATTTGATGGCCCGGAAGATCGCAACGGCACTCGCAACCATGATGAAATAAAACTTTGGGCAGAATATTTGAACAACAAAAACACCCAGTGGTTATGTGATGATAAAAATATCTGCGGTGGCTTGTCCGATGAGGCCCGCTTCGTCATTGCAGGCGATTTGAATGCCGATCCTATTGATGGTGACGGCATTCCCGGCGCGATCTTGCAATTACTCGCGCATACGCGGGTTTCCGCATTCGGCACACCGCGTAGCGAAGGCGCCGCGATATCGGCACAAACTGTTGGACAGGCCAATTTGAATCACCAAGGCAATGCTGCCGAAGACACCGGTAATTTCGGTCCCAAGGTCGGCAATATGCGGCTCGATTATGTGCTGCCGTCAGCAAACATAAGGGTAAAAAATAATGGCGTGTTCTGGTTAAAACCGGGCGATGCCGGTTATCAATGGATGGACGCCAGTGATCATCATATGGTGTGGGTAGATGTAGAGCTCTGAACTACAAGACAGCTCTGTGTAGGAGCTGGTTTACCAGCGATTAAATCTTGCAGAATATCGCGGACTTAACATTTTATCGCTGGTAAACCCACAATGGCCTACGCAAACCCGAAGCCGCCTTCTTCGCCATGCAAGGAAACGATCAATCGAATCATATTGCTGGGGATCATTAATTCCATTTCAATATTTTTACCTTCGGAATTTTTTCCCTGCAAAGTGAGTTCACAAAAAGCACCGCCGGTATCAATTTCGGCGCTGACAATATGCGGGCCTTGAGGGCCGTCAGTAAGATACGGCTTGATCGCATCGCCCAGTGCCTCTAGCGCCTGGGGAAATAAAAAAACGGCATATATCTGTGCTTCGACCATACCCCACCTCAATCAATTAATTTAATGCTTAAAGCTGCGGCAGCAATACGGGCTTTTTCGCGTGCATGCTCGATGCTATCACCGAGTGCCAGGCTGACCGCAACACGACGTTGCCCTTCAACACGTGGCTTGCCGAACAAACGCAAGGCAGTATCGGTTTGCGTGAGAGCAGCATCGACATTTTCAAAATAAGGCACGCCATGACCTTTCGCCAGAATCGCGCAAGAGGCAGCAAAACCATGGGTTCGAATATTGGGAATCGGCAATCCCAGAATGGCGCGTGCATGCAAGGCAAACTCGGAAATGTCTTGCGAGATCAAGGTTACCAGGCCGGTGTCATGCGGCCTTGGTGACACTTCACTAAACCAGACTTCATCGCCTTTAACGAACAATTCAACACCAAACAAACCCCAGCCACCTAGGTCATCGGTGATTTTTTTCGCAATGCCTTGCGCGCGTTGCATCGCTAGTGCCGACATCGGCTGTGGCGTCCAGCTTTCACGATAATCACCATCAATTTGTAAATGGCCAATCGGTTCGCAAAAGCTAGTGCCGTCACGATGGCGCACCGTGAGCAAAGTAATTTCGTATTCAAAATCAATAAAGCCCTCGACAATGACCCGGCCTTGTCCGGCCCGACCACCCGACTGTGCGTATTCCCAGGCCTTATCGATATCAGCTGGTTGGCGAACGGTACTTTGGCCTTTGCCGGAAGAACTCATCACCGGTTTTACAACGCAGGGCATGCCGATGACAGTAACCGCAGCGCGATAATCCTCCAGCGTGTCCACGAATTGATAGGGCGATGTTGGTAATGCCAATGTTTCGGCTGCGAGTCGCCGAATGCCTTCGCGATCCATCGTTAAACGGGCAGCACGTGCCGTTGGAATAACACGTACTGTGCCTTCTTGCTCTAACTCCACCAGAGTCTGCGTATGGATCGCTTCAATTTCCGGCACGACTAAATCGGGTTTTTCGTCTGCGATAAGGTCACGTAATGCCGCCGGGTCCAGCATGTTTAAGGTCACACAACGGTGCGCCACCTGCATGGCGGGCGCATTGTCGTAACGATCAGCGGCAATGACTTCAATGCCATAGCGCTGAAGCTCGATGGCGACTTCTTTGCCCAGTTCGCCCGAGCCCAATAACAATACCTTGGTGGCACGCTCGGTTAATGGTGTTCCGATCTTTATAGCTGGCGGTTTCATAGGGTTAATTCTTGTCAAATTAGGATTATTGTAGCTTGCTTGGGTTCATGTGCTAGCAATAATCTGGCATGCTTGCTCGCCCTCGTCATTAATCCCAAGCCAATGCGATTAGCGCTAATTGCCTTTATTTTATTACTCAGTTTTGAATGCTCTGCTGCGCGCTGGAGTACCCCGGAATATTCCGGCACCAAGACTGACGCCGAACTCGAAGAAATGAGCGGCCTGGCGTCATCGCAAATACACAAAGACATACTCTGGGTAATTAACGACGGTGGCAATGGTGAAAAACTGATTGCCATGCGCACCGACGCCACGCGTGTCGCGACTTTCAATCTCAAAGGCGTCAAGAACACCGACTGGGAAGACCTTGCCAGCTTCAAACTTAATGGTAAAAACTACATTCTGATTGCCGATACCGGCGACAACGGTGGTATCCGTAAATCACTGCAAATATATGTGTTTGAAGAACCCAAGCAACTCATTGACGGACAGACGCTGGAGCCGGCCTGGAGTTTCGATTTTGTCTGGCCCGACGGCGCCCGTGATTGTGAATCGGTCGCAGTCGATGCCGCTAAAGGCGAAATCTTGTTGATTTCAAAAAAACGGGTTCCGCCTGAATTATTTAAATTACCGCTTAAGCCTGTCGCAAAAAATGTCACTGCGGTAAAAATTGGCGAGCTTCCGGGTATTTCACAACCCGATACCAAGGAAATGGAAAAAAACCCGGTCTATGGCCGTTATCGTTCGCAAATTACCGCCGCTGATTTAAGCGCGAATGGTCGTGTATTGCTCGTTTTGAATTATCACTCGGTCTATTTTTATGTTCGCGGTGCAGACGGCAGCTGGGCCACCGCTCTATCCACCAAGCCTTACAGCTTTTCATTCCCATGGCTGCCACAAGCCGAGGCTATTACCTTCAATCGCGAAGGCAATGCCATTTATATTGGCAGCGAACAGCGGCCGGTACCCATGTTGCGCTATCGAATAATACGTTAAGCCACTGATTTCATTGAACGACCGGAGTTAATCCGGTTTTTTTTTCATGCCCTACTTTACTTTTGATATCATTTTGATATCTTTATCTCGCCCCGATCCTTCCACGCGGGGGAGAAAAACCATGAAAGAACAAAATGTCAGCTCTATTTCCGGCGTCCCGATGCTGCTTGCGATCTTGGCCGGTCTGTTGATCAGTGCTTACGGATTCATAAGCGGCGTGAGTGCCACCAATGGCTTAATGATCGGCAGTAGTGTGCTAATTGGTCTGATTTTATTTGTGATGCTGTTCGGCCTGTTTATGGTGGAACCCAACCAGGCGGCGGTGCTCAGCCTATTCGGCAAATATGTCGGCACAGCAAAAGATCAGGGCCTACGCTGGAATAATCCGTTCTACGCCAAGAAAAAAATATCGCTGCGTGTACGCAACTTTGAGTCCAGCAAGCTAAAGGTCAACGACCTGGATGGCAGCCCAATCGAAATTGCGGCTGTTGTCGTGTGGCAAGTAGTGGATTCAGCCGAAGCGGTTTACACCGTCGATGATTACGAAAGTTTTGTCCATATTCAATCCGAGTCGGCACTGCGTGCGATGGCCACCAGCTACCCTTACGATCAACACGAAGATGGCAAAATTTCACTACGCAGCCATGCCGCTGAAATTTCAAAGCACTTGAACGAAGAAATTCAGGAGCGCTTATCTCAGGCCGGTGTAAGTGTTATCGATTCCCGTATTTCACATTTGGCTTATGCACCCGAAATAGCTCAGGCCATGCTGCAGCGCCAACAAGCAAGCGCCATTATTGCCGCCCGCACACGCATTGTAGAAGGCGCGGTCAGTATGGTGGAAATGGCCTTGAGTGAATTATCGAAACGCAATGTGGTGGAATTGGACCCCGAACGCAGAGCAGCGATGGTCAGCAATTTGCTGGTGGTGCTCTGTGGTGAACGTGGCACCCAACCTATCGTTAACGCCGGTTCGATTTATTAAGCCATGAACGAGAAACTAGTCGTATCAGTGGTAATCATTGCCAGTGCCTTGCCAGCGCTGGGCATTGGCTTGGCTGCCATTACGAGACGATGGATGCCGAAACAATTTTCAAAATCATCGCGTAGCGCACAGCTACAATTGATTCTTGGAATCGGAATGCTGGCGATTTCTATTAGCCTGATTGCCTTTGCCTGTGTGCATTCGATATTTCCCGATGACGCCCTGTCATTGGTAACTATGGTATTTGTCATCGCCATCAATATTGAAGCGATTGTCATGGCATTTTTTCTTTACCGTGAATCAAAGAAAGCATAGTGAACGAAAAAAAAGCCTATCCACTGCGTATCAATGCCGAGATCATGGAGGCGGTACAACGCTGGTCCGATGACGAACTGCGCTCGTTAAATGCACAAATTGAATATGTGCTTAGAGAAGCTTTGCGCAAGAACGGACGTTTGAAAGAAAGTGAAAAACCCAGGCAATCGGATTGATTCATCCTCAAGGAGAAATATCATGATCCACAATATTCATCTGATAAAACGTCGGCTACAGGGAAAAACGAATGCCAACGTAATGCCATTGATGGTTTTAGCATTGGGATTACTGGTGATGGGTTTGTTAATGTTTTTAAATCAGTAGAAAAATAGGACAAGAAAATGGCAACTGAACGCTGGGCATACCAGGTGGTCGAACTCAAGGCTTCACTTTGGGGCATTCTTAAAACACAGGAAATCCAAGACAAAATCAATCAACTGGGTCAAAGTGGCTGGGAGTTGGTGAGTGTTTTTCAATCCTATAAAGTAACCTTGTTTTTCAAACGCCCTCTTTGAATCGGTTAAGCTTAGATCATGAAACGAAATGATTGGCGACTAATTAATGGTGAACACTATGAAGCCCTGCCCTGCGCCTTGGTGCGCGGGCGCGGTAATTACGTGAAACGATTATTATCGAAAGCTGAGTGGCTGGTACGACGCAAATCAGACGGCCGCTATCTGGCGGTAGGGACCAATGATTGGCTGCAAACTTTTAAACGTGATGCAAAATTACAACAAGCTTGTGAGCAGTTTTATTTTAATCAAGATAGTTTTTCGCCTGAAAAAAGCTTGCCAAAGCTGCAACTGATTTTAGATAGCTTGGGAATTCCGGCAAATTATGGCGTCCAGCATCAGCTGGAATTAATACCGGAGCCAACGAGTTTGCAGTTTGCCGGTTTTGACCGATACCAGCGCCCACTCTGGATGCAGGCAGATGCCGCACTGGCATGGAGAAAAATGCAGAAGCATGCAGCTGGCGATGATATTTTGCTCGATGCTATTTCCGGTTACCGTGGCCATGCATACCAATACGGCATTTTCAAACGCAAACTGGCACGCGGACAAAGCGTACAAGAAATTCTTAAAGTCAATGCAGCGCCGGGTTATTCGGAACACCATAGCGGACGTGCCATCGATATTGGAACACCGAACGAAGCACCTGCCGAAGAAAGCTTCGAAAGCACCACTGCCTTTATCTGGTTAATGAAAAATGCAGAGGAGTTTGGCTTCCGATTAAGCTATCCCCGCAATAATCCGCACGATATAAATTACGAGCCATGGCATTGGTATTACACGTAGGTCGGGCCTCGGCCCGACAACCGATTGCGACGCTGTTTACGTCGGTCCGTATAGAAAACAATCCACTTTTGGGCCGACTTTTGTCGGGGCGGGGCCCGACCTACACTTAATCCTGCGACCGCTTCACTTTCACTTTTGCTTCGGCTTTTGCTTCACTCATTGAATCGACAATTCGCCAGCAATACATGGCGGCAAGCGTTCGGTACGGTGCCCATTTTTCGCCACGCAGAATTAATTCCCTAGGCGTAGGCATAACTTCCAGCTTATCGATTATCTGTGCACCTTTGCGTACGCCCAGATCATCCACCGGCAGCACATCGGGTCTGCCCAAGCGAAACATCAGCATCATTTCGACCGTCCAGCGACCAATGCCACGGACTGCGACAAGTTTTTCAATAATTTCGTCATTGCTCAATTTGGAAAAGTGGGCGGCGCCCGGTATTTCGCCTTGTCCGGCGCGGGCGGCCAAATCCCGCAATGCCAAAGTCTTGTTGCCTGAAACCCCGCAAGCACGCAACTGTTCGTCTTGAACAGTAGCCAGTGATTTGGTAGTAATTTTTTTCGAACCAATCGCCTTCTCGACCCGGCCAACAATCGTCGCAGCAGCTTTTCCTGAAAGCTGCTGATACAAAATTGAACGTGCCAAAGAATCTACCGTGTCAAATTTTTTATCCCATGCACCAATTTCCAAGGTACCGATTTTATCTATCCAGCGTGCGAGTTTTTTATCGCGTCTGGATAAATGCGTCACCGCTGTGTCAATGTCGAATCCGCGTACATGCTTCGCCATTAGTCTTCCTTGTATCTCAGGAAATTCAATGCTACCCAACACCAGGCAATTATCAGCGCCATGCCACCACTAGGCGCAAGGGTTGAGGGTGTTTGCCACAATACGGAAGAAGCGAGACTTCCACTGAATAAAATAAGGCCAAGTAGCATGAGACTACAGGCTCCGAAATTTGACCTTGCGGGTGAAAAACGAACTAATACGATCAATGACAAGCCATGTGCAAATGCAAAATAGCAAGCCGTTAACATTCGGCGTTGCGAATCAGCGTCCAGGCCATGATTGGCATAAGCCGACATGGCGACCGATATCGCGCAAAACAAAGCAGCCATTACGGAAACATATTTTTGCCAGGTGTGTTTCATGGGTGCCAATAAGTTCTCAAGTATGGGCCAGACCACGACGACGCATTAACCGGCGAAGTCCCAGTAAAAATGCAAGCACGATGACTATGCCCGGCATCAAAAAAATATTGATCAGTTTCAGTCGAGTAACCAGACTTTCAATATCAGTATTTAATTGATGCTGCACTTGCCTGAGTTGACTGCGAATTCCCGCTTTGCGTTTTTGGTATTTCGCAAGCTCGGCTTTTTGTAATGTGTTGAGGGGAGCGGTTTTAGCTCCCTGTATTTGCGAGAGCTGCTGATTTAAGGTGTTCAAATCCGACTGCAATTGACTTTCTTTATCGTGATAACGCAACTCGGCACTGCGTTGAATTTTTTCGAGTCGTTCAAAAGGTCTAGACGACACGGTACGGGCACGCAGGGAAATCAGGTTTGAATCGCCAGCAAGGTTATCCACCAGATTGAGAGCAAAGTCTCCGTTATTAGCAATGTCGTCAAATACCGGAGCACCAAGGATATTTTGTTCAATGACCCACATGCGGTCAGCAAGCAAATCAGTATCGGTAACAACAATAATTTGTGCCGGTTTTTTGCTGACCATTATCTGATTAGGTGCCGATTTTTCCGCAAATGCCGACTTTAAATTCCCGCTGAAACGTGCTGCCAAAATAAAGGCTTCGCCGCTGGGTTTAAAGTTTTTTCGTAATAATTCTGGAGAATTTTCCGCTGCTTTTATCGTTCGCGAATCTACCAGTTGCGAACGGGTGGAACTTTGTACTAGGGCTTCCAGTTTAAGTGGCGATTGTTCGATCGCGCTGATTGCACCGGCACTGGAAAAGTTCAGTTTTTCCAGATCGGCAGCGACCACGTCTTTATCGTTGAGATAGTCTTTCGATAAACCCAATACTTCGAGGTGATATTGCGGCACCTGATTCGCTTCTCCTACCTGCAATGCATTCTGACTATCGAGCACCACCATGCGGGGGTCGTACACCAAGCCCCACGCAGCGAACAGCGGACCCAAATCCGATGCACTGGTGGTGGCAGAGCCATCGGGTAAATAAGCATTGGCGGAATCGGATTCGGCATAGGGATCGATGTAAACCAGCAGATGGCCGCCACGCAAGACAAATTGATCAATCGCATACAAAGTGGGTTCGGGAACATTCTTGGGATGTACGAGCATTAAGACAGCAACATCATCTGCAATCGTGTTTGAGTCTGCAGGTAATCGGCGTATTTCATAGCGCTCCGATAATTTTCTGTCAACCACCCAGCCCAAGCTTGGCTGACCAGTGAAGGCATTGACGCTCGGGCCAGTCAACAAACTGCTCAGCACGGCCAGCACCGGTGGTTTTTCAGCACTGAGCTTGCTCAATAATTTTGCCAGATCATATTCGAGAAAAGCTTCTTTGCTGGGGTCGATAAAAGGCATGAGCGCCGTATTGCCTTTGTCGTTGCTACCTACCAACCCAAAATAAAAATCAACACCGGAGTTACCTAGTGGAATGCTCTGCAAGCCACTTGCCGCGGCAACATCTTCAGCTTCGGAAAAAGCTTCGGGATCTATTTGCTGAAAAATAATTTTACCTTTTGATTTGTCGGCAATACTTTCCAGCAATTGGCGTACACGTTCCGAATAAACCCGAAATTGCGGCAAATCCCGCGCTGCTGTCTCGGAATAATACAGTTTTAGTGTTATCGGCTTATCAACCGACTGGATAATATTGACAGTCCCCTGTGACAAGGTATGCACATGATTTCCCGTCAGATCAAAAGCAGCGTTCTTGAATACTTTTGCGCTCAAAAACAATAGTGCTAAACCGATCAAGACTAATAATGGCAGTGCTAAATATCTGGAGTAAGGCAGTTTAATGCTCATGCTTAGCCTGCCTTCTTGAAATTGATAATCAGCACGGTGGCGATTAACCACACGATACCGTTAATGACAAAGAAAGCGATATCGCGCAAGTCCAGAATTCCGCGAGTAATCGAGGTGAAATGCGTAAGAAAACTCATGCCTGCAATGGCATCGACGGCTGTCTGATTAAACACAGCTTGCATCGCTGATAGCACAATCGGATAACCAGCCAATAAAAAGAGCAGGCAAACTGCCAGCGTCACGATAAATGCCATCACCTGACTTCTCGTGGTGGCGGATATGGCACTACCGATGGCTAAAAAAGAACCTGCCACCAAGTAACTACCCATGTAGCTAGCCAAAATCACTCCGTTGTCGGGGTCACCCAACCAGACTACCGTGAGCCACATCGGAAACGTCAGCAATAATGCAAGACCCACCAGTGTCCATGCCGCCAGAAATTTCCCCACTACTGCCTGCCAGATGGTGATGGGAAGTGTGAGTAGCAATTCAATGCTGCCGCTTTTTCTTTCTTCGGCCCATAAACGCATTGCAAGTGCAGGCACCAGCAATAAATATAGCCAGGGGTGAAACAGAAAAAAAGCTTGCAGATCGGCCTGACCGGTTTGAAAAAAATTACCTAGATAAAAAGTAAATGCCGACACCATAACCAAAAAAATGACGATGAAAACCGTTGCCAGCGATGTGGAAAAATAGCTGCGCAGTTCGCGACGGTAGATCGCCATCATGGCATTCATATTTTTGACTCTGGCAGGGTAATGCTGCGAAATACTTCGTCTAGGCGCCCGCGTTCAATGCGTAAATCGGTGAATGTCACCTGACGTTGACGCAAGCGTTCTGCGATGGCTTCATCGGTTCGTGCTTTAGTTTTGGTGAATACATACAAGCGACCATCAACGGCATTTTGTTCGAAGCCGGTCACGCCCTGCATACCATCCAAAGCCGCGCGTGCCGCGATACTGTCGGCAACATGAATTGAAACGGCGCGGTCGTAACGTGATTTGGCCAGCAGCTCTGCAGGCGTGGCATCTACAAGAATTTTTCCGTGCGCAATAATAATTACCCGTGTGCACAGGGCTTCGACTTCTTCAAGAATATGGGTCGAGAGTATGACCGTACGCTCTTTGGCTAAATCACGAATCAGCGCACGCACTTCATGCTTCTGGTTGGGGTCTAGACCATCGGTGGGCTCATCGAGTACCAATGCCGACGGCTCATGCAAAATAGCCGCCGCCAAACCCACCCGGCGTTTAAAGCCTTTAGACAGGGTTTCAATGGTTTGATCTGCAATACTTTTTAAGCTCAATCTTTCAAGCGTGATATTGATTCGACCAAGTTGCGTTGCTTTATCCATCCCGCGTGTGCGCGCAACAAAACGTAAAAACTGTTCAGTGCTTAACTCTCCATAAAGTGGCGCACCTTCAGGCAGATACCCGAGACATTTTTTTGCAGCAAGGGGTTCTTTGACTACATCGTGACCATAGATGCGTGCAGTACCGGAGCTCGGCAGTAGGAAACCGGAAATCATACGCATGGTGCTGGACTTACCGGCACCGTTTGGGCCCAGAAACCCCAGAACCTCGCCGGGCCTCGCCTTGAAGCTAATATTATCGACGGCGACTAATGGCCCGTAGTGTTTGCGCAGGTGAATGGCTTCGATCATTGGACTAGTCTCTGTGCTAGATCGCTCAAGGTCAAGAAACAATGCCAAAAAAAAAGCGGGCGCTAAGCCCGCTTTTTCCTGAAACCCACATGGGTACTTATTTGATCGGCCAATACACTTTGAACTGCGAATCAATTTCGTTCTGGCTATCGACACCACCGAGGTATTCATCGAATGCACGATCAGTCGGTACATAGCCGTTGGCAACGGAATACGCGCGCACCATGTCACGCACCATGACCAGGCTTTGCGACGAGCCGGTGTAACTGGTGCTAACGGTTTTTACTGCTGGATAAAAAGCCGCTTTTACCGGACCTTCAACGCGAATATCCAATGCTTCGGTTGCAGCGACAGCAGGTGCGGGTGCAGTTTCAGGTGCGGGCGCACCTTCGACAGTGGCTGGCGTTACAGCTGGAGTACCGCCCGCTTTACGCACAGGCACTACGATGTCGAAAGAATATGCCGAAGAGGTGTATTCCGTAGTCACAATACGCATTGGGCCAGCAGACACTAAACCATTGGCATCCATCACTTTTTTGACCCAACCCATTTGGTTGGTCATAGCCAAAATGACTTCGTTATTGGCACGTTTGGCTTCGGTTGGTACCACTAATACATTTTGCGCCGGGAATTCACCGATATTGAAGGATTCGGTGTGCGCCGAGTAATCATATTTCGGGATATTGATCAGCAAGGCATGGAGCTTTTGCAAGCCAATCTTCATTTCGTCGCCGACGTTACGGTTGACATACATACCGGCAAAACGACCGAACAGATTCCATCCGTAATCAACGGTGTAAGTTTGCGTTACCCGTAAATTTTTCGTGTTGACAGTAATGTTTTTGCTTTTCGCAACGACTGGTTCAATGGTGAAAACCATGGTTTTATTGCTACCAATCGAACTGCTGGTCAATTTGTAAACCACTTTTTTACCCGGGACTTGCTCGGCAAGTGTCCAGGAACCAGCACCGACATTGGATTTGGCGGAATCATATTTCAAAGTTGCGCCCTGAGCTTTTTGATCAGCGCTGATGTCCACTTTCATTTTATTGTCGTAGCTACGCAGTGGATTCCAACTACTAAAATGATGAAAACCATTAACCACGTCATATACCGTATTGGCAGGACGGTTGGTTTCAATATGGTGCCAAACCACGCGTTTTGCAGGCAGAAACAGGGCTATTACTAAAAACAGCACTACCACGATGGCGGCTGCAATTAAAAACTCAATAATTCGGGTCATTCGTGGGCTCTCCAAGCACATCTCTGGTCTAGGACATCAACGCCCGCCAGGGACGAGGAGGATAGCAGGTCATGTGGCCGCTCGTCATCGGGTCTGGAAGCATTACTCTAAATTTGTGGGGCGATGCCTGCTCAGCGCCTGTTTATGTGATGGCTATCGTTATTTATACCAGTTTCAATTCGAAGGCTTTCAAAACTGCGCGTGTCCGGTCACGCACGCCCAGCTTGGAAAGAATATTGGATACATGGTTTTTGACCGTACCTTCGGCAACTCCCAGAGAATTGGCAACTTCCTTGTTGGAAAAGCCGCCCGCCATCAGTCGCAGAATCTCGGTTTCACGCTCGGTCAGAGGATCGGGTTGCTCAAGACTGACAAACTCGTTATTCATGCCCTCAAGGCCAGAGAGCAACCTTTGGGTAACGGCCGGCTGCACCAGTGAACCACCGGTAGCGACCGCTTGTATCGCTGTCACGAGTTGGTCAAGCGACACATCTTTCAGCAAGTAGCCCTTTGCCCCATATTTAATGCCTGCCAACACCAATTGATCATCGTCAAATGTCGTCAAGATAATGGTGGGTGGCAAGGCGTTGAGTTTAGATAAGGCTTGCAGTGCGTCAAGACCTGACATGATCGGCATCCGCATGTCCATCAAGACCACGTCGGGCTTTACGAGCGGAATTTGTTCTACCGCTTGTTTGCCGTCGCTGGCTTCGGCCACCACTTCAATGCCGTCGGCCAGCTCCAGAAGCGAGCGCACGCCTTGTCGCACCAAGGTTTGATCATCGACTAAAAACACACGAATCATGGGGTTTCCTTCAGAAGGTGTCTCAGGGGTAGCTTTGCCGTCAAGCTTAGTCCTTGACCGGCGGTATTCATAATGTCGAGTTGGCCGCCAAACTCTGCCAGCCGTTCACACATGCCGCGAAAACCATTGCCCTGGGTCAGGCAAGCCGCGCCACGGCCATTGTCGCGGGCCGATAATTCAATGTGGTTGGGCATTTTTTCCAGGCGCAACCAAAGCTCATCGGCACCGGAATGGCGCACGGTATTGGTGATGATTTCCTGGGCACAGCGCAATAACACATGGGCGCGATCCGGATCATCAAGCTGGAGTATCTCCGGCAAGTCCAGATGTATTTTCAGCGCGGTGACGCCATCGACCAAACTGTGGAATGCCGTATTAACGTCTATTCCACCGTCTTCACGCATTTCGCTTACGGCTTCCCGGACATCGGTTAGTAGTAATTTGGCAAGCGTATGGCTTTGTTTGACGTGGTCATGCGCCTTGCCCTCGGTAAGATGGCCGGCGACTTCCAGATTCAAGCTCAAAGCGGTCAAATGGTGCCCCAACAAATCGTGCAGTTCGCGCGAAATTCGCAAACGCTCGCTCATTCGAGAGCTTTCCGCCAGTAAAACTCGGGTGGCGCGCAGTTCAGCATTCAAACGGCGTTGATCTTCCCGTGCCTGTGCCTGCTGCTTGGCCACAAAACCGGTTACGAAGGTAAAACTGGAATAGCCGATATAAATCGCGGTCTGCAAAACGGCGGCAATCGGCGTAAACCCCTGACCTTTGATGAAAACCGGCACCAAGGCCATATGCTGCACGATCATCCAGACCACACCCACACTGACCGGCACTAACCAAGGGATAACGCCGGCCACAATCATCAACAAAATAGCGCCAAGCCCGGTACCGGTTAATTGGCTGACCGCAATGGCAGTTACCGTCATCACGCCGAGCAAGGCAATGTCATACCAACGCGGCTTTCTGGCACCCAGATCGTGTGTCACCAGCCAGTAGGCAAAACCGAAGGCAAAATAGGCCACGGTAGAGCCCATCATGTCGGGTTTTGAAAGCAAAGTTTCCTCGATCTCGGAAGCTGGGAAGTACCAGCTATTAAGAATCAGGGGAATCCCGACCACCGCCCAAGTAAAAAGTCCGGCGTATCGTAATAGTTGGGTATGGTTCAGTCTATTTAACATCTGTGCATGATAGGCGCGAATGAGGCAAAACGTGCAGCCCGAAAGTCACGGACTTGGTTTTTCCACTGCATTTCCATTTTCGCCATAACTCAAGCTTAACTTCACAAGCATCGCGATTGGCTCATTCACGTGCGATAATCATTCCCCATTGGCGGCTCTAAGCAGCCGTTTTGGAGTTGATGCATGCCCATTGTTATCCGCGACGTGCTTGAGCACGAGCTGGATTCTGTCCAAGCCATGAATAATGCAGCAGGCATCGGTATTTTGCCGATGGATGCGGCCAAAGTGCGTTTCTTTTGGGAAAATGCCGATTACTTTCGCGTTGCCGAAGTCGATGGTCTGATTGCCGGCTTTCTGATTGCCGTCAGCCACGAGGCGTCCCATGACAGCAGCAACTTTGTGTGGTTCCTCGAACGCTATGAAAGATTTTTATATATTGATCGCATCGTGATCGCCAGCGCACGTCGAAGTGTCGGTGTCGGCCGCGTGTTTTATGGCGATGTACAAAGCTTTGCCGAAGCCCGTTACCCGCAGCTTGCGGCCGAAGTATTTATCGAAAACGACAATCACCCTGCGCTGATTTTCCACGGCAGCTTTGGTTTTCGTGAAGTCGGACAACATGTGATGGCACCGGGTAATATTCGCGCCTGCATGCTGTTGAAAGATTTGTGCAGTTATCCCTATGTGCAAGCCACTTACGCCAACGCATTGCCCAATGTGCCATGGCTGGCGGCACGCGACCTGCCTGGTCGCACCAATACGCTTGCAACAGGAACCTGATCGAATGGCAGCAGCAGGGATTCCCGATTACGAACAGGCGGGCGAATTAAAATTTGGTCAAGTAGGTATCGCTAACCTTCGCGTTCGCAATCTCGATGTTGAAAAACTCAAGATCGAAATGCAGGAACGCATCGCACGCGCGCCGAAATTATTTGAACGTGCTGCCGTCATTCTGGATTTTGGCGAGCTTTCAAAATGCCCCGACGCAAAAACAGTCAATGCATTAATTGATGCACTGAAAACTGCCGGGGTATTGCCGGTCGCCATTGCCTACGGCACCCGTGCCATCGAAGATTTGGCAGTGCAAGTTGGCCTGCCTTTATTGGCAAAATTCCGTGCTTCTTACGAAACTCAAACGCTTGGCGCGATTGAGCCGCAAGAGAAAAAAGCGGTCGCCAAAGCAGCTACTGAAGTCGATACTCCTGCGCCAGCACCAGTCGCCATCAAATCTGAGCCTGGCGTTATGCAATTGCAGCCAGTTCGGTCTGGCCAGCAGATTTATGCACAAAACAAAGACATCACCGTGATGGCAACCGTCGGTGCAGGCGCCGAAGTGATTGCCGACGGCTCGATTCATATTTATGGTGCCTTGCGCGGGCGCGCACTGGCTGGTGCGAATGACAATATCAACGCACGCATTTTTTGTCGCGAATTCCACGCCGAACTCGTCGCCATTGCCGGGCACTACAAAGTGTTGGAAGAAATTCCCAAAAATCTTTTAGGTAAAGCCGTACAAATTTATTTAGATAAAGATCAGCTTCGCATCGAGGAGCTGACATGAAACCCATAAAATATTATAGACAGAAATCGGAGAACAACATTGGCTGAAATTATCGTAGTGACATCGGGCAAAGGTGGCGTTGGAAAAACCACGACCAGCGCAAGCCTTGCTTGTGGCTTGGCAAAGGCCGGTAAAAAAACCGCAGTCATCGATTTCGATGTTGGCTTACGCAACCTCGACTTAATTATGGGCTGCGAGCGTCGCGTGGTGTACGACTTTGTCAATGTGGTGCATGGTGAAGCGAATTTGAAACAAGCTCTCATCAAGGACAAACGCTTCGATAATTTGTATGTACTGGCCGCCTCGCAAACTCGCGACAAAGACGCGCTGACCAAAGAAGGCGTCGAAAAAGTACTGAACGACATCGCCGCCGAAGGCTTTGATTTCATCGTTTGCGATTCACCGGCCGGCATCGAAAAAGGTGCATTTCTGGCGATGTATTTCGCCGATCGTGCGGTCGTGGTGGTAAATCCCGAAGTGTCATCAGTACGCGACTCGGACCGCATTCTTGGTCTGCTGGCTTCAAAAACACGCAAAGCCGAAAACGGCGAGCGCGTGCAGGAACATTTATTGTTAACCCGATACTCGCCCGAGCGTGTTGAAAAAGGCGACATGCTGTCAATCGATGATGTCCAGGAAATTCTTGGGCTCAACGTCATTGGTGTTATTCCGGAATCGCCTGAAGTTCTTTCAAGTTCCAATGCCGGTGTACCCGTTATTCTGGACGATGCTTCCAATGCAGGCATGGCTTACATGGATGCCGTCGCACGCATTTTGGGCGAAGACAAACCACTTCGTTTTACCACTGTCGAGAAGAAAGGCTTTTTCTCGAAAATGTTCGGGGGCTAAGCCATGGGAATTTTCGATTTTCTCACCCAGCGCAGCAAAAATACCGCCGTCGTCGCCAAAGACCGCCTGCGTATTTTGATCGAACAGGAACGCGGCATGCGCGGCGCTCCTGATTATTTACCGTTACTGCAGCGCGAATTGCTGGAAGTTATCAAGAAATATATCAATGTCGATATTGAAGCCGTCAAAGTTGAGTTACACAAAGACGGCGAGAATGAACTACTCGATATTTCCGTGACCTTGCCAGAAAAAAGTAATGCAACAAGTTAGTAGGGTCGGCACGGCCCAGCTTTCTAAACCAATTCAATAATAAATCTGGTGGGCAATGCCCACCCAACTCAAATGCTCACACTCGCAGATATCGGTTTTGAAACACCGCGTGCCCTACTCGCACGCTATCGCCTTGAGCTGATCCAAGTAGAAGATAGCCAGGCGATTCCCGGTAGTTTCTGGGGCGAATGCGAAGCCGGTGTGATCGGCCATAAGGTTTATGCCCGCTTCGATACGCCCCTACATTCCTTGCTTCACGAAGCCAGTCATCTGATCGTGATACCCGAAGAAAAACGCACCAGCATTCACACCGACGCAAGTGATTCGGTGGCCGAAGAAGATGCTGTCTGCGTACTACAAGCTTTGCTTGGCGACGAACTGCCCGGCGTTGGCCGTGAACGCATCTGGGCCGATATGGACACTTGGGGCTACACCTTTCGTCTTGGTTCCGCCAAGGCCTATTTCGAAAATGATGCAGGCGATGCTTTCGCCTTTTTAGTCATCTGCGGGCTGATCAATACTGAACAGGCCTTATTGCAAACCTAGGCCTTGCGCCTGGACGCAGACGCGACTAGCCTTGCGGTTCACCAACCTATTTGTTTTGGAGATTCCTGTGAACTTTAAACGCGCCCTACTCGCGCTGAGTATTTCCAGCACGCTTTTTCTAACGTCGGCACAGGCCGATTCCGCGGCAAAACAAAATGCTAAGGAAACCGCCGACCAATTTATAGAGCGCGTCAATGCGGAAATGAGAGCGATGACTCCGGAAATAACTTCGGCACAATGGCTTGCATCTACTTATATCAATAGCGATTCCGAAATTATTTCCTCGAAGACGAATGAACGCTATTTATCGAAGCTAAGCGAATACATTGCAAAAGCTAAGACCTTCAAAGACAGCGAAAAGATGATGCCTGAAACCAGGCGCGCGCTTCAGCTTCTTAAAATCGGCGTTACTCTGCCGCCACCAAACGATCCTGCACAGCTGGCTGAACTAACACAAATCGGCACCAAGCTGGAAGGCATGTATGGTGCAGGAAAATATTGCACCGATACCAAAGACGCGAAAACCTGTAAAGATATTGGCGAGTTATCGAAAATTCTGGCCGACACCGGCAATAGTTCCTACGACCAGCAACTACAAGCCTGGAACGGCTGGCATAGCATTTCCAAGCCGATGCGTGAACCGTATCAGCGCTTCGTAGAATTATCGAATATCGGCGCAAAAGATTTGGGCTTCGCCAATACCGGCGAGCTATGGCGCGGTGGTTACGACATGCCTGCGGCAGATTTCCAGGCCGAGACCGATCGTCTCTGGGGTCAGGTAGAACCTTTGTACAAACAACTGCAGTGCTATACAAAAAATAAACTGGTGGCAAAATACGGTCCTGAAAAAGGCCAGATCGACGGCAAAATCCCGGCCCACCTAACCGGTAATTTATGGCAGCAGGATTGGGGCAATTTGTGGCCTCTGCTTGAGCCCTATAAAGGCGTCGGCAGCCTGGATATTAACAGCGTTCTGCAAAAGCAACGCGACGCGATTTATGACGGCATGATCAAGAACGAAGGTGGTATTGCAAAACTCTCCAATGCCCGCATAGCGGAAATTAGCCACGATGCCGATTTAGCTCATGCGGTACAAATGGCAAAATTATCCGAAGGCTTTTACACCGGTCTTGGCATGCCAAAATTACCGGAATCATTCTGGAGCAAGGCGCAACTGATTAAGCCGCGCGACCGTGACGTTGTATGCCACGCCAGCGCCTGGGATATGAATTTATCCGGCGACGTACGTATCAAAATGTGCATTACCCCCACCGAAGATGACTTGACCACGCTGTATCACGAATACGGGCATGTTTATTACTACCTGGCGTACAACAAATTACCGCCAATTTTCCAGGGCGGTGCCAATGACGGCTTCCATGAAGCCATTGGTGACACCATCGTATTGTCGATGACACCTGAGTACTTAAACAGTATTGGACTGGTCGATAAACCCGTCGTCAGTAAAGAAGCGGTTATCAACGGACAAATGCGGATGGCATTGGCGAAAGTATCGTTCATGCCCTTTGGCCTGATGATCGACCGTTGGCGCTGGGGTGTTTTCGACGGCTCGATCAAGCCAGAAAATTACAACAAGGCTTGGTGGGATTTGAAAGCAAAATACCAAGGCGTGGCACCTGCATCAGCGCGTGGCGAAGAAAACTTCGACCCAGGTGCGAAATACCATGTGCCGGGCAATACGCCTTACACGCGTTACTTCCTATCGCATATTCTGCAATTCCAATTCTATAAATCTCTTTGCGATGCTTCGGGTTATAAGGGCCCGCTCTATCAATGCAGCTTTGCCAACAACCCCGAAGCCGGCAAACGCTATTGGGCAATGCTTGAAAAAGGCTCCAGCCAACCCTGGCCTGCGACTTTGAAAGAATTGACCGGCGGCGAAAAAATGGATGGCGCTGCCGTGCTAGAATATTTCGCACCACTCAACACATGGCTAGCCGAGCAAAATAAAGGCAAGGAATGCGGTTGGAAATAATACAATCGACTTCATAAGCAGCACACAAAAAACGGTCAGGATTTCCTGACCGTTTTTTTATGTTGCCATTCCGTCTTTCCCGCGCAGGCGGGAACCCAGTGACTTTGTTCTAGTGCTTGAAATCGCTGTGTTCCCGACAAGAGCATTCGGGGACGACGAAGTAATGTTTTTTTCTAAAAAGAACCGTCTTTCCCGCGCAGGCGGGAACCCAGTGACTTCGTTTTAATGCTTGAAGTCGCTGGGTTCCCGACAAAAGCATTCGGGAATGACGGTTAAGTATTATTTGATTTGATTTGAATTGAATTGAGACAAAGAAACCCAAAAGGTTAACCCATGCCCACCGTCATTTCCCATATTGCTGTTCCGCTCGCTATCGGGCTGGGACTCGGTCGAAAAAAAATATCCAAGTACCTGCTGTCTGCCGGTGTAGCGGCGAGTGTTATCCCCGATGCCGACGTCATTGGTTTTAAATTTGCTATTGATTACGTCTCGCAATTTGGCCATCGCGGATTTACCCATTCGATTTGTTTCGCGCTTGTCCTCGGTCTTGTTGCACTGATAGCGCATAAAAAACTCGACTGCTCCCGACTTTCAGCGTTTTTGTTCGTTAGCGTTTGCGCCGTTTCACACCCACTGCTCGATGCCCTTACCGATGGCGGTCTTGGCGTTGCATTATTCTGGCCATACGACAATACACGTTTCTTTTTCCCATGGGCCGGCATTGAAGTTTCCGCGATTGGCCGCGGCTTTTTCTCGATGCGAAGTCTGTCAGTATTGGCCTCGGAATTTCGATGGATTTGGTGCCCGGCGATAGTGATGGGTAGTGTTTTGTATTTTTTCAGTCGTGAAAACAAACTCCGACTTCGATGAAGCTAGCGCTATTTTCAATGATAAAATACTTCGTCTTCCCGGCGGTTTTTAACAGCAAAGCTGGTCAAGCCGGGATCCAGAAGCAGCTACGAGGCAGCATCTAAACCCTACTTCGAGTTCAACTTCTGGGCCCCGTTTTTCAACGCGGTGACATAATAAATAAAGTATCGGAAAATAGCTTATAACGTAATTGCGGCTTATCCTAAAAAACAATGAGAGCCCTATCCAAATGATTTCAATTCATCAAGCTGGCCTAGACGATATCGTCAGCCTCGAAGCTCTATTTTCAGGCTATCTGGAGTTTTATCAACGCAAACATGAATCTGCCGCCATTCGGCATTTTCTAAGCGAACGAATTGCAAACAAAGAGTCGATAATCTTTATTGCCACATCAGGCGCCAACGCCGTCGGCTTCACCCAACTCTATCCGGCCTTTGCCACTCTGAGCTTGAAGCCAAGCTGGATTTTGAACGATCTGTTCGTCCTGCCCGGCGCCCGCGGCATGGGCGTCGCGAAAGCGCTCATGGCTGCTGCCAGGCAGCTTGCAGCAGAAACAAAGGCCTGCGAAATATTCCTGCAAACTGCTCGTAGCAATTACAAGGCACAAGCACTTTACGAGAAGCTCAAGTATCAGCGCGATGACGAGTTTCTGGTTTACACTCTCAGCATTCCCAGCCCATCAAGTTTATAAAGACTATGCAACACTTATTTTCCGATACGCATCTGGCATCGCAAAAGCTTGAACTGGCAACGGCCCTGCCTGCCGTTTTCTACACCGATACCGACACCGCCGAACTCGATGCGCGCGCAGTGTTTGCCCGTAGCTGGCAATGGGTCTGTCATCAATCGCAAATTGCCGACGCCGGCGACTACATCGTTACCAATATCGCGGGTTTGCCGCTCATTATTTTACGATCGGTCGATGGCAGCATTAGGGCTTTTCATAATGTTTGTCGCCATCGCGCCGGACCCATTGCTACTTGCGATGCAAAGCAAGCCAAAGTATTGCGTTGCAAATACCATGGTTGGACTTATGGTCTTGATGGCGTGTTGCGCAGCGCACCGGAAATGAATAACACCGAAAACTTCACGTTGTCCGATATCAAATTACCGGAAGCAAAAGTGGCCATCTGGCAAGGTCTGGTATTTGTTGCGACTGATGATGCGCCGGAGTTTATCGATATCGTAAAAGGCATTGACGAAAGACTGGGCCAGCAATCATTGCAGGACTATGTTTTTCATCGCCGTGTGGGCTACGACGTCAACTGCAACTGGAAAGTGTATGTCGATAATTATCTGGAAGGCTATCACGTACCGCATATTCATCCCGGCCTGAATAGCCTGCTCGATTACCGCACCTATATTACTGAAACCGCCGAATGGTATTCCTACCAGTTCAGTCCGCTGGAAAGCGCCGATGATTTATACGGCTCGGGTGATGCGCTGTATTATTTTATTTATCCCAACACCATGTTGAATATTCTACCGGGCCGTTTGCAAACCAATCGGGTTATTCCGCTGGGCATCAACAAGTGTCGGGTTGAATTCGATTACTACTATGCCGCCGACGATAGTGAAAAAGCCGCACAGCGGCGTGAGCGTGACCTTGAATTCAGCGATGAAGTCCAGAAAGAGGATGTCGATATTTGCGAGTCGGTACAAATCGGTTTGTCTTCGGGTTCTTATACTGCTGGCCGCTTGAATCCATTACGTGAAAATGCCGTGCATCATTTTCATGAGTTGTTGCGGAATGCCTATTCAAAAATGAAAGAGAAATAATGAACACCAAAAGCAAGCCGCTCGGTTTATGGACCGCCATTGCGCTGGTGGTCGGCAGCATGATTGGCTCAGGTGTTTTCTTACTGCCGGCAACGCTGGCTTCCTTCGGTGCAGCCAGTTTACTGGGCTGGGGGCTAACACTTTTTGGCTCCCTATTACTCGCATTGGTATATTCCTGGCTATCAAAAAAAATCACTCGTACCGGCGGCTCGTACGCGTATTCTCATGAGGCTTTCGGGCCCGGCGCGGGGTTTTTTGTTGCTTGGAGCAACTGGATTTCAATGTGGTCAGGCAACGCTGCCCTTGCCGTAGCTTTCGCTGGCAGCTTGGGCTCAGTTTTTCCGGAAGCCACTTCAACACCAATACGCGCAGCCGTCTGCGCCTTAGCTGGATTATGGTTTTGCACCCTAGTCAATTGTGCCGGCGTTCGCGAAGCCGGTCGTGTGCAATTGATCATGACTATTCTAAAAATTGTGCCACTGATTTTGTTTGGCCTACTGGGTCTGGCTTACATCAAAGCCGACTCCTACCAACCATTCAACCCGAGCCATCAAGATTTATTTTCCGTAGCGACAACAACCGCTGCAATTACACTCTGGGCATTCCTAGGCTTTGAGGCAGCAACCATTCCGGCATCTTCTATCAAAGATCCGGAACGCACAGTGCCACGCGCAACGATTATTGGCATGCTCATAGCAGGCCTAGCCACCATGCTCACTTGCACCGTGGTGCTCGGTTTGTTGCCATCTGAGGTGCTGGTGAAATCTGCTGCGCCAATGGCCGATGCCGCAACACGTATATGGGGATCATCGGCTGGCTTGGCGATCGGCGTTATCGCCACCGTTTCATGTTTCGGCGCATTGAATGGTTGGGTTTTGTTGCAGGCACAGGTTCCTTTCGCTGCTGCTAAAGATAAATTATTCCCCTCGATATTCGGCAAAGTCGATGCACGCAACACGCCTATTGCGGGCCTGCTTATCAGCAGTCTTTTAGCGACGATGGTGTTGATCAGTAATTACTCCCAATCATTGGTTGAACTCTTCAAATACGCCATGCTACTGGCAACTGCTGCTGCCTTGTTGCCCTATGCCGTGAGTGTTGCGAGCTGGATAAAAATGAACCAGAAAGCACGCCCGATAAAACTCAGTGTTGCGGGTTTGGCAATGGTTTATGCCCTGTGGGCATTGATCGGCACCGGTAGTGAAGCACTGATTTGGGGTGCCGGATTATTACTGATGGGCGTTCCGGTATATTTATATCAGCGGTACAAAGTGTCATAGCAGCACTCACGAGTGCGAAAGCAGATTGCCGCAATATCTGATCTTTTTATGGACCTCTCGCCATGAGCAAAATCATCGCAGGTTTGTCGCGCTCGTGAGCGCTGCTACAACAATCACATCTCATCCTGCGGCTCGTAATTTTCTGCATGCTCCGGCACGGCAGGCAGCTTATCGCTGTGCGCCAGATACCACAGCCATAGAGCGTACGCCACCAGACTAAATGCGCCTGCTGCCAAGGCGAGATGCAATCCGTTATCGCTTAAAGCGGGCGACAACACTCCGGCAATTAAGGCATTAGATAATAAGCCGACACAGGCCTGCATGGACGATGCGGTACCGCGTTGACTGGGATACATGTCCAGAATCGCAATCGTCAAAATCGGAAACACCAGCGCTACACCAAAGGCACTTAATACAGTCGGTATTACAGCCCATGGCAAAGTAATATCGGTGACAAAAAAATTGTAGGGGATATTGACGGCGGCAGAAATTCCGCAGAAAAGAAAACCGATATTCGCCAGCCGAACGCCTGACATTTTTCCGGCCGCGCGACCGCTAAAGAATGCACCAATCACCATGCCGGCAATCGTCGGTACAAAAAAGTAACCGAACTGTTGCTCATTGAGTTTCAACATATCCAACACGAAAGCTGGAGCCGAGGTGATGTAGAGAAAAAGTGCACCAAAATTCGCCGTACCGGCTAACGCCAATAAACGAAAACGACGGTTCACGATAATAGTTTTATAAGCTTGAGTTAATGCCCTCACATTCAAAGGTAAACGTTTTTCGACCGGATGACTTTCCGGCAAGGTAAAAGCTGTCGCGAGTAATAAAAGCAAACCAAAAACTGAGAGAAACCAGAAAATCGCCTGCCAATTACTCCAGCCCAGAATCCAGCCGCCAATAATCGGGGCGATAGCAGGTGCAACACCGAAAATCATCGAGATATTGCTCATCAGACGCTGGGCGTCATCGCCATCAAGCGCGTCACGCACAATCGCACGGCCAACAATAAGACCCACACCCGCCGACAAGCCTTGAATCACACGAAAGAACAGCATCTGCGTCATTGTTGTCGATAAAGCACATCCAATCGATGCTAGTGTAAAAATCGCAATGCCGACTAGGATCACCGGCCTGCGACCCAGCGCGTCCGATAGAGGCCCGTGGAATAGCGACATCGCGGCATAACCCAATAAATAGAGGCTGATGGTTTGCTGCATAGCGACTTTATCGACTTGTAGCGCATTTCCCATGACCACAAAGGCGGGGAAAATCGTATCAATTGAAAATGGCCCCAACATGGCCAACGCACCTAAAATCAGGGCTAATCGTCGGCGCGAAATGCTTAAATGCTCGATAATCATTGCTTGAGTTTAGCAGCTCGTGCCCCATATCTCTAAAAAAGCAGACCTGACCCAATGAGTGCAGTTCCAGAAATCGTACCGACAAACGCCTTTAAAGAACGCAGCGTTACTGCGGTATTAAAAAGCCTTCTGCCCTTCCTCAAGCCCTACTCGCTGCGCATTGGGCTTGCACTTTTGTGCCTAGTATTCGCCAAACTCGCGAACCTGAGTTTGCCCTGGGTAATGAAACATATCGTTGACGATATGAACATTCAGAAAAGCGTGATGGTTTTGCCAGTGGCTTTATTGATGGCTTATGGTCTGGCACGAATTTCCATCACGATATTTACCGAACTGCGGCAAATTGTTTTTGCTCGTGTAATGGCGCGCAGCGCTCGTACTGTAATGCTGCAAGTGTTTCGTCATTTGCACAACTTGTCATTGCGTTTTCATTTGAATCGCAAAACCGGCGGTGTTTCGCGTGATGTTGAACGCGGCGGCAGCGCGATTTCCGATTTACTGGATTGGACGCTGTACACGATCTTCCCGACCATTCTTGAAGTGGCGATGGTAACCATTGTGCTGGTCATTGCTTATGATGTTGGCTTTGCCTTTATCACGCTGGGCACCTTGGTTGCTTACGTTACTTGGACAATCAACGTCACCGAATGGCGTACGCGTTTTTATCGCGCCGCCATGGAAGCCGATACGCAAGCCAGCTCGCGGGCAGTCGATTCCTTATTGAATTTTGAAACCGTCAAATATTTCAATAATGAAAAGCTCGAAGCTTCCCGCTACGACGTCAGCCTGCAACAAATGGAAGAAGCCACGGTCAAAAGCCTGAAGACGCTAGCAGTACTGAATGTCGGCCAAAGCCTGATCATTGCACTGGGGGTAACGGCAATGATGTGGCGCGCAGCATTGGGCGTGGTCAATGGCACGATGACCATCGGTGACTTGGTATTGGTCAATGCTTATCTTCTTCAATTGTCGGCACCTCTAAATTATCTCGGCATGATGTATCGCGAAGTAAAACAAGCACTGACCAATATTGATCGCCTGTTTGGCTTGCTCGATGAAGATCAGGAAGTGAAAGATAATCCCGGCGCTACGCCGTTGGATGCGCAACAAGCCAGCGTTGAATTCGACAATGTGCGTTTTTCCTATGACCCGCGCCGTGAAATTCTGCACGGCATCAGTTTCAAGATCGCCCCCGGAAAAACCTTGGCCGTGGTCGGTCATTCTGGCAGCGGTAAATCCACACTCTCGCGTTTGCTCTATCGTTTTTATGATGTGAATGAAGGCGCCATTCGCATCAACGGTACCGACGTTCGGGATTTAACCCAGGATTCGGTTCGCGCCTGCATCGGCATCGTGCCGCAGGACACCGTGTTATTTAATGATGATATTCGCTACAACATTCGTTACGGCAAACCTGCTGCTAGCGATGAAGAAGTGGAAGCCGCCGCCAAGTCGGCGCAACTGCATAGATTTATCACCACCCTACCCGATGGCTACGCAAGCCCGGTCGGTGAACGTGGCTTGAA
>Ga0209181_10002098_pt1 | contig 33196 bp, 33 predicted proteins | sample MAT05_FD_187208 | JGI IMG/M metagenome (GOLD analysis project Ga0209181, IMG submission 187208) | Freshwater microbial communities from Lake Fryxell liftoff mats and glacier meltwater in Antarctica - MAT-05 (SPAdes) (version 2) | ecosystem: Environmental > Aquatic > Freshwater > Ice > Liftoff... | reverse complement strand
AACCATGGCGCGGTCAAGTTCCCGAGTTTTGTCATCCTGCTCCTTGAGAATTTTGGACGCCGAGCGGGTGTAGCCGGTGAAGAAAAGCAAGAGGTTGTCTTGTAAATTGAAAAGGGTTTCCTCAGCCAACTCGACCGGAAGAACCTCGACCGTGCCGCCCGGCAGAAAATGAAACGAAGTCACGCCACCGACGGCCGCGATATATTGGTCCTGCTTCCCGACCGGCTCCCGGAGGATGTCGATCTCGAGCTGACAGGCTTGCGCCGCAATTTCGGCTGGGCGAACGATGTTCTTCCGCAGCGTATGCAGCGCCTTCAGCAACGCGGTGGTGAAGCTGCCCGACGAACCGAGCCCCGTGCCGGCGGGAATGTCAGCCATCGAGGCGATCTCCAGATTGCGCTGCGTGACGCCCACGAGCTTGAGCGCTTCTCGGATGATAGGATGCTGCAACTCTTCGAGCGTGGCGGCTTCCTCGAGCTTTGAATACTTGAGCACGAAGCCCTCCTCGAACCGTTCATGCACGTTGATATAGACATAACGATCGATCGCGGCGGCCACAAGAAAACCGCCATGCTCTTCGTAGTAAGATGGCAGGTCCGTCCCGCCGCCGCCGAGCGAGATCCGCAGGGGAGAGCGGGCGATGATCATGAGGCCGTAACGGGTATAATCTCGCGGTGCATGGCGGAAATAGAGTCGCGAATCGCCTCTGTTGCGGGGCGAGCCGCGCGCCAGCCGAGTGATTTGATCTTGGAAACATCGAAGCGCACGATCGGCACGTCGCCTTTCCATCCGCGATCTCCGCCGGTGTAATCGTAGCGCACGCTTCCGGAAGTTAGTCCGCACACGTTCACGGCGATTTCGGCAATCTCGCGAACCGTGAGGTAATCGTCGGTCGCGACGTTGAAGACATCGAAGCGGGCGGGGCTCTTTTCCGCCGCGGTGAAGATGGCGGCGAGGACATCTTCGACGTGGATGTAACTCTTGCTCTGCGTTCCGTCGCCGAGGATGCGCAGGCAGGTCGGATCGGCCTGGAGGCGGCGCACAAAGTCGTAACCCACGCCGTGGGTCTGTCGCGGGCCGACGACATTGGCAAAACGAAACGCCCGACCTTCCATGTCGAACATGTGGCAGTAAGCGGAGATCAGCGCCTCGCAGGCGAGTTTGCTCGCGCCGTAGGTGGAAATCGGAAGGCACGGGCCGTAACCTTCGGTAAAGGCGACCGTGGCATTCTCCCCATAGACTCCGCTCCCGGAGGTGTAGAGGATTCGCCGCACGCCATTGACGCGCATGGCTTCGACGACATTCTGGGCAAGGTAAGTGCCTTCCCAAAAGTCGATGTCCGGTTGAGTGACCGCTTTTGCGATGTCGGGATTCGCGGCGAGGTGGAAGACGGTGTCGCAACCGACCATCGCTTTCGTGACTGCCGCAACGTCCTTGAGATCGCCTTTGACGACGATCAGTCGGGAGTCATCGGATAAACCATCGAGGTAACTTTGCCGGCCGGAGCTGAAGTTATCGAAAATCACTACCCGTTGCGTGCTCTTTACGGCGAGCAGTCGGCGCACGAGATGACTACCGATAAAGCCGGCGCCGCCGGATACGAAGGGATGGAAAAACTCCGAAGGATTCATGGGCAAAGCAGCTCAACGGACCGCCGCAAAGTCCTCGATGGAAACCGGACGTTGGTTGAGTTGGCTGGCGATTTCGAGATTGCGGATGAGGATGCCATCGACGTTCACATACTCGACGAATCCGAAACGCCCGGCGAGGTGAATGCCCTGCTGGGGAAACCATTCGCGGATGATCCGAGTGTTTTCGGCGTAGTGGCGGTCGTAGACCACGTAGGAATAAGTTTTCCGGGTAACGTTGCGGTAGATGATCGCCTCGCGATCGGCGATGACCCCACGGGTGAGCAGACCCTCGATGACATGATCCAGGATCGCCTCATCGGACATCGCCCAGGTTTTCGAGTCTCGCTGGCAAGTGATCTCGGCTTGAATGCTGTAGGTGCCAGCGGGAGCGTTTTCCGGAGAGAACGTCGCGGGAAAACTGACGCGGTTCACGAGGAAGTCAGGCTCGGGAAAATAGATGGCGGTGTATTGGTCCGCATCGTCACCGCGGATGCCGAGAGAGACGATGTACATGGGGTTCACGATCAAACCATCGATCGCTGCCCGCACCTCGGAGGGAATCGTGAGATTGGTCAGGTTTGCGAGTTGCTGGACCGGGAGCGTAGATAAGAGCTGAGAGTATTCCCGAGTTTGATCCCCACTCTTCACCAGCCAACGATCGTTGTGGCGCTCAAGTGATTGAATCCGAAAGTCGTAAGTGACAGGAACTTGTTTCGCCCACGCTTCGGAGATCGCCTGATAACCGCCGCGGCGCGGATAGTGATAGTAGAGTTGATGGAGGTAACCCTCGGTCTCATAGCCGATGGCGGACTTTAGAATGTCTTCCGGATTGGGGTTGGGAATGCGATCTGCCCAAAGCATCGAAAGCTCTTCGACGGGGATGTTCCAGACCTTCTCGTTGTAGGGGAATAGATACCGCTCGCAGATGCCGTCGCCGAAAGTGGCCAGGAGCCATTCGCGAAGATTCGCGGGTTGGGGAAACTGCGCCTTGTAGGGGTTGAAGACGTAGCCCTTGAGGCACGCGAGGTTGTCTTCCAGTGGAAGCGCGGCGAGGGCGTTTTCGAATGGGTATTTCACCAGTCGATTGCGGAAGGAGACGACGTTCTTGCGCCGGCACTCGTGGACGTTTCCCTCCAGCGAATCGATCATGAACTGCAAGACCGGTTTGTTCTTCGAGAACATGATGTGCGGCCCGAAGTCGAAGGTGAAACCAGCCTCGGAAAAGGAGGCGGCGTGGCCGCCGGGGTGATCGGCGGCTTCGAGCACCTCGGAAGTTCCGTCGAGGAACATGGCCATGGAGAGACCGGCGGGGCCGGCCCCAAGGATGCCGTAGTCGATCATGCGGTTTTCCGGACGTGCGTTCCGTTGGCGACGCGCCAGATGCGCCAGAGGGTCCATTTACAGGTATCGATGGGGTTCATCGTGGAGGTGCCGGTTCGGTCGAAGTATTCAATGAAGTGAGTCGTCACGCGGTAACCGAGTTTGATTGGCAGGAGCAGCAGTTCGACCGGGAGCGCCGCACCCTTCGCGAGGAAATCGAGTTCGTCGATCATCGTTTTGCGGTAGGCGCGCATGCCGCTGTGCAGGTCGGTCAAACGTCGCTGGAAAAGGACACTCGCGATGGTCGCAAAGAGGCGATTGCCTAGATAGTTCGCCCACGGCATCGCGGCGGGCTTGCGTTTCAGGCGTGAGGCATCGACGACGTCCCATCCATCATCCCGGACCATTTTTGCCAGGACGGGAATCTGACTCGCGGGATAGGTGTTGTCGCAATCGAGGGTGATGATCACGTCACCGCGACCGGAGCGGAGGGCGATTTCCATGGCCTTGCCGTAACCTTGCGGTGGGTATTGCCGGACGACCCGCGCGCCGGCTTGCTCAGCGATCTCGGGCGTGCGGTCGGTGCTGGAATCGACCACCACGATTTCCGCATCGGGCGCGTGTTTGCGAATGTCGGCGATGACCTGCTCCACCGCTCGTTCCTCGTTCATACTTATCATTACGACGCTGATCATTGGGTAAAAGAGGAGTTAAGCACTGAGTCGGCGGCAATAAGCGAGCCCATGCTGGGAATCCTCCCAGACGGTGAGCGGTTCAGCGAAGCCGGCGGCGAGCAAGGCAGCGCGGCAATCGGCGAATGAGACCTGCCATTTGTGCCACTCGAAGATGATCCGCTGGGAGCGAGCGAGCAGACCGGGTGCGTTGCGAAAGAGTTCCAGTTCCATGCCTTCGATGTCCACTTTCAGCAAGTCGATCGGGGTATCTCCGAATCGCGAAAGCCAGGCTTGTTCCATGTCGATGCAGGGCACCGATACTTTGACACTGCGGCCGGCGCTGGGGACGTCGGGATTCAGTTTACCGGTCGCGGTCGAGGCGATGTGGGAGTGTGGATTGACGAGAAAGTCGGCCTGGGTTTGCGCGGCGGAGAATCCAGCGAGCCCGAAGATGGCGTCGATCTGAGTCAGGCCGTTTGCCTTTAGATGCGACTGCGATTCTTGAAGCACGATGCGATTGCCGTCGATCATCAGACCTTCGAGTTCGCGGGAGTTAGTTACGTCCGCGAGCAGGACCGGGAAGTAACCCACATTGCAGCCGAGATCCACGAAGCGCCGAATCGGCTCGCCGAGCAGTGGTTGGCGATACATCCCGGTGCCGAAGATTTCCTGCGCGGCGACCAGGGAGGCGATGGAACGTATCTGGTAGGTGAAGCCTTGCGGGGTGGAGCGGGTGAGAGGGAAGATGCCTAACATCGCATCCGCGAGGCGATGAAGGCCGAGCTTCTTGATGATCGTGTTCGCTGTCCGGTTGCGCTGAAACCGAAGCAGGAGCGGAGATTTTCCAGGTTCGGCCGGAAGCACAGCCGGCATGGGGCAGGGAGGAGGAGATTGAGTCAAGGCGGGGCTCATGATTTGAACTGAAACACGACCAGTCTTGCCGTTTTGCCGAGTGGAGCCTCGGAGGCGCTGAGCTGCTCCAGGGTGGTGAAATAATCGAGGAAGAAGGGCGCCCAGATTTTGAGCAGCGGGACGGTGCCCTCGCCCTCGTGCTGACGGCGTCCGCGACCGTAGAAATATGCGGCGTCGAAGTTTTCGTAGATGACGTAATCGACGCCGAGGTGGTGGAGGTAACGCTTGGTTTCTTCGGGTGAGCTTTGGAAAGGAAGTCCGGGGGCCGGGCTGGCGGCGTGGGGTAAGTCGGAGATCCAGATGGGATTGCGGCGGTGGTCGAAAAGATACGGGGTATCGGTGCAGACGAGGATGCGTTTTCCCTCGGGGATCATGGCCTGGGCCTTGAGATGTTCGGCGACGCGCAGCGGGGGAACGCGGGTGGTGCCCGGTTCGTCTTCGCCGATGGCCTTGTAGCAAAACCACAGATGCTGGCGGCGGTCGTCGAAGGTGCTGACCACGACGAACAATGCGAGGGCTCCCGCGGCGAGGCTTCCGCGGCGGGACATCGCGGCGGTCATCAAGGCGGCCATGGCGGCGGCGAGGAAGAGCGGCTGCACGTAGCGGGGCACGGTCAATTCGTCGGGCGCGAGGCTGATGCTGTAAGCCAGGGCCATCGAGGCGAGGATGGCGGCGATGGCGACGGAGCGCGCGGCGAGGGCGCGCTTCCAATCCGGGATGAGGAGGAGACAGCAGAGCAGCGGGAGGAGGCCCGGATGCAGGAGCATGCGCACGAGTTCGAGGAGGCGTTTGTGCAGCGGTTCGTCGAGCGATTGCGGATTGAACGCGAGGTTGTTGCTGCCTTGGAAAAGCGGGAAGAGCGGCGAGGCGTTCGAGCGGTAACCCATCACCATCCACGGGAGCAGGGCGACGAAAACGACGGCGATCCACCAACCGCCTTCGAGCAAGGCTTCGCGCGCCGGGCGGCGATCCCGAAGCCAGGAGGCGAGCCAGTAAATGCCGAGCGTGCCGACCGCCGCGGGCACGTAGATGGCGCGCAGCGTGCAGGCGGCCGCGGCGATGAGACCGGCGGCGACGAGCCAGCGGCGGCGCTCCGCACCGGCACGATCCGCGAGATCGAGCGCGATGAAGAGCCCGGTGAGCAGGACTACGCCGGTGAAGTGGCTGGTGGTATTGGCCCGAATGATCGGGGTGCTGACGGCGACGAGCGCGAGCAGCAGCCCGATGGGTGAACGGGCGAGCGCGCCACCGCGGAAGCCGATGACGAGCCCGACGAGAATCCACGGGCAGAGCGCGATTTCAAAGGCTTGCGCATTAGCAAAGGAACCCTGGGAGAGGACGCTGCACTGGAGGAGCGTCTGGCCGCCGAGGGAGGCGAGCCGGCGCCAGGAAAAGGGTTCGTCAAACGACCCGGTGGTCAGCAGTTTTTCGCAGAAGGCGTGGTAGGCGGGCAGGTCGTCGGACGAGTTGACGTTGAACTGCCAGACGAGGCCGCCGAAGAAGCACACGACGCCGACGACGTAGACGGGCCACATCTGCCAGGGGAGCGCGGCGCGCAGATTTGTCAGGAAGTTCCCGGCGCGGCGCGTGGTCAGGACCAGGGCGACGAGGCCGAGGGAAATGAGCAGCGTGATCCCGATATCGGTGGCGGCGCCGAAGACCGCGAGCACGCCGCCGAGGAAGACGTAGGCGCTCATGCCGAAAATGGCGTGCAGCCCCCAGCCGGCTTCCGCGGCAGACTTGCCGGCCACGAATTTCGCGACGAGCCGGCCGAGGCCGATCATCCCGAGCAGCACGCCGATGGTCCAGATCAGGACGATCAGGTAGGGGCGCGGGACGTAGTGTTCCATGGCTTAGCGAGCGAGCGAGCGCTGCCGGCTAGCGCGGCTTGGAGCGGGAGTTTCGGGCGAGTCCCGCCGTGGCGGCGGCGGCATCGGTGATCTGTTCGATGAAGGGCATCGAGGCGATGGCGACGGCGTTGAGCGCGAGGTTGACCATCTCGGCGGACTCGGTGCGGACGAAGGTAATGCGCTCGGTGAAGGGATCGAAAAGCCGCTCGAGAACTTCCTTTTTCGAATCGTCGCCAATGCCGACGACCACGTCCTCCAGTTGCTCGAAGGCCTCGATGGCGCGGCCGCGCGGCAGCTTCCAAGGCGAGCAGGCAAAGTGAAACTGGGGAAACTGGGCGCGCAGCTCAGCGCAACTCCGGACGGGGACGGGCGACGAAATGAGGACGAGCGTGCCGGGAGCGAGATTCGGGAGGATCTGGCGCACGCGATCGAGAGTGGATGCCTCCTCGTTCACCGGCGGATCCCAGGCGACCCAGAGGACATCGGCGTCGAGGCAGCCGAGGATGATATTGGTGGTGTAGGTCAGGCGCCGGGATTCGAGGCCCTCGGCGATGAGGTCCTCGAGACCGGGTTCGAGATGGGGGGTCTGCGCGGCGCGGAGGCGGTCGAGGACGGCCTCGTCGAAATCAAGGCTGACGACCTGGAAGTGACGCGCGGCGCAAGCGGCGGCGACGAAGCCGAGATGGGAAAAGCCGAGGATGGTGATCTTCATGAAAGGCGGGATCTGGGAATGTGAGCGGGGTGCGAAGGCACGCTGCTGGCCGGAACCGGGAGCCGACGGGCAGGATCGGCGAGGGTGTCGGCAGGCGGTGGTGGACCATGGCGCGGAGTCCATAGCGAGATTCATTCCAAGGGCTGGTGACGGCGTGTGACGACCGGCATGTTACAGAGAAAAATGCCGCCGGACGCGGCGATCGTGCGGGCGCTTTGGAACTCCGATGGGGTGGGCAAGATCGTTCGGGCGGCGGCGGAATTTGCCCGGTGGGCGAGGCGATGCGGAAAGAAAAGCCGTCCAATTTCCGCCGCGGCAGCCTTAACTGGAGGGCCCCATTTTTTCTCCACCGCCATGTCTCCACCCGATCCCGCTGAAGAGTTCGTCTTCCTCCTCGCCCGCCACGAACGGCTGCTCGGCGCCTACGTCATGACGATGGTGCCGCATCCGGCTGATGCGGACGACATTCTGCAAGAGGCCAAGGTGGTGATGTGGCGGCATTTTGCGAAGTTCGAGCGCGGGACGAATTTCGTGGCCTGGGCGCGGAAGGTCGCGTTCCACCAGGTGCTCGCATTCCGCAAGCGCAAGCACCGCGACCGGCTGGATTTCAGCGAGGATTTTCTGCGCACCGTCTCGGAGGAAGTGGAGCGCAACGGCGACCGGCTGGAGCGCCGCGAACGCGCGCTGCACGAGTGCGTGGCCAAGCTGCCGCCGGACCACCGCGACACGCTGCATCTGCGTTATCACGAAAATCTTTCGCTGGAAGAAATGGCCGCGCGTCTGAGCCGCACGGTCGGTGCGCTCTATCGCCTGCTCAGTCGCGTGCGGCACGTTTTGCACGAGTGCGTCACGCGCTCGCTGGCCCGTCCTGAAAATGAATCCGCCGTCTGAAATTCTGTCGCTCTGCGACCGCCTGCTCGACGGCCAGCTCACCGCGGAGGAGCACGCGCGGCTGGAGTCGCTCGTGCTGACCGATCCCGACGCGTGCCGCGAATACGTCGAGGTTTTGCACCTCCACGCCGCGCTGCGGCAGAGCGCCAGCCGGCTCGGCGATGCACCGCTCGCGGAGGTGCTGCGCTCCATGCCGGCGGCAGGGAAGGTCATCCGGCCGCAGTTCCGCGCGTGGTGGAAAATCGCGGCGGCGCTGGTGCTCGGCGCGCTGGTTTGGAGTGCGTTTGCGTTCCGCGCCGGGGAGCGGCCGATCGCGCGGTTGGTGGAGGTGAAGGCGGCGCGCTGGGAGAATAGTTCGCTGCCCACGCAGCCCGGCTCGGCTTTGCAGCGCGGGCGGCTGCACCTCGCGGAAGGGCTGGCGCGGATCGTCTTCCGCAGCGGCGCGGAGGTATCGCTGGAGGGTCCGGCGGAGCTGGAGCTGCTCGATGGCAATGCGTGTTTCCTCCACAGCGGTGCGCTCGTGGCGCATGTGCCGGAGCCGGCGCGCGGCTTCCGCGTGGGCACGGCGCACGCGGAGCTCATCGATCACGGCACGGATTTCGGGATCAGCGCGGATGCCGCGGGGCGCGCGCAGGTGCAGGTCTTGGAAGGCGACGTGGAGCTGCGCCACGGGCGCAGCGGCGAAACGCTGCGGCTGGCCACGCGGCAGAGCGCGTCGGTCACCGCGGAACGGCTGAGCCCGCGCGGCCCGGAGGTGGACGAGCCGGATCGCAACGCCTTCGCCCGCGCCGAATCGCGCCCGGCGACGGTGACGCTAACCTCCGCCACCGGCGCGGGCGACGCGGCCTATGTCGTCTCGCCGAACAGCCCCACCCATTTTTCCGACACCCTGCTGCTGCTGAAAAACACCGCCACCACCAGCTACCGGCGCAAAGCGCTGCTGCGCTTCGACCTCACCGCGCTGCCCCCCGGCGGCATCGCGGAGGCGGCGCTGACGCTGAACTTCGAGGCCACCGGCTTCGGCTACGCGTCGCTGCTCGGTCCGTCGACCTTCGCCGTCTACGGCGTCATCGACGAGGCGCAGGATGCGTGGACCGCCGATTCGCTCACCTGGGAGAATGCACCCGCTTTTTCTCCCGAGGCCGGTGCCGTGGACCCGGCGCACGCGGTGAAGCTCGGCACCTTCGCCATGCCAGCGGGCGTGGCCAGCGGCAGCTACGCGATCTCCGGCCCGGCGCTCGCTGGCTTCCTCGCCGCCGATGCGAACCGCCGCGCCACGCTGGTGGTGGTGCGCGAGAGCATGGAGCGGCAGTCGAACTCCGCGGTCCACGGCTTCGCCGGCAATCATCACCCGACGCTCGCCCCGCCCACGCTGCGGCTGGTGCTGAAATAGGGGCGCGCGGATTTCTCTCCCACAGCGCGGCCATTTCGCGCAGACCTTGCAGGCGTCTGGGCACCCGCCCCATTTTGCACCCCAGCATGAACGTCTACGAAACCGAGAAGCTTCTCTCCGAATACCTCCTCTTCCACTACGCCTCCGCCGAGGAAATCCTCCCGGCAAACTACGGCGGCGAGGAAGCGCTCTTTTACCCCACGCGCTGCATCAACGAGTGTGTGAATGCGGCGGCCGTCCCGTTCGGCGCCCGCGCGCTGGACCTCGGCTGCGCGGTGGGCCGCTCCACGTTCGAGCTCGCGCGGCTGTGTGGCACGGTGATCGGCATCGACTACTCGCACCGCTTCGTGGGCGCCGCCGAACGCATTCGCCGCGATGGCATCATGCCCTACGATCGCCTCGACGAAGGCGCGCTGACCACGCCGCTGAAGGCGCGCCTGCCGGATGGCGTGGACCCCGGCCGCGTGAGCTTCGAGCAGGGCGACGCGATGAGCCTGCGCGGCGATCTCGGGCCGTTCGACGTGGTGCTGATGGCGAATCTCATCGACCGCCTGCACGCGCCCATCCACTGCCTGCAGCGCCTGCCCATGCTGGTGAAGCCGGGCGGGCAGCTCGTGATCACCTCGCCTTACACCTGGCTCGAAGAATACACGCCGCGCCCGCACTGGATCGGCGGTTCCGAGCGCGATGGCCGCCGCTTCACCACGCTCGACGGACTGCGCGCGGAGCTGGCGCAGGACTTCGATCTCGTCGGCACGAAAGACCTGCCCTTTCTCCTCCGCGAACACGCCCGCAAGTACCAGCTCAGCGTCGCCGAAGCCTCGATGTGGCGGCGCAAAGCGTAGCCACGCCGTAGCGATGCCCACCGACTGGGAAGCCCAATATCAGGCCGGCGACACGCCGTGGGAAAAGGGCGCCCCGAGTCCCGGCCTCGTGGACTATCTCGCGCATTCGCCGCTGCGCGGAAAGGTGCTCGTCCCCGGCTGCGGCTCGGGGCACGACGTGCGGGCGATCGCGGCGGGGGCGGGTGAAGTCGTCGGGCTCGACTTGGCGCCGTCGGCCGTTGCGCGAGCGGAGAGTTTTCCGCGCGCGGGCGCGGAGCGGTATGTCGCCGGCGATCTTTTCCATCTGCCGCCAGAGCTGCGCGGCGCGTTCGACTGGGTGTGGGAGCACACCTGTTTCTGCGCGATCGATCCCGCGATGCGCGTGGGCTACGTGGAAGCCGTCGCCGGTGCGCTGCGCCCCGGCGGGCAGTTGCTCACCATCTTCTACCTCGACCCCGGCCACGACGATCCCAATGACGGGCCGCCCTTCGGCGTGAGCATCGCGGAGCTGGATCGGCTCTTCCTGTCCCGGTTCGAACTCCTCCGCGAATGGCTCCCCGTGCACGGCTACCCCGGCCGCGAAGGCAAGGAATGGATGCGCATCCTCAAGCTTCGGGCCAGCAGTTAGCAATCACTTAGAGAATGTTCCGGAAGTCCGGCGAAGACCTGAATTTGAGCCGCGGATGGACGCGGATGAAACGCGGATACAGAGAATGCGAAGGTCTTCTTATCCGCGAAAATCCGCGGCTAGATTGAGTTTCGGTACATACTCTTAGAGATCGCCGCCCGACAGGCCAGTGAAAGCCTGCGAATCAAAAAGCGGCGACATTGCCTGCTGGCGCTGAACGCCAAAGGTGAATCGCAAATTCCTCCGTTCAGGCCGCGAGCCCGAAGTCTCCTAGGTCGGGGGCTGGACCACGACCTTCGGCTTCGGTTGGAGGGTCACGTTGCCGACGGTGTTCGTCTCCCCGGTGCTGTCAGTCGTGGGCCTGGGCTGCCCACCGCTCGGGACGCCGCTCGTGGAAAACTCGCGATGCGAGCGGAGGACCAAGTCACCCATGCGTTCGCTGAAGTCGCGTTTGCGGAACGTGAAGGCTTCGGCGGCGCCCTCGAAGGGATTGCGTCCGCTGGCCAGGTTGAAGATCGAGAAGGGCACCGTGACTCGCAATTCACCGGTCCAGTGGCCGCCCATCAGATTGGCGTCGTCCCAGTATTCGACGTTGGCGGTGATCGCGGGGACGATCCGGGCTTCGACGCGCGCCTTGAACCCGACATAATCACTCCCGAAAGGATTCTGGTAACCGTAGGCGCCGGCGAAGGCGCGCACTTCCATGTATTGGTCAAGGCCGGGGAGGAGGAAACCAACCTCGGCGTTCCAGCCCTGCAAAGCCTCGTCAAATCGCTTGACGGTCTTTCGTTTCTCCGTCCGCGTGGTCGTTTGCTGCAGCGCTAAATTCGTCGACGAGGTGCGCACGGGGAAGATCGGTCCGATCCGCTTGTCGGACTTCACGCTTGTGGAGCGACCGATCTCGTATCGGGTGTCCTCGGGGAGGTAATAGTTGAAACGCGCGTCCACCCAGTGGGTGAGCACTTCCGCGCCGAAGCCTGCCTGGTCGAAATCGCTGCCGAACTGGCTGTGCACGGCGTCGTAGTAACCGTTCACGCCGAAGATGAGGTTTTGATCGGGCAACATGGCGCGAGCAATCAAACCGTAGCTGTTCAGACTCTGGTCGCGGTTGTCGTAGGTAGCCCGGGTATTGAGCGCCAGCATCGTCGTGGGCGTGGTCCAGAAAGGAGTGATGGTATCGAGGTAACCGCTGGTCAGGTCGGAACTCGATTTTACGCCGAGCGTAATGGAACCCCACTGCCGCTCATGGGCGGCAGGCTCGACCACGGTTTTTTTCCCGTCGGTAGATACTTCCTCTCCGGCAAAGGCCGGCATGCTCAAGGCGCAGACGCCGAGGGCGCCCATCATTCCGACAACGGTGGTTTTATTCATGGCAAAACTGATCACGCGCCAGGGAATCCGATATGTCAAAGCCCAAAAACGCCCAAGGCACCGCGTTTCGTGCTCTTCTTGTCCCAGCCGGCGTCGCTATTCGAGCCGCCCGGTGGGTGCCGCGTCAGGCTCTCGTCCTGACTTCATTCGATCGGATCGTGGCCAAGAGCCAAGCCACTTCGGTGATTCGTCGCGCCCGGGTCGTCGGTGAAACCGTAATCGGCTTGGAAACCTCGACTGCTTTCTCTAACCTCTCCCGATGCACGATACGCTGACGCTCCCGACCACGCCGTCCCCCGCGGAACTGCTGCCCCCGGGCGATTCCTTTCCCCGCCGCCATCTCGGCTCCGGCGCGGAGGAAGTGGCGGCGATGCTCGGTGAACTCGGCGTCGATTCGCTCGATACGCTGATCGCGCGCGCCGTGCCCGCCGGCATCCGCGCGACCAAGCCGCTCGCCCTTCCGCCGCCCCGCGGCGAAAACGAAACGCTCGCCGAACTGCGCTCGATCGCTTCGCGCAACAAGGTGCTCAAAAATTACCTCGGCCAGGGCTACAGCGGCACGATCACCCCGCCCGTCATTCAGCGGAACATCCTCGAAAACCCCGGCTGGTACACGGCCTACACGCCCTATCAGGCCGAGATTTCGCAGGGGCGCATGGAGGCGTTGATCAACTTTCAGCAGATGATCGTCGACCTCACCGGCCTCGACATTTCCAACGCCTCGCTGCTCGACGAAGCGACTGCCGCCGCCGAGGCCATGCACATCGCGCATGCGGTGTGCAAGGATGCCGCGGCGCAGACGATCTTCGTCTCCGAGCGCTGCCATCCGCAGACCATCGCGGTGATCCAGACGCGCGCCGAGCCGCTCGGGATTACCGTCATCGTCGGGGATGAAAAGAATTACGCCTTTGCGGAAAAGACGTTCGCCGTGGTGCTGCAATATCCGGATACGACGGGCGAGATTCACGACTACGCGGGCTTTGTTGAGAAGGCGCACGCCGCCGGGGCGCTCGCGATCGTCGCGGCGGACGTCCTCGCGCTCACGGTGCTCACCCCGCCGGGGGAATTTGGCGCCGACATCGCGGTCGGCTCCACGCAGCGCTTCGGCGTGCCGCTGGGTTTCGGCGGCCCGCACGCCGCCTACATGGCGGTGAAGGATGCGCTCAAGCGGCTCATGCCCGGTCGGCTCGTCGGCGTGTCGAAGGATGCGCACGGGCGGCCCGGTTACCGCCTTTCGCTCCAGACGCGCGAGCAGCACATCCGCCGCGACAAGGCGACGAGCAACATCTGCACGGCGCAGGTGCTCCTCGCGGTGATCGCTTCGATGTACGCGGTATATCACGGCCCCAGCGGGTTGCGTCGCATCGCACAACGCGTCCATCTTTACGCCAGCACGCTGGCTGGCGGGTTGCGTCAGCTTGGCTTCGTCGTCGGCTCCGATCCGTTTTTCGACACCGTGCGCGTGCAGCTCGACCCGCGGCATCGCGACGACCTGCTCCAGCGCGCCCTCGCCGCCGGCATCAATCTCCGCGCCTACGGCGCCAGCGCCATCCTCATCGCGCTCGACGAGACGATCGACCGCGCGCAGATCCAGGCGCTCTTCCGCGTCTTCCACGGCGACGCCGATCCCGGCCTCTCCGTCGAGACGCTCGCCCGCGACGCCGAAACCGGCTTTGGCCCGCTCGCCCGCCGCTCGCCGTTCCTGACCCATCCCGTTTTCAACCGCTACCACACCGAGCACGAAATGCTGCGCTACCTCCGCCGGCTGGAGGCGAAAGATCTCTCGCTCACCACGAGCATGATCCCGCTCGGCTCTTGCACCATGAAGCTGAACGCGACCAGCGAAATGCTGCCGGTGACCTGGCCCGAGTTCGGGCAACTGCATCCCTTCGCCCCCGCGAGCCAGACGGAAGGTTACCGCGAACTCTGCCGCCAACTCGAAGGCTGGCTCGCCGAGATCACCGGCTTCGCCGCGATCTCGCTCGAACCCAACGCGGGCTCGCAGGGCGAATACGCCGGTCTCCTCGTGATCCGCAAATACCACGAAGCGCGCGGTGAATCGCACCGCGACATCTGCCTCATCCCGACCAGCGCCCACGGCACGAACCCCGCCAGCGCCGTCATGGCCGGCATGAAAGTGATCACCGTCGCCTGCCTCGACGACGGCGATGTCGACATGGCCGACCTCCGCGCCAAGGCCGGCCAGCACAAGGAGCAGCTCGCCGCGCTCATGGTCACGTATCCGAGCACGCATGGCGTTTTCGAGGAGACAATCGTGGAAATCTGCGAACTCATCCACGCGCATGGCGGGCAGGTCTACATGGACGGTGCGAACATGAACGCCCAAGTCGGCCTCACCTCGCCCGGCCGCATCGGCGCCGATGTCTGCCATCTCAACCTGCACAAAACCTTCTGCATCCCGCACGGCGGCGGCGGCCCCGGCATGGGCCCCATCGGCGTCGGCGCGCATCTCGTGCCGTTCCTGCCCGTCGCCGAACGCCGCGGCCCCGATATGCGCACCGGCTCCATCTCCGCCGCGCCAGTCAGCAGCGCGAGCATTCTCACCATCTCGTGGGTTTACATCCGCATGATGGGCGGCAGCGGCCTCACCGAAGCGACCCGGCTCGCCATCCTCAACGCCAACTACATGGCGCGCCGGCTCGACGCTTATTTCCCCGTGCTCTTCAAGGGCCGCGATGGCCTCGTCGCGCACGAGTGCATCCTCGATCTGCGCGGCTTCCACCAGACCACCGCCGAGGACGTGGCGAAGCGCCTCATGGACTACAGCTTCCACGCCCCGACTCTGAGTTGGCCAGTCGCCGGCACACTCATGATCGAGCCCACCGAGAGCGAGTCGAAGGCGGAACTCGACCGCTACTGCGACGCGCTCATCGCCATCCACGCCGAGATGACCGCCGTGGAATCCGGCGCCGCCGACGCGAAAGATAACCTGCTCAAAAACGCCCCGCATACCGCGCAGTCCCTCGTCGGCGAATGGACCCACCCCTATTCCCGCGAACAGGCCGCCTACCCCGCGCCGTGGCTGCGCGAACACAAATTCTGGCCCGCCGTGGGGCGGATCGACAATGTCTGGGGCGACCGGAATCTCTTCTGCGCCTGCGTGCCGTTGGAGTGAAATCCGAAACTCGAAACCCGAAATCCGAAACAAATCCGAAACAAATCCGAACTCTGAGAAATCGACAATGGAAGAAATGGGCGCCGCGGTGGCTCATCTGTTTTTGTCATTCCAAACTTTCGCTCCGTTAGAATTTGTTTCGGATTTCGAGCTTCGGATTTCGGATTTTCTTCCCCATGCCTCCTGAACTTACCGCCGCCCTCAGCACCGGTTCTCCCACCGCCGTGCTCACCGCCACGCTCGCGCATTTTGGTTGCCAGGCCGGCACCGTCCACCTGCTCCGCGACGGTGTGCTGAAACTCGTCGCCTACCACGGCATCCCGCCACACATCGCCGAGATCGCCGCCACCGTGCCGATCGGCAAAGGCATCGCCGGCCTCGCCGCCGAACGCCGCGAACCAGTCACCATCTGCAACCTCCAAACCGACACTTCCGGCCAAGCCCGTCCGGCCGCCCGGAGCACCGGCATGGAAGGCTCCCTCGCCGTCCCCATGCTCGTCGCCGGCGAACTCCGCGGCGTCCTCGGCATCGCCAAAGCCACCGCCCACGACTGGACTGCCGACGAACAAAATCTCGCGCTCCAGATCGCCGCGCGTCTCGGCGAAACCACCGCCTGAAATCGAAAAAATTCCGCTTGCGCCGACCCGAGCGCCCCACTAAATATCCCGCCTCGCAAACGCGGGTGTAGCTCAGTTGGTAGAGCACTTCCTTGCCAAGGAAGATGTCGAGAGTTCGAGTCTCTTCACCCGCTCCAACCCTTTATCCAACAGGGTTCCCGGCCAAAAGCCGGGGATGAAAAGGCCGGAGTCGGAACGCTTTTCAGAACAGTGTCAGCGAAGGGCGCTGATGTTCAGGGATGTTCCGAGCCGAAAACCGCGCGCCGTCCGTCCCGTCGTATGTGACGCTGGCAGCGACGGAGGACCAGAGCAACCGTCGGAAAGAATGACCGGGTCCCGGTCTTCGTTTCAACTTTTGATCGACCCAGTTCCACGACAGCCATGGAACCGTGGAGCAGCCCCGTAGTAGCGACCCGCCGGAATTCATTCTGCGACACCACCATCGAAGAGATCAATTCCGATGTTCTCCTATGAACGCTATCGCTGGTTTCGCTGTTGTCCTTTTGATCCTCTGGGTGGTCCTGCGGGTTGCTCTCGCAATCACCAGCGGCCTCCTGCACCTGCTTTGGATCGCGGCCGTCGTCATGCTGGTAATTTGGTTGATGGGTAAATTGCGCGGCTCGAAGAGCGCGTAGCGATTAGTGATCGCAGAATCGTCACGCCGGAGCTGTTTTCGGACTCCATTTTATCGGAGGAAGCCCAGACACCACTTCAGGGTCTGGCTACGATTTGCCGAATCAGAATCGCAAGGCTGACGATAACCGCGGCGAGGACGGCAAAGATCGCCAGAAGCAAAATCATCACGAAAACCCAGTCGCGAGTTGTAGAGGTCCCCCGGTGCCCAGCGTGGAGGCGAAGCAGCTCGTAGTTCTTCACGTTCGACCTGAAGAACACCGAGAACACGTCGCCGAGAATGGGAACCGCACCGACGATCGAATTGACGAAAACGTTCGCCGCCATTCGAGCGACGATGATCTTTGGCACCCCCTGGCGGGCAGCTTGTGCAATGAGGACGCTCGAAATCAACGCACCAATGGCATCCCCCACTCCGGGAAACAAACCGATCAACGCATCGAAGCCAAAACGGATGTTTGTTCCTGGAACTACGAATGCGGTGTCCATGAACTTCGCAATCATCGCGCTCAGTGGATCTCCGTCGATCCTTTGCAGTCGAACTGGACGCACCACGTCCACTTTCTGAAGATTCGGTCCACGAGGCATCGTCAGTTCTTCTCCAATGCTTCCACCGTCCGTTTACTATTCATGTATGTGCCGGTGCTCCGAGGTTTGGTGGACCGCTTCCCAAACCTGCCTTTCCGCTTGTCGGCGTTCGCCCGCAAGCTTTCTTGCAGCACGGCCAAAAGATCCACCACGCCACCGCTACGCTTTGGAGCTTTTGCCTTCTCGCTTTTTGGGTGGTTCGTAATTTTTGGCTCGATCGGGAGTTCTTTGTCGTCGGCCTCTGCCACTTTTTTGTAGCGGATAGGGCTGAGCTCGCTCTTTCGAAGCTGCTTGAGACTCACCTTTTCTTCCCGAGTAGCGGGGTAAACCGACACCGGAATGTAAACAAGCCCGAAGCGGATGCTGCCTTTCCAAAGGGATCTCATACCATATCATCGCTGGAACCCGGAAACGCGAGCTTATCGAATACCAAGAATATCCGGATGCGAGAGCTGTTCCGGCTCGGGATCCTTAAAATGAAGAGCCGCTCGTGCTCTCCCTATGTGCTTATGTTTTCGGATGCTATCGACAGGCTGGCTGGGTCGTCAGCTTTCCGGTCGTGGGATCTACATCCATGCTGACACACAATTCGTCGTCGTCGGAGAAACGCAGTGTGAAATGCACCACACCGTCACCTGAAACCGAGCTGCTCAACTTCAGTCCAAACCGTTTCAGTTTTTGGTCTTCAAGCCGGGTGACGCCCAGCCGATATTGCTCTGGACTGAGGTCACTCCCGGCAAGCCATCGGGCAATGTCCTGCAACTCGCCAGATATTTCTCGACAGACTTCCTTGTGATGGACTTTCACGGGTGCGTTGTAGTGATCACCCAGCCGAGCACCGCAGAAATCCCGACTACCAAGGTCCAAAACGGAAGCCAGAATAGGACGACGATCCTGTGGCGTTTGCGTATCGTCATACCAAAGAATCGGGGGGCGTAAAGGTGCCGCGTGTATCTTCTGCTTCGCGGCCGCCGAAATGGGGTGCAAAAGTTTTTCTGTAAATTGCTCTTCCTTGGCGTTGCCCTGCTCCCCTGCGGGAGCGCCGAAGCGGAGCGAGCGTCGCGAGCCGGGCGGAGCCGCTCCGGCAGGGGAGCAGCCGCCGGTTTCGGGTCTGGCAAAGGGCGGGGCACATGGGCTCGGGTCGGGGTGCTGCAACACACCCAACACTACCCGGCACATGACCCGCCACGAGCATCCTGAACTCCTCAATTCCACCCTTCAAGTTCTGACCGACGAGGGCTCCGAAGCCTTTGCCGCGAGCCTCGGCATCTTCGTCGACGAGGCCATGCGCGCGGAACGCTCCGCCGTGCTTCAGGCAAGAGCCTTTCGAGCGCACGGAGGCTCGCACCGGCTACGCCAATGGCTTCAAAACAATGACCCTCACCCCCGCATCGGCCCCATCACCTTTGCCGTCCCGCAGGACCGCTGTTGGATGCCGGGGAGCAGGGCAGGCGACCTGGACTGCGGCTACGTGGGACACTATCTCAGTGATCGTGAACTACGGAAACTGCAGCAGAAGCTTGGACGATGACACTAATCCGCTGGCACAACCAGCACCGGGCAGTGGGCTCGTTTCGACACGTCCTTTGTGAGTGAGCCAATGAACAGATTGTAGAGTGGGCTGTGGTGGTGAGAGCCAATGATGATCAGCTCTGCGTCCCAGCGGATGCAGTCCTCCAAGATCCGATCCACGCCACCATCCACGATCTGTTCGGCCAGCGCATCAACCCCCGCAAGTGAGAGTAGAGCCCGGCAGTCCATCAGTTTTTCGTGGTCACCTTTGATCCTCTCTCCAGATGGAGCCTCAAGGATGGTGGGAGAGATCAAACCGAGATCGACCACGACCGGCTCTTTAGGCACCACATGCATGAGGATCACTCGGGCTCCTGATTGCAGTGCGGACTTCTCAGCCTGTTCTAAAACCTTGTCGGTGACATCAGAGAAATCGATCAGAGCAACGATGGTTTTCATGGCTCCGCCACGCTACGCTGCAGGTTGTGTCGCGTGAAGCCCTGATCTCCTCGTCGAACGGCAGCTTGGGAAAACGTCCTGCACCTTCGCTTTCAGTCGCTTCAGCAGCCCGCGTAGCACTGGTCAACGGGATCGACTGTTGCCCATTCTCCAAACGAAGGAGCGATGATGCCGTGAGTTCCGTCTTTTTCGAAAATGCTGCATACTTTCGCCAAGCCCTCGCCAAGGCGCCTGAGCCAGAGCATCTCCGCGCGCGCCAACCCTTATGACGACACTTGGACAAAATCCCTCATCGGAACCCTCAAGCGCGAGATGCTCCAAGGCGGTGAGCGGGCTTCTGAGTCTTAGATGCGCGTTGCGATAATCAGAACATCGTCAGAACGAACACGTGGCAAAAGACGGTTGCAGATGTTTATCTACAAAGAAAAAGGCTCCTGGAGGCTGTTAGACTCGAACCGAGAGTTCAGGTCTATTCACCCGCTCCAACCCTTTATCCAAGAGGGTTCCCGGTCAAAGGCCGGGTGGTGCTGGCCAAAGGGGAAGACCTCTGAGGCGCCGACGCGTCCGCAGTTTCGCTAACCGCATTCTTTACCCGCCCCAAGCCATGACGCCCTCCCAGTTTTCCGAACCCCTCCTGACCTTCATCCGCCGCGCGGGAGTCATCGCCACGCTGACGATTGACGACCCGGCGGACGCGGTGCCGCTGGCGCGGGCGCTCTGTGAGGGCGGCGTGGATTGCCTCGAGCTGACGTTGCGGACCGCGACGGCTTTGGATGCGCTACGGCGCGTCCGCGCGGAGGTGCCGCAGATGATGGCTGGCGCGGGCACGATCCTGACGCCGCGGCAGGTGCACGAGTGTATCGAGGCCGGCGCGGCCTTTGGCGTGGCGCCGGGCACAAACCCGCGAGTCGTGGCCGAGGCGCAGCAAGCCGGGCTGCCGTTTGCGCCGGGCGTTTGCACGCCGAGCGACGTCGAGCACGCGCTCGAGGCCGGCTGCACTCTGCTGAAATTCTTCCCCTGCGAGCCGAGCGGCGGGCTGCCCTATCTGCGCAGCATCGCGGCGCCATTCGTGCATCTGGGCGTGCAGTTCATCCCGCTGGGCGGCATCGATGGTAGCAATGCGGAGCGCTATCTGAGCGACCCCTTAATCCTTGCGATCGGCGGCTCGTGGCTTGCGCCCCGCGAGCTGATCGAGCGAAAGGACTGGGCGGCCATCACTGCGAAGGCGCGCCAGGCCGCGGAGATCGTTCGGCGCGTGCGTGAGGGTGGAGCATGAGCGGGGTTGCCTCTTGATCTCCTGCGAAGAAATGCCGAGGGATGGGAGGGCCACAGCACGGGTCGCTGTCGCCATATTCAGGACCTGCTGTTAGGCTGCTCCTTCGATGAAAAACACTTCGCCGGTCAGTTCACGCAGGGTCCTCATTTTGGTGGACGAATCCAACGTCACCAGCTCGGCGAAAGTGCTGAGTCGGAAGTTGGACTGGTTGAAGCTCCGGGATTTTTTGCTCGGACAACGAGAGATCATCGAGATGATCGTCTACGCGGGTTTGCCACCGGCGATGCCCGAGTGGCAGACCGAACGCGACAAGAAGGCCAAGTTCCTGCATTGGCTCCGATCCCACGGCTTCCTGGTCGTTTCCAAGGATGGTTCACCCGCCGACGACGCGCGTTACAAGGCGAACGTCGATGTGATGATGGCCATCGACGCCGTCGAACTCTCCACTGAGATCCGTCCCGACGTGGTCGTCCTGGTCACCGGCGATGCCGATTTTGCCGACCTGGCGCTGTTCCTGCGCCGGCGCGGGATTCGCGTCGAGGTGGCAGCGCTTCCTCAGACCCTGGGTTCCGGGCTGAAGACTTCCGCGAACGAGTTTCTCGATCTCACTCCCTTGCTGGCCACTTTCGAGGTGTTGAAGGGAGACTGAAGTTCCGGCGGGTCTATTTCTTCGGCTTCACAGCCTGCTTTGCCGCCGCCGCGTTGTTCTTTTTCTGCGTGTTGACGTTGTTCTTTGCCTGCTTTTGCGCGGCCTGTTTGTTCGTCGCTTTCGGTGATTTATCGCCCATAGTTTTTGGATGATCTCACACCGCCGGGAGGTGGCGAGATTATTCCCGCCGTGAGGTCATTCCTGGAAAGGGACAGCGCTGGACGCCGGGATCGTTTGCCACTACTCAGGGGGATGGCCAAAGGAAACAACAGTCACAAAAAAGAAGTGAAGAAGCGGAAGAAAGAAAAACCGAAACCTGAGCCGACGCGGAAAAGCTACTGAGGGTAAACGTCGGAAGTAAGCCCTCTTTCACGCGGCCCCGGTAAACTCCCAGGCGGCCCTGATCGTGCTCTAACGGATCGGGTGAAAATCTGCATCTTTGTCGGGACCACCGTGGGAAGTTGGATCGGTTGGGCGGTCGCCGAGGACTTCGGGATGATGACGGCTTTCATGGTCAGCGGCATCGGGAGCGTGGTCGGGGTCTACGCAGGCTGGGCGGTCGCCCGACGACTTCTGAACTGAGTCTTTTCACCCGCTCCAGCCCCTCGCCCGGGCTCAGCGGCGGCGATGCGGCTGCTACACGAGCTGGCCTGATTTTTTTCCGAACTCTGCGGCGGGTTCCGCTGGTTTTGCGTTCTTCCGGAGAATCCACACGAGCGACCAGACGATGCTCACATTGATAAGCAGGAGCGCGACCTTGGCGGGGCCGACGTGCCGGATGGATTCGAAGACTTCCACCGGGATGAACGAGGCGGTGACGACGATGGTGAGATATTCTGCCCAGCGCTGCCGAAAAAAGAGGCCGATGCCCTCGGTGACGAAAACTCCGCCGATCGCAAACGTGACGCCGCTCAAAACGCGGAGCTGATTGTCGGTCACGACGTCGAGGCGGCCGAGGAGCGCCACGACGTGCTCATTCTCCAAGCTCACACCGAGCGCGCTGAGCCAGTGGGCGACGATGGCATCTACGTCCTTGTGCAGGAAACCGAGCAGCCCGAGCGCGAGGGTGAGGACGAGCAGCCCCTTGACGAGATTGTAGCTGGCGATCCAGAGGAGCGAACGGCGGCCCGTGAAGGGGACTTCGGTCGCGGGCCTGCCGACGGCGGGCGGGGGAGGGTGCAGGCTGGGGTTCAAGGAGAGGGGGAGGATAGCATCGGTGCGCGGGGCCAGCTACTTCCTTCACGCCGGCAAAAAAGAAGCGCGGCCATTGCTGGCCGCGCTTCGGCGGAGCTGCGGGATGTAGGTAAGTGTAAGATGGGACTTGGTGACTCCCAGGTTCCGCACCGACTACTTAAGCAGTGGTCGTGCCAGCGAAGGCGCGCAGGCTGGAGCAAATCCGCGCGGCGGGTCCGGGGCTGGTGGATTGCGGGCGGCGCGCCTCCCCGATGCGGGCGGCCGGGGTGATGCTCGGATGGCCGTTGGAGTCGTAGACCAGGCAGTCCGCAGAATAGACGGGCGCCATCCGGTGGACAAAACTGAGGGCGCCGGCGGCGGAGGAAAACCAAAACTTCCAGCCCACGGCCGGCAGTCGGAGCATGAAACCGCGCACCTTGGTGCAGGGGCGGATTTCGTAGGGTTCGACCGGCTGGACTCGCGAGCGATAGAGGCGCATCCAGGCGGCGAAGTCGTTCATCGCCAGGGTATTTTCTGAAGGCTTGGTGGTGTCTTTCATGTTCGTTCCGGATTCCGTCGGAAAGAAGTCATGGAGCATTCGCTACCTGCCTGTTTCCGCTGTTACCTCATTGGACGCGCGGGAATCGCGGACTTGCGAAAAATTTGCGGCGATCTCGCGACGGAGCGGGAAGCGGCGGCCGAAGTGAGCACGACGAGCAAGAGCGTGAGCGTCCGCGGCTCGGGGATCGGGACGGAGAAGGCGCTGGCCCGCGCCAAGGCAATCTGGCTGGCGTTGAGCCGCTCGCCGCCGCCGCTGGATTGCATGAGGTTTTCGGTAGCGGTGATGTGGTCGAGATTGAGATTGTGGCCGATTTCGTGGGCGAGCACGGAGGCGATGACGTCGCGGCCATTCGCGAAGCTAACGAGATTCGGCCCGGCCCAGAGCGTGATGCCGTTGTCGTCGACGAAGGCGAGACCGTTCGAGGTGTTGTCCGAGGTTTGGGAAAAACCGGGGACGATGCGGACGAGGAAAAGATTGATCACAAGCGGGTTGGGATCGAGCAACCCCGCGTTGCTGGCGTTGGTGACGATCGTATCGAGATCGTCTTGCGAACGCGGGGTGATGTTTCCGAGCAGCGCGAAGTCGTTGTTCCAGTTGGCGAGACGAAACTTGAACTGCACGTCGATGCCGGCCTGCGCCCAGATGGCATTGATGCCCCCGAAGATGGCGCTCTGCTGCGTGGCGTTGCCGAAGGCGGGCGCGGCGTCCGTGCCGTTGGTCGCCGCGGTGGTGATCACCTGCACGGTGACGCGCTCGGTGATTGGCTGCGCGCCATTGAGAATGAGCGTCGCGGCGGCCGGCGTGGCCGCGAGGACGAACAGGAGCAGGCAGTGGAAGAAAACGCGGTGCATGTTTCGATCTGACGGGAGCACACACAGTGCCGCCCCGCCACTGCGCGGAACTACTCGAGCGGGGCGTCGGCCGGTGTGGCGGAGGGCGGTGAGGGTGAAGGTGAAATGGCGCCGAAATGCCGGGTGGCCGGGAAGCGGAGACCGACTTCGTCGCCTTCACCCAGGGCCATTTCATCGAGCTGGGCGCGGGGAATTTCGGCGTCGATGGGCTGACCGTCGGCGAGGCGGAGCTGGAGGCGCGCGGCGGGGCCGGCGGCGAAAATGTGGCGGACGAAGGCGGTGGTTTCGACGCCTTCCTCGGTGGCGAAAGTGACTTCAATTTCGTGCGGGCGAACGTAGATCGGGGCCTTGGCGCCTTTCCAGTTTTCGATCTTGTTCACGTTGCCGAGGAACTCGCAGATGAAGGGGCTGCTCGGCGCATCGTAGATGTCCTGCGGGCCGCCGATCTGCTGGATACGGCCGTCGGAGAGGATGACGATTTCGTCGGCGAGTTCGAGGGCTTCCTCTTGATCATGAGTGACGAAGACGGTGGTGATGCCCATCTCTTCGTGAAAGCTGCGCAGCCAGCGGCGGAGATCCTTGCGCACGCGGGCGTCGAGGGCGCCGAAGGGTTCGTCGAGGAGCAGCACCTGCGGCTCGATAGCGAGGGCGCGGGCGAGGGCGACGCGCTGGCGCTGGCCGCCGGAGAGTTGGTGCGGGAAGCGGTGGCCGAGGGTCTCGAGCTGGATGAGGCCGAGGAGCTTTTCGACGCGCTGCTTGATCTCGGCGGAAGACGGACGCGTGGCGCGCGGCCGGGCCCTCAGTCCGAAGGCGATATTTTCCGCGACGCTCATGTGGCGGAAGAGCGCGTAGTGCTGGAAGACCATGCCGACGCCGCGTTCGCCGGGTTTGGTGTAGGTCACGTCCTTGTCGTGAAATTTGATTTCGAGCCGCGGATGACGATCGGGGATTTCCAGGCCGGCGAGGATGCGGAGCAGGGTGGTCTTTCCCGAACCGGACGGGCCGAGCAGCGCGACGAGCTTGCCGGTTTCAAAACTCACGCTCACGTCGTCGAGCGCGGTGAAGCGACCGTAAGTTTTGCAGAGGTGATTGGCGACAATGCTCATACGAGCTGGGCAGCGATGCTCATTGATCTTGGGAATCGACCCGCGCTTCGAGCACGGTCTTGGCGACGAGGGTGACGAGGGCCAGCAGGGCGAGCAGGCTGGCGACGGCGAAGGAGGCGGCGAACTGGTATTCGTTGTAGAGGATTTCGACGTGGAGCGGGAGCGTATTGGTGAGTCCGCGCAAGTGGCCGCTGACCACGGAGACGGCGCCGAATTCACCCATCGCCCGCGCGTTGCAGAGCACCACGCCGTAGAAGAGGCCCCACTTCACATTGGGCAGCGTCACTTTGAAAAACATCCGCCAGCCGCTGGCGCCGAGGGTGAGCGCGGCGAGTTCGGCATCGGAGCCTTGCTGCTGCATGATGGGGATGAGTTCGCGGGCGACGAAAGGGAAGGTGATGAAGATGGTGGCGAGGATGATGCCAGCGGGGGCGAAGATGATCCGGATATCGTGCTCGATCAGCCATGGGCCGAACCAGCCGCGCGCGCCGAAGACGAGCACGTAGACGAGGCCGGCGACGACGGGCGAGACGGCGAAGGGCAGGTCGATGAGCGTGACGAGCAGGCTCTTGCCGGGGAACTCGAAGCGGGTGACGCACCACGCGGCGGCGAGGCCCACGATGACGTTCACGGGGACGGCGATGGCGGCGACGATGAGGGTGAGCTTCAGCGCGGCAAGAGCGTCGGGCTGGGTGAGGGCGGCGAGGTAGACTTCCCAGCCGCGGCGCAGGGCCTCGGCGAAGACCGTGATGAGCGGCATGAGGACGAGCAGCGAAAGGGTGGCGACGGCGGCGACGATGAGCAGCCAGCGCAGCCACCACGGTTCGCGCTGCGCGGGGCGCGGCTCGAGGCGGGAGGAGGTGGAAGGTCCGGTGGCGGCCATAGATCAGCGGGCAGGGAATGAGCCGCGGATGAACGCGGCTGAAACGCGGATGAAAGCCAGAGGCGATGTCTTCATCCGCGAGCATCCGCGTTCATCCGCGGCCAGGTTATGGTTCGGGTGTTCCATTTTTACTGGGCGCCGCGCCGGGCGAGGTGCCAGCGCTGGAGCTGATTGATGATGAGCAGGAAAATGAAGCTGATGCCGAGCATCGCCGAGCCGAGCGCGGTGGCCTGGGCGTATTGGAACTGCTCGAGTTGCGTGATGATGAGCAGCGGGAGGATCTCGGTTTTCATCGGCATGTTGCCGGAGATGAAGACGACCGAGCCGTACTCGCCGAGAGCGCGGGCGAAAGCCATGGTGAAGCCGGTGATCAGCGCGGGGGTGATTTCCGGGAAAATGACGCGCACCACCGTCTGCCACCGGCTCGCGCCGAGGGTGGCCGCCGCTTCCTCCAGCTCCGGCTCAAACTCCGCGAGCACGGGCTGCACACTGCGCACGACAAAGGGCAGCCCGACAAAGGTGAGCGCGATGGTGATGCCGAGCGGCGAGAACGCGGACTGGATTCCCCAGCCGTAAAGGATCTGGCCGATCCAGCCGTTCTTGGAATACAGCGCGGTGAGGGCGATGCCGGCGACGGCGGTGGGCAGCGCGAAGGGCAGATCGACGATGGCGTCGAAAAATCGCCGGCCGGGAAAACGATAACGCACGAGCACCCACGCGATGAGCAGTCCCGCGACCACGTCGATGATCGCCGCCCAAAACGACGTGCTGACCGAAACGCGGAAGGCGGCGAGCGCGCGCGGCGAGCTGACCGCTTGCCAGAAGCCGCCCCAGCCGAGCCCCGCGGATTTGAGCACGGCGGCGGAGAGCGGGATGAGCACGATGGTGCTGAGCGCAAAGATCGTCACGCCGAGCGAAAGCCCGAATCCCGGCAGAACCCGTCGTTGAAGCCGTGGCGCTTTGCCCATTTTAGAAGAGGACCTGCGCCTGCACGTAGCCGAGGTCCGCATCGTCGGATGGGCCCGTGTCGCGCAGATAGGTGCCGGCGAAAAAGTGCGCGTCGCCGGTGTCGAGATGCAGCCAGGGCTGGGGCTTCCAGCGGACGATGAAGTCGAGTTCGTGACCGGCGAAACTATTTGCTCCGATCGTGCGGACATCCCGGCCATCGGGCGTGAGCGTGCGCTGGGTGTTCACGCCGTTTGAGCGATACCAGTAATCGTGCGTGTCGGCGAGCCAGTTGGCGTTGTAGGTCAGTTCCACTTCCACCAGCTTGGTCGGCCGGGCGCTGGGCTGGAAGCGGAGATTGTGCAGATTGCGCCTGCCGAAGGTGTCCAGGTCGCCGAATTTTGCGTGGTTCGACGGGAAAAGATTCTGGAAGGTTGCGCTGCGCCCGTCATTCGGGCCGCCGTCGCCGCTGGCGTAGTTGTAGGCGAGGCCGAGCCGCGGCTTCCACGCCGCCGCGCGGAAGGTGGAGCCGCCGGAGACATGCCCGGCGAATGCCCACTGGTCGAACTCGCGCGAGCTGCGGTCGGTGAGCCACACGTCGCCAAACTGGAACGCGACTTCGACGGTGTAATCCCAGGCGCCGAGTGCCGGGCCGGACTTCCAGCGGGTGCCGAGCGTGCTGAGCCGCTGCGCCGGGCCGGTGCTCGCGCCCTGCGGGTCGAAGGTGTTGGCCGGATTTAGGTCGGGCTGGTTGTCGCCCTTGTCGCGGTAGAAGAAATAGAATTCGGTCGTCTGAAAGCGGAGCGCCTCGCTCGACGCGTAGAGACCGAAGAAATTGTCGGCGGCGTCGGGGTCGTTGAAGACATCCTGCTTGAACTGCACCGGGCGGGCGGCGAAGGCGTGGACCCAAAATTTCGTGACCTCGAAGCGCAGCTTCATGGCGTCGAAGGTGCGCCCGTAGTTGTTCCAGCGGGAGTCGGCGACGAGGCGGGTGTCGCCATAGCTCAGCCGCTGCCGGCCGACGGTGATGCTGAGCGGAAAGCGCTTCGAATCGCCGATCTCGAAATAGGCCTGGCGGAGGTCGAACGAGTCGCCGCCTTCATTGCTGCGGACGCCGGGGACATCGGTGCGGTCGGAATCCCACTCGCGCGTGTCCTGGCCCTGCGCGTAAATTTTCAGCCGCGAGGCGGGCTTCAGGGCGACGCCGAGGCGGAAGCGGTGGATCAGCCACGAGTCGTCGTTGTCGTCGTTGTCGTCGTTGTCGTCGTTGATCGAGGCGTCGAAGTCGCGATGATTGTTGTGGATTTCAAAGCGGGCGCGTTCTTCGAGATCGACCACCACGGCGCCGTCGAGGAAGCCGAGCGGTGAGACGGCGGAGGGCGACGCGAGCGGCTGGGTGACTTTGGAATCCGCGCCGGCAACGGTGGTGAGCGCGAGCGCGCCAAACGCGAGCAGTTGCAGCACGGGCGTTTGGAGCGCGGTCACTTTTTCGTGTAGATCTGATCGAAGAGCGCGCCGTCCTGGAAGTGCTCGGCCTGGGCCTTGGTCCAGCCGCCGAAGTCCTTGTCGATGGTCACGAGTTCGATCTTGGGAAAGCGCGCAATGTCCGCGGGATCGGCGGCCTCGGGCTCGATCGGGCGGTAGAAGTGCTTCGCGATGATCTTCTGGCCCTCGGCGGTATAAAGGAATTCGAGATACGCTTTGGCCACCTCGGCATTGCCTTTTTTCTCCGCGTATCGTTTGACCACCGCGACCGGCGGTTCGGCGAGGATGCTCACGCTGGGGGCCACGATCTCGAGCTTGTCGCCGCCGAGTTCCTTGAGCGCGAGGAAGGCCTCGTTTTCCCACGCAAGCAGCACGTCGCCGATGCCGCGCTGGACGAACGTAGTCGTCGCGCCGCGAGCGCCGGTGTCGAGCACCGGCACCTGCAGGTAGAGCTGCGCGACGTACTCCCGCGCCTTCGCTTCGTCCCCGCCGTTTTGCTTTCGCGCCCAGGCCCAGGCGGCGAGGTAGTTCCAGCGCGCGCCGCCGGAGGTCTTCGGGTTTGGCGTGATCACTTCCACGCCGCCCTTCACGAGATCGGGCCAGTCCTTGATGCCCTTCGGGTTCCCCTTGCGGACGAGGAAGACGATGGTCGAGGTGTAGGGCGAACTATTGTGCGGCAGCGCTTTCTGCCAGTCCTTGGGCAGGTTCGGCGTGTTCACTGCGATCGCGTCGATGTCGTAGGCGAGGGCGAGGGTCACTACGTCAGCATCGAGGCCGTCGATCACCGAACGCGCCTGCTTGCCGGAGCCGCCGTGGGTGTTGTTGATCACGACTTCGCCGCCCGTCTTCGCCTTCCACTCCCTGGCAAAGGCGGCGTTGATGTCGTTGTAAAGTTCCCGCGTCGGATCGTAGGAGACGTTGAGCAGCGTGTGCTTTTTTGAGCCGTCGGCGTTGGTGCTGTCGGATTTCCCGCAAGCCGCCAAAAGTGTGGCGGTGGCGAGAGCAAGGAGGAGGTGATGAGGAAATCTCATGAGGCGTCAGTGGATGGATAGAGCGACGTTTCGCAGGCGCGATCACGGTCGGCTTCTCTGGTTTTCGAGGTGTGGCCTCCGCGAGTGCGGGCGGCTCGGATGGCAGCGCGCGGCGCTTAGGCCGCGGCCGATTCGCTGGCCGTGAACCGCGTGCGCTCCGTGCTATCGAGCTGCGTGACGCGCCCTTCATGGACGACGATCTGCACGGTCCCAAAGCGCAGCGCGGCGACGCGATCTTCCACGATCTGCAGCCAGGGCTGCCGGTTCGTGGCGGTCTCGGTCTTCCGGGTGGTTTCAGGGTTCGTCTTCATGGAGCAAAGCGAGGAAGCCGTCTTTGGGGTCGGCGTGACGGCGGTTTTTCTTGGCAGTCGGAATGGGCAGCGGAATGGCAGCAGGAACGCCGAAAGGAGCGGGAAGATTGTCGCGTTTGATTTTCCGCAGCGTGACCTGAACGATGTCATCCAGCGTGTAGCGCTCGAGGATGTTCACCAGCGCATTGCGCACATCGATCATGAGCATGCGCAGGCCGCAGTGTTCCTCATCGGGACACGTACAGCGCTCGTAACAAGTCTCGCTCGCGCAGGCGATCGGAGCGAGGCGGCCGTCGATCAGGCGGATCACTTCGGAGAAGCGAATTTTTTTCAGCGGCTTGGCGATGAAGTAGCCGCCGAACTTGCCGCGCCGCGTTTCGATGTAACCGGCGCCGCGGAGCTGCAGGAGGATCTGCTCGACGAATTTCAGGGGGAGACGCTCGGCCGCGGCGAGTTCGGAAACCGTAACCAACTCACGACCGAGTTCGTGAGCGACGCCGAGCCGGATCAGGGTGCGAAGGGCGTATTCGCCCCGTTTGGTGAGCTGCATAAAGCGTGTCTCTCATTCCAAAGTATACGTCGCAAGTATATTTTAAGATAATTTACCTCATCGGCACCTTCAGCCGGTCGGCCTGGCGCTGCATGAGCCGGTTGTTCGCGCCCCCGCAGGCCGTCCCTCGCGACGGCCGAGACCAGCGATTTGGGCGGTACTCGCTTGTTGCCGACTTCCGATAAACTTTAGTCTTCGGGGGTTATGCTGACGCTCCTTTCCATCAACCTCGTTCTTGTCGTCCTGGCCGTGGTGCTCCTCCTTGTTTTGCTGATGAAGAAGCCGGAGGCAGCGTTCACCGATCGAGTCCGCATGGAAGTCGACCGGCTCAGTGTTGCTTTGCGAGAAGAGTCACGTCTCGATCGTGACGAGGGTGCAGTGAGCGGACGTCAACTGCGGGAAGAAATGATGACTGGGATCCGTGCGCTGGGCGAATCCTTGACGACGCAGATCACTGGCGACGGCAAACAACAACTCGACCATCTGCAGACCTTTTCCACGGCCCTCACCGACTCGAGCGAGCGCGGCGAGCAGCGACTGGCGGAGATGCGGGGCACCCTGGACGAACGACTACTCGCAGCTGCCGAAGGTCAGCGGACCAGCAGCGCGGAGGTGCGCGGCGGTGTGCAAGTCGCGTTAACGGAACTTCGCGAGTCTTCCAGCATGCAGATCGAAGCTCTCCGGACGAATCTGGATCAGCGGCTGGCAAAAGCGGATGAGGCAGCCCAATTCGGCGACACGCAGACCCGGCAGGAATTACAGACTGCTCTGAAAAGTTTTAGCGAATTGCTGGCCAAGCAACTCCAGGACCTCGCGCATGTGCTCAAACAACAACTTTCCGATCTAACTGCAACGAACGAAGCCAAGCTCGAACATATCCGCGTCACGGTAGACGAAAAACTTCATCAAACCCTGGAACAGCGACTCGGCGAAAGCTTCCGGCTCGTCAGTGAACGGCTTGAGCAAGTCCACACGGGGTTAGGAGAAATGAAGTCGCTCGCGGTTGGTGTGGGCGATCTCAAAAAGGTACTAACGAACATCAAGACGCGGGGCACATGGGGTGAGGTGCAGCTCGGCACGCTCCTGGAGCAAATGCTGACCGTCGATCAGTTTGCCCGCAACGTGGCGCCGACGCCACGGAGCACTGAGCGAGTTGAGTTCGCCGTTAAACTACCGGGGCGCGACCACGATGGGACGCCGGTCTGGCTGCCCATCGATTCAAAATTTCCGCAGGAGGAATTTCAACGGTTGGGCGAAGCCCAGGAGCGAGGGGATGCAGAAGGGATTGAGGCTGCGTTCCGGGCTGTGGAAGTGCAGGTAAAGGCGGAAGCGCGCAAGATTCGCGAAAAGTATCTGCATCCTCCCAATACGACAGACTTCGGAATCATGTTTCTTCCGACCGAGGGGCTTTTTGCCGAAGTGCTTCGGCGTCCGGGTCTCGCGGAATCCATCCAACGCGACTTCCGGGTTGTCATCAGCGGACCGACGACCCTTGCCGCGTTGCTGAGTAGCCTGCAAATGGGCTTTCGCACGCTCGCTATCGAGAAACGTTCCAGTGAAGTGTGGAATGTGCTCGGCGCGGTGAAGACGGAATTTGGGAAGTTTGGCGAAGCGTTGGAAAAGGTGAAAAAGAAGCTCAGCGAAGCGAGCAGCAGTATCGATGCGGCCGAGACGCGGCACCGCGTGGTGGCTGGAAAGTTACGTAAAGCAGAAGAACTCCCTGCCGCGGAAGCTGCGCAAATTCTCAGCTTGGACGGCGTCTTGGATGAAGTGCCGGCAATCGCGGTCCCGCCAACCGAGTCCTGATCGCCTGACGCGATTAGACGGTCGCAAAAAACGCCGCAATCTCCGCGACGACGGTGCGCTGTTGATTTTCGGTGAGTTCGGGGAAGATCGGGATGGCGAGGACTTCCTTCGCGGCGCGTTCGGCTTCGGGGAAGTCGCCTTCGACGTAGCCGAGCGAGCGGAAACATTCCTGCAGGTGGAGCGGGAGCGGGTAGTAGATTTCGCTGCCGATGCCGGCCTTGGTGAGGTGGGCGCGGAGTTCGTCGCGTGGTGCCACGCGGATGATGAACTGGTTATAGATGTGGTGATTCTCGACGCCGCTCGCGGCGAAGGCTTCGACGGGGAGCTTCACTCGATCGAGGAGGCCGAGGCGGGCGAATTCGCTGCGATAAAACGAGGCGCGAGCGCGGCGACCGGCGCCCCAGGTGTCGAGGTGCGGGAGCTTCACGCTGAGCACGGCGCTTTGCAGGGCGTCGATGCGGAAGTTGCCGCCGATCGAGTGATGGTAGTAGCGCGGCTCCATGCCGTGATTGCGCAGGGAGCGGATTTGTTTCGCGAGGGCGTCGTCCTGGCACACGACCATGCCGGCGTCGCCGAAGGCGCCGAGGTTTTTCGTGGGGTAAAACGAATACCAACCCGCCTCGCCGATCGCGCCCGCGGCGCCGAGCGGATGCCGTGCGCCGAGCGCCTGCGCGGCGTCTTCGAGCACCGGGACGCCGTGCTTTTTGCCCAAGGCCACGATCGCCTCCATGTCCGCGCACTGGCCGAAGAGATGCACGGGAATGATCGCCTTGGGTTTGCGCGTGCGGGCGAGCGCTTCTTCCAGCGCGGGGATGGAGATGTTGAAAGTGTCGGGATCGATGTCCACGAACACCGGCCGCGCGCCGAGCCGCGAGATGCAGCCAGCGGTGGCGAAAAAAGTGAACGGCGTGGTGATGATCGCGTCGTCCGGCTGGATACGCAGTGCCATGAGCAGCGCGAGCTGCGCGTCGGTGCCCGACGAGACGCCGATGGCATGCGGCGCTCCGGTGTAAGCGGCGACGGCATCTTCAAACGCCTCGGTCTTCGGCCCGAGCACCAGCGCCTGCGAGTCGGCGACCTCCTCCATAGCAGCGAGGATCTGCGTCTTGAGCGGCGCGTATTGGAGCTTGAGGTCGAGCAGGGGCACTTGCATCCGGGCAAATTGACGGGGCGCGTCGGCGCGTGTCGAGGATGAGTCCGCGTCGGTCGTGGCTCAGTTTGAGGAAGTCGCGGTAGGGAAGCCGCGCCGCGGGTTCCCGCCCTAAACCCGCGCCGCGGGTTCCCGCGCGAAAGCCGCGCCGCGGGTTCCCGCCCTAAACCCGCGCCGCGGGTTCCGACGCTAAAGGGTGGACGGGACGGGAACCCGCGGCGCGGCTTCCCTACCCATGTGAGCCACTACTTCCGCGGCCAGCTTCGC
>Ga0209181_10002096_pt1 | contig 33276 bp, 39 predicted proteins | sample MAT05_FD_187208 | JGI IMG/M metagenome (GOLD analysis project Ga0209181, IMG submission 187208) | Freshwater microbial communities from Lake Fryxell liftoff mats and glacier meltwater in Antarctica - MAT-05 (SPAdes) (version 2) | ecosystem: Environmental > Aquatic > Freshwater > Ice > Liftoff... | reverse complement strand
GCGCACTACGCCTTTGCCTTGCCTGCGGCCGCCGGCTTCTCAGCCTTCGGGCGCTTGCGGCCGTTGGCGCGCAGCAGACCGTCTTCCTTGTGCTGTACCAGGCCCAGCTCTTCGGCGGTACCTCCGACCTTCACGATCGCGTCCTTCGCGGTCGCCGACATCTTGTGGACCTTGACGGTGAGCTTGCGGGTCAGCGTGCCGTTGCCGAGCACCTTGATGCCCGACCAAACCCCCTTCACGAGCCCCATCTTGCGAAGGGCAGCCTCGTCCACCACCGAGCCAGCCGAAAAACGCTCGAGCTCGCTGAGGTTCACCACCGCGTACTCTTTGCGGTTGGGCGAGATGAAGCCGAACTTGGGCAGCCGGCGCTGCAGCGGGCTCTGGCCGCCTTCGAAGCCTTCGAAGTGCATGTTGCCGCTGCGGGCCTTCTGGCCCTTGCCGCCACGGCCTGCCGTCTTGCCAGTGCCGGAGCCCTGGCCACGACCCACGCGCTTCTTGCGGTGGTTGGAGTGAAACGGCGCTTTGAGGGTGTGAAGAGTCGTCATGGCAGTTCCTTACTTCTTCGCGGCCGCGGTCTCGCGGGCGCGCCGCGCATCGCGGTTCTTGATGTGGGCCGGCTTGCGGCGCACGGTCTTCTTCGGTTCTTCCTTCACAATCTCGTGCGAGACGAGGTGCTGAACCTTGAAGATCATGCCGCGGATCTCGGGGGTGTCCTGAAGCAGGCGCTCCTGGTTGAACTTCCGGAGCCCGAGCCCGAAGATCGTGCGCAGCTGGCGCTCGTTCGAACCCGAGTGGCTTTTAATCAGCTTGACCTTGATTCCCATAACTAGTTCCTCGCCTCGGTCTTCTTGAGGCCGAAGTGAATTTCCTTTCCGCGCAGGCGCGACACCTGCTCAGGCGAACGAAGCTGCTTCAGGCCTTGCACCGTCGCCTTGAGGACGTTGTGCGGGTTCCGGCTGCCCTGGCACTTCGAGAGAATGTTGCGAACGCCGGCCGCTTCGAGCACCGCGCGGACGCTGGCGCCAGCGATGACGCCCGTGCCTTCCGACGCTGGCTTCAGCAGCACCTGGCCCGCACCGAAGTGACCGAGCACCTCGTGGGGAATCGTGTGGCCCATCAGCGGGACGCGGAAGAGGTTCTTCTTCGCGTTCTCGCCGCCTTTGCGAATCGCCTCGGGCACTTCGTTCGCCTTGCCGAGGCCGACGCCGACGTGGCCGTTGCCGTCACCGACGACGACGAGCGCCGCGAAAGAGAACCGGCGGCCGCCTTTCACGACCTTGGCCACGCGGTTGATGTTGACGACGCGATCCGTGAGGTCGAGATCGTTGGGGTTGATCGGGGTTGCCATTTAAGAAGTTCTCGCTCGCTTAGAGGGTGAGGCCGGCTTCGCGGGCGCCATCGGCCACCGCTGCGATCCGACCGTGGTAGGGGAAGCCGTTGCGGTCGAACACGACAGCTTCGATCTTGGCAGCCTTGCACTTCTCGGCGATGAGCGTGCCCACGCGCTTGGCGTCGGCCTTCTTGTCGCCATCGTCCTTGCCCTTGAGCTCCTTCGAGAGCGACGAGGCGAAAGCGACGGTCTTGCCCGAGTCGTCGTCGATGACCTGAGCGTAGATGTGCTTGAGCGACTTGTAGACAGTGAGGCGAGGACGCGCGGTCGTACCAGACAGCTTCCGGCGGATGCGCAGCTTTCGAGTGAGGCGGGAGTTCGGTTTGGACATTGTCTTTGTTCCTTCCACGGCAGAACGGGACTTCCCGCCGTGGATGAATGGGGGTTGGCTTTATGCCGTACCCGTCTTGCCTTCCTTGCGACGAACCTTTTCCGTCGAGAGCTTGATGCCCTTGCCCTTGTACGGCTCGGGCGGGCGCAGCGCACGAATCTTCACGGCCGTCATTCCCAACAACTCGCGGTTCACGGACTTCAGGGTGAGGTCGAGCGTGGGCAGCGACTCTTCAGTGCGGGGGGTCTTGCCGACCTCGGCAGTGACGCCGTCGGGCAGCGGGAACACCACCGGGTGCGAGAAGCCCAGCGCGAAGTGGATCTGCTTGCCTTTCACTTCGGCACGGAAACCGACGCCGCGGATCGCGAGCTGCTTTTCCCAGCCTTTCGAGACGCCGTGGGCGGCGTTGGCGAGGATGGTGCGGGTGAGGCCATGCAGCGCCTTGTGCTGGCGCGACTCGCTTGGGCGGGCCACCGACATCACGCCGTCCTTCACCGCGACCTTGATCTCGGCGTTGGGCAGCTTGACGTTGAGCTTTCCTTTGGGCCCTTCGAAGGCCACGGTGTCGCCCGAAATCTGGGCCTTCACCTTGTCCTCGAGCTTGATGGGCATTCTTCCGATGCGGCTCATGGTCGTGGTTCCTTTAGTAGACGGTGCAGAGGAGCTCGCCGCCGACCTTCTGCTTGCGCGCTTCGTGATCGACCATGACGCCACGGGACGTCGAGAGAATCGAGATGCCCATGCCGCCGAGGACGCGCGGGATATTGCGGGCGGCCGTGAAGCGGCGCAGCCCAGGCTTGCTGACGCGGCGAATGCCCGTGATCACCGGCTCGCGGTCGGGGCCGTACTTCAGCATCAAGGTCAGCTCGTTCTGCGGCTTGCGCTGGTGCGTCGCGTAGTCGGCGATGAAGCCTTCTTCCTTCAGCACGCGAGCCACCTGCTCTTTGAGCACCGAGCCCGGCAGCACGACTTTGTCGTGGCGCGCACGCGAAGCGTTGCGCAGGCGGGTCAGCATGTCTCCAACGGGGTCATTCACCGGCATGTGTTCACTCCACCAACAGTTGCTGCGTGGGGCCACCCTCGCTTACCGGGACAACCCCGGCAGTTCGAGAAGGGCGTGAAAACCGTCTGAGCTACGCCTGACGGAAGGGAACTCCGAAGTGCTTGAGCAGCGCGAGGCTGTGTTCGTCGGTGCGGGCCGTGGTCACGATGCTGATGTTGAGGCCCTTCACCTTCTCGATCTGGTCGTAGTTGATTTCCGGGAAGATGATCTGCTCCCGAACGCCCAGCGTGTAGTTGCCGCGGCCGTCGAACGCCTTGTTCGAGACGCCCTTGAAATCGCGCACGCGCGGGAGCGCGACGTTCACGAGCCGATCGAGGAACTCGTACATCCGGTCATTGCGGAGCGTGACAGCCGCGCCGATGGCCTGGCCCTGGCGAAGCTTGAAGTTTGCAATCGACTTGCGCGCACGGGTGATGATCGGCTTCTGGCCGGTGATCGCCTGCAGCTGGTCGACAGCGGACTCCATGATCTTGTTGTTCGCGAGCGCCTCGCCGAGGCCCATGTTGACGACGATCTTCTCGAGCTTCGGAACCTCGTTGGGGTTCTTGAAGCCGAGCTCTTTCATCAGCGCGGGCACGATCTCTTTGCGGTAACGCAGCTTCAGGCGCGCAGGCTTGACCTCGAGACCTTCCTCGATGTTGGCGGCAAAGCCGGCCTTCTTCTGGTCTTCCTTGCCCTTCTTGCGCGCAGCGCGCTTGGCCTTCGCGTCCGCGGCGGCCTTGGCGTCGTCGACGAGCTTCTTCTTGTCTTTCGGGGAGTCTTCGTTGTCAGCCATGGTAGCTCTCGGTTCAGTCGATCGACGCGTCGCACTTCTTGCAGAAGCGCGACTTCTTCTCGCCAGTCACCTTCAGACCGACGCGGGTGGGCTTGTCGCACTTCGGGCAGACGAGCGAAAGAGAGGCGAGCGCGATCGTGCCGGCCGACTCGAGAATGCCGCCCTCGGGGTTGGCGCGATCGCGGCCCTTCTTGATGTGCTTCTTCACCATCCGCAGGCCTTCGACGCGGACGCGGTTCTTGACCTTGTCGAACCCCAGGATCTTGCCCCGGTTGCTCTTCTGCGTGCGCTCGGCGCCCGCGGTCACCTGCACGGTGTCTCCGACTTTCAGCTTTTGCATTTAGAGAACCTCGGGCGCGAGCGAGATGATCTTCATGAACTTCTTCGCGCGCAGCTCACGGGCAACCGGCCCGAAGATGCGGGTGCCGATCGGCTCCATTTCTTTGTTGATCAGCACGGCGCTGTTGCCGTCGAACTTGATGTAGCTGCCGTCGGGGCGGCCGAGCTCGCGCTTGGTGCGGACGATGACCGCTTTCGCGACGTCACCCTTCTTCACCTTGGCGTTCGGCAACGCTTCCCTGATCGAGACGACAATGACGTCGCCAATCGAGGCGTACTGGCGCTTGCTGCCGCCCAGCACCTTGAAACAGAAAACCTTCTTCGCGCCCGAGTTGTCGGCAACATCGAGCACCGTCTGCATCTGAATCATAAAAGTCGCTCCTTCTGGCGAAATGCTTAGACGCGAACCGCGCGCTCGAGGACCTTCGCGACGCGCCAACGCTTGTCTTTCGACATCGGGCGGGTCTCGGAGATGAGGACCTTGTCGCCCTCGTTGATGGTGATCTTCTTCGGGTAGTCGTGATCTTCGACGTGCGCCTTGTACTTCACGCGCAGCGTCTGGATCTTGCCGTACTGGGCGTGCGGAGCGCGCCTGCGCACAGTGACAATCACCGTCTTCTGCATCTTGTTCGAGGTGACGACGCCGATGCGGGTCTTCGGGCGCCCGCGGGGTTCGGTCTCGGTCGGCTGGGTGGTCGTGGTCGTGTCGGCCATGTCGTTACGCCTTCTTCGCGGGCTTCGATTCGGCCGCGGTCTGCTTCTGGGTGAGAACAGTGAGCACGCGCGCGAGATCGCGCTTGTGGGTGGTGCGCTCGGACGGGTTGTCGAGGGCGCCGGTCTTCAGCTTCAGCTGATCCTGGAACAGGTTGGTGCGCAGCTCCTGCGCGCGCCGGGTCAGGTCGTCGACGGTGAGGTCTTTCAGCTCTTTCGCGGTTGCCATGGTCTTTGGGTCCTTTAGATCTTCTGGTCGGCGCGGAAGATGATCCGCGTCATGACCGGCAGCTTCGCCTGGGCGAGCTTCATCGCCTGGATGGCGAGCTCTTTGGTCATGCCGTCCATCTCGAAGAGGATCCGGCCCGGCTTCACGACGGCGACGTAGTACTCGACGTTGCCCTTGCCGGTGCCCATGCGGGTCTCAGCGGCTTTCTTGGTGATGGGCTTGTCGGGGAACACGCGGATCCAGATCTTGCCGCCGCGCTTGATCTTTCGGCTGATCGCGATACGGCCGGCCTCAATCTGCCGCGAGGTGATCCAACCTGGATCCAGGGTCATCAGGCCGAACTCTCCGAAAGAGAGATCGCTGCCGCGGTACGCCTTGCCGGGCATACGGCCTTTCTGCATCTTGCGGTACTTCGTTCGAGCGGGCTGGAGCATGGTGGGTGTCCTTCGGGTCTCTTAGCGCTGGAACTCGCGCGGGGTCTGCGACTTGCCAGGCAACACTTCACCGCGGCAGATCCACACCTTGCAGCCGATCTTTCCGTAGGTGGTCTTCGCTTCGGCGAAGCCGTAATCGATGTCGGCGCGGAGGGTGTGAAGCGGAACGCGGCCTTCGCGGTACCACTCGTAGCGCGCCATTTCAGCACCGCCAAGACGGCCGGAGCAGGCGACGCGAATGCCCTTGGCGCCAAACTTCATCGCCGTCTGAATCGCCTTCTTCATGGCGCGGCGGAAAGCGATGCGGCGCTCGAGTTGGGTAGTGATGTTCTCGGCGACGAGTTGGGCGTCGATCTCGGCCTTGCGGACCTCGACGATGTTGAGGAAGACCTCGTTCTTCGTGAACTTCTGGAGGTCCTTCTTCACCGTCTCGATGCCGGCGCCGCGCTTGCCGATCACGATGCCGGGACGCGCGGTATGCACGTTGACCTTCACCTTGTTCGCCGCGCGCTCGATCTCGACCTTCGAGACGCCCGCGTGGTTCAGACTCTTCTTCACGAAGTTCCGAATCTTGATGTCTTCATGCAGCCACTGCGCGTAGTTCTTTTCGTCGAACCACTTGCTGTCCCAGGTGCGGATGACGCCGAGACGGAAGCCAATCGGATGTACTTTCTGACCCATGTGTCTCCCTTACGCCTTCGGCTTCTTGTCGTCGGTGAGGACAACGTGAACGTGGCTGGTCTTCTTGTTGATCCGGCTGGCCCGGCCCATCGCGCGAGGCATGAAGCGCCGCGAAGTGGGGCCCTGGTCGACCGAGATGTGTTTGACGTAGAGCTTGTCGATGTCGACCTGACCCTTGCTGAGGTCAGTGGCGTTCGCGATCGCGCTCTCGAGAAGCTTCTTCACCGGGCGGGCCGCAGCGCGCTTGGTGAAGGTGAGAATGCTGATCGCTGCGCCCACGGGCTTGCCGCGGACGAGGGCGGCGACCACCGAGAGCTTCCGGGGGGCCATGGTGAGGTGACGAAGGTGTGCTGAGGATTCCATCGTTTAGCTCCTTACTTCTTGCCGCCGGCGGCGGGAGCCACCTTCTTTTCGGCCGAGTGGCCGACGAAGGTGCGGGTGGGGGCGAACTCGCCCAGCTTGTGACCAACCATGTTCTCGGTGACGAACACGGGGATGAACTTCCGCCCGTTGTGCACCGCGAACGTGTGGCCGACGAACTCGGGAAGAATCGTCGAGCGGCGCGACCAGGTCTTGATCACGGACTTTTTGCTCGCCTTCACCATGACCTGAACCTTGCTGGTCAGGTGAAGGTCGACGAACGGGCCTTTGTAAATTGAACGAGCCATTGTCTTTCCTTACCCCTACTGGCTGCGGACGCCCTGACGGCGGCCTGAAACGATGAACTTGTCAGTGCGCTTGTTGGCGCGGGTCGTGAGGCCCTTCGTCTTCTTGCCCCAGGGAGAAACCGGATGCGGGTTACCCTGGCCGGACTTACCTTCGCCACCACCGTGCGGGTGGTCGACGGGGTTCATCGCGAGACCACGAACGGTCGGGCGGATGCCGAGCCAGCGGCTCTTACCAGCCTTACCGACGCGGATGATTTCGTGATCGATGTTGCCCAGCTGGCCGATGGTGGCGCGGCAGCTAATCAAGATCTTGCGAACGGCGCCCGAGGGCAGACGAATCTGGGCGTACTCGCCTTCCTTCGCCATCAGCTGGCCCCAGCTGCCGGCCGAGCGGATGAACTGCGAGCCGCGGCCCGGCTTGATTTCCACGTTGTGGATCACGGTGCCGACCGGGATGTTCTGCAGCGGCAGCGCATTGCCAGGCCGAATGTCCGCGGCGGGGCCGGTGTGCAGCATGTCGCCAACCTGCAGACCCGTGGGCGCAAGGATGTAGCGCTTCTCGCCGTCGAGGTAGTGCAGGAGGGCGATGTTCGCGGTGCGGTTCGGGTCGTACTCGACCGAGACCACCTTCGCCGGAACGCCGTCCTTGTCGAGGCGCTTGAAGTCGATGATGCGGTAGCGGCGCTTGTGACCACCACCCTGGTGACGGCGGGTGATATGGCCATCGCTGTTGCGGCCGCCAGAGCGGCGCATCGCGGTGGTCAGCGTCTTCTCGGGGACATCGCGGGTGATCTCGGCGAAGTCAGAGACAGTGGTGAGGCGGCGGGCCGCCGACGTCGGTTTAAAGCTCTTGATTCCCATGACTAGACCGTGCCTCCCTCGAACAGCTCGATCTTGTCGCCCTCTTTCAGGGTGACGAAGGCCTTCTTGAAGTTCGGGCGCTTGCCGATGTTCTTGCCGATGCGCTTGATTTTGCCGCGCATGATGCAGGTGCGGACGTCTTCGACCGTGACCTTGAACAGCGTCGACACGGCGCGCGAAACGTCGTGCTTGCTGGCGGCGCGATCAACGACGAATGAGTACTGGCGCTGCTTCTCGCGGGCGCGATCAAGCTTCTCGGTGATCAACGGCCCTTTGATGACGTGGGTGAGATCCATGGTGTCCTCTTAGCCCTGCCCGCCGCGGCTCTTCGACAGCGCGTCGTTGATGGCCTTGGCGGCCGACTGGGTCAGCACGAGCGTCTTGTGACGCAGCACGGACTCGAGGTTCACGCCCTCAGGAGGCAGGACGTCGAACTTCTCGAGGTTGCGGATCGCGCGGTGAAGCTTGACGTTGTCCTTCATGTCCACCACGAGGGCGTCGGCGAGCTTCAGGCCGAGGAGCGCCTTGATGACCGCCTTGCTCTTCCCGTCAGAAGCGAACTCGTTGAGGATGATGATGTTGTTCTCTTTCGCGCGCAGCGAGATGCCGGCGGCGATGCCCGCGCGGCGAACCTGGCGGGGAGGACGGTACGAGTAGTCGCGGGGCTTGGGGCCCATCGCCTTACCGCCGCCGACCCAGTGCGAGGCACGAATCGAACCCTGGCGAGCGCGGCCAGTGCCCTTCTGCTTCCAGGGCTTCTTGCCACCGCCAGAGACGAGCGAGCTGTTCTTGACGGCAACCGTGCCGCGGCGGCGATTGATCTGCTGCATCTTCGCCACTTCGTAGAGCAGGTTCTTGTTCGCTTCAGCCGCGAACACTTCGTCCGAGAGCTCGATCTCGGCGACTTTCTTCAGGGTGAGATCAACGACGTCGAACTTGGCCATGGCTTAGCTCTTGATCTCGACGTCGACGCCGGCTGACAGATCCAGCTTCATCAACGCGTCGAGCGTCTGTTGGGTGGGCTCGAGGATGTCGAGCAGCCGCTTGTGGGTGCGAATCTCGAACTGCTCGCGGCTCTTCTTGTCCACGTGCGGGCTGCGGAGCACGGTGAACTTGTTGATTCGGGTAGGCAACGGGATCGGACCCGCGACCTTTGCGCCAGTGCGCTTGGCAGTCTCGACGATCTCCCCGGCGGACTGATCCAGGAGCTTCGAGTCATATGCCTTGAGACGGATACGAATTTTCTGTGTGGCCATTCTAAGTGGACCTCGAAACTTCCTTGGATGTCACAGAGCCGGTGCGGCGAAGGGGCGCGGCATATACGGCGCCTTTTCGCAGAACGCAACCCCCGTCTTGTCGATTCTTGAAAAACATCACGGCGGCTTGATTTCTCAGAGGGAAATGCCCGAGAAGCGGCACCGCTTTGCCACCTCCCCGTTCAACAGCCAAGGGTCTTTCTGGGCGAGAGCGGGTTCCCTGCTGTCTCGACCCGTCGCGGAGGCCTGCGTGCGGCACGCGGTGGGCCGAGCTGCGGGTCTGGGCGTCGACGGTGAGCGGCAAGGGCGTGAAGGTGGTGACGCTGGAGGGCTCTGAGCAGGGCCAGGCGCCCTACTTCGCCCAGCCCGTGGGTTTCGACGGGCGGGCCTTCCACGTCGCTGCAGACTACGGCTGTGACACCGAGAAGCTGCTTCACGAGGTGTGTCACTGGTTGGTGGCGCCGAAAGAGCGCCGCGGGCTGATGAACTACGGCCTTGGCCCGGTGACGCGCGAGCCGGACGACGAGATCTGTGACAACGAAGAGGTCACGGTGATGCTGCTCGAAGGGAAGCTGGCGCCGCACTTCCGGCTCGACGCTTCGAAGATCGCCAGGCCCGACTACAACGTGGCCAGCAAGCGCAACGTCGATTGGGACGCGTGTGAAGCCCGGGCGCAGGTGCTCGCCGAGTCGTTGGGCGCGTCACTGCAGCGGGTGCTGGCGCCGCCGACGATGACCGCCGCCAAGGTCGCGATGCCTTCCGCGCAGGTCCGCTAAGCCCGAACGGCGACGACGCAGAGCGCCTTGCTGCCAGCGATCAGTGAGTCAGCGCACGAGACAATCTTCAGCTCGGGCGCGAGCAGCTTCTGGAGGCCATCGGCGTCGAAAGCGACGGTGCCGAGGCGGCGGGTCTGCTCGGGGTCGCAGTGCACCTTGAGCACCAGGCGCGCGCGCGGAGGCAGCAGCCGGGCGAGGTGCCGGACGTAGCGATCGTGGGTCTCGGCCGGAAGCGTGTGAAGCACGGCGCGGTCGACCACGACGTCGAAGGGGCCGGTGAGGCCCGAGTGCAGCAGGTCGTCGGCGATGAAAGAAATCTTCAGTTCCCCCGCCCGCTTCTTCGCGGCGGCGAGCGCGATGGCCGAGATGTCGGTGGCGGTGACGTCGAAGCCTGCCTGCGCCGCGGCGATCGCCACCGTGCCCAGCCCGCAGCCGAGATCGAGCAGGCGTCCCCTGCCCTCGCCCAGCGCGTCGCGCAAGTCGGTGTCGATCGCGTCCGAGTGCCAGCCCAGCGGCCCGCGCGAGTACTGATCGTCCCAGAACGCCGCGTCGGGCCGGGTCCTGGCAGCCCGCTTCGGCGCGAGCGCGGCGGCGATGTCGATCAACGCCTCGACGGGAAGCATGGGCCCGAGCAGCGCCCTCCGCGCGCCAGGATCCGCAGCGACCTCGAGGCCCCACGACGGCCAGACCAGGTGAAAGCCGTCGGCGCGAAGCTGCTGCACGTTGCGCTTTACCGCCGGCGCGTCGTGCATCTTCGGGTTCATCGATGGCGCGATGACTTTCGGTGCAGTGGTGGTGATCACCGTCGCGGCGACGACGTCGCTGCAGTCGCCGGTGGCGAGGCGAGCGATGGTGGTCGCGCTGGCCGGAGCGACGAGCGCGAGATCTGCCCACTCGGCCGCTTCGATGTGCGGCGCCGGCGACGAAGGCTTCCCCTTCCACAGGCTGGTCAGCACCGGGTGGTGGGTGAGCGCCTCGAGCGCGCGGGGCGACACGAAGCGGCGGGCCTGCGCGGTCAACGCCACGCGGACTTCGGCGCCTGCGCCCTGAAGTGCCGAGACGAGCACGGGCGTGAAGGACGAGGCGACGGCGCCAGTGGCGGCGAGCAGGACGCGGGTGTTGGCAAGCGGGCGGGCGAGGGGCACGGCGTCGACGTGGGGAATCACCGCTGCGCTCGCGCGAAGGTGCCCGAGCAGCGCGTCGATCAGCTCGGGGCGGTCACCGACGCCCTCGAACTGCGCGGCGAGGCCATCGCGAAGCTCGGCGTCGGTTGACGGCGCGCGCAGGAGCTCGAGCACGGCGCGGGCGAGCGCGGCCGAGTCGCCGTCGAAACGGCGTTGATCCGAGGGGCCGACGATGGTGAGGGTCTGCCCGCTCTCGACGATGCGGGCCAGACGAGACATCACCCAGCGGCCCATCAGGCTTCTCGTTTGAGGTTTGGGGCTCCGACCGGAGCCACCAGGGTCATCAACAGAAGCACTCGATGCCGCCGTCTTCCGAGCGAAGCGGGCCGCCGTCGGCCTCTTTGGGGCTGAAGCAGCCGGGCGGGCAGACGCCGCCGTCGGTGCCGCCGTCAGGAAGCGGCGAGGGCTGGGTTCCGCAGCCCGTCGCAGCCGCGCCGAGAATGACGACGCTGAGGGTGGCGGGAAGGTTGGGCTTCTTCATTTTTGCTCCGGATTCTTTCCGGCCCGACCGGGCCGGCTCAAGCGTCATCAGCATAGACAATAGGCGCCGCCATCTTCGGAGAAGACCGCGCCACCGTCACGCACGAGTACCGCACAACCAGGGGGACACAGCGGGCCCGCATCGGGCTTGCCGGCATCGGAGCCCCCGTCTGATTTCTCAGCCGAGGGTCCACACGACGCGGCGGTGGTGGCGATCACGACCACCACCAGCGACCTCGGAAGAGGCCGCGTCACGACTTCAGGCGACGATCTCAGCAACGACGCCGGCGCCGACGGTGCGGCCACCTTCACGGATGGCGAAGCGCAGCTCCTTTTCCATCGCGATGGGGGTGATCAGCTCGACCTCGATCGCGATGTTGTCGCCCGGCATCACCATTTCCACGTTGTCCGGCAGCTTCACCGAGCCCGTCACGTCCGTCGTCCGGAAGTAGAACTGGGGGCGGTAGCCCTTGAAGAACGGCGTGTGGCGGCCGCCTTCTTCCTTCGTGAGCACGTAAATCTGGCCCTTGAACTTCGTGTGCGGCGTCACGCTGCCCGGCTTCGCCATCACCTGGCCGCGCTCGATGTCTTCCCGCTTCAGGCCACGCACCAGCGCGCCGATGTTGTCGCCCGCGCGCCCTTCGTCCAGCAGCTTGCGGAACATCTCGACGCCGGTGACCACCGTCTTCGCCGTCGGGCGAATGCCGATGATCTCGACTTCCTCACCCACCTTGATGATTCCGCGCTCGACGCGGCCCGTCGCGACCGTGCCACGGCCTTCGATCGAGAACACGTCTTCCACTGGCATCAAGAAGGGCTTCTCGGTCATCCGGATGGGGGTCGGGATGTACGTGTCGACCGCCTCCATCAGCTTCAGAATCGAGCCTTCGCCGATGTCAGAGGTGTCGCCTTCGAGCGCCTTCAGCGCGCTGCCCGGGATGATCGGGGTCTTGTCGCCCGGGAAGTCGTACTTCTTGAGCAGGTCGCGCACTTCCATTTCGACGAGCTCGCGCAGCTCGGGGTCGTCGAGCATGTCGACCTTGTTCAGGAAGACGACGATGTACGGAACGCCGACCTGGCGCGCGAGCAGGATGTGCTCACGGGTCTGCGGCATCGGGCCGTCCGCCGCCGAGACGACCAGAATCGCGCCGTCCATCTGCGCCGCGCCCGTGATCATGTTCTTCACGTAGTCCGCGTGTCCCGGACAGTCGACGTGGGCGTAGTGGCGGTTCTTCGTCTGGTACTCGACGTGCGCGGTCGAGATCGTGATGCCGCGGGCGCGTTCTTCCGGCGCCTTGTCGATCTGGTCGTACGCGAGAAAGGTCGCGCCACCCGACTTCGCGAGCACCTTGGTGATCGCCGCGGTGAGCGTCGTCTTGCCGTGGTCGACGTGGCCGATGGTGCCGATGTTGACGTGCGGCTTGCTGCGGTCGAATTTCTCTTTGCTCATTGTGGTGTGCCCCTCGTGTGTCGTCAGTAACCGCGGAGTTTGGTGACCAGCGCCTGCGCCACCGTGTCAGGGGGCGCTGCATAGTGGGAAAACTGCATCGTGTACATCGCCCGGCCCTGCGTCCTCGACCGGAGGTCGGTGGAATAGCCGAACATCATCCCCAGCGGGACCTCGGCGTCGATCACCTGCAGGTTGCCGCGGGCGTTCATGCCGTTGATCTTCCCGCGGCGCGCATTGAGGTCACCCACGACGTTGCCCATGAACTCGGAAGGGGTGACGACCTCGCACTTCATCATCGGCTCGAGCAGCACCGGGCGCGCCTTGTTGCAGGCGTCCTTGAAAGCCATCGACCCGGCGATCTTGAAGCTCACCTCGTCGGAGTCCGTCTCGTGGAACTCGCCGTCGAAGAGCTCGACCTTCACGTCGACCATCGGGTAGCCGGCGAGCACGCCGTTCGAGAGGCTCTCGAAGACGCCGCGCTCGACGGGCGAGACGAACTCTTTGGGGATCTTTCCGGCGGTGATTCCGTCGACGAAGAGGAAGCCCTTGCCGGGCGGCTGCGGCGAGACGCGCAGCTTCACCTTTGCGAACTGGCCCTTGCCGCCCGACTGCTTGATGTATTCGCCGGCGGCTTCGGCGGTGGTGCTCACCGTCTCGCGGTAGGCGACCTGGGGCTTGCCGACGTTGGCGCCGACTTTGTGCTCGCGCAGCAAGCGGTCGACGATGATCTCGAGGTGCAGCTCGCCCATGCCGGCGATGATCGTCTGGCCGGTTTCGGGGTCGAGGCGGACGCGGAAGCTGGGGTCTTCGATGGCGAGCTTCTGCAGCCCGCCGGCGAGCTTCTCTTGGTCCTCGACGCTCTTCGGCTCGAGGGCCAGGTCGATGACGGGCTCGGGAAACTCCATGCTGGCGAGTAGAATCGGATGCTTCTCGTCGCACAGCGTCTCGCCGGTGACGACGTTCTTCAGGCCGACGATCGCGCAGATGTCGCCAGCCAGACATTCTTGAAGCTCGTCGCGCTTGTCGGCGCGCATCTGCACCAGCCGCCCCACCCGCTCGCGCTTGCCCTTGGCGGTGTTCCACACGGCGCTGCCGGTGCGCAGCGTGCCCGAGTAGACGCGGATAAAGGTGAGCGTGCCGAAGGCCTCGCTCATGATCTTGAAGGCGAGGGCCGAGAAGGGGGCGTCGTCTTTTGTCTCGCGGGTGATCACGTTGCCTTTGGAGTCGATGCCCTCGACGGGCGGGACGTCCATCGGCGAGGGCAGGAAGTCGACGACGGCATCGAGCAACGGCTGAACGCCCTTGTGCTTGTAGGCCGAGCCGCAGAGCACGGGGAACACCTTGAGCGCGATGCAGCCCTTGCGAATGCCGGCGCGAATCTGGGCCTCGGTGATGTCGACGCCCTCGTTCTCGAGGTACTGCCCCATCAGCGCGTCGTCGAGCTCGCAGACCTGCTCGAGCATCTTGGTGCGCCAGGCCTTCGCGTTGTCTGCGTGCTCGGCGGGGATGTCGATGATCTCGTACTTGCTGCCCTGCACGTCGTCCTGAAAGACGAGCGCCTTCATCCGGACGAGGTCGATGACGCCGCGGTGGTTCTCTTCGGCGCCGAGGGGAAGCTGGATGACGAGGGGGGTCGCGCCCAGGCGTTCGCTGATGCTCTTCACCGACATCTCGAAGTCGGCCCCGATGCGATCCATCTTGTTGACGAAGCAGATGCGGGGAACCTTGTACTTGTCGGCCTGGCGCCAGACGGTCTCGCTTTGGGGCTCGACGCCGTTCACGCCATCGAAAAGCGCCACCGCGCCGTCGAGCACGCGCAGCGAGCGTTCGACCTCGATGGTGAAGTCGACGTGGCCGGGGGTGTCGATGATGTTGATGCGGTATTTCTGATCAGCGCGGGTCCAGAAGGCGCTGATCGCGGCGGACGTGATGGTGATGCCGCGCTCGCGTTCCTGCACCATCCAGTCGGTGGTGGTGGTGCCCGAGTGGACCTCGCCCATCTTGTGGATCGCGCCGGCGTAGAAAAGGATCCGCTCGGTCGTGGTGGTCTTGCCCGCATCGATGTGGGCCATGATCCCGATGTTGCGGTACCGCTCGAGGGGAGATTCGCGGGGCATGAAGGCTCTCGACGCAAAAGAAAACAGGCGCCGCTTTCGCCCGAAATTTTCGGAGGAAGCAAGCGCCTGGTTACTGACTCCCTGGCTTCGCCCTATTCGGGACGCTTGCAGCGTCCCGGCGGGCCTGCGAACGCGAGACCTACCAGCGGTAGTGCGCGAACGCCTTGTTGGCTTCCGCCATCTTGTGCGTGTCTTCGCGCTTCTTCACGGCGTTGCCACGGTTGTTGGCAGCGTCCATGATCTCGCCGGCCAGCTTCTCTTCCATCGTCTTCTCGCCGCGCTGCTTGGCGTAGCTGATCAGCCAGCGCATGCCGAGGGCAACGCGGCGATCCTGACGGACTTCGACGGGGACCTGGTAGGTCGCACCACCGACTCGGCGGCTCTTCACTTCGAGCACCGGCTTGACGTTGTCGAGCGCCTTCTTGAACGTCTTCAGGGGCTCTTCCTTGGCGCGCTCTTCGATCAGCGAGAAGGCACCGTAGGTGACGCGTTCGGCGATCGACTTCTTGCCTTTGCGCATCAGGTCGTTGACGAACTTCGTCACGACGCGATCCAGGAACTTCGGATCAGGAAGAATCTTGCGCTTATTCGGTACTCGGCGACGGGGCATGGATCAGTTCCTTTTGTTCAGCTGGGGCGCTTGGCGCCGTACTTGGAGCGGCTCTGCTTGCGGCCCTGAACGCCGACCGAGTCGAGAGTGCCGCGGATGATGTGGTAGCGAACGCCCGGGAGATCCTTGACGCGGCCGCCGCGAATCATCACCACCGAGTGCTCCTGGAGGTTGTGGCCGACGCCCGGAATGTACGACGTCACTTCGATGCCGTTGGTGAGGCGAACGCGGGCAACCTTGCGGAGCGCCGAGTTCGGCTTCTTGGGGGTGGTCGTATAAACGCGGGTGCAGACGCCGCGCTTCTGGGGGCACTCTTTGAGCGCGGGGCTCTTGCCCTTGAACCGCAATGCTTCACGGCCTTTGCGGATCAGCTGGTTGATCGTCGGCATGAATTCCTGGAACGAATTTGGTGTGATGAAAAAAGGGGGCCCCGCTTACAGGCCCAAACGTGGAGTGTCAAGCGACCTGCGTTTCACATGCAGGTTCCGCCCGCTTTGCATTGCTTGGGGGCAGCGCAAACCGGGTTGGATCCGCAGCGACATAGCCCATCGGGGCCGCAGCCGTCGCCCTGCTTTCCGCAATCAACGCACGCCGAGCCGCTGGCGCCGCATTTCTTGTCGGTGATCGCCTCGCAGTGGGTTGCGTCCCGGCAACAGCCGGCGCAGTTGGCGGCATCACAGGCGGTGCCGGCCGCGGTGCAGGCGCCGGCGGTGCAGGTGGTGCTGTTGCCGCAGGCGGGCGTTGCGCCGCAGCGGCAGTTGCCCGCGGGAGAGCAGTTGTCGGCCTTCGCTGGGTTGCAAGCGGTGCAGACGCCGCCGCCGGTGCCGCAGAAGCCGACTGCCGCCACCCTGCAGACGCCCATCGCACAGCAGCCGTTGGGGCACGTCGTGGCGTTGCAGGCGATCGGCATGCAGCTGCCACCCATGCACTTGTTTCCGGCAGCGCAGGCGGGGTTGGCGCCGCATTGGCATGCGCCGGCGGCCGAGCACGAATCGGCGATCAGGGGATCGCAGGAAGCGCAGGCAGCGCCCGCTGCACCGCAAGCGGTGGCGGTTCGTGCGGTGGTGCACGTCGAGCCGGTGCAGCAACCGTTCGGGCAGTTGGCGGCGGTGCACGGGTTGTTGACGCAGGTGTTGTTGATGCACTGCTGGTTGGCGCCGCACGCCGGACCCGTGCCGCACTTGCAAGCGCCCGTAGTGCAGCTGCTCGACGCGTTCGGGTTGCATGCGACGCAGGCCGCTCCCAGGGTTCCGCAGGTCGATGACGTGCTCGTCTGGCAGACGTTTCCGGCGCAGCAGCCGCTGGCGCACGACGTCGCGTCACAGACGCACTGGTTGTTGAGGCAGCGCGTGCCGGGACCGCATGCGGGGCCGGAGCCGCAGGTGCACGTTCCCGAGGTGCAGCTGCTGGCGGTCGTCGCGCTGCAGGCCACGCACACGGCCCCGGGGTCGGCGCAGCTGGACAGCGACTGGGCGGTGCAGACAGTTCCCGCGCAACAGCCGCTGGCGCAGGAAGAGGCGTCACAGATGCATTGGCCGCTGCTGCAGGTCTGGCCGGCCGCGCAGGCTGCCAGGGTTCCGCAGCCGCAGCTCCCGGTGGCGTTGCAGGAGTCGGCGATCATCTCGTCGCAGGCAAGGCACGTCGAGCCGCCCGTGCCGCAGGCGCCAATCGACGGCGTGGTACAGGTGGCGCCGTTGCAGCAACCATTGGGGCAGTTGGTGCCGTTGCAGGCGCCGCCGGTGCAGATGCCGCTGGAGCACGTCTGGCCGATGCCGCACGCCGGGCCGGCGCCGCAGCGGCAGGTGCCATTGCTCGCGCAGGTGTTCGCGCTGACGGGGTTGCAGGTGGCGCAGGTGTCGCCACCGGCGCCGCAGGTGCTGAGGCTTCGCGCTTGGCAAACACTGCCGACGCAGCAACCACTGGGGCAGCTGGTGCCGTCGCAGACGCACTGGCTGCCGACGCAGCGCTGGCCTCCGACGCAGGCCATGTCGGATCCGCAGCGACAGCCGTCGCCAGCGCAGGTGTCGGCTCGGGTGAGATCGCAGGTCGAGCAGGCGCCGCCGGCTGGGCCGCAGCTGGCGATCGCCATCGCATTGCAGGTGAGGCCAGCGCAGCAGCCGTTGGGGCACGAGGTGACGTCGCACGTGCAGGTGCCGTTCATGCACCGCTGGCCGGCTCCACAGGCGGCGGAGGATCCACACTGGCAGAAGCCGGTGGCGCTGCAGCTGTCGGCCGAGGTCGCGCTGCAGGCGATGCACGCCGAGCCCTGCGCTCCGCAGGTGATCGCCGACGGGGTCTGACAAACGTCGCCAGCGCAGCAGCCGTTGGGACAGCTTGCTTGATCGCAGCCCGCGCCACCGCCGGTTCCGACTCCACCGCCGGTTCCGACTCCACCGCCGGTTCCGACTCCACCGCCGGTTCCGACTCCACCGCCGGTTCCGACTCCACCGCCGATTCCGACTCCACCGCCGGTTCCGACTCCACCGCCGGTTCCAGCTCCGCCGCCGCCCGTGCCCGGCCCCGAACTGACGCAGAGCTGATGGGCGAGATCGCAGCGGCCCTCAGTGGGGCACTGCGCGTCTGAGGTGCAGCGTGAGTAGCCGCAGCTACAGCCCTCGAGCACGAAGAGAAGAGCGGTGGCAGCGAATGCAAGACGGATCAAGGAAGGGTTCCGGACAAGGAGATGCGGACTCCATCGCGCGCCGGAGCCGCAGACAGCGCAACGGGCGAAGACGAACGGCCAGGAAGGAAAGCCACCAGCGCACCGGCAATCGCGACGGCCGCTCCGACGGGAATCAGCACGGCGCCTACTTGAGAATTGCGAAGGGCGTCGGACACCCCCCCCGCCCGCTCGGGAGCGACGAGACCCGCTGCGTCGGGAGGATTCGACGACATCCCGGAAGCGGCGAGCCCCGCGAAGATTCCGCCGACCACCATCGCTGCCCCACCGGTGGCGACCAGCGTGAGCCCCAGCGAACGGCGGCCCGGAGACGAGGGTTCGCGAAAGGTGGCGACGGGGGGCTGAAACGGGCCCGCGTTGCTCGCGGTGGGCTCGGGCGCTGGCACCGAAGGAGGCGCGGGCAGCTCGGCCGCGACGCGCGCTTCATCGGGCATCGTCGAGGCGAGCTCACCCAGCTTGAGGTCGGCCAGGGTCTTCGCGAGCGCCTGGCGAACGGTCTCGACTGTCTGTTTCGCGCCCGGAAGCGGCAGCGCGATCGACGACCGCCGCACGACGAGGCCGTCGATGCGAACGACGCGGGCGTTGGTGACCACCTGGTCGGGCTGCACGTCGGCGCGAATATAGACGCCGTAGAGCGACTCGGTGGACTCAGCGAGAAAACGCAGGCAGCTGTCGCGAACCTCGCAGCCGGCGGCAGCGCTCTTCCCCATCGCTTCATCGAGCCGCGAGCTGCCGGCAAAACGAACGCTCGAGGTCTTGGCGAGCATGACGTCAAACTGGGCGCGCAGCCGTTCGCGCTGGGGGCTGGTGACGCTGCCGATATCGAGGGGGTGAACTGCCACGCGCGGCTCGGCCAGCGAGGCCGCCGCAGCCAGACAGATCGTGCCCACCACCCAACGGTTCGTGTTCAAAAAGTTGCTCCCTCTCGCAGGGCGCCAATTGCAATGGAGAGGCCGAAGCCCAGTGAGAGGGAAGCCGCCGTGAAGCCTGTGGCGCAAATGCGCCTCAGCACAGAATTGCCACGCCCTGCCCCGCCTACAGGTCGGTGACCATCACGACCGCGTCTTCGCGATCGTCGGTGTAGTAGTTCGGGCGCATGCCGACGGCCTTGAAGCCGAGCGCCTTGTACATGCCGATCGCCGCTTCGTTTCCGCGGCGCACTTCGAGAGACGCGATGCGGCAGCGGTGGGTGCGGCCGTAGTCCAGGGTCGCTTCCATCACCGCGCGGCCGATTCCCCGGCGGCGCTGCTTTTGGGCAGTGGCGACGTTGAGCACGTGGATCTCGTCGGCGACGAGCCAGAAAATCGAGAAGCCGAGCACCGTCCACCCGTTGCTCACCTGCTCTTCGGCGAGGAGCACGGTCGACCAGTCCTGGGTCAGCTCTTTCTTCACCATCTCGAGCGTCCACGGGTTCGAGAACGCGACCTTCTCGATTTCCATCACTCCGGGAAGATCGTCGATCGTCATCCGGCGAATGCGCCAGGGGTCGGGGGCGAGCTGCCTCATCGGGCGCCTCCATCGACGCGGACGCGCTCGGCGAACGGACCCAGCAAGCGCACGGAAGCGGCCTTGCGAACCTGGGCGAGCTCGGCGGCGGCCAGCGACTTGAATCTCTCGTTGAAGAGCTTCTGGCGCAGCACGGGCATCGCGAGGCCTTTGAGATCCGAGCGCTCGGCCTGCAGGTTCTTCGCTTCGACCTCCGACACCTGGGCCCGAAGCTTCAGCTTCCCTTCGAAGACGCGTTCGGTGCGGAGCATGCGCGAGAGGACGACGGCCAGGGTCGACAGGTCGGTGTCGTTGGCGGCGAGAAAAGTTGCGAGGGCCTGAGGCCCGCCGAGCAGCTTAGTGAAGCGATCGATGACGCGCTCGAGCTCGCCCTCTTCCAGCGGGTAGGCCTTGAGCTTGTCGGCTTCGGCGATCTCGAGGCGCTGGCCGATGACCGAGTCGAGCACGCTGCGCAGGGTACCGTGATCGAGCTCGCTGAAGGCAGCCTCGACGCCGCCCGCGTGGATCAGCATCACCCGGGCCTCGAACTGCAGCTCGGTGAGGGTGAGGACGTGGCCGTCGATCAGGGCGACGCTGCGGTCGAGCAAACGCTTCGGCGGCGCCGCTTCGTCCTGCCCGAGCGCGACGAAAGGAATGAGCAGAAAAGCCAGTAACCACTGGCGGAAGGCGCGGGGCTGGTTAGCTTCTCGGCTGACCATGGCGGAGGATTACTACCAGCGGCTGGGCGTGTCGCGCCAAGCCTCAGAGGAAGAGATCAAGAAGGCCTACCGCCGGCAGGCCAAGAAGTTCCACCCCGACATCAACAAGGCCAAGGGCGCCGAAGAGACCTTCAAGGGGCTCAACTCCGCGTACGAGGTGCTGGGCGACAAGAAGAAGCGCGCCATGTACGACGAGCTCGGAGAGGACGCCGAGAAGATCGGCTTCGACGAGAAAAAAGCCGACGCGTTTCGCCAGTACAAGGCGGCCCAGCAGTCGGGCGGCCGGCGCGGCGGCGTTCCTGGGATGGGCTTCGACTTCGACCCCGAGGCTGGCGGCGCCGACTTCGAGTCGATTCTCGGCCAGATGTTCGGAGCGGCCCGCAACCGCCCCACCCGAGGCGACGACTTCACGATGAAGGTGCAGGTCGCGCTCAACGAAGCGGTGCAGGGCGCCGAGCGCAACGTGCAGGTGAACGGAAAGCGGCTCACGGTGAAGATCCCGAAGGGCGTGCATACCGGTTCGCAGGTTCGGGTGCTGGGTCAGGGCGGTGTGGGCAGCAAGGGTGGCTCGGCGGGCGACCTGTTCCTCGAGATCGAGGTCTTCCCCCACCCGCTCATCCGCCGCGAGGCGAACGACCTGTACCTCGACGTGCCGGTGACGGTGGCCGAGGCGATGAATGGGGCAGAGGTGACGGTGCCGACCTTTGGAGGCAATGGCCAGGTGACGATCAAGCCAGGCACGCAGTCGGGCCTGAACATGCGGCTCAAGGGCAAGGGCGTGCCGTCGCTGGAAGGCGGGCCGGCGGGCGACATGTATCTCGTCATCCAGGTGAAGATTCCCGAGGGCGCCGACGCGGCAGTGAAGAAGGCCGCGGCCGAGCTCGAGAAGGGGTACCTCGAGCCCGTGCGGAAGAACCTGAAGCTCTGACGACTTCTGCTAGAGAGCGACCGAATGGGATTACTGGATTTTCTAGGTGGGGGCACCGCGGCCGACAAGGCCTCGAAGCTCAAGGCGAAGGTGACGCAGAAGTACGGCGACCCGGCGACGCGGCAGAAGGCGATCAGCCAGCTGGGCGAGCTGAAGACGCCCGAGGCCGTCGCGGTGCTGATGCACAGGTTTACGCTCACCGTTGATCCTCACACCACCGACGCCGACGAGAAGGGCCACGTCTTCGAGATCATCTGCGGGCTCGAAGGCGACGCCGTGCAGCCGGTGAAGGACTTCTTGAAGCGCACCGACACCGCGAGCTCGTGGGCGCTGAAGGTGCTGGAAGAGATTCTGAAGCCCGAAGACGTGATCGGCGTCGCGTGCGACGAGCTCAAGCGCCTGGGCGCCGAGTACACGCGCGACCCCGAGAAGAAGGTGGTGCTGATTCACTACCTCGACGGGAAGACCGACCCCCGCATCGCCGACGTCATCGTGCCGCTGCTGCACGACATGTCCGACGACGTGAAGATGGCGGCGCTCAACAACCTGGCGTCGCGGAAGTATGGGCCGGCGCGCGAGAAGATGCTCGAGCTGCTGGTCGCTGAAGAGACGGGCAAGCGCGTGCAGGTGGCGGCGATCGAAGCGATTGCGGCCAGCGAGTTTACGGTGCAGGGCTTCCGCGAGAAGGCTGAGAAGCGCCTTGGCGAAGGCTGGCACCTCGACAAGTCCGGAGCGTTGAAGAAGCGCGGGTGAAGCGGCTCGAGTCCCACGCGAAGTGCAAGCGTGCGCTCGAGGCGTTGTCGGATTCGGCGTTGATCGCCGCGGTCGCGCGGGCGGCGCCGCTGGCGCGGGGCATCGGCGGCACGGTCTGCGCGATGCCGGTCGAAGGCGGCGAGGTGTTCGTCAAGACGGTGCGGCTCACTGCGCTGGAACAGGCGAACCCGCAGTCGACGGCGAACCTCTTCGGGCTGCCGCTGCGCTACCAGTACGGCCTGAGCTCGGCTGGCTTTGGCGCGTGGCGCGAGCTCGCGGCGCACCAACTGACCACCGGGTGGGTCACGTCGGGCGCGCACCCGGCCTTTCCTTTGCTGCACCACTGGCGCGTGTTGCCGCGCGAGCCCGAGGAAAACCCAGCGCTCGAAAGGCAAGTGGCCGCATGGGGAGGCGACCTGAAGATCCGCAACCGGCTCGCAGCGATGGAAGCGGCGACGCAGAGCGTGGTGCTCTTCCTCGAACGGTTTCCGCAGGACCTTCGCAGCCTGCTGATCGAGGGCACGCCTGACTGGGTCGAGCCCGCGCTGCTCGACGTCACCGCGTTCCTTTCGAGCAAGGGCTTCGTGCACTTCGACGCGCACTTCCAGAACCTCGTCACCGACGGGAAGGCGCTGTACCTCACTGACTTCGGGCAGGCGCTGTCGGAGGACTTCACGCTGACGCCCGAAGAAAGGGAGTTTCTGAACCGGCACCTGCAGTTCGATCGCACCTACGTGCAGGCGAAGCTCTTCGCGATGACCCGCGAGCCGCACCTGGCAAACGCAGCGACGCAGATCAACCGGCTGTTCGCGTCTCTCAAAGCCTAGGATGCGCGCGCCCATGCGCCCTGCCCTGTTGATCGGCTGTCTGCTGCTGGGTTGCTCTTCCGTGCCGTCTTCCGTCGATGCGGGGCTGGACGCGGGCGAGCCCGAAGTGACGCCCGTCGAGCTCTGCAATCGGTTGGCGATCGCGCGCTGCGGGCTCTTGTCGCGTTGCTACGCCGCTTTCGCGCAGCGGGGTTTCGCCGGCTGCTCGGACGTCGAGCGCGAGACGTGCCTGGCTGGGTACGAGGTGCTGCGTCCGGCTTTCGAAGGCAAGCGCGTGGCGATCGACGGCGCGCGGCTGGGTGGGTGCGAAGCACGAATGAAGAGCAGCAGCTGCCCTCCGACCTTTCCGCCGTCGTACTCGGCGATCGCCGCACACCCGTTTTCCGACTGCGACCTCGAGACGGGCCTGCTGACCGGAAAGGTCGTCAGCGGCCAGACCTGCGCGACCGCCGTCGAGTGCGAGCCGGGCAGCGTGTGCATCAAGCCGGGCGGCGTCTGCAAGGGCACGTGCTCGAAGTGGCCGCAGGTGGGCGAGGCGTGCAGCTTCGGTTGCGAGCCGGGCCTGATCTGCGACAACGATCGCTGCGCCGCCGCGCGGACCACGGGCCAGACGTGCGCCAGCAGTCGCGAGTGCGCGCCCGACCTGATCTGCAACGGCACCTGCCGCGCGCGCTCGAAGGCGGGCGAGGCGTGCGCGTTCGACGCGAACCGGCTGTCGACCTGCGACCCCGGCCTCGCCTGCGACGTCACGCCCTTCGTGATGGGAGTCTTCGGCAAGTGCGTCGTCCCCCAGCCGCTCAACGGCCGCTGCCAGTTTCACTGGTCATGCGCGTCTGGGCTCGTCTGCGCGGATCTCGACTTCACCGGTTTTCCCAGCAACGCCCCGACACCTGGCTTCTGCCGTTTGCCGGGCGAGCCCGGAACCAATTGCCCGGCGACGACGTACCAGACGTTCGTGGGAGATCAATGTGGAGCAGGCACGGTGTGCAGCAACGACCTTCGCAAATGCACGGCGCTGCCGAAGAAGAGCGAGGCGTGCACGCCGTCGACCCAGTCGTGCGCGGGCGTCGGCATCTACTGCAAGCCCAGCGGCTCGGGAGACACCGGCCTCTGCACTGGCCCCGTCGGCAACGGCGATCGCTGCGCTTTCGAGATCGACGCCACCCGCCGCGTCTCGGTGCCGTGCGCGACGGGCTACTGCGACACCGTCAGCACGTTCAGCTGCCAGCCGCCCGTGAAGGCGAACGGGAGTCTGTGCGAGCAGAACGGCGAGTGTCAGTCAGGCCGGTGCGCCGTTCAACAAGACCGTTCGCTGCGCTGCGCGCAGGCGTGCAACTAGTCCACCAGGGGAAGCCGATGACCGTGACGTCGCAGCTCGAGGCCGTGACCGTGTATGCCAGTGGCGCCGTATGCACCCGCCGCGCGAAGGTCGACGCGCCGCCCGAACCCACGCGGCAGATTCGAATCACAGGCTTGCCGCTGTCGTTGCGGGCCACATCGCTGCGGGCGCGGGTTCTCTCGGGCGGCGAGGGCCTTCGCGTGCTCGACGTTCGCGCGGGCTTCGAGGTGCAGCTGGCCGAAGAGGTCGATGTGCCGGTCGAACAAAAGGCGCTCGAGGCCGCCGAGGCCGAGGTCTCGCGGCTCGAGCAGGTGCAGGCGCGGCTGGTGAAAGAAGCGCAAGAGCTGGGCGCGCTGCGGCCGTCGTTTCCGGTTCAGAAAAAAGGGGAACCGCCGCGCACGGCTCCCGTCGACGCGATGCTGGGGTTGGCGGACTTCGTCGATCGCGAGCTGGAGACCCGCAATGGTCGGCTGCGGAAGCTCGAGCAGGAGCTGACTGACGCGCGCAACGAGGCACAGCTTCGCCGCCGGCGGCTGCACGAGGCGTCGACGACGAACCGTACCGAACGGGCGCGCCTGAGCCGCAGCGCGGTGGTGATGCTGTCGGCCGAGCACTCGCAGGCGTTGGAGCTCGCGGTCGAATACCAGGTGCCCGGCGCGCGCTGGGTGCCGAACTACGAGCTGCGCCTCGACAAGTCGATGAATGGCGGCGGCTTGAAGATGAGGGCGTCGGTCGCGCAGCACACCGGTGAAGACTGGATCAACGTCGCGCTGTCGCTGTCGACCGCGCAGCTCGACCGCCGCACCGACCTGCCCGAGCTACGGGCGATGAAGATCGGGCGCAGCCAGCCTCCCCCTCCGCGGCCGGGCTGGCGGGAGCCTCCGCCGGGGCTCGACGAGCTCTTTGAAGGCTACGACGAGGCGATGGGCGGGCGTCCGCCAGTGGGCATGCCTCCGCCGCCTCCCAAAGCGGCTGCGCCCCGCGACTTTGATGATGGGGCCGCGCCCGAACGATCGATGAAGAAGCGAGCGGCCAGGAGCACGCCGCCGCCCGGAATGCCGCAGAGTGCTCCGGCGCCGGCTCCGTCGATGGCGCGGATGTCGGTGATGGCGCCGATGGCAATGCCGGTGGCCGCTGCAAAGGGAGGAGGCGGTGTGTTCGGCGCGATCGGCAACATGGTGGGCGGCCGCGGTGGGGCACGCAGCCACGACGCCCGACGCGAAGAAGCGGCCATGCCGGAGGCCGACATGGCGATGGACGACGAGGTCGGCGAGGCGCCCTCGGGCGCGATGGCGATGCCTGCGGAAGCGCCCCCGCCCGAGCTCGTGCCGGACCACGCGTTGATGGACTACGACCGTCTGCAGATGCAGCCTTCGACCGACGGCCGTGGTCCGCGCGGCCGGCTGAAGCGCGGCTCCGACTGGCAGTTCGCCTTCGTCTCGTCGGTGTCGGTGCAGGTCGACATCGTCACCGCAGTATTGATGAAGGCGCAGCGCGAGGCAGGCGAGGTCGAGAACCTGACGTTGCCGCACCACGCGTCAGCCGTGCGCGCGTCGGCGGCGGCCTTCGATTACCGCTTCGAGTGCGAGTCGAAGGTCGAAGTGCCTTCGACGGGCCGGTGGTCGCTGGTGCCGGTGATGACGGCGCAGGTCGGTTTGAACGCGGGGTACACCTGCGTGCCTTCCGTCGAGCCGAAGGTGTACCGGGTGCTGAAGGTCGCGAACAAGTCTCCGCACGCGCTGCTGCAGGGCCCCGTCGACGTGTCGGTGGGCGACGAGTTTCTGATGACGACGCAGCTGCCGACGATCGCTCCGAGAGGCGAAGAGGCGCGGCTGGGCCTTGGGGTCGAAGAGGCGCTGAAGGTCGCGCGGAAGACGCAGTTCAAGGAGACGACGGGAGGCCTGCTGGGTGGTTCGACCGTATTGCCACACGAGATCGAGATCGAGGTCAGCAACCGGCTGTCCCACCCCGCGGCGATCGAGATTCGCGAAAGGGTCCCCGTGTCGCGCGACGACGACGTGAAGGTCGAAGAGGCGTCGGTGAAGCCGCCCTGGGAAAAGGACGAGAAGATCCGCGACGGGGTTCAGACCGATGGCGCGCGCCGCTGGCTGGTGACGGTGGGCGCTGGCGAGAAGGCGACGGTGGTGGCGCAGTTCAACATCAAGATGCCTTCCGACAAGATGCTCATCGGCGGCAACCGGAGGGTGTGAGCGATGCTGATTCCCTTGCCCGTCACGAAGGTCACCTGCATGGAAGACCGCGCCCAGATCGAGAGGCGCGGCGAGCCTCAGCTACCGGCTGGCACGCACCAGCTCAAGGTCCACGACGTCTCGCCGCTGGCGGTCGAGCGCTCCTTGAGAGTGGAGGTCACCGGTGGACGGCTGATCGACGCGAAGCTGGTGCGCCGCTGGCACGAAGCGCCGAAAGGCGGAGTCGCCGCGGACGCGAGCGGGCTGAAGAAGAAGGCCCACACGCTGGAGCTCGAGCTTCGCGCCTGTGCCGACGACCTCGCGCGGCTGACCGTGCGCCGCGAGCTGGTGTCGAAGGCCCGGGCCGAGATCTACCGCGAGATCCAGGAATCGGCGGGCGCCGGACAGACGGACCCCGCGGCGTGGAGCCAGCGGCTGGCCCAGGTGGGCGCGCAGCTTCAGACCGTCGAAGAGACGCTGCGCACCCTCGGCCTCCACCAGGTCTGGCTGCAGCACAGGGTGCGCGAGGCGAGCCAGGCGCTGGCGATCAGCGAGCAGCGGCCCACGTCGCTGAAGTGCGCGCTCGAGCTCACCGTAGAAAGCCCGGGCGGCAAGGCAGCGATTCGCGCGACGTACCTGGCGCCGTGCGCCGTCTGGCGCCCGGCGTACCGCGCGAGCTTGAGCGCCGACACCGTGAAGCTCGAGAGCGAAGCCATCGTCTGGCAGAGCACCGGCGAGGCGTGGACTGACATCGAGCTGCTGTGCTCGACCGCGCGCCCGACGCTGGGCACCACGCCGCCCGTACTGACGCCAGATCTGATCGGCAGCCGGCCCAAGCGCGCCGAAGAGAAGAAGGTCGTCGACGTGGCGGTGCGCGAAGAAGTGATTCAGTCGTCCGGAGAAGGCGGCGTCGCGGCGGCCGCCTCGATGCCGGGGCTCGACGATGGCGGCGAGACGCGGCTGCTCAAGGCGCTGGCGAAGGTGTCGATTCCTTCCGATGGCCAGCCCCACCGGGTGCCGCTGTCTTCCTTCGATGCGAAGGCAAAGCTCGAGCGGCTGTGCACCCCCGAGCTGTCGCCGCTGATCTCGATGGTGGCGAAGTTCCCGAACGCCGGCCCCAACGTGCTGCTGGCGGGCCCGGTCGACCTGCTTCGTCAAAGCGGCTTCGTCGGCCGCGCCCAGCTGAAGTTCGCTGGCCAGAATGAGACCGTCGTTCTGTCTTTCGGAAGCGAAGACGGCCTGCGCGTGGTGCGAAAGGTCGACGAGAAGCGCGAAGAGGCGCGAATCACCGGCCGAAAGACGACCACGAAAACCGTGACGCTGTTCGTCTCGAACGCCAGCGCGGAGGCCGCGAAGGTGGTGCTGGAAGAACGGATTCCGGTCAGCGAAGTGAAGGAGGTCGAGATCCAGGTGCTGCAGAAGGAGTCGTCGCCCGGGTGGCCCGCCGCGGCCAGCAAAGACGGGCTGGTTCGCATCGAGCTTGACCTCGCTGCCAACTCGCAACAGGAAGCGAAGTTCGTCTGGGAGCTGCAGGCGGGCTCGAAGGTCGCCGGGCTCTAACGCAACGAAAGAGAGGCAACGTGAGCAGCGCACTGACGCAGTACCGAGATGCATTCGTCCAGGCGATCGCCGCCGCGCTTGGCCAGAGCCCGGCCGAAGTCGACCCGCAGGTGAAGCCCGCCGCCGACCCCGCGCATGGAGACTTCAGCTTCGCAACCTTTGCGCTCGCCAAGGCGCTGAAGAAGGCGCCGCACGCGATCGCCGCCGAGACCGCGAAGGGCATCGCCTTGCCTGGCCTCGAGGTGAAGGCCACCGGGTCGTACGTGAACGCGCGCATCCTCGCGATGCCGTTCACCCAGCAGGTGCTCGACGGCGTGCGCAAGGCAGGCCCGTCGTACGGCGAAGGCACCACCGGGGCGAGCCACACGGTGGTCATCGACTACTCGTCGCCGAACATCGCGAAGCCGATCGCCTTCCACCACATCCGTTCGACCGCCATCGGGCACGCGATCGCGAACCTCTATCGTTCGCAGGGGTGGAAGGTCGAAGGCATCAACTACCTCGGCGACTGGGGCAAGCAGTTCGGCCTCGTCGCGGTGGGCTTCGCGGAATACGGCGACCCGGCCAAGGCGAACGACGTCGGCCACCTGGTCGAGGTCTACGTGAAGGCGAGCAAGCGCGCCGAGGCCGAGCCGGCTTTCGACGAGAAGGCGCGCGACTTCTTCCGCCGCATGGAAGCCGGCGACGCCGCCGCGCTCGCGACGTGGCAGCAGTTCCGCCAGACTTCGCTTCAAGACTTCCAGAAGGTCTACGGCCGCCTCGGCATCGCCTTCGAGCACTACGAGGGCGAGAGCAGGTACCAGGGGAAGATGGACGCGGTGATCGACGAGATCACGAAGACCGTCGGCACCCGCTTGTCCGACGGAGCGCTGATCGTCGACATGCCCTACGCCGAAGGCGAGCCGCCCGTGTTGCTGAAGAAGAACGACGGGTCGACGCTGTACGCCACGCGCGATCTCGCCGCGGCCATCGATCGCTACGAGCGCTTCAAGTTCACCCGATCGCTGTACGTCGTCGCGGCCGACCAGTCGCTGCACTTCCGGCAGTTCTTCGCGGTGCTCGCGAAGATGGGGAAGCCCTGGGCTGACAAGCTGACCCACGTCGCCTTCGGGCGCGTGAAGGGCATGAGCACCCGACGAGGAAACCTCGAGATGCTCAGCGGAGTGCTCGACGAGGCGCACGCGCGGGCCGCCGAGGTCGTGCAGGCGAACATCGCCGAAGGCCGCATCGAGACCACCGACGCGGACGCGCTGGCCGAGCAGATCGGCGTAGGCGCGGTCATCTTTGGCGATCTCAAGAACCGCCGCGTCACCGACTACGAGTTCGACTGGGAACAGGTGCTGAAGTTCGAGGGCCACACCGGCCCTTACCTGCAGTACGCCCACGCGCGCGCCTGCAACATCATCCGCAAGGGCGAGGGCGTGCCGGCTTCGTTCGATGCGGCGCTGCTGACCCTGCCGGAAGAACAGGCCCTGGTTCGCGAAGTGGCCCGCTTCCCGCTGGTCACCTTCGAGGCGGCCGAGGCGAACGAGCCGTCGATCGTGTCGCGCTACCTGCTCGACCTCGCTGCCGCGTTCAGCCGCTGGTACACGATGGGCAACCAGCAGCGAGAGGCGCGGGTGTTGATCGAGGACAACGTTCCGCTACGGGCGGCCCGGCTGGCGCTCACCGACACGGTGCGGGTGACGCTCCACAACGGGCTGCACCTGCTGGGCGTGGCGACTCCCGAACGGATGTAGCGGTGCCTCTTGTCGCCTGGAACCGTGATTCCAGGGGACTACCGGCGCTTCTTCTTCGGAGAAGGCGTCGGCGGCAGCGTCTCGTCATCGGGACGCTTCGCCACTTCCGTCGGCGCTTTCGGGTACGACTTCGTTCGCGGCTGGCTGCCGGCGGCCAGCTGCGTCGCCACGTTGTAGAGGCGAATCGGCTCGGCCCTGGGCGTGGCGACGGCCTTCACCGAGTACGGGGTGATCGGCACGTCGATGCCCTTCAAGAGCACCTCATCGCCTGCGTCGGCGGTGATGCCCTTGCCCCCGGCCTGCAACGTCTCAATGGTCACCAGCACCTCGCCCGCGTGCGCGATGCCGCACAGCCGCGCCGCCAGGTTCACCGCGCTGCCAATCGCCGTGTAGTCGAGCCGCTTCTTCGAGCCGACGGCGCCGAGCACGACTTCGCCGGTGTTGATGCCGACTCCCATTTCCAGGGGAATGCCGTTGATCAGCGTGCGCTTCGAGCGCTCGACCATTTGCAGCGCCGCCGCCATCGCGTTTCGCGCATCGTCCGGCCGCGCCACCGGAGCGCCCCACAGCCCCATCACGCAATCGCCGATGAACTTGTCGACCGTGCCGTGGTTCTGCTCGACCGCATCGACGCAGTCTTCGAAGAAGCGGTTCAGGATCCGCACCACCTCGTCCGGAGGCAGCTGCGACGACATCGTGGTGAACCCGCGAATGTCGGCGAACAGCGTGGTCACCACTGCCGACTGGCCATCGAGCTTCAGCGCCATGCGGCCCGACAGCACCTCTTCGACGGCGGCGGGCGAGAGGAAGCGCGACAGGTTGGCGCGGTTCTCGACCTCTTGCTTCACCTTGGCCAGCAGCTCGGCGTTGTCGAGGAGGATCGCGGCCTGCGCCCCGATGGACTCGAGCAGTGGCAGATCATCGTCCGAGAAGGCAGCGCTCTGCGAGATCGAGTCGACGTACAGCACGCCCAGTGTCTGGTTTCGCGCGCGCAGCGGCACCGCCATCACGCTCTGCACGCCGCGCAGCATCACCGACTGCGATCGATCGAACCTCTCGTCGATGAGCGCGTTGTTCACCAGCACTCCGCCCTTCGAGATCAACGTCTGGTCGATCACCGCGCGCGGGATCTCCATCGCCTTGTCTTTGTCGCCGATGCGAACCGACTTCGTCGCGAAGTTGCCCGAGGTGAGCCAGATGCCGGCCCCTTCGGCGGGCAGCAGCTCGAACATCACCGAGAGGATCCGGTCGACCATCTCTTCGGTCGAACGTTCAAGCGTGACGCGGCGGTGGAATTCCTGCGCCACCCGGTAGCGCGCGTTCTCGCGGCGCAGCGTCGCGATGGTGAGGGTGTCGTCGATCTTCACCATCACCGTCTTCGCCGACTGGGTCGGTTCGGGCGGCTCGTGGGGATCGCTGACCTCGCCCTTTGCCGTCTCGTGCGGGCCCGCGCCGTTGCTGCTGACGACATCGAACGCCGCGTTCTCGCCGTAGTACCAGCGGCGAATCAGCGCGTGCACCGAGGCCGCCGTCGCGACGTAGACGGACACGGTCTTCGCCCCGGTGACCTTCTTCAGTTCGGCGTCCAGGTTGGTCGCCAGGGGCACGGCGGCGACGACGTGCAGATCGCCGCGCGCTTCGTCCCATCGAATCGGGCACATGCGAAGACGTTCGGCGAGGCGAACCCCGATGCGATCGACCAGGGCCTGATCGAGCTTCAGCGTCTTCAGCTTGTCCGACTTGACGAAACGGGTGCTGTAGAGCTCGGCGAAGACACGAAGGAAGTCGCCTTCTTTCACCGAAGCCAGATGCAGCAGCGCGTTCGAGAGCAGACCGCCGTGCGTGCGCTGGTAGGTGCGCCCCACCTCGAGGGCGGCAGAATCGATCAACCCGCTGGCCCGCAGCGGGTTCGCGATCACCGCGTCGGATTCACCTGCGACAGGCATCCCCACTTGGGGCCGCAGGTTAACCCGTCACGGCGCCGAACGATCGAAATGAAAGCGCACACCCTGCCCGGGCAGCACACCCTTGAGGCCGTTGGGCAGGCGCCAGTACTGCCCGGTGGCGGTCAGCGCGACCAGCTCGTACTCGCCGGCGGGGGGCTGGCCGATGGGCACGATCTGATCGGGTTTCCCTGGGGCCGAGATCAGCTCCTGCGCCTGGGGCAGTACGTAGCCCTGCAGGCGATCGACCACCACCTCAGTGGTCACCGAGCCGCCCAGCGCAGTCAGGAAGGGGGCCGGGTTGAGGATCACCGGCACCACCACCGTCGAGCCCTCCTTCACCTGCCCGGGCCGGGGGATGAAGCGCAGCACCAGCTGCAGCGACAGGTCGGGCACCGAGTCCTTGTTCGCGTCGTCCGGCCGCCCATCGTGATCGGCGTCAGCGAGCCCAATCGCGAACCCCACCTTCTTCGCGTCGAGTCGCTTGCCCATGTCGTCGGCGAGCAGCGTCAGCGCGACGGGCGCGTTCGGCTGGGCGTCCAGCGCGAGGTCCGTCTCGGCGCCTTCCAGGCGAAAAGCAGGAGGCTCGCGGGCGACCAGGCCGCTGATCGCCATCGCTGTCTCCAGCGTCTTTCCCGGCTGCAGGTTCACTTCGCTGCCGGCCGCGACGCGATCGCCGGCGCCCGGCTGGGCGAGCACATCGATGTTCGGGTCGAAGTTCCCGTTCGCGTCGACGAAAGCCCAGAGGCGGTACGGGTTGGGCGCCACCTGCGCGAACACGAAGGATTCGTCGCCTTCTGCTCGCCGCCCCGCGCTGACCGCGCTCACATACGCGGGCACCGCGGGAGCGCCCGGGAACCCCTGCCCTGGCGGGTAGAGAAACAGCCACGCATCGCCCGGCGCGCCCTGCACTGCCCCGCGCACCACGGCGGCCTTCTTCAACGGCGGCGCCTCGTCGACCCCGGCGCATCCGGTGAAAACCATCAACCCGAGTGTGAGCCACTTCATCGACGACGCACTCTACCCTTGGTTTACGGCCCCGCTGACGCTATTGACCCGCGCGATTGACACGGGAGTCAACGCCATGAAGATGTCCGAAGCCGTCGAAGAGCTGGCCAAACGGAAGGCGCGCGCTGAAGCGATGGGCGGCAAAGACCGCGTCGATCGCCAGCGGTCGCGAAACAAGCTCGACGCCCGCGCGCGGGTGGCGGCGCTGTTCGACCCCAACACCTTCGAAGAGTTTGGCGCGCTGGCGTCGCACAACGGCGAAACGCTGGAGGAAGAAGATCCGACCAAGCCGACCCCGGCCGACGGCGTGCTGACGGGCATCGGAGAGATCGATGGCCGGCCGGTGGCGGCGGTCGTCTACGACTTCACCGTCTATGGGGGCAGCATCGGCGAGGTGGGCGAGCGCAAGGTGACGCGGCTTCGTGACCTGGCGCTGAAGAACCGGCTGCCGCTGGTGTGGCTGATCGACTCGGGCGGGGCGCGGCTCGACGCAGGCTCGGGCGTGGATCCTCGGCGCATCGCCGGCTTCGCCGACACGGGCTACCTCTTTCGCGAGCAGGTGACGTTGTCGGGCGTCGTGCCCCAGGTCGCGGCCATGGTCGGCCCCGGAGCAGCCGGCACCGCCTACATCCCCGGCCTCGCCGACTTCGTCCCGATGGTGAAGGGCACGAGCTCGATTGCGATTGGCGGCCCTTACCTGGTGGAGTCCGTCGTCGGCGAAAAGGTCACCGAAGAAGAGCTGGGCGGCAGC
>Ga0209181_10002095_pt1 | contig 33276 bp, 42 predicted proteins | sample MAT05_FD_187208 | JGI IMG/M metagenome (GOLD analysis project Ga0209181, IMG submission 187208) | Freshwater microbial communities from Lake Fryxell liftoff mats and glacier meltwater in Antarctica - MAT-05 (SPAdes) (version 2) | ecosystem: Environmental > Aquatic > Freshwater > Ice > Liftoff... | reverse complement strand
CGCGAGAGCCTCGTCCGCTAGACCCCCTCCTGACGGTTCGGCTCGCGCCTTTGGGAAGCTACGCTTCCGACCGCCTAGAAAGGGGAATGCGCGGACGCATGTTCATGTTTTCTCTCCCAAAACTAGCCCTGTCTCCAGGGCCCACGCTCAACATAGAGCGCCCAGTCAGTCTATCGCGAGCAATCCCATCGCCCGCAACAATCTGGTCGGTCTCAAGCCCCCATCGTCACTTGCTCTTCCCAGAACCACACGTCCGGAAAGTCATCGGCCTCCGATGCCGCCTTGTAGCGGGCCTGGTTCTCCTCACAGAACACCTCAAGGTCCTGCACGCAGCTGAACCAGGGCGATGCCACCACGCGCGCAATCCCTGCCGGACCGTCACCCCTGGTGCCCACCGCATAGACCCCTTGCGGCCTTCCGTTGGTTGTGTCCGCCAAGTCTGAGATCAGCCAGCAGTCCAGCAGCGCACAAACAGCAAGTGTCGCCGGCGTGAATTCAGGGCTCAACTTCGCCCTGTCACCTGACGCAAGAGCGCCGTGCGCCCTGTAGGCGTTCATCGTGACTCCCACCACCTTGATGTCTTGCAGCTGGCAGCCGGTACAAGCCATCCACTTGATCGCGCCCTTCACTGCGTCAGCGAAGGTGACGAACGGGTCCACGCCTTCCTGCTCCCTCATTGGCTTGACGAATTGCTTTCCGGCCCAGTCCAGAACCCACCCGTCCTCCGCACGCACGATGTAGAAGATCTCATAACCTTCCTCCATCCTGCCGAAGTCTTCATCGGTCAGTGCCAGCTTCGGGAGTTGCGTGTGCCGCGAACGACCGGAAGCCGGGTCCCGTCCGTTGAGCATCTCTGTCAGCACCGACTCCAGCCTGCCTTGGAAGTTGCTGCCGATGCCGCCTGCATCGCTGCCCGGGAAGAGTTCGTCCAAGACCTGGCAAGCTGCTCGCGCCGCCTCCTCCACCGCCTGTTCGACCCTCGCGTCAGAGACGTGCATCGCTTCCACCTCGGTGCGCCCTTGTTCGCTTGAAATCTTCGTCATCTCACTCTCCGTTCCGACTGTTTTCAGATCACAAACTCGACCGGCTCAAGTGCATAGGGCAGGTACAACGGGTGCCCCGGTGAACCGTCCTCATTGACCTTCAGCGCCTGCGGCTGCACACCGCTCATTCTCAGCAGCTTGACGACTTGCGCGTCCCGTCCGCGTAGCCTGCCATCTGTGCCCCAGCCACAGATTGCCGTGCTCACCTTCTTAGCGACCTTCATGATCATCTCGTCGTTCTGCGCACCAACCGGGTCCGCCACGAAGCGCAGCACCTTCCTGTCCGTTGATCTGTAGGCGAAAAGGTTCACGACCCAAAGGCCGCCGAATCCCATGTTCACTGCGCGCACCTGGCAGCGCTTGATCGTCGGATCGTCCTCTGTTTCAGCCGCGGTGCTGGGGTTCAGCATCACGAACAGGCACACCGGCTTGCTCGCATCCCACACGCGCCACAGCGCATAGCGATACTCCCGGCATGGGGAAAACCAAGCACCTGTGTCCAGGTCGAATAGATCCTGCGCCATCTCGCCTCATTGTCGCAATCGCAGCCCCATGTTCAGGAGCCTTTCAAGCGTACTGCGAAGCTCCTTGATTTCGTCCGCGGAAAATCGTCGTATTTCAGTCGAAAGCCGACGTTGAAAAATCCGAGCTGAACTCACCTTGAAGTGAGTTCAGCATCATTCCCCCCCCGCATCACAACGGACAGGATTCCTTCTGCTCAGACCGTTTCCCTTGCGGCCGCGAAGATGCTTTTGAGCCCCTTCTGCCCCTTCACCATCCGCCTCACGTCGTCGATGCGGATTCCTCGGATGTGTGCGCTAGGCAGTCCGTAGCCGTCGAAGAAGTCCAGGTGCTGAAGCACGAGCGGCACTTCCTTCTTCACCAGATAGGTCGCCTGGCCGTCTGCAACCGGGAAGCTCACCAAGCATCCCACCAACACTTCTTCCGGCAACTTGTCCGCTGCCGCCTCCATGCGTGCAAGTTCGGCCTCCTCTTCCTTCATGCCCTCCGACGAGTAGCGCTCGTAGGTCCTCTTGAAGCCGTAACTGGTCTTGGCAAGTTGTGCCATCAAATCTCTCCACAGGAAGCCGACCTATCGCGGCACTTTCATTCTAGTATGACCATAAGGCAGGCCGCACACTTCAGCAAGATATAACTACATGAATCTTTATCGTTCCACTGTCACGACAGCCGTGCATACTGCCTCTCCCTTCACTTCCATCGAAGTCGGTCGCCCAAAGAAAAAGCCGCTTGACTGAGGAGTCAAAGCGGCTGGTGGGGGTTGTCAGAATGTGCGAGTTGGAAACTCACTTCTTAGGCGGGTAGCTCCAACCTTTCGCGGGCCATTGCCCTGTGATGATGAAAACCCATTCTTCAGCACGAAAGCCCTTGGCGCCTTTCTCACGGATTTCGCGGATTCTCTTCAACGTGATGCCATGCCTTGCTTTGATGTCGCGAATCTTCACTTTGCAGCGCAACATCAGACCGACGATCATGGAACCTGAAAGCGTCAACTCTTCGACCTTGGTCACTGCGAAATACTCGCGGCGCGGGTGTTGGAAGTCGTAATCCCAGATGGCCATTTCTGAATCGCCACCCATGCGAGGATCTGAGGTCATGTCCGGGTTGACGAAAATGCCGTAGCAGATTTGATTCCTCTGGAAATCGGTGCGCGAAAGGCTCGTGATCCTGAGCATGTTCTGCGCCTGGAACTGGTGGTCAACCTGCAGCATGAGGTCGCCGACTTTGACGCCTGAGATGCTGCGGATCTTGTCACCTTGATCCCAGCCCTGTATCGGTGAAGTTCCGCCTGTCATCACGTTGGTCATGCTGTCACCTCGTGAATTGGTTGAGCAGCGCCGTCGAGCATCGAACCCAGGGCAACAGCTTTGTCTGCTGCCTCACTGTGTCCGATGACTGCGTCCGAAAACCTTCCCTTCAGCGCTGCACGGTACGGCTGGCCGCGGAAGTCGAAGTCAATCGATTCCTGACCAGTTGCAATCACGAGGTCCAGATCCGATGCCTTGACGTTGCTGATCTCGGACTTCAACTGCGACAAGGACTGACTTGACGCGGCGACCAGAGCAGCAACCAACGTCGAACCCATACCTCCTTGTATTTGCTTCATTTCAGAATTTCCTTTCTGATTCTCGCCGTCAGTGCCGGTTTTGAATCTTCATGTTTTTCGGTATCGTCTTGGAGCTGCTGGCCTGCGTGGAGAAGAAGTTACTCCAGGCATCGATCCAGTAATCCTTGACGAGTTCGTTGGCAGCACCTTGCAGTTTTCCCAGCATGTCCGCGGCATCGTCTGATTCCAGAACGACAACTGCGAGATCACGCTTTCTCTGCAACTTGACCGAAGAGCCGTGGCTTTCTGAAAACACGGTGAAGTGCTTGGTTTCGTCGACCTTGATCACGACAGTCTCCTAGCGCTTTTGTCGGTGGTGCAGCTTCTTGGCGGGGCGGCGCTTGCGTGTACGGCTTGCGTTCCCGTTGGTCGGCTTGCTCTGTGGCCAGTCGTTCTCGTGGGGCAACACGCGGGCTGCCAGAAGCAGGTTCTTGACGCTTCCTGGCGTTCCGAGCGCGATGCTGGACAGCGCGAGGGCCATGTGAGCGATCAAACTGGCTCTTGCTTGAGTGAACATGATTTCTCCTGTGCAAAGTCGGCTCCGTAGGAACCAAAAAAACGATGCAGACAGTCATGGTCTGCGCGGCTGTAGATTTCTTGTGCCCGCCAGGGTCGCCGTCAGCAACCAGTTGGGACACACCGAGGTCACCACCACGAGAAGATGGACGGGACCGGCTACCCTCACCGCCTCGCCGGTTAGCAGATCTCGTTGTTCGCGAGCATGGGCGCCGTCTGCGACGTTTACGATGCCATCACGTCCAACCGCCCCTACAAGGCCGCCTGGGACCCGGCCCCGCTTCTCGCTGCCTATGCCGGGACCTACAGCGGCTCCGGCCTTCCACAGGTCAGCTCCGGCTTACCAAAATCCGCCTCTCTGATCGCCTTCTGCACCACCTCGCGTTCCTATACTTTTGATGCGATCCACCATCAAGAAGGAACACAACATGGTCACCAAGTCGAAGAATTTCGCGATCCCTCCGCTCGATCCGTCCCTGACGCCCGCGGACACCTCCACGGCTCTCATCAACCTTCACCTTGACGCCTTCGTCGCGAAGGGCAACCCCCAGAAGGCTGTGAACCTCGCGATGGACGTCGCGAGCCCCTTCATCTCGGCTCTGAAGAACGGCGACCAGCTTGTCCCTTTGAGCCGGCTCCTGGAACTTGCTGACATCCTCGGCCTCGTGCACGCTGATCGTGTCGAACTGATCCACACGCGCCTGGTTGAGCAGCACGGCCGCAACGGTGACTTCTCCCTGCATGTGGTCGCTGAATGGGCGTTGGAGATGGCCCGCCCCACAGCTGCACGTCTTCGCCCTCCTGTGCCACTGTGTCCCTGGAGCCTGGTCTGGTTGCCTGCAGCCGTACCTCGCCGCCCTGGAGTGACAGGCGCCTGCACAGGAACTCGTCTCCCACCACAGCGATGACGATGTGCCCATGCGCCGGCGTCACCGCACGATCTATGAGCAGCAGGTCACCTGCGTCGATGCCTATCTCACCCATCGCATCACCCGCGGCTTTCATGAGGAAGCTCGCCTGCGGGTGCTTCACCAGGATCTCGCTGAGATCCAGGCGCGTGACGCCCGTGTCACCCGAGGGCGACCCGAAGCCGATCGCCACGTTCGCCCGTGTGCCATTCGTACTGCTCTGCTCCGCCTGGCCGCCCAGCCGAACGAACTCTGGACCGTCAGCCACCGACCACCCCTCCCGCCTCGCCTTGCCCTTCAGCTGGCCACCAGGCGTGTGTCATCTTCCGTCTCGATCTCGAACTCTTCATCCCTGTGACTATAGACAGTCCCCATTCCGGTCGACCATCCCCCACCCGCCCTAGCTCGCACACACCCTCACTGCGTCACCATGAAACGCGTCCCCAAAACCGGATGTCTCCGGTATTGCCGAGACAAGCTCCGGTATTGCCCGCGGGCTGGGTGCTGAATCGTGCATTTCCTGCACGATCCTCTGCTGCACGTAGCAGGCAACGACACCGTCTCTTGGTTGTGATGCTCGAACGTGCAGAACTTGCACGCTGAGGCGGTCCATATCGGAGAGAAAAGAAAAAAGCTCCTCTGCACGAATGCAAGGGAGCTTTGGGGTGGGTCGTTCGGAGTCAGTTCACCATCTCTGCGAGGGATTCGACTGATTCATCGAGTATGGACAGAAAGTCCGTCTGCGAGCCGCCTGTGGTGGCCTTGTGAGCCCAGGCTTTGCGAGCTGCGTCGTCCATGTCGCCGAAGCGTACGGAGCGTCGTTGCAGATCTTCGATCGAGTAGTTCACCGTCAACCCGTGCATATCTTTCCACGCTGTCCGACGGGCCACTTCGTCGTGAAACGAAATCTGCGAGTGATCGAGGTTCAGGACTCCGAAGCTGACATACCACATGTACCCAGCAGTTATGCCGCCGGGTGAGTGTTGCCACTTGTCGTGCATCTCGATCAAGCGTTCCTTTTCGAAGTCAAGGATCATCACGGCCGACTCTGTATCGACTGAGAAACCCTTGCCAGTTGCGAGATCCCAAACCATGTGCCCATCGCTGAGTTCACGCAGTTCGGGGCGGCACGGATCAAGCTCAGTGAGCGCCTCGATGTAACTGGAGCGAAGTCCCTGGACTGGTCGTCCAAAGGCTGCGTCCCAGTCGTTTCCGACGTGCAGGAAACGGGTTTCAGGCATCGGCGTCTGAGGCACAACATCTACCTCTGGAATATCGTATCTGATGCCGGATTCGACGTCTCTGAGATCCGCCCAAGCTTCGAAGGGTAGACCGATGCCGTTCAGGTTGGTTACTGCATCGACTGCGATGAGCATTTCGAGTGGCAGGAGCTGAAATTTCGTCGGTTCACCTTCATTCGCAGCACGTTGTCTTTCGTCATAATCCATTTGGATCATGCAGCGACGCAGTGTTCGGATGAAATCCGGGTGATAGGTGTCAGGCTCGATGGCGATCCATCCTTCCTTGATCGTGCGGCCTACCCAGTGACGCTTTGACCAGTCAAAACGAGTATTTCTGATAAGCTTGTTCAGCTTCAGCAGTGGCTTCGCATAGGCATACTTCGGGTCGAAGTCAACCATATTCTGCAAAGACGCATCAATACTCATCTGGCATAAATGGCATCCAAAACGCGCGCCACAGCCTCCCTTCTTCTTCTTATTGCCACCTTCGAAAATGGCATCAGATACTACTGCGCAACTGGTTCCGCCGCCGTCCGCGTAGATTCGCAGGACTTCCTTCATGTCCGTGAAGCTTTCCCAGGCACCTCCTGAGATGTACCCGATCGCTTCCCATATGTCTTCCGTTGTCCAGAATGCAACCGGACTGAGGATCAGGTCTCCGTCCTTGTTCTTCTTCGGAATGTCCGGGTTCTCGCCGCGAAGTTTCATCTTCAGGGCTCTTCTCTCGGATTCATCGAATCTCGTTCCAAGCATAGTCACGGGTTCATTCATTCCGAGATTGTCCAGCTCCTTGAAGATTCGTTTGCGCGCTGACCTTTGTGGCGCAATCTTCAAATCATAGGAACAGTCAGAGCTTTGACCAGGAAAAGAGGGGAGTCCTCGCCCTGTCAGGATTTTCACCTGAAAACTCATCAGCATCGAGGGTTGAACTACTTCCGTCCTGATCGTGAAACCTGCCTTCTTCGCGAATATTCTCATCTTCTTGTGTTCAGCCATGTAGTGCTGTTGAATACTGGGGTTCTCGATCAACGTGTCGCTCGTGGTGATGATGACGACGGGCTTCATCCCTTGAGAGGCGCAAAGCTTCGCTTCGACCAAAACCAAATGCGCAACGATACTCGAATCTTTTCCCGAGCTGTAAGCGACGATCACAGGTTGAGAATTTTCAAATACCTGCCTGATTGCAAAGCGTGCGCGGTCAACCAATTCTTCGATGCTCGGCCCGGCAAGTTCTGAGGCGTCGAACATCTGGATGGTCTTGCTATCGATTTCTGTACTCACAGTGGCTCCTTGAAGCCTTCTCCGGTTGGCGTATGCCATCCGTGAGGAAGGCATAGTTAATGGGGGGAATTCGTGATCTCTCGTTCTTACGGAACGTCGTCACTTGCAAGCTGTGATGCCCTACACCGGACATGAAAAAAGCTCCAAGGCAACGAAGTTGCGCGAGGAGCTTTAGGGGGGTCAAAAAGTCGGGTTCAGGAAACCGATATACCGTGAAGGTTACAAGCTAGAAGCTTGATATTTGACAAGTGAAATACCCAACATATATTGGAGTAAATTCACTTAACTTCTAAACCGGGAGATCGGGTCAGACTCATGTTTTGGCTAGGAAACCGATTACCTTAAAGGTGACAAGCAGAGCTTGAATCGATTTGCAGTGAAATAATCGAACCAGAGGTCGAATAGAAATTCACTGTTCTGCTAGACCGGAAATTCGGGCAGATCAAAAGACGGTTGTGGAAACAGATAGTGCTACAAGGCAACAAGCGGAGCTTGAATCAAAAGCAAGGCTCCATGTATCGCGAGAATAAATCTGCACGAAAACATGGATAACCCTCTCAACTTATTTGAAGCGAGTTGCTTCAGAAAGATAAGTCCTTTTTCAAGAACAGATCAGTGCTTCGCCGGCTTGAAGGTCAGCGGGAAGTGCATGGTTTCGATGTCGCGGTTCCAGTTGTTCTGGGCGAAATCGTGTTCCCAGCGGGCTTCGGCGAGGTGCATGCGCACTTGCCGGATGCTGTGGGCGCTTTCGATCATGGCGTCGAGGTCGCTGTAGCCGTAGGTCGAGGCTTCGTGAATCGCGTCAGAAACTTCGGGTCCAAAGAGGGTCCCGATGTCGATGACGTCGGAATCGTTGCGGACCGTAGCAGTAGCGAGGGTGACACCGAGTGCGAGGCTGAACATGTGAGTTCTCCAGATCCAAAGTTTCAGCGGGATGCCGAAAAAAGCTTTGTGCTCTGGAAGGGAAGACACGAACCAATAAGATCTCGCGCCAACCCTGTTCATGCCGAGTGTTGACATCCTCCCCGCCCTGAAGGACGGGGATTCCTACGACGCTGGCCATGCAGTTAGGCATGAACAGTCGCATCGGTGGGTTCCTGTTTCAACGGGGCTGCCGATTTGACGCTTGCACGTCGCTTCGGTCTGACGACCCCTCCACAGGCAGACACCGTGTGCCCCACGGCGTTGATCGATTCAGTCGCTTCGCGTTGAAGCAGCTGCTGTGCATGCTCGTGGGCTTCGGTACCCATGCGCAAGATGTTCTTCGCCGCGTGCACGTCCGCGTTCTCCGTGTGCACACAGGCCACGCAACTGAACACAGCCTGCGTCTTGCGGTTCTCCGCAGACTCGTGCCCACAGATCCTGCACATCCTGCTGGTGTAGGCCGGGTTCACTGCGATGACCTGGCCACCGCGCCACTCGACCTTGTAGGTGAGTTGGTTCATGAACCGGGCCCAGCTCGCATCCAGGATGCCGCGGTTCAGCCCAGCCTTCTGTCTGACGTTGCGGCCTGGATTCGCGGCAGTACCCTTGGCACTGGCCGACATGTTCTTGACCTTCAGGTCTTCGACAGCGATAACCTGGTGCTCGCCGGCGATCCGCGTGCTGAGTTGATGCAGCCAGTCTTCTCGCTGCCTTGCGATCTTGCGGTGCCAGTTGCCCAAGCGCTTGATGGCCTTCTTGCGGTTCGCCGATCCTTTGACCTTCCGCGAGACATACCGCTGTAGCCTGCGAATCTTCTTCTGCCCGTCACCCATCGCCCGTAGTGGCGCAACGGTTGCACCTTCAGAGGTCGCTGCGAACACTGTCAGGCCCAGGTCGATACCGAGCGTCGGTGCTTGAACAGGCATCGGCACGATCTCAGCGCCTTCGACCTGGATCGAGGCGAACCACTGATCGCCTTCTCGCCTCACGGTCACGTTGCGCAGCACACCCTCGACCTCGCGGCTCATGCGCATCCGCAGCCAACCGAGTTTAGGCAGCTTGATGCGCTCGTTCTGGCGATCGACAGCACACTGCTTTGGGTCCGGGAACCGCAGCCCAGCGTCATCTCCGTACCGCTTGAACGATGGGTAGCCGCCTTGTTTGGCGAAGAACCGCTTGTAGGACGCCTCCAGGCGTCTCAAGGCCTGCTGCTGCGGGTGAACGGGCGTTTCGGCCAACCAACCTGTCGCTGGGGCGTTCCGCCAGGCCGTGAGCCACTTGGCCATGGCCACGTAGGGGCTGAACTTCTCGCCTGCGGCGTACCTGCGCTGCTGCTCGCGGATCGCTTCGTTCCACACCCACCTGCAGCTGCCCGAGAACCTGCGAAGCAAACGAGCCTTCGCGGGCTGGAGAACCAGCGCGAAACGGTAGGCACGAATGCTGTTCATTACCACAGTGTATGGCTGCCGAATCTATTTCAACCAGGTCCCCGCCCTGAAGGACGGGGTTTGTGGGTCCGAAATTTGATCAACGACAGGTTCGGGCATGCCGAAGGTGACCGCGCACTCGCCGGCTTTGCAGAAGTATTGCTCAGCACCTTCCGCAAGGCCGACGTCATCGGCCGCCTCGGCGGAGACGAATTCGCCGTCCTGATGGTCAACTGTCCCGAGAGCGATTTCGAGCCCGTCGACAGCCGCCTCCAAGCCGCTGTCGACGCCTACAACCTGGCGCAGGCCAGAGGCTACGACATCAGGTACAGCATCGGAGTCGTCAGTTCCGCCACCACCAGGCTCTTCGCTATAGATGAACTGCTCGCCATCGCCGACACGCTCATGTACGACAACAAGCGGGCGAAGGCCCCTGCCGCCTCCTGAGTCCCTTACACGGCGATCTACGCCGACTCTCCTTGCACGCCGGCCGGTGCAGCACCACTGCGGCCCTGCCGCCACTCCGCAAGGAACGCAGGCATCACGTCCCACTCCCTGGGGTCATCGCTGTTCGACGCAGCAAACTCCATTGCCAGCCAGTAGCCCCCGTTCTCAGGGTCCACTTTCGGCACTCCGAACGCGACCTCCATGCCTCTTAGTTCCTGAGGCATCGCCTCCCCCAACACCCAGGCCCAGAAGTCTTCCGCCCCAGCACGTGCCACCTCGCTGCCATCCACCCGCGTGATCAGCAGCGCATCCTCCCGAACCGAAAAACTGATGGCGCCGGCATCGTCCCCCAGCGGCTTCACCGCCCTTTCAAACCAGCCGTAGACATCCGCCAGATCGATCTCCAGCAAGCCTTGTGTGATCCGAATGATCGCCATTCCGTCTCCTTTGAACCTTGTTTTCAAGCCCCCAGGCGAAGCTGCTCACCGACCGCCGGCCTCACCTTGCGCAGCACCTTCTTCCAACGGTTTTTCCCCTCCGTCGGCGACTTGTCGTCCCGCGGCCGGCTCTTGCACGACCACGAACCACCCCCTGCGACACCGTCCCATGTCCAGCCCGACGCCTTCAGTGAGCCGGCGGTTTCAGAGGCCATCGTGTACGTGATGCACACTGCGAATCCGCGCCGCTTGGCTTCCTTCGCTGCGAAGGCGTAGAGCATGCTGCAGCCGTTCCAGACCAACGCCTCCGGCACATCGCGCCTGATGCACAGCCTGTTCACCTCGACCGTCGTGGTGTGGTCGATCGCGCGTGCCACCGGCCTGCCCACCATCACGACGCCGACCAGATCCCGCCCGTTCATCAGGCCCGCACCGAATCGCCATCCCACTGGCGCCGGGCAGTGCTTGTGGTGCTCGGTCACGAACTGCTTGGCGACCGCCTGCTTGATCTCGCAGACCACCAGGTTCCAGTCCAGCACCAGGTTGCCCATACCGCCATCTGCGGCACGCCGGAGCGATCCGAAACCCATCGCCTCGATTTCCAGCGCACGAAGCAGATCGGCGCTTTCGCGCCCTCCTTCCGCCAGCAGCTGGTTCACCTCTTCTTGCATCCCCTCGCAGCACGTGGACACCTGAAAGTCGCGGCCGTCCCAGATCTCGAACAACTCCAGCTCGGCGTTCTCTCCGCAGTACATGCACTTCCCGGCGACCGCACCGAGATAGGTCTCCATATATTCTTCAGATGCGCTCATCGGAAAACCTCAGTTAGTGTCTCTAATTTTAGTACGACTTAACTGATGCGTAAACCTTATTCATCGAAGAACGATAGCTGCACAAGAAAAAGGCTCCGAGGCTATCGCCAGGGAGCCTTCGCGCTTTTCTTACCCTCCAATCACTCCGGGCCGACGTCCTCCGCTTCCAACGCCCTCTTCATCTGCCAGCGGTAGATCCGGAGACTCAGCCCTCGCACCGCGCACGAGAAGCAGATCAACGTCACGAACCATCCACCCAGTGCCCAGACCAACCCCATCGATTTCCACGCGTCGACCCACTGCCGCCCAGCCGTCGGCACGAACAGGTAGACGAACGACAACGAGCCGACCAGGAAGCCGATGATCAGAAAGTGAAAAGGCGCTTCGGCCAGCAACTCCGACCACACCTCTCCAGGCGTCCTCTGGCGTGCTCTCGCTTTCCCCATCTCTGCTTACCTCACTGCTTCATCTGAGTGGCGCCGCCACCCGACATGGACTCTTGGTGGAGCTTCGCGCCGATGAAACCGGGCTCCCACGGCCACTTCCCCTCACGATCCCTGATGCACATCTGGACGAACCGAGTTGAACCCGAGAACTTGACGGCCACAGGAGCCTTCCCCTGGCCCACCCCCGTCTCGACGCGCATGATGTACAGCTGTACGCCACCCTCTTCCAACTCCATCGTCAGCTCTTCCACCTGGTCGGCACCGACGCCACGTTGCAGCAGACAAGACGCCACATTTCCGACCAGGCCCACCGCTCGGGCGACTTCGACGCCTTCCAGAATGATTTCAGGCAGGCCCTTTGCGTTCAGCCCCACGGTGTACACCTTCATCACGAAGTCGTCGTCGCTCTCAACGGCGTAGGCCACAAGCCCGAAGCCAAGCGTGCCGACCTGACTTCCGATGCATTCGAGCACTGAATCGCTCACCACAGCGGCGCCTGCCATTCCGGCTCCTTGCTGCGTTCCTCCGCCTTGCTCACGTCGATACCTGCGGCCCGCGCGATGAGCGACACCAGAAGGTCTCCGTGGCACTTCCGCGGCGCACACCAGCACCGCAGCGCCAATCGTTGGCCACCGACCACCAGCGCAGCAAGCCTGTCGATCTCCCGTGACATCGGGCCTCGCTGCATGAGGTCTTCAGCCAGATCGGCCGCATAGGCGTCGATCACATGGTCCCTCGCACGCGCGTCCTTGTGGTTGTGAAGCACGTGCTGGTTCCCCAGCACAGGGTGCTCACGGTCGACGTCGATCACCACCTCGTTCGCCGTCGCGCACACGCCGCCGGCACGCTTGCTCACCACGCGGACGCTTCCCTGGCACGTCATGTCGACAGACTTCCCAGTGTCGAGGCTCTCATCTTGAAGAGCATGTGCATCGCACGTGTCGCCTGGATGCCGAATCCCCTGACGAACGCAGCCTCTGATCGCGCAACGCACTCCATCCACCGAATCGGAGCCACGTCCACCCGTCTGACCATTCCTTGCTGCGACCACTTCACGAAAGCAACGTCCCACTGCGCGTCCGCGCTTCTCAGCACGACAGTCGCAGCGAGCACCGGGAACAACCCCCGCCACGAGCTGGCCAGCAGCGGCAGCAGTTCCTGCACGCACCGCCCAACCGGAATTGACGCACCTTCCGTGGACTCGTCGTAAATGACCATCAGCGGCGGGATGCCTTGCCACTGGCCGACACCTGCGCAGATCAGCCCGTTGGCCCCCATCTCTACCGAGAGCCGCCCCATCGACGCATGAGTCACGCGCAGTCGCTGCGCAAGGCAGCCCTCAAACGAGAGCCCCGTCAAGACCGCTCCCCCGAAGCATGACCCTCGTCGCACGTCTGAAGCCTCATCGTTTCTTCGAAGGCATGCGCCTCTTCCACGCTTGCCCTACGGCCCCACAGCTTTCGCGTCCATCAGCCATCTATTGCGCCTTGCAGTCCGTGTCTCACTTCGCCTACGCATGCTCCTGGACAGTCAAGCTCTCTGCCGCAAAAGAGCATCGCGTTCGCTCATGCACCAAGGTTTGTATCTTCGCTTCCCACGCGTATAAAAACCAGACTGCCAGTGTAGAAACCATGCACAAACTGCAAAGGTTGCTAGGCCCTCTATTGGTATATCAGCCCCGGCGCGAGAACGACTTGCCCGAGCTTCAGCCGTGCCAACGAAACGACCGCTCCGGTGACTCCGATGAAGTGCAGCACCCTGCCGTCATCTGTCTGGACCCAGTCCCTTATCGGCGTGCCCTGGTACCAGCCGATCTGCGGCCCCGCCCCGACAAGCTGCGGGCCCCTGACAAACCGACTCTTCTTCGCTTTCTTCACCGCTCACACCCGCACTTCTTCGTCGTCTCGAACCTCACCAGGTCAGCTGACAGGACCACACCGTAGTGCGTCCGCTTGACATCCTCCCCGCCCTGAAGGACGGGGATTCCTACGACGCTGGCCATGCAGTTAGGCATGAACAGTCGCATCGGTGGGTTCCTGTTTCAACGGGGCTGCCGATTTGACGCTTGCACGTCGCTTCGGTCTGACGACCCCTCCACAGGCAGACACCGTGTGCCCCACGGCGTTGATCGATTCAGTCGCTTCGCGTTGAAGCAGCTGCTGTGCATGCTCGTGGGCTTCGGTACCCATGCGCAAGATGTTCTTCGCCGCGTGCACGTCCGCGTTCTCCGTGTGCACACAGGCCACGCAACTGAACACAGCCTGCGTCTTGCGGTTCTCCGCAGACTCGTGCCCACAGATCCTGCACATCCTGCTGGTGTAGGCCGGGTTCACTGCGATGACCTGGCCACCGCGCCACTCGACCTTGTAGGTGAGTTGGTTCATGAACCGGGCCCAGCTCGCATCCAGGATGCCGCGGTTCAGCCCAGCCTTCTGTCTGACGTTGCGGCCTGGATTCGCGGCAGTACCCTTGGCACTGGCCGACATGTTCTTGACCTTCAGGTCTTCGACAGCGATAACCTGGTGCTCGCCGGCGATCCGCGTGCTGAGTTGATGCAGCCAGTCTTCTCGCTGCCTTGCGATCTTGCGGTGCCAGTTGCCCAAGCGCTTGATGGCCTTCTTGCGGTTCGCCGATCCTTTGACCTTCCGCGAGACATACCGCTGTAGCCTGCGAATCTTCTTCTGCCCGTCACCCATCGCCCGTAGTGGCGCAACGGTTGCACCTTCAGAGGTCGCTGCGAACACTGTCAGGCCCAGGTCGATACCGAGCGTCGGTGCTTGAACAGGCATCGGCACGATCTCAGCGCCTTCGACCTGGATCGAGGCGAACCACTGATCGCCTTCTCGCCTCACGGTCACGTTGCGCAGCACACCCTCGACCTCGCGGCTCATGCGCATCCGCAGCCAACCGAGTTTAGGCAGCTTGATGCGCTCGTTCTGGCGATCGACAGCACACTGCTTTGGGTCCGGGAACCGCAGCCCAGCGTCATCTCCGTACCGCTTGAACGATGGGTAGCCGCCTTGTTTGGCGAAGAACCGCTTGTAGGACGCCTCCAGGCGTCTCAAGGCCTGCTGCTGCGGGTGAACGGGCGTTTCGGCCAACCAACCTGTCGCTGGGGCGTTCCGCCAGGCCGTGAGCCACTTGGCCATGGCCACGTAGGGGCTGAACTTCTCGCCTGCGGCGTACCTGCGCTGCTGCTCGCGGATCGCTTCGTTCCACACCCACCTGCAGCTGCCCGAGAACCTGCGAAGCAAACGAGCCTTCGCGGGCTGGAGAACCAGCGCGAAACGGTAGGCACGAATGCTGTTCATTACCACAGTGTATGGCTGCCGAATCTATTTCAACCAGGTCCCCGCCCTGAAGGACGGGGTTTGTGGGTCCGAAATTTGATCAACTCCCTGAACTTGGTCCACTCTTCAGCATCTGGCTTCCCGTGCGTGCAGAACAAGCACTCGCGGCCGCCTGCCATCTGCTCGGTTGCGGTTCGATGCACGTCCATGCCGAACACCTTGGAAAAGCGTCCGATGAGCGACCCATCCGGACCGTTCACCCACAGCGTCCGTCCGTCTTCCGCTACCAGCACTTCGTGCAGCGGCTGGTGCTGCATCGCTTTGTCTGCTTCTAGTGTTATAGCCATTCGCAAATATATTTCAGAGGTACTTGGTCAAATTTGAGACATAGATGATGAATTCCACTCCGGGTGCAGCTCGTTACCCCGCAGGTCCTGCTCTGCCGTCTTCACCGCCCGCCGCTGCACACACGCACGACCCGCCTAAGGTTCGCCCTCGCTCCTGGGTCTCGCTTGCCCTAGCCGTCACCGGCGCCCTCCTTGCCGCATCGACACGTTCTTGGTGGTTGTCTTCGATCTGCTGCATCGCCGCATGCGTTCCTTTACGTTCCTGCTGGAAGGTGCTGGTCTACAACTTCCTCGACCGACTCAACGGCAGAGCCTGATCTCCGCCTGACTTCTCAGGGAACCAGTCGCGCACGTCCGCGATCACCTGGTTTAGTCCCAAGACGGACAAGCTCGCTACTTGCCGCATCGTCACATCGACATACGGTACCCATGCACCCGTTTGCCCGCCCTGCTCTCCGCTGAGCTTGCACGGGCCGTCGTCGTCCGCAAGGCTCAGGTGCAGCCTGCATGTGAGCGGCCTTGCCTCATAGATCGAGCACGCTTTCGACGCATTGAGAAACGGACAAGGCTTGCCCGTGTACGCCTGTGCAGCCCCTTCCCTGAGCGCCAACAACTCCTCGCCGTCCTCGTCTCTCAGCATCTCCCGCAGCGCGTAGCTACGAGCCGGCGCGGTCGATATCTCACGGCCACTCACCCTGGCGATTTCTTCTGCTTCCGCTCGTGTCATCTGGACGCTTTGATGGCAACAGTGCGCACATCCTGTCTTGCATGGCGCCACACCTGTTTTCGTCGCTGCCTGTCCCACGAGGTCGCTCGCACGTTGCAGCCAGAACAGCTTCTTCCTCGTCCCACGGGCAGCTGCAGCAACCGACCTCAGACGTCGCTCCGCAACGCCGTCGACCGCAGCGTTGAGCTGATCAGCCCGACGCATCACCCGAGCGGCTTGCTCCGAACCGAATTTCTCGACTACTTCGTGCATCTCTAAGGTCTTCGATAATCTGCCGCGGGCTGGACAATCGATCACAGCCACACTGGATACTCTGATGAAATATCGAATCTCGCACGTCAACGTATGGAAGTCGTCGTTCGTGCTCGGCGCTCTCTCGCTTCTCGTCACTGCGCCGCTGACGTTGATCGGCTACCTGAGCATGCTGGCTGCGCCTGCCGACCAGGTGCCCATGTACTCCGGCACCCTCGCGCTGCTCGCTCCGATCTTCTACAGCTTCTTCACCGGCTTACTGGCTGCCTTGTCGGCCTGGATGTACAACCGCATTGCAACCTATGCCGGCGGCATCGAGATCACGCTGGACACCGCACCCACCTGACCCCCTGTCTTCAACACTCGACCACCGACACGTTGTTCGCGTCAGTCCACCGCCAGTAGCCGCCCTCTCCAGGCCAGTGCGCCCCCGCCTGGACGATGCGAGGCTCTCCCTCACTCCAGTCCACGCATCCTTCCGACAGGCGGTCGAGCTTCACCACCTGCGCCCTGATGGAGATCTTCCCCGCACGCGGCCACTTGCTCTGCGTCGAGAAGATCAGCGATCCACGCGCCACACGTATGACCTGACCGCGGCGAATCTTGACGCCCCCATAGGGACCGACCCGCTCCAGGCTTCCGCCCTGCTGACGTTCAAGCCACTGCGCGCACGCCAGCGCGTCTTCCATGTGCCTGCGCGCGATGCTCTTCCCCTCATGCTTCGTGCCCGACGGAAACTCTTCCTTCAGCGCCAGATACAGGGCCTCCTGCTCGGTTGCCATGGCGAACAGCCACTCAGGCGTCACCTGCTGCACCACTTGAAGTGAGTTCTGCATCGCTCAGCCCGCGATGACTCGCCCGCCGGCCGCGAGCACTGCCGCCATCATCGCGTGCTCCTCGCCCTTCGGCACCTCCACAACCATTCGCACTGTGCTCTGCTTCGCGAGCCACCATTCGATGCAGTCCACCAGGTCTTCTGGTGCACCTTCCACCGGGTCCAACAGGAAGCCGGTTTCGACCCTGATCACAGCGTCGTCTGCTGCGTCGGCCGCCTCGTCCTCGACATGCCCCCCGTCCACGAAGATCAGCGTGTCATCCCAGTGCGTGTGCTCGGCCCACACCGATTTGCATTGGCTGAACACCTTCCAGTCACGTCCCGACAGCTGAACGCCACTCACTTCTTTCACGTTATTCCTGCCTTTCATGACTACTTATCGTTCTGATTATCGTACTACCGAAAATACATAACGGCAATAAAAAAGCCTCGGAACGTGTGTTCTGAGGCTTTGGGTAGGTCGATTGTTCAAGGCGTGCAGCTTCACAGGTGGCGTTGGGATCAGATCGTCCTGATCGCTTCGAGCACGTTGCAGTGATCTGCCACCGTTTAACCTTCAGCCGTTCACGAAGACCTCACACTGACGCGCGACGCCGGCCATCAGGTCCTCGAAGATCCCGCTGTCCTTCATGTCTGCCATGTCGCTCAGCAGCAGGTCGGCCTTGATGATCAATGCCAGGCAGTCCGCGCCGCAGTTCGAGTAGGCGGGCATCTCCTTCACGCTCTCGTCGAGGTAGTCCATCCATTCGCTGTCCTTGACCAGCGCTTCGATGAGAACACCCTGCTCGTTGAATCTGAGAGCCACATCCAGCTCGTCGTAAAACTCGCCGTCTTCCGCCACTTCCTCCATCAGTGCACGCACAGCTGAGAGTTGAGATCCCTCACTGCTTGTCTGGCCCCAAAGCACGTGCACCGCCTTGGAGACACTGCTGCCTTCTCCTGCGCGCTCCCGTACGGACTTCAGTACCTCGTTCAGCTTCATCATGCTGCGCACCTCTGGTGGTCACGCACGCTCGTTGTTCCGTCGTTCATCTCGATTCCTTGTGCAAGGCACTGCCGGGGGCAGCTGAAACCGTTGCTTGCTGTCATGTCCTGCCGGTACCAATATCGAGCCGGCCTGCTCGTGTGCGGCTCTCTATTTCCTTATGGTAGTACCGTTAATAAGAAGTATCAATGAAAAAAGCCTCGGAACATAGTTCTGAGGCTTTAGGGGAAAACAGCTGGCGCGGGGAAGCGTCAGTCGAGGCGAGCGGCGGACCCCTGAGAGTCGTTCGTTCCATTCACAAGTGCTGCCATGCCTTCGTCAAGGTCCGTGTCTTCGATGTCTTCGTCGGCCGTCGCGCGAGCGATGACTTCCTCGACGCCGTCAACAAAGACCGGGTCATCGCCTTCGGAGAGGGCCAGGTCGATGAACTGACGCGTCTGCTGGCCACGGGTCTGGAACTCGTAGTCCATGTGCTTCGGTCGATCACAGAACCAGAAGGAACCCATCGAGACCACCAGTTCGGGGCACTGGAGGCGCATGGCTTGTTCATCACAGCCGCCCCAGAGATCTGGACCTTGCGTGACCCTGGCCTCACTCAGACGGTTCTCTTCGCACAGCGAGGTCAGTCGCTCCAGTTGCTCTATGAAAGCTTCCGTCACGACGATCTTCGCGAACGAAGGGCCATCACCGAACTCACCCGTGATGAACGCCCCCACGAACACCATTCTCGACAAGCCGTGCGGCTTGCGTGAAGTGCCCAGAACCGAGTTCCGTGCGAGCGTCCAGGCCTCATGGCTGATACCGACTCTCACGATCTCGTGCTCCTTCAGGTCGTGCACGCCGTACTCGTCCAGACTCTTGGTGCAACCGTCGAAGTCAGCCAAGCTGTCGTTCCAGGTCATCACCTTGCGATCGAAGTCCAGACCCAGCACTTCACCGTCCTTGAACGCCTCTGGTTTCATCATGCCGACGCTCTGAAGCAGGTTCCTGCCTTGCATCTTGAACATCGGCAGGCGCTCGTCGTTCTCCATGCCGCTTCGCTGCAGGTAGCCATATCCGCTTAAGGCGGCCAGCACAGACAAAGCTTCCTTTAGTTGCAGTGACTGCAACGTGTTCATACCGTTCGATTTCATCTTGATTCCTTTGGTGGAACGCTGCGTCGTGAGACGTCAGCGTCCAGGGTTGACTGCTTAGGCTTCGAGCGAAACCGTTGCGTGTGCAGGAAGCTGGAAGCCTGCTTTCTCGTAGGCGTCCAGCACATTTCCGAGGTCGTCTGCGGTACCTGCAGAGATCAGCCCCTTCTTCACTTTCACAGCCAGAGCGTCGCTTTCCACGATTCCCATGCCTTGAGGTGCGATCACAACCACCTTGTCGATGTGTTCCGACTCGATCACGAAGGCCACTGGGACTGCAGAGCTTGCCGAAGCAACCTCAGACAGATCCACTGACACACCGTCTTCGAACCAGAGCACACCCTCGTTGACGCTGAGCGGACCTTGCGTCTGCATCAGCTTTTCCAGCAGATCCTTGGAGTTCATCTTCAGATTCCTTGTCGTTGTCACCAGGCTGTCTCCAGTCCTGGTTCAGTTGCGCCGGTTGCTCTTGAGCAGCTAGAACGCTTCGTACTCGTCTTCAGGAATCGGGGCCAAGATCCTCGTCCTGATCTTTTCGACGCCGGCCTCTGTCAGAGGGAGGTAGGCACAGTCGATCCCGTACGGAGAGGTGACCCAGAAGTGGGTTGCAACGCCGTTCAATGGATCTTCCTTCGACAAGAACCAGCCAGTCGTGTCGATCCCGGTGCTGCTCAAGAGCAGAGCCAGGACCTCGGCGTTGGAGGTCTCGTCGAGCTGGACGGTGACGCGCGTGTTCATGCGCGCTTCCAGGCACTGCGACGCATCGCAGGCTTGCCCTTGACGTAGTACATGCCTTGGGGAAGCGTCCTCTGGTTCATCGAGGCTCGGTAGGGTTCCACGAGCCACTTCCACACGCCCAGTATGCTGGTCAGCGAAAACCCGATCTGCATGACGACCAGGCCGGGCGCATCGGTCATCAGTCCGAAGGCGATCCAGAACATGTTGCTCACGAGGAACAGCACGAAACCGAACCCTGAGACCTTGCTTTTCGTTGCCAGCAGGAACGCTCCGGCCAGACCAACGAGACAACCGACCCACTGCACGAACGTTGCATTGAAAATCGTTTCCATCAACTTTTCTCCATCGAGCAAGGGCTCGTGCGGGATGCACGAAAAGACCATTGCCTATGGCAAGTCCGTGCGGGGGCCAGGAATCTGTACCTCGGCAGGGCATGACAGGGCTCAAGGACAACAGCCAATTCCGGCTACCCCTTGAAGAGGAAAGTTGACATGAAACGCTACCTGTTGATCTCGGCTCTCTCAGCCCTGGCCTTCTCCATGCATACCAGCGCTCACGCGCAACTGCATGTGTCGGCCTTCGGTTCGAAAGACACGGCCTCCGGTGATCGAAACCCCTGCGGCATCCCAGGCGCCCAGTGCGACTCGGACACCATGGGACGCTCGATTCGCCTGGGGTACTACACGTCTTTCGACAACCTGGCTCCGTCGCTCGACGTCCACGGCCGCTCGTCCATCGATCTGACCTACACGTCGTACGGGAAACTGACGACGAAGGGAAATTTCGGTGCCTCTCCATTCGGTCGCATCGACGAATGGACGAACGATCTGGAGTCCATGTCCCTCGGGACCACGTACGAGCTTCCGCTCTACGGTCGCCTTTCGCTGCTCTCGCGAATCGGCTTCTCGTGGTTCCGCGCGAAGGAGTTCTTCTCGTACAACTCGTCCGGCAACGGCTTCCAGTCGTCCGCCCGGAACGAAAGTCATCCGTACTTCGCCCTCGGTTTGAGCTACCGCTTGAACCAACGTGTGTCGTTCTCTGGTGACTACATGGCGACGAAGGCTCCCTACAGCGGCCGTTCTGAACGTGATCTGCGCATCCTCTCCGGCGGCGCCAGCTACTCGTTCTGAGCATCGCTCAGCTTCTTTTGACCAGATCATCTGATCCGGTCTGAAGTCGACCCCCCTAAACCCCAGCAGCAAGCTTTTTGCTCTGGGGTTTTTCATGGCCGCCACCTCAGTCCTTGAACAGCTGCCTCATCTTGAAGTCGTCCGACACCCTGGCGACCTCCCTGGCCGACTTCCCGTCCTTGCCCTGCGCTTGCCTGTCCGCACCTTCGCGCAGCAGCAGCGCAGCCACGTCGACCTTGCCCAGCCTCACAGCCTTCAGCAACGGCGTGTCTCCGTCCGAATCCCGCACTTCCAGCTTCGCTCCAGACGCCAGCACGATCTTGACGTTCTCCTCGCTGCCGCTGGCCACCGCCGCACCCAGGTCGCCGGACTTCGCAAAACCCTGAGCGCGTGCCGCGCTTCGTCCTGACTTCGCGCCGTCCTGATTGGCACCGATCGCAGTCCGTGGCGCCGCCTCTGCAGCAGGCTGCCCTGCGTTCGCATCGGCCTCCACTTCTGACTGCCTGCCATCCCCCGCTCCACCTGGTATCGCGTTGGCACGCGCCTGCGCCGCCGGCGCCGCAGCGACCACCGTCTCGCCCGCGCCGTCTTCACTCGCTGCCGCACCAGATTCAGACCTCTGCGCCTCCTGACGTCTCGCCTTCTGCCCCTGGGTCATCGCGGTGATTCCGTCACCCTTGCTCTGCGCTCTGGCCGCCTTACCTGCATCCGCGGCCGACGCCCTTGACGCACCACCCTGCCTGGCTATCGCCTCTGCCTGCACTTCGGGTGCTGCTGCCGCCGCACGTGGCTCCGCAGCCGGTCCTTGTGCCACGACCACCTTGTCGGCAGAGGCAGCACCAGCCTCTTGCCTGCCAGTCTCCACCTGGCTCAGCAGCGAGACCACCACGGACACCCCCGCAATGCCTGCCACGACCAGCCACCCACCCCTTGCAGGTCCACTCCATCGCGCTGGCGTCTTCCGCTCCACCTTGCTGACCGCCGCCAGGACCTGTCGCCGACGCGCGGCACGTCCTTCCTGATCGTCCAGCAGGTCCACCGCATGCATATAGGACCTGTCGATGCCCTGCGCTTCCTTCTCGATTTCAGACATGCTCGACTCCCCACCCAGCCATGTGCTTCCGCATCCCATCTCTGGCATACCGCAGCCGGCTCTTGGTTGTTTCCTGCCCAACTCCTGTGGCCTTGGCGATCGCTTCGAGCGACATCTCACCTTCAGTGAACAGCAGGAATGCTTCACGCTGAACGAACGGCAGGCCTTCCACGGCCCTCACAACCGCCGAAGCGAACTGGCGAGACATGGCCTGCTCCAGCGGCCCGGCCGCCTCGTCAGCCACATCCTCGATCCCGTCCGCATCACCTCCTGTCCAGATCGAGCTGACCTTCTCTGCTCTCAGGTGATCGATGACCCTGTTCCGGGCGATGGTGAACAACCAGGTCACGAACTGTGATCGCCTTGCGTCGAACGAGGCAGCGCCCTTGGCCACTGCGATCCAGGTTTCCTGATGCACGTCTTCCGCAACCCCATCGCTCGACTGCACCATGAGCCTTCGGATGAACCCGTAGCACTTCCTGTCGTGCCTGTCGTACAGCGAAGCGAACGCAGCCTCATCTCCCCTCGTGTATGACACGAGGAGATCTCCGTCGCTCATCGCGTCCGACATCATCGAACGCGCGCTGGCGCCAGCCTGGTGCTGCTTCGCCGCCTCATCTATCTGCGCGGCGGGTCTGCCACGAAGCCCACGGACGGAGAGTTCGGGAATGGCCTCGGACCACCTCGCCTACCGGCCTCTATCACGCCTGCCGCCACCAGGTTGCTGAAGCTGTCGTACTCGATCGCCGTCACCGCATACGGCTCGCTCGATGCCCTGTCGAACCCCACCCGGCGCGATACCGACCGCTCACGTTCTCCATGCCCCGTGCCCAGCTTCGCCTGCGCGCCATCGTCTGCCCTTGCCCTGCCTTGCTGCCCGGCTGCCTGTGCTTCGTTCGAACTGTCTGCACGGCTCTCTGCCGCAGCCGCTGAAGGGCTCTGTTGCTCGCGCGCCCCGTCGCTTCTGCGCGGCGACATTTCCATCGCGACCGGCGGCTCTGGTGCCACTACCTTCTCTGCGAACTCGGCCAGCCCGATCACGCCCACATCGCCCGGCCTGCCCGTCCGCGCCGCATACGAGTTCCTGAGCCCTGTGAACTCGAAGGCCGCGATCTCGCGGTCGCTCTTGCGCCAGCCTCTGAGGTCTGTCGTCTGCCACGGCTCCAGCACGTAGCCCACTTGGTTCCAAGCGCCCGTCTGGCCGGTCACGATGTTCACCCCGTCCACCGTGATCACCACCAGGACCCGCGTCGGGCTCCGGTTCGAGACCCGCAGCGCGTACCTGCTTCCCGCTTCGCCGGCCACGAACGTCCGCCCCGACCTGTAGTGCTTCTCCAGGGCCGCGCCTGCCTCCCTGTCGACCACCTGGATCTCCACCGCACTCGGTCTCGCTTGCACGTCAGGCACTGCGCACCCGCCCATCGCCAACAACACCGCACCCAACACCGCCCGCCTTTGCTTCGAAACCACATTCATGATCATCCCCGGTTGCCATGTCCTTGCTTCTACGGCCGCCGGGCTCATTCGGGGTTAGCCGCATTGAACAAAAGCGCTTACCTCTATTCTGCCTGTGCTGTTCTCACACCTTCCGAGATTGTTGTACTATGTACCCGCGCGCCCCTCATCTCCTCCTCCTGCACCTCCTCCCGGGGGCCCGCCTTCAACGCCTAGCCTTCGTGCTGGGCGTCTTTTTTTCCTCTCCCTCCCTCCCTTTTCTAGCCTGGACTGAGTTGGCCCGTCACCGCATGGTCCACCCCCCGACGAAAAAAAGCCGCTTGACACGAGGTCGAAGCGGCTTGGGGGGTGGGTCAGTACATCAGGTCGGGTCCAACTCCGCCTTCAGTCAGTGAGGGCCAGTTCCGACTCCTCTGCTTCGTTCTGAGCTTCTGCCTCGGCGCTGTACCTCGAGTCCTTCGCTTCGTTCCATTGCTCTTCGGTCAAGCCTTCGACGTTGCCGATGTCCTCGATCAGCAGCGTGTCGAGCAACTGCAAGTCACCTCCGCGCATCTTGGCACCTGCTTTACGGCGGGCAGCAAGGTACAGGCGGCACGCGTCATACGAGAAATCGTTCATCCTGCCGTTGTCCGACAAGATGTCGTGGAACCGCTCGTAGAACTCAGCCGGGTGCCCGTGTCCTGTGCTGTCGCTGCTGTCATGCAGGTACTCGTGCAGCATGAGCGATTTCAGACTGTCGAATGCCTTCAGCACGTTCCCTGCAGATCCACCAATCTTCACGAACTTGCGGTTCAAGAGGATCATTCTGGAGCCGTCGGTCATGCCGTCATGTCCTTCCGACTCGAACATCCCCAGCTTGCGTGATTCCTGCTGGCCAGTGGCAACGACGAAGTAGTACGACATGCGCTGCAAAACACCCAGCACCAGCCGCTCTTCCTTCGTGTACTTCGCCGGCTCGATGATGTTGAACGACTCATCGATCATTGCACCGACGACATCGAGGTCCGCCACCGAGTCCTTCAACTCCGCGAAGGTGTCCAGCATGTACATCGTCGCCTGTGTGTCTCCTTCCATGAACGTCCTGAAGTTCGACTCGATGCGCTTGATGATGTCCAGCAAGCTCAGGTTCCGCGCACGCAGCATCGTCTTGGGATCGACGACAACTGCGAGCTTGGCCTGCTGCACCTTGTCTGCCTTGATCGAATGTTCTTCGGCCGAGACCAGTGCGCCTCCGTTGGTGCGGACTTGACGAATCAGTCCTTCCAGGGACAGGTGCTTGCCGCTGTAATCGGTAATCACCTTGGATTCACGCACTGCTTCGACAAACTCATCCCGAGTTTCGAAGCTGCCGGTCAGCATCTTGTCCATCTGCATTTCACGAAACGCCTCGTTGTTACGCGGCTTCTCGCTGGCAGACTTCTTGGCGAACGTTCTCAGCTTGGCGCTGATGTGCTTGAAAACCTCGCACTTGTTTGCCAGCACGTCGTTTCTGGCGAAATTCACTTCGAGTTGACGCTTCGAGACCACCATGCCACATGCGCCAAACTCGCCGCGCCAAAACTCCTTGACGAAAACGCCGAGGTTGTAGACTTCCATCGAGCGGCCGGAATCGCGGACCATGTAGTAGGCATACTCATCTTCATCCGTCCACTTGATCGTCGACAGGTCTTGGGAAACCCGTTCGCCATTGATGAAAACAGGAATCGGCGCGTACTTGCACAAACCCCTCAGTTCATCCAGCAGCCTGATAACGCCCGAGGGTTCGAGCTTGTCGTACAAGGTGCACGCGATACTGCAGCCGGGTGCATTTTCTGGCAGAGTGTGCAGGACGTATTCCAGGCCGAGGTCACGAATGTTGACCGTCATCGAGAAGTTACCTGATCGCCATTTATTCTCGGTGAATGCCATCAGCTGACCGCGACCCATTCTATATCTACCGAATACTGCATCACCCTTTTTGTGCGGCGTTCCGAATTTCTCGAAAAACTGCTCGATCTCGGTCCGACTGGCAAAACCCTTGCCGTCGTCGACGATACTGAGTTTCTCCCTGTTAACCTCAATCTTGCAGTATGTCGAGTTGGCGTCGATACTGTTCATAACGCCCTCAAGTATTGCCTTGGAGAGAGTACCGGCCTGCGACTGCACGACAGACCACAATAGGTCCTTGTGCATCCTGAACTGGCGACGTTCACCGTTCTGGCTCTGATTTTCTTGACTCATGATTTCATCCTCAAAATGACAGATCAGCCGCGGAATGCGACTTGAATCTCTGTCTGCTTCTTGCTCCGTGTGATGCGCTGTGCGCGGTAGGAAAGCGACAATCTCAGCCCGCTCGACCCTTCAGGCCCGACCCGCATGTCCGTCCAGATCAAAACGACCAACGAAGGCATCTTCCTCACGCTCTCTGACGAGCCTGCGGCCCCTGTCCAGCGCGACCCTGACGCGAGCCAGACGGCGCCCCGCCTTTTCTACGTCTACGCGCACGCTTGTCCGGACGGGAAGATCTTCTACGTGGGCAAGGGCGTCCGCCGCCGGGCCTGGGACAAGCAGCGGCACTTCCTCTGGCACCGCTACGTCGACACGCGGCTTGGCGGCCACTATGACGTCCTGATCCTCCATGACGGCCTCACTGAGGAAGACGCCGACCACCTGGAAAGCGAGTGGATCGCGCAAGAGTCGTCGACCGTTGTGAACTGGCAGAACATGGGCCGCATGACTGATTTCGCCCTGCTCGACCGGTTCCATGCCCTGAGGGACGCCAACCGCGCGAACTTCGCTGCCGCCAGGCCACTGGAGAGTACCGATCTCGCTGCCGCCACCGCAGCGTATGTCTCATGCATCGAAGCGCTCGCCTCGTACGCCTCTATCCAGGCTGAACGCGGGCTGGTCGGCGAGCTGCTCGAAGAGTGCAATGCCGAGTTCGGGATCTCTGGCGACCTCGGAATCCTCGACCGGCTGACGCTCTGCCTTTGCAAGCAGGGTCGCAAGGACCACGCTGCCGATGCTGCACGCCGCTACTTCGAGTCGTACAGGCGAGACCTCGCCCTGTCGGCCGCCCCTGCGATCTTGAAGCGCTGCGGCATGCAGATGCCCTGATGCACAAACCAGATGGTTCCGGCTATGGGTCGACTTAAAGCATGAAAAAAGCCCAGTCGCATCCGAAGATATCGATCTGAGCTTGGGGGTCGTCTGGTCACTGCGTCAAGACTACAAAACAAGTTGAGCCACGACGTTCACACGACCTCTGATCGAGGTTGATAAGTCCTTCAGACTCCGGTTTTCACCATCTCCGATTCGTACTGCTCGATGCGTTCGAGCGTTATCCATTCAGGCTTTTCAGGAAGCAACGCGTAAACGTCCTTCATCTTGCGGATCTGCTCGACTTCGTCGCCGGCCCACAGATGCTTCTTGGCGCGATTTCCGTGGCCCAGGTAATACTCGCAGTCCTGCTGCAGACGGCTCAAGAGCTGGTAGTTGAACTTGTCTTGTTCATCTCCAGGCTTCGTGGCGTCGTTGGGCATTTGCATCGTCATCTCCGTGCTCTCCAAGTTTACAGGCGGTCTCGGCGAGACCTATGTCCATGTGCCTAAGTCATGCCTTTCAGCAGGTGTGAAGCCTATGGCTCTCAGAAGAAAAACCCCTTGTCGAAGAATCGAGCAAGGGGTTGGGGTGGGGTCAAGGGAAGGCTCAGATGCAGCCTCACCTTATGCAGGCTCGTCCCGAGCTTGTCCATAGTTCATCAGGGCCTGGTGCGCCCGTCTGTCGTCTCGCTGTCACGCGCCGCGTTCGACATCCGATCCAGCGTCAAAGCAGCCGACTGCAGCCGCTTCGACAACCTGGACGCAGTCTCGTAAACCGACCCGACCACCGAACGTGCAGTTTTGACCGTCTTGGCCATGCTCTCCAGCGTGCCCGTCCTGAACGACTTGCGCATCACGTAAGCCATCAGACCCTGCTTGCCGTGCATCGCGATCAGGTACTCCACGAGCGCCAGGTTCACATCGTCCGGTTTGAGCCGCGTGTACCCCTCGTGCTGCGTGACGACCAGGTTCGCCTTGTGGCCGAACGCTGTGCCGTTCCCGTGCTTGTAGCCTTGGTCTCGCAGCTCCACCGTGGACCACTTCGTCTTGTCTCGTCCATGCTTGGGCCTGATGCTCAGGATTCGCGATGTGTTCGACTTGACGACCGAGGTGTAGCCGCCGACGCAGTGCCTGTTCTGGGAACCCTCACGCATCAGATCGCCCTTGGTCAGAAGCTCTCTGACCTCGTAGTTCCTGAACGCATGAGGCAGTCTTGCGAGCTGCATCGGGACCACGTTGAACGGCTTCTTCGACTCGATCGCATCCAGGCGCAAGACTTCCCTCATGAGGTCGTCACGCTCCAGATCCACCGCGCAAGCCTGGGTCTCAAGAACCCCCAGACTCGCTTCACCGTCGAACTCCCGTGCGATGGCTCGTATGCGCTTGATCGACTCGTACTGGGCACCCATGGGGAGTCCCATGAGCAAGCCGCAGAAACCCATGTGCCTGCGCATGAAGTCGTCGACCTTGTGGCCGATGTCCTCGATGGCATGCCCTTCGACGTAGCCCTCTCCGAATAGATCCAGGCTCCATCCGACAACTGACTTCTTCCTGTTGCCGAATATGCCGCGCATCTCACCGAACTTGACCGCGACAGACTGACTCTTCGTCCTGCGCGCCTCGTACACGACTCGTGGTCCGTGCGTGAGGACCGCAGCACCAAGCTTGTCCAGCTTGCGCTGCACGCTCACGTCGAGGTCACCGCGTGCACCCAACGACCAGAGCTTCACTTCCTCACCTGGACCGCTCCACTCTGGTACCGGCTCCTTCAGATCGACTTCCTTCCAGCTGCTCGTCCGGCTTCGATCGTCCTTGTAGAACTTGTGCGTTTCCAGCGAGAAGTAGGGCGCCCATGCACCACCCACTTCAACACTCTGGTCGTGCATCTTCTGACCGAACATCACGCTGATCTGCTTGGCCTCGATCATCTTGCCCAGGTATTTCCCTTTCGAGACGCCTGCGCAGATCTCCGCTGCCGTTGCTATGTCACCGAAAACCCCAGGGATCGTCTGCAGCTTCCTCAAAAACCGGACCATCGTGTGGTTCGGCGTGTGAAGCATGCTCACTTCGAGTTGCCTCGTTGCGATGAAACGCTCGAAATGCCGGTCCCAGATCAGCTTCTTCGTATCCAGGTCGACAGCCACCCGAACACAGTTCAGATCAAAGCCGGCCAGCACCTTCGACGCCGTGAGCGGCTGGTCGACGGTCTGGGTCGTGCAGTTGACGAAGTTCAACAGATCCTTCCTGCTGACGCTCTGGATCGAATACGTGTCGATCATCCTGAGGACATGGCTCATGCCCTGGTACCCATCGTTTTCTTCAACGAGGTCCATCACGCTCAAACTGTGTCGCCCGGCGGTGTGGTTCACCTTCGAGCAGCCAATCTCCTTGTCTACCCTGACCTTTCTGAAAATGTCAATGTCGTTGATCACCGGCGCGTGGCTGCCGAAAACTGCATCGATTGCCGAAGCGACAGATTGCCCGGCAACGATTCCTCGCTCCGGCATTTGTTGGTACTGCCCTAGAAACTCCAGTACCTGAACGCCCATTTCCGCGTCCAGTTTGATCTTCCTGCTCATTTGTGTGTGCCTCTTGCATGACAGGGTTCGTGCGGCGCACGAAAAAGCCCATTGCTAGCCGTTCTTCGACGCAACCGTCTGCCTTCAGGTCGAACTGACTCGATTCCCCGCTCTCCACAACCAACGTCGCCATCTTTCTACCCCTTTGAAAGCTCGTGCCACCACTTGTGCGACGTGGCCACGACCTTCTCGTTCGCCAGCATCGCATCCAGTTCCGGGTCCACTTCTGGCAGGACCATCACCAGCGTCACCTTCTTCGCCGACAGCGACTTCAGCACCCGCACTTCCCGCAGCATCTGGCCCAGCGGCGGGCACGTCACGCGCACGTCGATCCACACCTGCTTTTCTTCCTTCGCGCAAGCCCACGACGGCGTGGCCGGGTCCAGCGCCAGGATCTGCTCTGCCTTCCTAGCGTCCAGCCGCATGAGCTTCAACGGGTCTCGCCAGAGTTCCTCGCGCTCGCGGATCAGGCAGGACGGCATGTTGCCTTCCAGTGCCATCCGTACAGGCGCCTTGAGGTCGATGGAAAAGTCGACGTAGCCCACCACCTCGTTGTGCGCCCGAACTGTTCCAGCCTGACGCTCCTCTGTCAGCGCCTTCGTGAGTTCGCGCTGCAGCACCTCGACGGCAGCGATGTTCTTGGGCCATGGCGAGATCGTCGAACTCACTTCGGACCGCTCCACGCGCTCCTTCACGGCGATCAGCTTCGCATGCAGTTCGTCCGACTCCCCAGCGCGGGCTGCCATCGAGCCGAGCATGTTCGCCACGCTCTCAAGGCTGGCTTCAAACGCTGCGATGGCGCCCTTGCTCTGCTCCCTGATCTTGGCGGACTTCCACCCGAACAGCCGCTCCACGCCGACATCCAGCCGGCTCCACACCAGCCTCATCAGCGCTTCGTGCTCAGGCGAGGTGTAGTCCCTGTTCCCCGTTGCCGTCTTCGGGCTGGGCAGGTTTTCGATCTTCGGCAGTTCGCTCATGTTCTTCCCTGAGTCTGTCGCTATTCATCTTGTATAGCATCCTCATTATATTACGGTCGTACCGTAAATGGAATCACATGGCCGAGAAATCGAAAACTCGACTGGTCTGCCTTCCCACCGCGCCGTGAACTCAGTTCAGCGCTTGACTTCGCCCGTCTTCGCCGTGCCTCCGAAGATCTTCGATGTCTTCAAAGCCGCCGTCATCAGCCTTCCACCCGCTTCCTCGGTGAAGTGCTTCATGTCGTACCACTGGCGCGGATCGTCCGAGATCCCTTCGAACTCGGTCATGTCCACCACGTCACCTCGCAGCTTCGCGCGCACCCTGGCCTTGACGCGCAGATAGTTCTCCATCCCGTAGGTTTCGCGCAGAACCTTGCTGCTCGGCTTCACGATCCACAGCGACTCGACACCGGCCTTGTCCAGGAAGTCTTCCAGCTCGACCAGCGCATTGAATTCCGAATCGACCAGATCGCCCTCCTTGGCGATCACCGCCATCGCCGCCAGCGACGACTTGTCATGCCCCTCTGGGTCCTTCGAGCGCCGCTCGTACAGCCTGGGCAGGTGGTAGTTGCCTCGCTCCAGATCGAACGTCACCGACGGCGTCTCGCTGTAGTGATCGAAAATCTTGTTGACCGCCTGCGAACCGCTCGACGAGAACGTTGCCTCCAGCCACCAGTTCGGCGCCCACTCCTGGCTCACCTCTGGCGGGAACCTGAACTGCTGCCTGAGCGTCGGGTCACGCGCCACGAAAAGGAACGTGTCCACCCCCACGATCACCCGCGTGGGCAGCAAGTCATGGGCGTGAAGGTACTTGGCGGCCTTCAGCAGATCGCTAGGCGTCGCGAGGAAGAAACCCATGTTGTAGGTCCGTGCGCCTGGCACGACTTCATCCACTACGCGCGGGTCGATGATTCCCGTGATACTCGTCCCCATCATCAGCACGTTGAACTTCCCGGGGTTCGCCGACAGATGCCTGATGTGGTGGAATCGTTGATTCAGCGATGGTCCTTTACCGAGCGGACTGACACCGAACAAGTCGAACGGATCGACCCCCACGTTGATCGCCGCTGGCACACACATGCATGCTCCGAAAAATGCCAGAACGGCGATATTCCATCGCCTCCAGGTTTGAGCTTCGGTCCGAACAATCTTCGTTCGCTGGGCTTTGGGAGTTATTGCTTCAGCAGCTTGCATACCGATTTCAAAAACTCCAGTAGAGGAAGGTGCTTACCTTGCTGATAAACAGCATCGAGCACAAGGCAAGTGCTCCTATACCGGCAGCGTGCGTCATCGTCGGTTTCAGTTCGAATTCATGAACGTTCTTGGCCGTCGCGCACCAGCCCAACAGCACGCCGTAGAGCAGCAGTTCCGTTCCCACCACCAAGCGCCCATCCGAGAATGGAATCCATTGGGGCAGATACTCTGAAAACTGCTTGAAGCCAATACCAAGAGTCAACCCGTTGAACCCGAGCATCGACCTCCACATGGCGATCGCGTCTTCTATGGTCGTTGCTCTGAAAAGGACCCACGCGAAGATCACACACGCCAGCGTCAGCACCTTGGCCAGCAGGGTGGGCAGCGCCAGCCCCAACCTAGACCACAGCCTGAACACGATCAGGTAAACCGCGTGCATGCATCCCCAGGCTAGGAACGTCCACCCTGCGCCGTGCCAGATCCCTGTCAGTGCGAACGTCAGCGCTATGGCCCCCAGCTGCACCTGCAAGCCTTTGCGATTGCCACCCAGAGGGATGTAGACGTGGTCCCTGAAGAACGACGACAGCGACATGTGCCACGTGCGCCAGAACTCCCCAATGTTGGACGCTCTGTAGGGACTGGCGAAGTTGATCGGTATGAGTATCCCCATCATCATCGACATGCCCAGCGCCATCTCGCAATACCCGCTGAAGTCGAAGTAAAGCTGGCATGAATAGGCCAGCGCCCCCGTCCATGCTTCAGTAAAGTCCACCGTCCCTGCCTGAGCGAATATCGCATTGGCGTACCCAGCGCACAGCGCATCCGCAACGATAACCTTCTTGAAAAGCCCGACCGCTAACAGCATCGCTCCGCGCGCAAAATTCTTGTCGAGGGGTATCGGCGTCGTCGGTATAGAAACCAGCTGTTCCGTAACTTCCTTGTGTCGCAAAATCGGACCGGCAATAAGGTGCGGGAAGTAGCAGACGAACACTGCATAGGCCAGCAGTCCTTTGCTCTCCGTCACGCCTCTGTACGCGGCCGTCAGGTATCCGATCTGCAGGAAGGTGAAGAAGCTGATACCCAGCGGTAGTACCAAGCTCTGGATCGGCGCATCCACCATGCCGGCCAACCACCCTGCGTATTTGAAGACGATCAGCGGCAGAAGATTCAGGACGATGCCCAGTCCCAGGAATCGTTTCTGCCTGTTCCTCATCAGGAACATGCCGTAGCTGTAGTTCAGCAGAATGCTCAGCGCCAGCATCGGCGTGAAGCGCAGGTCCCACCACGAATAGAACACAAACGACGAGACCAGAAGCACGACCATCGCGTGCTGTGAAGATCTCTGCTTGGCCCAGTTGAACGCCAGCAGCACTACCGGCAGGAAAATGAGCAGGAACTGGATGGAATTGAAAAGCACTCTGTCTCCGGACCTATACCCGTATTCCGCACGCTGATGGAGTATCCCAGGCTAGTTCGCCAAGTTTCGACCCCTCGTGTTTCGATCCGGTGAGTATCTGTTGCATCTTGCATGCGTCATCGCCTGCAACCTCGTGTGAGTGTATCCGCTCGCTTCTATAACTTCGCCTTTCACCTGAATCCGAACTGGTCCCGGTTATCTCATCTTCGCGAGATGTCGAACTGCACATCTGGGCTCCAGAAAACCTTCCAACTGCCGAAGAAGCCTTGGGCGTTGCTTCACTCCTGGCGTCCTTCCGCCGTCTAAGATGAGCCTCCCGCCACTAAGCGCGTAGCGCTGTAGTGGGGGTTTCCTGGTTCGCACCGGGAAGTTTCTGCTTCGATGACGCGAGCGACCGGCGCGTGAGCGCCGGTCGACTTACCACCGTCTCCACA
>Ga0209181_10002091_pt1 | contig 33302 bp, 24 predicted proteins | sample MAT05_FD_187208 | JGI IMG/M metagenome (GOLD analysis project Ga0209181, IMG submission 187208) | Freshwater microbial communities from Lake Fryxell liftoff mats and glacier meltwater in Antarctica - MAT-05 (SPAdes) (version 2) | ecosystem: Environmental > Aquatic > Freshwater > Ice > Liftoff... | reverse complement strand
AAGTGGGTGCGGTTGAGGGAGGTGCTGGCGAAGCCAGAGGAGCGAAGCAATGTAGCGTAAGCTTCCAGCTTGCGCCGCGCATCGCTGCCAATTGGAAACAAATGCTGATGATTTCCGTGGAATGCCCGCCTGCAACGCTAGGCTTAGTATTGCGGGCAGGCGCAAGCTGGAAGCATGCGCACCATTGGGCGGCTTCGCCGCCGCTCGCGCGTCAACCGCACCCACTTTTAATCACACCCATTTCGGGAATCTGCGCGCTTTTTCCGTAGTCGAGATTGGAGGGGAGGGAGGCGAATTTTCCCATTGCGGTGTGGAGTTCGGTGAAGTCCACATCGAAAAGCTCGCCGATGAGACAGTCCGTGAGCTGGCCGCGTACATGCGGGAAGGTTTTGTGCATGCGCCCGAAGCTAAACTCCGGTTCGTAGAACGCGTAAACCAGCTTCCGCATGTTTTCCACGCCGGAGCAAACCGTCTCGCCGTATTGGGTAAACATGGAGCCACTCAAATCGCCTTTGGTGAGCGCGGTGTCTATGGCGTCGGCAGCAAGTTCCCCGCTTTTTAACGCCAGAAAAACGCCGCTGCTGAAAACGGGGTCGAGGAATGTGAATGCATCGCCTGCCAGAACCAGGCCATCTGTCGCGCAGTAACGAGCGCGGTAGCTGAATTCATTGGTGACCCAATATTCACCGGTCTGGCTGCCTGTGGAAAGATGATCGGCGATCCATTGGTTCCGCTCAATCTCGCGCGTGAAAATGTCCGCAGGATTTTTTGATTCGCTAAAGAGGTAGTCTTTATCGGCAACAATGCCGACGCTGACGATGTCGTTCTTAAGCGGGATATACCAAAACCAGCCGCGTCCTTCGACATAGGCTACCGTGGTGTTTCCTTCATCAATACCCGGATCGCGCTTTGCACCGCGCCAGTAAGTCCAGACCGTCATTTTGTTGAGCTTGGGGTCGCGTTGATACCAGCCTTCGCGCAGCATGCTCGCGCGTTCGCGTCCGGAACAGTCGAGTGTGATCGGGGCATGAACGGCGTAGGTATTTCCGTCGCTGGATTCGGCTTCGATGCCGACGACTGCGCCGGCGTCGTTCCGGAGAATCTTGGTGACTTTCGTCTGCTCGCGCACTTCCGCTCCGGCGTCGCGCGCGTTGTTGAGCAGCATGTGGTCGAACTCCGCCCGCTCGATCTGCCAGGTGACCGCACTGGGATGATCGTAGTGCTGAAAAAAGTAAAACGGCTGCGACTGGCGTCCGTCGGCGGTAACAAATTGCACGCTATGCTTTTTGGTGAAAGCGAGCTCCTCCATTTTATCGAGGACGCCGAGACGTTGCAGCGTGAACCAGCAATAGGGCATGAGCGATTCGCCGATGTGGTAACGTGGAAATTTTTCTTTTTCGCATACCAGCACACGCCGTCCTTTTTTTGCCAGCAGAGCTGCTGCGGTCGATCCGGCAGGGCCGCCACCGATGACAATCACATCGTAGACTTGTGTTGCTGTCGTCTTCATCAGCGGCTTTCGTTTGCGAATAGAATTTCTACGATTTCCGCCAGGGTGTGGTCGTTATCGTCCAGAAGCACATTGCTCCTGCCGTATAAGGTGGTGGGTTCGGGCAGTGAAAAAAACTCCATCAGCCGCTGATCCGGTTTGATCGAGAGAAAGGCCTTTGGTTCGCTTCTGTAGCGCATCTTCCGTTGGTTTAAGATTCCGCCGAGAGGTAGCACGCCTTCCAGGATTTCAGTTCGAACTTCAGGGGTGAACGCTTTGAGATGGATTTCAATCGCGCCATACTCAGTTACTTGCCCGGTGTTTGTCGTGCACAGTAAAACCTCACGTCTGTATATGTCATTGTCCTGTTCTTGAGCCAGAACGCGCAGATGGAGTTCGCTGGAGTAATATTCCTCGAGCTTGGAGGTCATGTCGCCGCTGTGCGCGAGGAGCCGGTAATATTGCGGCGGAAGCGCGGAGGCCGGGATTTGCTCAAACTCAGGAACTGGCCGGCCGGCCCGCTGGTAAAAGGTGCGGAGTGGCGAGAGCGATTCTGGAGAGAGAAGCGAGCTCATGTGTAGCGGGCGTTTTGGTGCTGCGGCAGGAAGAACGCGTGAAGGATGACATCGATCTTCAATAGCGCGCTGCGGTTGAGGACGAGCCAGTCGCCGCTTTCATCGAGAAGCCCGCGTTTTTTGAGCTCGTTGAGCTGGGCGTGAAAACGTTCGTCGATATTCACCGCGAACTTGTCAGTAAAGTAACTGCGCGATACGCGCCCGAGCTTTAATTGAAGAATCAGCTCGCGGATCATCTGCTCATCTTTCGTTGTGGGAAGCGCGCGTCCGATGGGAAGCGCCCCACTTTCAACGGTCTTGGAGTAGCTTTCAAAGTCCGGCAGGTTTTGAAAATGCACGCCGCCGAGATGGCTGAAGCTAGCGACGCCAAGCCCCAGTAAATCGGCGCCTTTCCATAGCTCGTCGCGATACACAAACTTCGTCTTCTCTGGATCGCGTACCGCAGTGGTCGCACTGGTGACGGTATAGCCAGCGACTTCGAGTGCCTCGAATGCTTCGTTTACCCAGCGTCGTTTTGTTGCCCAATCCGCAACCGGTGCGATCAGTTTTCCCTCCACTTTCATCTGCTGGAAAATTCCCGTATTATAAGGCACCTCCATTTGGTAGATCGTCACGCTGTCGGGCATAAGCTCTATGAGCTTGGCGATGTTGCGCTGCCAGTTTGCATCCGTCTCCTCGACCATCCCCGCGATGAGATCGACATTGATCTGTGGAAAACCGACCTGCCTGGCGAAATGGTAAGCCCGGTAAATTTCGTCCTCCCGATGCGCTCGCCCGTTGATTTCCAGAATGTGTTTGTCAAAATTTTCGATTCCCAATGAGAGACGGGTGATGCCGATGTCACGTAGCGCCTGGAGCTTTGCTTCGGTAAGCGTTCCGGGTTCCGCCTCGAACGCCACTTCCTCTGCCTGATTCCAGGGAAGCAATGCTTTCATCCGGTCGGTGAGCGTGGTGAGCTGAGTCACTGAGAGATAGCTCGGAGTGCCGCCGCCAAAATAAATGAACTTTGGATGGCGTCCGGCGATACGGGGAGTCTTTGCGTATTGTTCCAGCTCCCAGATCGCGGAATCAAGGTAGCCTTTGATCTCGTCCGCGTTTTTGTCGGTATAAACTCTAAAGTAACAAAAATGGCAGCGCTTCCTGCAAAACGGGACGTGGAAATAGACGCCCAGTGGATTTTCTGGCGGCGGCGCATGTTTGATGACTTCCCGAACCTCGTCCGCCTTGGCGGCATCCCAGAATGAAAATGGCGGGTAATTGGCAACAAAATAGTTGCCAGCAGTGGTTTGGTCTCCGTCCGCCAAGAGCAGGTCGAAAACTTCGGAAGTCGTGGAAGCCATAGTATACGAGGGGAAAGGCAAGCTGACCCAAGACACTAAACGTCGCAAGGATTTAGTGTGTATACGTATTAGTTTAAAGGAAGAAGGAACAGGCGCTTCGCGTGATGAATGGAAGATTATTTTAAAATAGTGCGGAGCGTCTCGATCTTTTCCATTCCTCCTTTTTTTTTCTCCCTTCTGCTCCCTACTTCGACGCCTTCACTTCAATAATATCGTGTGGCGCGGATTCGCGTTGGCCTGCTGTGGAGACTCGAATGTAACGCGCTTTCTGCCGATGTTCGGCGAGATTGGCGGCTCCGAGATAGCCGAGGCCGCTTTGCACACCGCCGATAAGCTGGGTGAGGACGATTTCGACCGGAGGGCTGACTTCTTTGAGTGCTTCCACACCTTCCGCAGCGATTTTGCGGGTGGAATCCTTTTGGGTGTGGCCGTAACGTGCCGCACTGCCAGCGGACATCGCCGCGTGACTGCCCATGCCTCGGTATTGTTTATAGAGCTTCCCGTTGATTTCCATGATCTGACCGGGTGCCTCGGGACAGCCCGCGAGCAGGCTGCCGCAGATGACCGCGTTGGAAAGAGTAAGCGCCTTTACGATATCGCCGCTCTTTGTAATGCCGCCGTCTGCGATAATGGAGACGCCCTTTTTCGCCGCTGTGATACTGCTAACGTAGAGCGCGGTGAGCTGCGGGATGCCGACGCCTGCGACGACACGCGTGGTGCAGATCGAGCCGGGACCTTGTCCGACTTTCACAATACTCGCGCCCGCGTCTGCGAGGAAATCCACGCCTGCTCCGCTGGTAACATTCCCCGCGAGAATCGGAAGGTCTGGGAAGGCGTCGCGTATTAATATAACGGTATCGCCGACGCCCTGACTGAAACCGTGGGCTGTGGAGACAGCAACGACGTCGCATCCACGTTCGACGAGCGCGCTGACGTGGCCGATGATCCGGTCCTTGTCGAGGGTGCCGTCTGGCTTGCGAACGCCAACGATGCTTGCGCCGCAGAGGAGACGGAATTGAGAATCGCGCGCTGGTTTTAAATGAGAGCCGCGTTCGTTCAGGATGCGCTCGATGTCTGAAAGCGTGAAGAGACCGCGCAGCTTGTCACCATCGCCGACGACGAGGAGTTTGTGAAAGCCGAGGTTCTCGCTGAAGAAGCGGTCTGCACGCGCGATCGGATCCTTACCCAATTCCCGCTCGTGCACAGTGAGCACGCCTGTGCGGGGAATCATCGCCTCGGAAACCTTTTTGGATGCATAACGGGCGCGGACGGAATTACCCGGGAGGAGACCAATTAGGATGTTGTTTTCATCTACCACGGGAAAGGTGCTGAAGCCAAATTCGCGGTCTTCTATCATGGCGAGCACTTCACCTACGGTCTGACCGGCATGAACCTTGATCGGGTCCTGGATGAGTCCATGGACATTGTTTTTGACGCGACTGACTTCGGAAAGCTGCTGCCTTTCCGGCATGTTGCAGTGGATGAGTCCAAGACCGCCCGCGCGGGCCATGGCAATTGCCATTGGGGATTCCGTGACGGTGTCCATGTCTGCGGAGACGATGGGAACATGGAGCTGAAGGCCATCATGCAGTCTAGTGTCGAGGTTGGTGTCCTTGGGGAGAACGTTGCTGTAAAGCGTGGCGAGTGTTACGTCGTCATAAGTGAGCGCCACATCTGAGTGCGCCGGGAAAAACTGGCTCGCGGGCTTATAGAAAGGAGCGTCGCAGGAAGAATCGGTTGCCATATCGGAGACTGCCAGAAAGTCGCAGCGAATGGGAAGTCAGAATTCCAGCGGGATTTCAGAAATGGTCCACGAAGCACACTGAAGGAACGAAAAACGGTTTTTAAGGAACACTCCGAAAAGCACGGAAAAGAAAAGATGAGCGACAACAAATCTCGCTGATGCAAATCACAAACCAGAGAGCTTGTTGATAGAAACCATTTAAACCGTTTCGAATTTCTGCATCGCTCCTCGTGGACGATTTGATTGCCTTGTTTTTGTTTTTTGTAATTACAGCGCCAGTTTGTCCGGACTTTTCGAACGGAAAATAATTTCATGTAACGCAATGTCGCACCTTGCGCATCGGAGAACTTCTCTACAACTTGTCCTATATCACTGTTGAATGCGCTGCGGCTCACGCGAAGTGCGGAGCAGAGCGGCACAGGCACGGGGATAGCTCCAACTATCATGATGAACAACTTCACACCAAGAGCGCAGCAAGTGCTTGCGCTGGCACGCAAAGAAGCAGATCGCTTCAACCACAACTATGTTGGCACCGAGCATCTATTGCTCGGGCTGATCAAGCTCGGTCAGGGTGTCGCAGTGAATGTCCTCCAAAAAATGGGCCTCGATCTTGAGACCGTTCGCATGGAGGTGGAGAAACAGGTGGGCTCGGGTCCCGAGACTAAAATGGTGGGTAACATCCCATATACACCGCGTGTAAAGAAAGTGCTCGCACTCGCGGGCAAGGAAGCAAAGGCGCTAAGCCACAGTTATGTTGGCACCGAACACATTCTACTCGGATTGCTGCGTGAAGGCGAAGGTGTTGCCGCCCGCGTGTTGAAAAATCTCGAAGTGGACATCGAGCGCACCCGGAATGAAATTTTGAAAGAACTCGATCCAAACTTCACTCCGCCGGAAGGTGAACAGGATGCACCGCAGGAAAGCGGCGGCGGAGGAGGAGGAGGGAAGCGCGATTCAAAGACACCAGCGCTTCGTGCGTTTGGACGCGACCTCACTGAGCTTGCGAAGAAAGGCGAGATGGATCCCGTTGTGGGCCGCGCCAATGAAATCGAGCGTGTGATTCAGATTCTTTGCCGTCGCACAAAGAATAACCCCGTATTGATCGGTGAAGCCGGTGTTGGTAAAACAGCCATCGTCGAAGGTCTGGCGCAGGAAATCGCGGCTGGCAACGTGCCCGAACTGCTGCGCGACAAAAAGGTAATCACTCTTGATCTTGCGCTCATGGTCGCCGGAACGAAATACCGCGGTCAGTTTGAGGAACGAATCAAGGCCGTGATGGATGAAATCCGTCGCGCAAAAAACATCATCATCTTTATAGACGAGCTACATACGATCGTTGGAGCTGGTTCTGCGGAGGGTGCAATGGACGCATCTAATATCATCAAACCTGCACTCAGCCGTGGTGAGTTGCAGTGTCTTGGCGCGACTACGCTGAACGAGTATCGTAAATATATCGAAAAGGACGCTGCGCTTGAGCGCCGCTTCCAGCAGGTGAAAGTGGAGGCACCTAGCGTTGCAGACACGATCGAGATTCTCAAAGGCATCCGCCCGAAATATGAAGCGCATCACAAGGCGAGGATTCCAGATGAAGCGCTGAAGGCTGCGGCTGAACTCAGTGATCGCTATCTAACCGGTCGGTTCTTACCGGACAAGGCAATTGACGTCATGGACGAGGCTGGTGCACGCGCCCGGATTGGTTCGATGACGCGTCCGCCGGACGTGAAGGACATTGAAAAAGAAATTGAAGAGATCAAGGCTCAAAAGGAAGGCGCGATCAAGGCGCAGGACTTTGAGAAAGCAGCCTCGTTGCGTGATACCGAAAAGCAGGCCAAGGAACGCAAGGCTGCCATTTTAAAAGAATGGGAAAAGAAGCGCGAAGAAAAGGATGTCGTCGTTACCGAGGATGATATTCGTAATGTCGTGAGCAAATGGACTGGCGTGCCGCTGCACCGGATGGAAGAAGCGGATACCACGAAGCTGCTCAAGATGGAGGAGGAACTGCGTGGCAAAGTGATCGGTCAGGACGAGGCGGTGACCGCCATCTCCAAAGCGCTGCGCCGCAGCCGTGCGGATCTCAAAGATCCACGTCGCCCGATCGGTTCGTTTGTTTTTCTGGGGCCAACCGGTGTGGGTAAAACCTTCTTAGCGCAGACACTCGCCGAATACATGTTTGGTGATCGCGATGCGCTCATCCAGTTCGATATGTCCGAGTATCGTGAAGAGCATACGATCTCGCGTTTGATCGGTTCACCTCCCGGCTACATCGGTCACGAAGAAGGCGGTCAGCTTTCCGAACAGGTGCGTCGCCGTCCTTACTCTGTCGTGTTGTTCGACGAAATCGAAAAGGCCCATCCGAACATAATGAACCTGCTCCTCCAGATTCTGGAGGAAGGCAAACTCACGGATGCGCTCGCCCGCAAGATCGACTTCCGGAACACCATCATCATCCTCACTTCGAATATCGGAGCGGATTCCATCAAGAAAGCCGCGCTTGGTTTTGGTGCGCCGAAGCTCGATGGCAGCTATGAGGAGATGAAAGGTAAAGTGCTCGGAGAAGCCAAACGTTCGTTGCGTCCTGAGTTCATCAATCGATTCGATGATATGATCGTATTCCACCTGCTCGATAAGCCCGACTTGCTCAAGATCGTGGATCTTGAAGTGGAGAAGGTGCTGACACGCCTGAGAGCCAAGGACATTCACATTGTGCTGGATGACAAGGCGCGTGAGCTTCTGATCGAGAAGGGTTACGAGCCAGCTTATGGAGCGCGTCCGATGCGTCGTGCGGTGGAGCGCTATCTTGAAGATCCGCTCGCGGAAGAGTTATTGAAAGGCACGGTCAAAGCAGGCGATACCGCGAATGCAACAGCTGAAAATGATACCTTGATCTTCAGTGTGCCGAACTCTACACAGCAGGAAGCTGCGAGCAGCAAATAGACTTTGTAAAAGAAAATTCCCCCTCCCTGAGGGCGGGCGAGCAAGCCACAATGGTAGCTCGCCCGCCCTTTCTTTTTTACTCCGTATCAGTAACCGAGTTAGCCGAGTTTAAGTTTTAAGAAGAGGAACCCATGAAATCACCGGATATTCCAGATGAGATCGCGGAGATCGGAATGTATGAAAACTTGAAGGAGGCGCGTGATCATGGGCTCGTGATTTCGAGTATGGAGCTTGCCCACTGGATCATTCAGCGCGACGGGAGGTACGTGCTGGTCGTGGAGGTTGAGGATGAAGAGGAGATCAGACAGGCGATTGCCGAGTATGATGCGGAGCAAAAGATGCGTCGTCCTGCCGACAGGGAGAGAGCGAATATGGACATCCCGGGGTATGCCTTGTTTTGTATGCTGGCAGTGATGTGGGGGTTTTGGGTGTTTCAAGCCAAGACAGCCTGGGCGGTGGAGCAGGGAATCGCAGGAAGTGTGGAAATCCAAAAAGGCGAATGGTGGCGTGTCATCACGGCACTGACGCTTCACGGGGATTCGTTTCACTTCATTTCCAATCTTTGCATTGGAGCTTTCTTTTTTGCGTTCGCACTCGCTCGGGCGGGCGGCGGGTTGGGCGCGCTATTGATTCTGACTGGAGGAGCGCTAGGCAATCTCATCAATGCCTGGGCATATCGCGGTGAAATACACAACTCGCTTGGTGCCTCGACTGCAGTCTTTGCCGCGATGGGTATCTTGGTAGGAAGCGGACTTGTGGAGCATCTTGCCGATCGCACGCTTCGTACGGCACGAAGGCTTATCATCCCGATTGGTGGAGGGATGGCGCTTTTCGCGTTTTTTAGTAGCGGCGAGAGCAATGAGCGGATCGACGTCACTGCGCACTTGTGGGGGTTTGTCTCGGGGCTGGTCTTGGGAACGTTTTTATTCTGGCTTACCGAGAACGTGTCGAGGCGGCTTCAAACTCCTGCTGCAGTCTGCGCATTTGGTTTGCTTGGCTTGGCTTGGTTTCTAGCGTTTCCTCATTGAGGATAATGAAGAAAGGTTGATCGTGTTTACCGCTTACGATCTACTAAGCGTGTTATAAATGTTTGCAATCATTCATAAAAACCCTGCGCTTTGTGCGGCTGTTATCCTGGGATTTTTTGGATCAGTTCCGGTATCAGGAGCCGATAAACCAACCAAAGCAGAAGAGCATGAGCAATGGGTAAGAGGATTCTTGCAGGAGCGCGCGCGCGATTTGATTTTTGTGAAAAGCAAGGAAGGCAAGGGAAGTGGCTTCCTGTGCAGCTTCCGCGGAAAAGATGTGCTTGTGACCAATATTCATGTGGTCGCAGGTATGGAGAATCCGCAATACGTAAGGTTAAGTGGCGGACCGGTGCAGGTGGGGCTTGCAGCAGCAGCGGTTGGACACGACGTCATGTGTTTTGGAGTGTCGCCTATTGAAAAACCTCTGGAAGTGATGGAGCAGATCGATAAAGAGGTTGGAGTAGGAGACGACATTTTGGTTATCGGAAATACGGAGGGAGCGGATGTCGCGCTTCCACTTTCAGGTAAGGTGGTGGCGATCGGACCCAATTTAATGGAGATCAGTGCGGAGATTCAGTCCGGTAATAGTGGGAGTCCGATTATTCACAAGAAAACGGGAAAAATCATCGCAATTGCCACGCATCTTTTGCGAAAACCACAGATCCCTGATGATGAAGACAAAAGTGGTAAGACAAAAAGCAAGGGTAAGGAAAAGCAGGATACCCGTCGCTTCGGTACGCGTCTGGACACTATTAGGGAATGGAATCGCGTTGAATGGACTCAGTTTAAGCGTGAGGCGATGCAATATAACCGGATCTGTTCACAAACCCATGAGCTCGCGAATCTGCTATTTGGAATGAAGGATCAAGGAGTGGCTGCTTTGTTGGAGTCCAAAAATCCCTCACTGCAAGATGCTGGTATGCGGTATATGCGAATGCTGAAAAACAGGCAGTCAACGAGATACGATTTCATTCTCGCTTCCGAAAACCTTGTGAATGAAATGAAGGGCACATGTCGCTCGGATGTCTGGAACGCCAGGAATTCGTTTCAGATCGATTTTTTCCGATCCAGGGCTGAGGAGGAAATTCCGTTCAGACAGGAGATGGCGACTATTTTTGAGCAGATAGCGGCTGGTATCACATCCATGAAGGGGCAGTAAGCCCTATCGATGTGTGCAACGGAGTACCCTTTTGGAAATTGGTCGGGCCGACTGGATTCGAACCAGCGACCTCTTGAACCCCATTCAAGCGTTCTACCAAGCTGAACTACGGCCCGACAAAGAGGACGGGGAAGATGCGAGCCTCTGCTACGAATGGCAAGTGTGTTTTGTGGAAACGAACGCGAATGGCGATTTCGTCACATTGTCGGAATGACAGTGGAAAAAACAGTCGCACGCCGCAGGCGGTCTGCCTAGCCTCAGCGCATGCAATCCACGTTACAACTTTCCATTTTCGTCGAAAACAAGCCCGGAACCCTCGCTGCCATCTGTGAGGCGCTGACCAAGGCAAAGATCAATATTTATGGCATGACCATCTCGGACACGGTGGATCATTCCGTTATCCGTCTTGTGCTGAGCGATCCGCGTAAGGCGTTGAATCTCTTTGAAGAGCGCGGCGTGCTGGTGGTTGAAAACGAGGTCATTGTGATCGAAAATGCCAACAAGCCTGGAGCTATGGCTGATGTCGCCCACAAGCTGGAAAAGGCGAAAGTGAATATCGAATACGCTTATCTTGCCACACACCCGAAAGCCAAAACCGGCCTTGCTATCCTGCGTGTGAGTGACACCAAAAAAGGTCTTAAGGCCTTGGGTAAAAAGAAGTAATCCGGCTCGCAGCTCACAACTTGGCGACGAGCTCTTATCCGTAAGCTTTGCTGGCTTTCTCAGGCTTTGCCGCCGTAGCTCACGAAGTCATCGAGATCCAGCACGTCGGCCCAGGTTTTGAGATCTTTGCGCGTCTTGCTGAGCTCGTTTACATACTTGGAGAAAAAGGCGAATGATTCTTCATCACTGTCAGGTCCGCGACGCTCTTGGAATTCGCTCCATTGCTGGATTTCCCAAGGCTCGCGTTGATGTTTCGCGTTCGCCTGAATCCAGTCGAGGATTTCGCCATCGCCTTTTCCTGTGGCGAGTTCGGCTTTTAGCGCGACCGGATCTACCTCGGTAAATTGGATCCAACGCTGGTCCATCGGACAGGCGTAGTGAAAATCACCGCTCTTACCGATCAGTTCCGCGCGGCCTTTATCGAGCATGCGTGGGAGGATGACATATCCGCCGAGACGGACGCGTAAGCTGCGAGGCGGACGTTGGGTGAGGTCGATTGCAGGGATGGTGTTGCTCATAATAATTGATGAAATGGTTTTGGATTAGCTCAGCGCCGGAAATAAATGGAAGCTATTTTCGGCAAAGGCTCCGCACTTTGGGTTTCTTGCTCCGCTCGAATCCGCTTTCCGGTTTAGCGTTTCTCGGGGAGAGAATCGAAATACTTCTGAATGGTGGAGTGATAGCCTGCTGGGACCTTTTCGTTACGGATGGCTTCGCTGACCGATTGCTTCACCGCTTCCACAGCCTCCTTGTAGTCGCCCCTCTCACCGGTTTCACCGACACCTTTGTCTTTCCATTCCATCAGCATTTTTCCCGCAGTGATCTGTGCGTTGGTTTTCTGAGTCTCAAAATTGGTGTTCGTGAAATCGTTTTCCCCGACGCTACCGCCGAAAGCCTGTCCTGGGTTGGGTCCGGATTGCCCCTGCCCGCCTTTGTTCTGCGAGAGCATCTGCTGATACATGGCGGCGTAGGCGGCGAAGCTGTTGCAATTGCCGCACGCTTCGCCACTCAGCTTGCTCATTTGATTGAGCTGACGCGCCATTTGCAGGCTCTTGAGGGCGTCTTCCATGTTCTGCATGTCTTTAAATGCTTCGGCCAGCCGGGCCATTTCCTCCTGGCTGAGTTGAAGGGATTCCGATGCGCCACTTGCTCCGTCTGCAGAGAGACTGTTTGAAAGATCCATTTGTTCCATCGCCCTAGAGAGTGCGTCGTTGATCTCCTTGGATCCAAGCTGCTCCTTTAACTGGTTGGATAAATCCGCGAGTTGCTTGGCGAGCTTCTCCATTTGCTCTTTGCGTGCAGCGGGATCGGTGGCGGCGGCGGCTTTTTTTGCCTGATCGAGTAGATTCTGAATTTCCTTATTCAACTCCGAGGCATCGCCTTTTTTTAGCTGATCGACCATCTTCTGGATATCCTTTTGATTCGCCCCAAATTTCTGGGAGGCGGATTGCATGTCGGCCTTGGGGATGGTGGGGGAAAGACGCTTCCAGTAATCATTTAGATTGCGCGCCTGTTCGTTGAGTTTGCGTTCGTTCAATTCCCGTTCCAAGGGTTTCGCCGTCTTGAAAGTTTTGTTGAGCTCTGCGAGTGCGGTATTGATATGTTCAGAGGTGCGCTTGTCCTCTTTTGTCAGCTCGGCTTTACGCATGGTGGTCGCGATCTTGGTCGCTTCGAGACGCTCTTCTTTTTTGGTAAACTCCTGGCGTTTCTCGTTGAACTTAAACGGATCGAACTGTGGTAGCCACAAGGTCCCGGCAATCAGCAGGAGTGAGGAGACGAGCATTCGCGCCGCGCCGCGTTGCCAGTGAAAAGGGAAGAGCGCTGCGATGTCCGTTTTCTCAGCGCGTGTTTCTGCTTGCTCCTGTACGAGTTGACCAAACTCCTGCTGCATGGAGGCGGTTGCAATGGCTGTAAGGAATAGATCCTTGCTGCCAGCGCGTTCATCCACTTCGCGGGCGACATGTGCGGGGGCTAGTTTGCGATACAGTGTGAGCGCGACGATGGCTGATGTAGTCGGGATGACCCAGAAATAGGTGGGTTTAAAAAAGTCAGGAATGACGCCGAACAAACGGGCTATTAACAGAAGACAGAACAGCCCGATCGTAACGGCGATAAACGCGCGGTAAAAACGTCCAACGTTGGACGCGACTTGTTTACGTAACGCCGCTTTGCGAAGCAGCTGGTTGAGCTTTGGTTGATGCACAGCACTCAGGCTAATGCAGGTGAGGAGGTTTATGAAGTAAGATTTAGGATTTGCGGTCCAGTCTTTAGGAGGCTGCTGAAATACTCAGCGACGCATTTCGTTGGGGCAAAATCTTGCTCTTGATCTTACTCCAAGCGGATCTTCTCCTTGCTCTCTATTTTCGCTCCACCTTCGCAGATCTGGATGACTACTTCTTTTGCTCAGCAGCCGCTGGCTCAAGCTTTTGCGCTTCGGGTGGGCGGACTGCAAACGGTTGCGCCTCCACTCCGACGACGAACATCACTAGCTTTACCGTGGCGGGGCCGGGATTGATGCCGTTGTGTAAAACATTCACGACCTCCGCAAAGGCGTGACCTGCCTTCAGCGTCTCGACTTTTCCTGTCTCCAACTCGACGCGCAGTTCCCCTTCCAGAATGTAAGCAAAACAAGGGACCGGATGTTTGTGCCAGCCGGTCTGGGCACCCGACGGGATTTCCACCAGCACGGCTGTTGCCTCGGCATTGCCGTTGGTAGGATAGACCAGCTTGTTGCCAGCACCGTCCTTCTGTGTTTTCAGCAGCGGCGTGATGACGATCTCGCTCTTGTAAGCCTTTGCGTCATCGGCATGAAGACTGGCCGCGATGAATCCCGATCCGATTAGGAGCAGCCCGCCAAGGATCGTCCTGAGCCTCATGAAACAGCCGGTTGAGCAGGCGCGGTCTTTTTCGCGGTCGAGGAAATATAAAGCTCCCGGAGTTGCTTGAAATCCACTTCCACGGGCGACTGGGTCATGAGATCCACGCCACGGTTGTTTTTCGGGAAAGCGATGACTTCGCGGATGGACGCAGCATTGGCGATCAGCATAACGAGACGATCTAGCCCGAGCGCGATGCCGCCGTGAGGTGGCGCGCCGAAGCTGAACGCGCGAAGCAGATGGGAGAATTTCGCCTCCTGTGCCTCTGGCGTGACGCCCAGCACATCAAACATTTTTGCCTGCAATTCCTTCTCATGAATCCGGATGGAGCCGCCGCCCAGCTCGACGCCGTTTAGCACGACGTCATAAGCGATAGCGCGCACCTTCTCGTAATTTCCGGCTTCCAGCAGCGGCATGTCTTCGGCCTTTGGACGTGTGAACGGATGGTGCACCGCAACCCAGTGATTGTCTTCCGGGCTGAATGCAAGCAGCGGGAAATCCACCACCCAGAGAAAATTGAGTTTGGTTTCGTCCTTGGTGAATCCGAGCAGGTCAGCGCAACGGAGGCGGACGCGTCCGAGCACATCGCACACGGGAGCGAGCTTCATATCTGCGCCGAAAAACAACACGTCGCCTTCGACAAAACCCAACTTTTCGGCCAGCGCTTTGCGTTCAGTCTCGGAGAAAAATTTCACGATCGGCGACTCCCATTCACCGCCAATACTCCATTTAATATAGGCGAGCCCCTTAGCCCCGAATTCGGTCTTCACCCATTCCTCCCATTTCTTGAGCTGTTCCTTGCTCAGCAGGGCAGCCGCTCCTTTGGCGTTGAGCGCCTTGATGCAGCCACCGCCTTCTGCGACGGAACGGAATACTTTGAATTCCGACTTTGTGAAAATCTCTGCGATGTCCACCAGCTCCAGACCGAAACGGGTGTCTGGCTTATCGGATCCGTAGCGGTTCATTGCCTCGTCGTAAGGAATGCGCGGGAATGGCGTCGGAATATCCACCCCTTTTGCTTCTTTGAAGATTTTGACCAGCAATCCTTCGATGAGCGTCTGGATTTCCACCTCGGTTATGAATGACGCTTCAAGATCGATCTGTGTGAATTCCGGCTGGCGATCGGCACGCAGATCTTCATCGCGGAAGCAGCGGGCGATTTGGAAATACTTATCCAGTCCGGCGACTTGTAATAATTGCTTGTACTGCTGCGGCGCCTGTGGGAGTGCGTAGAAGCTGCCGGGGTTGAGGCGGCTCGGCACGAGGAAATCGCGTGCGCCTTCCGGGGTCGGATTGGAAAGCACCGGCGTTTCGATTTCCAGATAGCCTGCGTCGTCGAGATAGTCGCGAGTCGTCTTTGCTACGCGATGACGCAGCTTGAGGTTGCGCTGCATGTGCGCCGTGCGGAGATCTAGGTAACGGTATTGCAGGCGAAGATCTTCGTTTACACTCGGGTCATCAAGCGGGAAGGGCGGTACATCCGCCTTGTTGAGCACTGTGAGTGCACTGGCGACGACTTCAATCTCGCCGGTCACCAGCTTGCTGTTTTCAGTTCCAGAGAGTCGTGCTGCAACTGCTCCGGTGATTTGAACCACGTCTTCAGACCGCAGTTTGTGAGCTGCGGTTGCGACTTCTGGATGTTCCTCGGGACGGAACACAACCTGCGTTATGCCTTCGCGATCGCGCAGGTCGATAAAGATGACGCCATGATGATCCCGGTTTGTATTCACCCACCCGGCAAGCGTTACGGTTTGTCCAATGTGTTCTTTGCGCAGGCTGTTACAATTTGTGGTGCGGTACATACTTTTAAAATAAGGGGCGCGCACCATAGCGGGAAACCGCCAACAGGGGAGAAGTTTTTTTCTCAATGCATCGGCCTAATTTGAATCTTTATGGTGCTTGAATCAACAGGCTTAGCCGTATCTATGCAAAATCGGAAAGCGGAAAACGAAGAGCGGAAAGAAGGAGCGAGGTTTTTGCGGATCATTCACGCGATGTGAAGACATTCACTTTTCAGTGAGCTTTGGCTCTTCACATTAATCGTCGCTTAAGAGATTGAAAAGGACTCGCGCAAATCCCAACAGGATTGAGACCTCCTGGGTTGCAAAACACGAATTACCCTGGGTTGGAGGCACTCATTTTCCGGCAAAACCACCGCTTTTCGCTTCAGTAAAATTCTTTTTAAAAACTGAAATTTCATTCACGTAACACAACTCTCATGCCGAACACTCTTGGAGACAATCCTATGTAGTGTAGTCCGCCGTAAATCGTGAGACATATAATTAAGGCCTTCGTATTGTCTTGAGATGCAGTGGAAATGGGCTTCCAGCAGCAGAGAGTGAGTTTGAAATTACCAGAATGTCTCGTGATTATAAGTTACGTCATTTGCGACGGCCTACAGTAGCTTCCATCACACTTGGAACGATAAGCGGCTATTTCTCCTTCGTGGACTTCGTGTGCTTCGTGGTTCAATCTCTCCGTTTTGATACACCGTTATGCGCATCCTTGTTTTAGCAATTGCTCTCCTGTGGTGCGCCAGGCTGTCTGCATCAGAAGACCGCAAGCCTGGACACTCGGCCCACGGGCAGGCGTTTGATGAAGGGCCGCGTCAGGCGGCGGTTTTGATGGATGGAATGGGCGGCGTGAACTTTCCGATCATGACGAAGAGCAAAGATTGCAGACGGTTTTTCAATCAGGGTGTCGGGCAGCTGCATGGCTTTTGGTATTACGAGGCGGAACGGTCGTTTCGTCAGGCGGCGGTGCATGATCCGGATTGCGCGATGGCTTACTGGGGCATGGCAATGGCGAATTTTAATAATGCGTCGCGTGCAAAGGCTTTTATCAAGGAGGCGACAAAACGGCAGAAACAGGCGGATCGCCGTGGGCAGGCTTACATCGCATCGCTTGATGTATTCTTTTCCGATTTCAAAAAATCTGAAACGCAGAAACGGGAAGCGCTAGTGAAGGCAATGGAGCGAATCGTTGCCCGCCACCCGGACGACATCGAGGCGAAGGCGTTCCTCGTTTTTCACCAATGGGATAATGCACAGAACGCTGTGCCGCTGAAATCGCGAGATCGCACCGAGGCACTGGCGCGCGCTGTTTTGAAAAGGAATCCGATGCATCCCGGCGCGCATCATTATCGGATTCATCTTTGGGATGATGCCGACGACGAAGCTCACGCCCTAGACAGCGCGGCGTTGTGTGGTCAGTCCGCGCCCGGTATTGCGCATCTTTGGCACATGCCTGCACATGTCTTTACGGGATTGTATCGTTATGACGACGCGGCCTGGCATCAGGAGGCAAGCGCACGGGTGGATCACCATCAGATGGCTGTCTCGCGGCTCATGCCCGACCAGATTCACAACTACGCGCACAATAATGACTGGCTTGTAGAAAATCTTTCCTATGTCGGGCGCGTGGAGGAGGCGATCACTCTTGCGAAAAACATGATCGAGCTTCCGCGACTCGCGCCGGAGACCAAAGTCGTCGGACGCAAACCGGGACCGGATAAGGACAGCAGCTTTCTCAAGGGACATTCCCGGTTGCGAGAGGTCTTGATGGATTGGGAACGTTGGGACGACATCCTCGCCCTTGAGGATAGTGTGTATTTTGCGCCATCGGGGGAGACAGGAGACGACGCCAGATGCCTGAGAGTAATTGCAGTCGCAGCTTTCCAAAAAGGAGACATCGCCCGTGGAGAGGCAAAGGCGAAGTCGCTCGACGACATGTTGCAGAAGACAAGACAGGAACGTTTTGCCAAAGCCGAAGCGGCGGAACGGCTAGCGAGACAGGATAAAAAGAAAGACGAGGAAATATCCGGCGTGATGGCTGAAGCGCTGCTGCCTTCAAGTAAGCTCGTATCGCTTCTGGAAAATTTGATCACTGAAGTCTCCGCCTGTCGTGCTTTCGCCACAAAATTTTCCGGGGAGAAGGTGGAGATTAAATTCCCTTCGTATGACAAGGACGGAAGTGTGCGCCGAACCCGCCTTTCGCAAATGCATCTCGGAGCGGGAAATGATTATGAGGCGGAGGATCACGCGCGCCGTGCAGTGGAGGAAGGAGAGGGGCAGGTATTGCCGCTGGCAAATTACGCCGATGTTTTGTGGCGACTCGGCAAAAAGAAAGAAGCTGTGGAAGCCTGTCAAAAACTACGCTCGCTTTGCGCCTATGCTGATCTACAGCAGCCGGTTTTCCAGCGTCTTCAGATTTTGCAGACAGAAATGGAGCCGCCAGAGAAGTGGAGTCCGGAACCGCCACTTAAAACTGATGTTGGTGTTCGCCCGGACTTGAAGACGCTCGGACCGGCGCATTGGTCTCCGTTCAAGGCTCCGGAATGGACGCTTCCTGATCAAAAAGGTGACATGCGTTCGCTGGCGGATTTTAAAGGCAAGCCGGTGTTCGTTATTTTCTACCTTGGTGGCGGGTGTCCGCACTGTATCGATCAGCTGAATATGTTTGGCCCGCTTGCTCCGAAGTTTGCTGAAGCCGGAATTCAGCTTCTGGCGGTCAGCGCCGATCCGGCGGCAAAGTTAAAGGAGACATTTGCGCAAATTAAAAACGACGAGACATTTACTTTTCCGATTCTGGCCGACGAAACGCTCGCGACTTTCAAAGCTTATCGTGCCCACGATGATTTTGAGAAGACACCGTTGCACGGCACTTTTCTGATCGATGGAGACGGCTTCATCCGCTGGCAGGACATTTCGTATCAGCCATTTTTACAGCCGGAATGGATACTGGAAGAGAGCCGTCGACTGCTGAAGGTTTCTTTAAGTTTACCGAATTGAAATTGAGCGGGAAGGTTGACGTGGAGCTCTCAGGCGGTTCAATGGCTAACGTCATGAAACATCTTCCTGCTCTAACTATGTGTGCGCTGATGACGATTTCCGGCTGCTCCGAGCAAGAGAAGAAGGATCAGGGAGGAAAGAACACGACCATTCCGGTTACGGTCGTTGAGGTAAAAGAGATTCCGTGGGAGCGCAGTTTGCAGTTAGTGGGAACACTTTTTCCAAACCAGGGGGCGCGTCTCGCGGCGGAAGTGGAAGGGCGTATTGAGGAAACGCACGTAGAGGTGGGAGACAAAGTTAAGAAAGATCAGGAACTCGCGCAGATCGACAAAGCCTCCTATCAAGGGCAGGTCAATTTGCAGACGGCCAACCACAACAAGGCGCAGATCAATGCGGAGACTCAGACCAGAAACATGGAGCGTCTGGATAAGTTGAATCAGTCCGGAGCGGTCTCGCCCACGGCATACGACGAAGCGATGGCTTTGCAAAAACAGGCGGTAGCTGAAGTCTCGGCGACCAAAGCCAGTCTCGGCGGCGCAACGACCTCGCTCAAGCGTTCGACTTTAAAAACGCCTTTTGATGGTGTGATCACCGAGCGCATGCTGACCGAAGGCGACTTTGCACGCATCGGCACGATCATGTTTAATATTGTGGACGATACCGTTCTGAAGTTTCGAGGGGAGGTTCCCGAGCGTGAGGGTGCAAAAGTAAAAGCCGGACAAAAAGTGCGCATCACGGTGGATGCGCACCCCGGAAGGAATTTTGAAGGAACGATCACATGGGTGAATCCTGCGGTGAATCCCGAGACGCGCGGCGTGGGCATGGAGGCGCAGATTAAAAACGAAGCACTTACCTTGAAGGCAAATTCGTTTGCGCGCGGGGAGATCATTATTTCAGGCGACAATCCCGCGATGGTCGTTCCGGTCGAGACGATCATTAATTTTGCTGGCATCAACAAGGTCTTCATCGTGGAAGACGATAAGGCGGTCCCCCGTGAAGTAAAACTGGGAGCAATCCGCGACGGCCAGCAGGAGGTCGTTGAAGGACTAAAAGGTGGTGAGCGCGTCGTAATTGGTGGCCGCACCAAAGTGCAGCCGGGCTCGGCGGTGAAAGTGGAAGCGAAATGAGTTCGCCTCTTCCAACCCCAGAACAGCAGCGCGGCAGCCTCGCCGATCTGTGTATTCGTAGACCGGTCTTTGCGACGGTGATGAATCTGTTTCTGCTCGTATTGGGAATCTTCAGCTATCGCGATCTTGGCGTGGATCAGTTTCCAAACGTAGATATCCCGACTGTTACCGTGACGGCATCGCTGCCCGGTGCATCGCCGGAGGAGATGGAAACGAATGTCACCAAACCGCTGGAGGAGATCATAAATACCGTCGAGGGAATCGACGAGATGAGCTCCAAGACGAGCGAGGGAACAACCCGCATCAATATCGGCTTTCTGTTCTCCCGCACCAAGGACGCCGCAGCGCAGGATGTTCGCGACAAGGTGAATCAAATCATGCCGCGCCTGCCGAAAGGCGTGGAGTCGCCTATTATCGATAAATTCGATCCGGATTCCGCGCCGGTGCTGGCGGTGTGTATCAGCGGACAGCGCAACATGAAGGAGCTGACTTTCATTGCGCAAAAGCAAATCAAAGAAAATCTGGAGACGGTAAAGAATGTCGGCGCGGTTACACTCGCAGGCGGACGCCGTCGCGCCATCCAGATTGCAGTCAATCTTGAGCAGCTCCGTTCGCACAACCTGACCATCACCGATCTCCGCACCGCGCTGGAACAGCAAAATGTGGAGGTGCCCGGCGGACGGGTTGATCAATCGAGCCGTGAACTGACGCTACGCACACTGGGGCGTGTCGCCGAAGTTTCTGAGTTTGAGAATCTGAATATCGAAAGTCGCGGGGGGGTGCCGATCAAGCTGCGGGACGTTGCCACCATTACTGACAGCGTCGAGGAACCGCGTTCGCTCACCCAGTTTAATGGGGAGAACGCCGTCACTCTCTACATCCGCAAACAAAGCGGGACGAACACCGTGGAGGTGATTGATGGAATCAAGAAACGTCTCGATCTCCTGCGGGACGAGTTACCCCGCGATTTGAAGCTTACCATCACGCGTGATCAATCGCAATTCATCCAGCGCTCACTGGACGAGGTGAGTATGCATCTATGGCTGGGAGCTATTCTGGTGGCGCTCACTGTTTTCTTCTTTTTGCACGACTGGCGCGGCACGCTCATCGCCTCGCTGGCAATTCCTGTCTCCATCATCGGCACTTTCGCGGTTATGAAATGGATGGGCTACACGCTCAACAATTTCACCATGCTGGGACTGGTGTTTGCCGTCGGGATCGTGGTGGACGACGCCATTGTGGTGGTGGAAAATATCCACCGCATCATTCAGGAGAGAAAGCTGGATGGAAAAGAGGCTGCATCCATCGCCACGCGCGAGATCGCGCTTGCCGTCGTGGCAACCACACTTTCACTGGTCGTGATCTTCCTGCCAGTCGCTTTCATGGATGGACGTGTCGGGCGTTTCTTCTCCAGCTATGGCGTGACGGTTGCCGTCGCGATCATGGTTTCGCTTTTCGTCTCCTTTACGCTCACGCCGATGCTCGCTTCGCGGATGCTCAAGCACACCGATGACGAGGCGCTCAACCGGAAGCGTGCGGAAGGCGGGATGTTGATGCGTTCCATTACGCGTCGTTACGACACTTTGCTTGGCTGGTGTCTGCAACACCGCTGGATTGTGATAGGCATCTCACTGGGGGTCATGTCACTCACTTATCCTTTGGGCAAACGGGCTGGCTTTGATTTCATCCCGAATGATGACTCCAGCGAGTTTGAAGTCATTGTGCAGACTCCTGAAGGAACGAGCCTCGCTGCCAGCACCGATCTTTTGAAGGAGATCGAAGGGAGAATCCGCGCCATCACTATGGACGGATCGCCGGGGATCACTGACACGCTGGTTTCTATTGGCGATTCCACCGGGCGCGTTTCGCGCGGGGAGGGAAATGTCACCACGGGTTCCATTTACTGTAAGCTGCCTCAGTTGGGTGGGCTTACTTCCAAGTGGCTCGGCAAAACACGCAGCTGGTCACAGTTTGATCTGATGAAAAAAGTGCGCGAAGTACTGCGGAAATATCCTGATCTCCGCACCGGGGTGCAAAATATCACGCGTATTTCTGGCGGCGGTTCCCGCAATGCCGATCTCGATGTGGGGCTGACTGGTCCCGATCTGTCGCAGCTCATTTTTTACGCCGATCAGCTTGTCGAGAAGATGGCTCAGGACGGACATTTTGTGGATGTGGACACCTCGCTTTCCAATCGTAAGCCCGAGCTGCAAGTGCGGATTGATCGCGACAAGGCGATACAATTTGGTGCCAGTGTGCAGGAAGTCGCCACGGCATTGCGAACGGCGGTCGGCGGAGAAATTGTCTCCTTTTGGAAAGAGGGAGATGAACAGTACGACGTATGGGTTCGCGCGGAGTTGCAGGATCGTTCTACGCAGGAGGCGATCGAGCAGGTATCTATTCGCGTCCAGACCCCGGACGGGACGCAGGCGATTTTGCCACTCACCAACTTTGTTCAACTCGTGGAATCCCGTGGCCCAGCGGAGATCGAGCGCTTCCAGCGTCAGCGTAAGATCACCGTGATGGCGAACCTGAACGGATTGGCATTGAGTGGGGGAACTGATCGTGTCCGGGAAATTGCCGCCACGCTGGGGATGCCGCCGGAATACCGTGTGGTATTAACCGGACGAGCCAAACGTCTTCAGGAGACGATGAACAACTTCTTAAAGGCATTCGGTCTCGCGCTCATTTTCATGTATCTGATTCTCGCGGCTCAGTTTGAGCATTTCATTCATCCCGTCAGCATCCTGTTGGCTGTCCCGCTTTCGCTGCCGTTTGCTTTGATGAGCATGGCGATGCTCAATCAATCGCTCGATATTTACGCGATCTTCGGTGTCTTCATGCTTTTCGGTGTGGTGAAAAAGAACGGTATTTTACAGGTGGATTACACCAACACACTCCGGGCGCGTGGCATGGAACGCGACGCAGCGATCCGTGAAGCCAACCGTGTACGCCTACGTCCGATCCTCATGACCACCCTCTTGCTCATCGTCTCGATGATTCCGATCGCCGTTGGCGAAGGCCCTGGTGCTGCCGGACGCGCCTCCATGGCAAAAGTCATTATTGGTGGCCAGTTGCTTTGCTTACTCCTCAGTCTGCTGGTAACCCCGGTGAGTTACGCGATCTTCGATGATTGGGGGTGCGGGAAGTTTTGGAAAAAGAAAGGGGAGTGATGCAACACGTGTAAGTATGTCCTGACACCAATGAGCATAAGATGGATTTCCGCCCGCTTGTACATCGGAAGCTCACACCCAGCTATTCCACTTTCCTAAACTGCTCAGTGACCTGTGCGATGACGATGCCGGCTTTACTGATGGTGGTGTGATTGATCATCGTCCGCCGGTCAGGCTGGAGATACATCCACTGGCTCATCACCACGTTAAACAAGGGGTTTCCGGGTTTGGTGGCTAGGGTGAACTTCCAGTGAAATGTGTCTCCGGATGCAGTGCCCCGCGCAGTGCCGATGATGTCATTGGCAGTTGCCTCATAACGATGCGCGTCAATCCTCCGAATCGCCCACGTGCGGTGTGAGCGCCGGGTGTCGCCGAAAACAAGTTCCTGTTGGATGTGGAGGGTGTCACCCTCCCATGTTCCTTTGGTCTCGGTAGCGACTCGCTCTCGTGGCTTTCCCCTGCGACTTTCCACCACTCCAGTTGACTGGGTCCGGCCGGAGAAAAACTTCTCCGGCTCGAACAAAGGGCGGCCGCTTTGGAAGTCGGAAGATTTCATGTTCGCACAGCTCGTGAAAAGGCACCCACCCCAGAGGCACAGCATGACCCTTGTTAAAAACGCGTGAGGATTTTTGCTAGGAAGTCTTCGGTTCATAGAGAGAGCTTTCTTGTATATTCGAATGCAAACGGCGTCCCAAGTGCATCGGTTTTCCGCATCGCTCGGGACACAGGGAAGCGTCGCTACGGGAACACCCACCCGAGCCGTAGGCGAATCCTATACCCATATTACGACCTCGTTCCCGCCAGACTTTGTTTCGAGGAAAACGAAATCAACTGATGCTACCAATTGTAAATGTTAATTTAATATGGGAGCGTCGGCGGGATGTGATGATGAGTGGGTGCGGTTGACGCGCGAGCGGCGGCGAAGCCGCCCAATGGTGCGCATGCTTCCAGCTTGCGCCTACCCGCAATACTACGCCTAGCGTTGCAGGTGGGCATTCCACGGAAATCATCAGCATTTGTTTCCAATGGGCAGCGATGCGCGGCGCAAGCTGGAAGCTTACGCTACATTGCTTCGCTCCTCTGGCTTCGCCAGCACCTCCCTCAACCGCCACCCACTTTTAATCGCACCCCTACATCACACACCCGCTTAATTTCCCTTTGCAGAAAGTTGTTTGGAATTCACCCCCGACTCTGATACTCGCACCGCAGCCTAGCCTCAGGTTCTCAGGAACCGATCATTCCTTCAGTCGAAGCAACTGTGTTTTCACCTGCGGGAAGCTTCCCCTGACTTCAAAATTATTTTGAAGGTAGGCGTGTGTAAGTGGATTGGTGTGGCGGAAGCGGAGGTCTTCACGTCCATCAATTGGCAGGTCCTGAAGCAACACCCATGTCACATTATTTCTTTTCAGGGCCGCAATATTGGATTCCTCCTCTTCAGTCAGCGAAGGTATCAAAAAGTAACTTTGCCTTGTTGGACAAAGTCGATTAACGGCGGGGTATAAACCGGGGCTGTACGGAATAAAGGATATGGACTCGCCCGGCTGAGCCAGTGCGTCCATCATTTCCGCCAGTTTCAGCATCCCTACCTCATATTTGGGAGTCAGCATTTTCTGGCCACCCCAACTCATTTCGACATACGTTCCTTCGGGGGCAAACGCCGCTTTAAACACACCTCGGACAAGGCCAGTGGCAGACAGACTGAGCCCAACTAAACAGATGATCACTGTTGGCGAAAGCCACTTTTGAATATCAGCCCTCAATGTGAAACTCAACGCCAGCACTCCCACAATCCATAGTGGAACACTATGTGCAAGATGTTGAAGGTCGGAGCGTGAAAATGTGAAATGCAGGTAGAAGAGCGTCACACACGTTGAAGCAACAAAAACGGGATATTTCGCCAGGCCTCTGATGCCAATTCTCCATGCCTGAAGGATGGAAAGAACCGCGAATGCCACCAGCCCCACATAAATAATTCCCATCGAGAACAGGTAGATTCGTCTGTGAGAATCTGGTTCGGCGAGCGCCTGCCAAGGCCAAATCACGGGAAGTGATATATTTGTCCCGAACCTAAAAATTACAGCAATCGATCCGAGAAATGCTTCATAGTAACCGGGAATAAAACTCACCATGAGTATCTGGGGGATATAACCACAAACAATACCAGTGCCTGCAGCGATCAAACGGATGCAAAGCAGCCGCCAATTTGCTCCGGTAATCATCACGGTCATCAGCCCGAATGCTCCCACCAGATATACCCCGTGGTTGCGACCCATTATGGCCATCAACCCAATAAATATACCGCTGAGGAAGTAATTTTTCCGTGCAGGCCTTTCAATCAGTCGCACGCCGACATAGATTGCCATTAATCCAATCGTCTGCTCGAAACTTTTATACGTAGGCACCATCCAGAGCACGAACATCATGCCCCCCAAGAACAGAATCCTCCAGTCGTGGGTCAGCCTCCTCAACGTCAGCAATCCACAGAAAATTCCGATGCACTGGAAGATCACACAAGCGGCGCGCATGGAGACGAGGCCGTCGCCCAGCACATAACTCCACGCTGCGATCCACAAATACCGGCCTGGATCATAAGAGTGGAAATCCCGTATGGGAATTTGACCAGCCTTCAGGGCTTTCATCCCATACCAAAGGTAGCCTTCATCCGCCAAATTTGGCTCCACATCCCCGTCCATTGCGAAAAATCCAAAAGCAAGGATCGCCGCCAAAGCAGCGAGCCACCAGGTATGTCTGGCTGATGGACTGTTTAACTCCGCCATTGTGAGCGGCCCTGCAACAGCACTCAAATCGCTGCATTTCTCCTCAGGGTTCTGGAAAGATTCGTCTGAGGGGATATTCCGCTGCATTCTAGAGAATGGCAAATGTGAGGACCAATTGATCTGGATGTCTAGGTTTTTCTCTACCGCATTACTGTAAGAGTCAGCTAAAGGTCTGTCCCATAGTGCGCAAAAAGGAGAGCGATTCGAAGCAGCGACATGGAGTTTGCTTTTAATCCGAGTACCCGCGCGCTTCCACCGGCCAGATTGCTTCGAGCGTGTCGCCACGGACGACGTGAAGCACGCTGTGCAAATTTGCAGTGGGATCGCAGTGGGGGATGGTGCATTCGATCCGGGTTCCAGCGGGTGGTGCGGGAATGCCGGGATGCGTTTTGATGCGGCCAAACTCGTCGCCAGCCCAGAGGATCGTGCCGATCTCTTTTCCTTTGAGAAAGGCGCGGGGCGGGGGACCATCAATCGCAAAGCTCTTGGTGCCGCCGTCGGTGATCGCCTGTCCGTTTCCTGCGCTGTGCCCGATGACCGTGACGACGACGAAGAGAGACATGCCGAATACTTTTTCGCCGGCGCCAGTGCCGTGGATGTCCACAGGGAGATAGCCTTCATCCATGAAGACGTACGAGCCCGCCTGCACCTCGGTGAAAATCCTGTCTTCAAAATCGATCAGATGACTGCCGGTGCCGCCGCCGCTGATGATTTTTGGAGCGAGCTTTGCGTCGCGCAAAGCCATGATCATTTCCATAATCCGGTTGTTTGCAGCGAGGTTAATCTGACGTCTCGATTCCATATCGAACACATGCTGCACCTGACCCGAATACGCCTGGATGCCTGCATAAATCAGACCTTCCTCCTTACTGATCGCTGAGGCCAATTCCACGACATGATGCGGAGTAGTTGCGCCGGTGCGTCCGAGACCGACATCACAATCCACCAGCACGGAAATCTTCGTGCCCGCTTTTCGTGCAGCGGCTCCATAAGCGGTGATCAAATCCTCGCGATCCACCACCACGATGAGCTCACAACCGGCGGCTGCGGCCTGGGCGAGATGCTCGATCTTACGCGGACTGGAGACGGGAGCCGAAAGCATGAGTTGCTTGATTCCCGCTTCAAACAGCGCGAGCAGCTCGCCGGGTTTCGCGCAGCAGAGCCCGAGCGCTCCGGCTTCGATCTGGCGCTTCGCGATGTTGGCACATTTGTGAGACTTGGCGTGGGGCCGTAGTGCGACGCCATATTTTTTGGATAGATCAGCAAGGACAGCGACATTTTGCTCAAACACCTTGGCGTCGAGCAGCATCGCAGGCGTCTCAAGCTGCGTGCGGCTCCCGGCTTTGCCGATGAGCGGGGTGTTTAAGGCGGCGACTCCTTTGATCATGGGGCGATTAGCGTGTCGGCGAAGCCGTAATGGGGAGCGTATGCGACTCGCATGCTGTCTTTGGCGACCCCGCCGAAGACTTCGGAGTTACTATGCGGAGCATCACGCTTGCGGAAGGTTGGAGGCTGCGCCTTTTGTATTAGAAGTTTTTGGCGAATCGCCGAAAACTGCACGCGAGTCGCGTGCGCTCCCCATCGATGCGCGCAGCTTCTCGGTAGCGGCTTCGTCAACAGTCAGCGTTTTTGGAGTGATCACTACGCCATAGTCACGGGCAGCTCCTTCAATCGTGACCTTTTGCTCCACGACATCGGCAAGCACACGAGACGGTTCGCGATCAAGCGGGTTTCCGTAGCCGCCGCCGCCAGCGCCCACGAGACGGAAGACGTCTCCGGCTTTTGCCTGGAAGCTTTCCATCGGCATGGTTGGGAGCATTTTGTCTTTGCCGTCTTTCGAGCGGAGGATGTGGGCCGAAGGGCCGCCGCACTTTCCGCCCTCAACTCCATAAGGAGGATGATCTCGACGATCTCCGCGCAGGGTGAATCTGGTGTCTTGGAAAAACCGGAACTCGCGGACAAAGGAGAGCCCGCCGCGGTTGCGTCCGGCCCCGCCCGAATCCGCCAGAAGATCGTAGCGCAGCACTTCCACAGGCATCTCGGCTTCGATCATCTCGATGGGTTGATTGGAAAGATTCGCCGCCGGATTCGAAATGCCTTCGATGCCGTCCATCGTTGCGCGTGCGCCCCAGGTGCCGACGAGCATTTCATTCAACACAAAATGTCTGCCCTGATGTGCGCCGCCTGCCGACATGAGATACGGTCCGCCTTCGGAGCCGCCGATGGTGCGTTCGGGGACGACTTTTGCGAAAGCCTGCATGATGGCGTCGAACACGCGATAGCCGACGACGCCACGCGCTCCGCATGCGGCGGGATAAACGGGATTTAACAAACAGCCTTCGGGGGCGCGGACGGTGATCGGCTTGAGGTAACCTTCGCAGTTTGGAATGTCCCGGCGGGAGAGACACCGGATCGCGGTGAAGGCGGCGGATTCTGGAAGGGAGATGGGGCAGTTGATACCGGCAGACACCTGATCGGATGAGCCTGTGAAATCAATGTCCAGCGTATCGCCTGTGATGGTAATCGTCGTCCGGATGCGAATCGGTTCTGGATTTTCACCGAGACCGTCGAGAAAATCCTCGCCGACATAAACGCCGTCGGGAAGTTCGCGAATGGTGTCGCGCATCATTGCCTCGGCGTGGTCGTGCAACGCCTCGATATACAGATCGAGCTTCTCGATGCCGTAACGCTCGACGAGCGCGATGAGACCGTTTTCCGCAGTGGTGCAGGCTGCGAGCTGCGCGCGGATGTCGCCCAGCACTTCGATTGGCTGACGCGTGTTGGCTTCGACGATATCAAAAACTGCCTTGTTTGGCGCACCGCCCTCATAAAGTTTGAGGAGAGGAATCCGCAGACCTTCCTGCTGAATCTCCGTGGCGTAAATGGCGACGCTCCCGGGGACAATTCCGCCCACATCGGTGTGGTGGGCAACCGTCGCTGCGTAGCCAACCAGCGCGCCTTTTAAGAAGATCGGCTTGATGATGTAGATGTCGGGCAAATGCTGTCCGCCTCCGCCATAAGGATCATTAGTGATCAATACATCGCCCGGCACCAACGTGGCACCGAAGCGTTCCTTGATGAAGCGCATGACGCGTGGGAACGAGCAAAGCTGGATCGGGAGGGTGAGACCCTGGGCGATAATCCGACCCTGCGAGTCGCAGAGGCCGGTGGAGTAATCCATGATGTCTCGTACGACAGGGGAGTAAGCGCTGCGCATGACGATGAGTGCCATTTCATCGCCGACCGATGCGAGGCCGTTGCGGATGACTTCGAGCGTGATGGGATCGATGTTATTCATCGGGGATTTCGGATTTGGAATTGAGGATGGAAAGGAGCACAGGTTTGCAACCAGAAGTGCTCGGCATGGAGTTGCGACAGGAAGGGGCACGGTCCGTCCCGGCTATGGGGCCAGCGGGCGTCCCGCCTGGTGAGGTATTACTAATCGCTGCAAACTGGAGCTTGGTCATGCGTCCTCGCTCCTGTTTGTCTGGGTAAAATAAAGGATCAACAGGCGGGACGCCTGCTGGCCCCACAGCCGGGACGGACTGTGCCCCGTGCGTTGAGCTTCGCCGACCTGGTATCCGCTCATCTTCATAACGGCGTGACCTCGATTTCAATATTACGGGCTGCGTCCAGACGTGCGCTGGCGTTTGGCGGAATGACGCAGGTGCAGTCGTAGTCCTCGATAATAAATGGGCCTTTGCGCAGTTTCTGATCGAGATCGCTGCGACCGATGACGGATGTCATTGCAGGCGCACCGCCAAAAGTGACGAGACGATCTTTTCGTTCAAAAACCGGCTCTGCGGCGAAGCGCGCGATGGTGGAGGCGGTCGGGATGCGCACGAGGAGACGGGTGTTGACGATCTGGACTGGATCGCGGCTGGAACGGTGTCCGTAAGTGCGCTCGTGCTCGACATGAAACGCCTCTTCGATTTCGGCGATGGTGGTCTTGCCGGGTTCGATCGGGATATTCAGTTCGTAGGCCTGCCCAAAATAGCGGAGATCGGCGGTGAAACGGAAATCGGCCTTGGAGTCGTCGTAATCCTCCGACCTCACTCCGCGAATCGCCCGTTCGCGGAGCGCGTTGTATATGTCCGCGAGTTTTTCCACGGAGAAAGTGGCTGTGCCGAGTAAAACGGGCTGCACAAATTCCTGCTCAACATCGGAGCGTAGCAGGCCAAATCCGCTGAAGACGCCTGCTGCGAGCGGAACAATGATGCGCTTGATGCTGAGCGCCGCCGCGATGTCTGCTGCGACGACAGGACCGTTTCCTCCGAATGCGACGAGTGTAAAATCGCGCGGATCACGTCCGCGATACGTGGAGACGGCTTTCACCGCCCGGGTCATTGTGGAGACGGCCAGCGTGAGAACGCCGCGTGCCGTGGCGAAGAGATCCTGACCCAGCGGTTCCGCGATCTGCTTGAAGAGCGCGTTGCGTCCACCCTCTGCATCCACCTTGATCGAGCCGCCCGCGAGCGTCTCGTTATTAATATAGCCAAGAGTGACAAAGACATCGGTGAGCGTTGCCTGTGTGCCGCCGCGGCCGTAGCAAACCGGGCCGGGCATTGCGCCCGCGCTTTTGGGGCCGACCGTGACGCGCCCGAGCTTGTTGAGACCAACCAGACTCCCGCCGCCTGCGCCGATTTCCGAGACGTCGATGAAAGGCATTTTGATCGGATAACCGCCGCCTTTCACCAGCTTGCTGGAAAGGTTGATTCCCGCGCCGACCTCATATTCGTCGGTGCGCGCTGCCTCGCCGTTTTCGATGAGCGCCGCCTTGGCGGTGGTGCCGCCCATATCAAAAGAGATCACGTTCGCGCCGGTCCGTTCGCCGCGCACCAGTCGCGCGCAGGCAATCACGCCCGCCGCAGGACCCGATTCCACGAGCGCTGCCGCCCGTTTCACGGATGCTGCGAGCCGCATAATACCGCCGCCTGAGTGCATCATCTCGATGGGAGCGTCGATGCCGATTTCCGCGAGACGGCCTGAGAGTGCATTGGCGTAATTGCGGATCACCGGACCTACGTAAGCGTTTACGACAGCCGTGCTGGTGCGCTCGTATTCCCGGATTTCGGGTAAAATCTCGGAACCGCGTGTCAGGTAAACTTCACTACCGAGCAGCTCGCGCAGGATGTCCTCGGCGCGTTCCTCGTGGGCGGAGTTTGCATAGGCGTGCAGAAAGCTGATCGCCACGGCTTCCACTCCCTGAGCTTTGAAAACTTCGGCGGCGGCTTGGACGTCGGCTTCTTCGAGCGGATGACGAATGCTGCCGTCCGGGCCCATGCGTTCGCGCACTTCGAGACGCAGGCTGCGGGGCGCGAGCGGCGGTGGTTTTTGATACTGAAGATCGTAGAGAACCGGGATGCGGAGGCGACGCAGCTCCAGCACGTCACGGAAACCGGCAGTGGTGAGGAGACCGGTCTTCGCGCCTTTGAACTCCAGAATGGTGTTCGTTGCGACGGTGGTGGCGTGGACGATCCCGGTGACGGCTTTGGGGTCAATCCCGAGTTCCTGAGTCAGGGCTTTCAGTCCGATGGCGATGCCTCGGCTGTAGTCGTCAGGGGTGGATGCGACTTTTCTGATTTCGACCGTGCCTGTCTCGTCCACAAGCGCGATGTCGGTGAAAGTGCCGCCTATATCAATGCCGATGCGATAATTCTTCGAAGCCATGATTTATCTGGAGGGAGCTGATGCCATCCAGACGGTCTATCATCCTTGCCTCTGCTGTTTCCACTATTTTTTCCCTGCTGATGCTTTTAATCGTCCAGTCCCAGCAGCCAGCGGAACGCCTTGATCTGCACCGATATCGGCGCGAACTGGTGTCCGCCTTCAAACGCCATGACCGCGACATCACAGCCTCGGGCGTTCAGCACCTTGCTGTCTTCTGGTACAACACTGTTGGCGTGATCCTTGTCGCCATTGACGATGGCGACCTTCATGGCGGGATATTCCAGGTTGTGGTAGCCGCCCAGCCAGCCGCCATTGGAATAAATGCCCGCCCATGGTCCCGGGAATTTGACGGAGTAGTAGAACGCGCGTAATGCGCCGCCGGAGGTGCCGCCCATGAATACTTTTGCAGGATCGTGGGGGACATGACTTTTGATGGCTGGGAGCACCTCTGCAAAGCGCTCTTCAAATTGCTTCGATTCTTCACTGTCACAGTTTCGAAATGAACCACATGCAACGAGCGTGATTTTCACTTTCTCCGCAGCCTCGAAATGACGCAGGACGTAGCGGGTTTCCTTGGCGGTCGGATCAAACAGAATCAGCATGGGCAGGGGAACCTTGGGTTCCTTCTGGGTGGGATGATAAATGCAGATTTCCGTGTGAAATTTCCCCTTCACTTCCAGCCGCTCCATTTCTCCGCCCAGCTTCTTTAAAGTGGCTTCCAGTTCCTCGCCAATGATCAGCCATTCCTAGAGCCAGGCGCGGTCGAGCGGGGAAAAGCCATCAAACTGGAACTCCTTTTCAGTCTTGTTTCCAATTCGCAAAATCACGACGCCTGTCTTTTCGTCATATTTGATGAGCTCAGCAGAAAATGCTTCTCCGTTTGTGAGCGTCCATGTCCGCATGTCCTGACTGGCGAAGCCGTTTTGAAGCGTCGCAAACCAAAGAAACGCTATCAGGGCGATGGCTTTATAGAGAGGGAGTTTCATTGGTCGATTTTTAGGAGCCAGCGGAAGGCTTTGGTTTGCACGGAGATGGTGGGAAGCTGAAGTCCGCCTTCAAAGGCTAGAATTGCCACGTCGCATCCGTTTCGGTGAAGCACTGCGCTGTCGGACTGGATCCACCGGTTGTTCTCATCCCGCTCGCCGTTCACCATAGCCACGCGCACGGCTGGGTAGGAGCGATTATCATACGCGTCATGAGCGAGCGTGGAGAGACGTCCGCCATTGGCATAAATGCCCGCCCAAGTTTGCGGATAAGCTGCGGCATACGCATAGGCTCGAGCAGCGCCTCCTGCTGTTCCTCCGATGAAAATCTGTTTCGGGTTGTGAGCGACATTTTGCTGGATGGATAAAAGGACTTCCTGAAAGCGTTGAGAGAACGCTGTCTCCTCCTGATTGTTGATGGCGTTTTTGAATGAGCCGCAGACTACCAGTCTCATCTTCACCTTGTCTGCTGCCTCCATATGACGCAGGGCATAGCGTCTGGCTTTTCCGCCTGGATCAAACAGGACCATCATGGGCAAAGGCTGGCTGGGTTGGGTGCCCGATGGGTGATAGATGAAATACTCGGTGAGAAAAACGCCTTTTACTTCCAGATGCTCCAGCTTGCCGCCGAGACGCTTGAGGGTGGATTGAAGTTCTTCGCCAATCTCTAGCCATTCCAGCAGCCATGCCCGGTCTGTTGCGCAAAAATCCTTTTCCTGAAATCCCGTCTCCACCTGATCCGGGGTGCGTAAAACGACGCGCCCTGTTTTCTCCACATACGACAGTAACTCCGCAGTCATCATCGGGCCCGAAGCGAGAGTCCAAGTGCGCATGTCCTGATTCCCATCAATTCCCAGGCAGGCTTGGATCATTCCAAAAAACAGCATCACTGAGATCACAAGGTATCTGGAGAGCTTCATGGGTTCATACGAGCCGTAAATAAAGGGAAGTCAAACAACGAGGCGGTTGGTTTT
>Ga0209181_10002089_pt1 | contig 33315 bp, 24 predicted proteins | sample MAT05_FD_187208 | JGI IMG/M metagenome (GOLD analysis project Ga0209181, IMG submission 187208) | Freshwater microbial communities from Lake Fryxell liftoff mats and glacier meltwater in Antarctica - MAT-05 (SPAdes) (version 2) | ecosystem: Environmental > Aquatic > Freshwater > Ice > Liftoff... | reverse complement strand
GGAGGGAGCGGACGATGGAGGCGGGGCGGGAGGTGCAGATCCATGCCGCAATCCTGCGCTTTCGCGGTAAATTTGGCCAAATTTTCCGCGATCAATTAGTCAAGTGCGCCTGGATGGTGTACCTACGTCCGCGGCGACAACGCCGAGGCGATGGACGTCGTCCGCTTCAACACCTCGCAGAGCGAGGGCGGCCACCACCTGATCGTCTACACCATCGACCACAACGTCGATCTCCCGCCCACGCTCTGCTCGCAGGGCGGACAGCCGAGCTGGAGCCAGATCGTCGTGTCCCAGATCCCGACCGAGACGCAGTCGTTCCCGGAGGGCGTGGGCTTCCACGTCCGGCCCCATCAGCAGTACGTGATGGAGACGCACTACATCAACACCACGTCGAAGCCGCTCACGGTCCAGAGCACGTTCGAGGCGGAGTACGCGGCGCCCGGCAAGGTCACCCAGCGGGCCGCGACCTACTTCTTCGGGACGACGAACATCGACGTTCCGGCCAACGGCTCGCTGTCGAAGACCGTGACCTGCAAGCCGCCGGCGTCGATGAGCCTCAAGACGATGTTCGGCCACGAGCACCGCCGCGGCACGGGCGTGACCGTCGACCTCCTACCCGGGGGCAAGGGCGCGCCCGCGCGCGTCTACGAGACGAAGCAGTGGGACGGCCCGCCGATCGCGACCTTCGAGGGCGGCCGGGCGCTGGGGACGAGCGACGCGATCCAGGTCAAGTGCGACTGGCAGAACGACAGCCCGACGAGCCTCGGTTACCCCCACGAGATGTGCTTTGCCATCGGCTACTACTGGCCGGCCGAGGCGGGGATGATGTGCATCTCCGGCGGCGGGAGCGACGAGTGTCAATGCATCACGCAAGGCAACCTCGACACCGGCCCCGGCGGCTCCACGGTGGAGGTGTCGCTCACGCGCGAGGAAGGCATCGTCGGCATGAAGGGCGACGCCACCACGGGCGCGCCGATCTATTGCTCGCTCTTCCGCGCCCAGGACTGGGACACCTTCACGCCGAAGCCGGGCACGAGCCCGTATTACTTCCGCGATCAGGTCGACGTGCCGCTCAAGACCACGTCTGATAAAGCGAGCTTCACCATCACCGACGTGACGCCGGGGGATTACGTGGTCTCTTGCTTCATGGACACCATCCGCGGCGGCTTCGTCCCCGGCTCGGGGGACATCGTCAACAGCCTCTCTCCCAAGGTGACGGCGGTGGCCGGGAAGACGACCCACACCAAGGCCCAGCTCGACTTCGCGGTCCCCTGAAGCGCGCCCAGGGGTGAGCGGTCAGCCGGCTTTTTTTGAGGCCGGCGATCTCTCGTGTACTAGGAGACGCTCCGCGCTGGGGGGCCGCGTCGCGCGCCTCCCTCGCGGGGCGCTCTCCTTCCCGGAGGGCGAAAGCGTCGTGAAGCCCCGAAGGTCGACCATCATGCGGATCAGAATCGCAGCCTTGTTTTTCGGCTGTGTCGCGCTCACCGCACCCCGGGCGTGGGCCCAGGCGCCCGGCCAGTTCCCCCCGCCCCGCCCGGCAAGGCGGGCCCCGGCGCGACGCCCGCTCCGCCGGGCATGACGGCGGGGCCGACCCCGCAACCCGCACTGCCGCCGGTCTACCCGCCTCCGGCGTGGTCGCCGCCGGGTCCCCCGCAATCCCTGGCCTTTGTGCCGCCCTCACCGATGTTGCCGCCGGCTCCACCTCCGCCGGCGCAATCCCCGCCCGAGGCGCAGCCGCTCGAGGTCGCAGGGAGGGTCGGCTTCGGGGTCGGGATCTTTGCCATTCCGGGCGGCTGGTCCAGCTCGCTTGGCGCGCTGGGCGCAACGCAGCCCATCGGCGGCGTCGTGGGGATCCGGTGGTGGGTCAAGGAGCGGCTCGCGGTCCTCCCGTCGCTGAACCTGAGCATCAGCCACTCGACGGTCCCCAACACCACGGAGTTCCAGACCTATATCCAGGGTGGTAGCTTCACGAATGGCACTGTCGCCCCGGCCCTCTCGCTCGGGTATGCGGCCTATCGCGGCAAGACCACGCGGTTCCTCCTCATCGGAGGCCTGGGCTTCAGCTACGAGACGCAAGCCGAGCGCCAGAGTATCCCCACCACCGGAAACGGGGGAGGGACGTCGCGCTACGTCACCTCGAAGACGCTGGGCTTCAACGTCCCTTTCGGCTTTGCCCTCGAGCAGTTCTTCACGTCGCGGATCTCGGCCGTGGTGGGCGCCCAGGCGCCGCTCTTCGAGTACCAATCCACGAAGATCGGCAACGCCGACGCCGCCACGACGATCGGCTCCAACTTCAGCGCCACGCAGCTCGGCGCTTCGATTTACTTCTACACCGACTGATCAAGAGCGCCGGGGCCCCCCGCCCCGACGTTTCCTCGATCTCAATCGGATTGCGGACGGACTTGGTGCGACCTCCGTTGTCTTCCGTCCGCCCTCTTCCGTCCTCGTGCGCGTCTTTCGTGCGCGTGCGCGTGCGCGATTTCTCGTTCCTCTTTCATGATCTCCATGTGGATGAGGAGGAAGGGAATCGGAGCGCGCACGCGAGAGGCGGACGGAGGAGGGGAAGGAGGGAGGAGGGAGGAGGGAGGGGAGGCCGCGTAGGGCTACGCGCCACCCCCTATTTTTGCGGCGTTTTCGGGCCCAGGAGGCGTCCTCTGCGGAACGTTGGGCTTACAGGGGTGCAAGAGGCCGGTCCCGCGCTCCCCGGGCGCCTTCCCTCGGTGGAAGAGGCGCACCCCGCGCGGGATCGAGGGGGAATGGCGACGTAGGGCCCTCGATCCGCGCTCCCCGGGCACCTTACGGCGAGGGAAAGCGCCGATCCCGCGCTCCCTGGGCGCCTCACGCCGGGGGAAGGCGCCGATCCCGCGCTCCCTGAGCACTTTATGTCGGGAGAAGGCGCCGATCCCGCGCGGGCGACGCCTCTTCCAGCGGGAGAAGAGGCCCACCCCGCGCGAAAACGTGACTTACGTCGAGGGAAGGTGGGGATCCCGCACTCCGAGCGGGATCGACCCTTCAGGTGGGGTTTTGGCCCGGGTCGAGCGGGCTGACGACGGGCGCGGCGGCGGTGGCCGACGAGGTGACGACGGGCGCGGCGGCGGTGGCCGACGAGGTGACGACGGGCGCGGCGGCGGTGGCCGGCGGGCTGGGCGCGTCCGGGGCTTCTTTCTTGGCCGGCGCAGCGCTGCGGTCGGGGATGATCGTGTGGGCGTCGGTCTCGGTGAAGCCATTGGCCTTGAGCATCCGCTTGAACTGCGCAATCTCGATCGCCGCCGATCGGGTGACCGCGGTGAGCACCCGCTCGAGGAGCTGAATCCTGGCGCGGGCCGGGCGCGCGGCCTCCACTGCAGCTCGGAGCGCCTTGCTCTCCGCCGTGATGGTCGCGATGCTGGCCTTGGCCACGTCGGGAGAGAGCTTGGGATGCACGTTGGCGGTGATCAGCTCCACCAGGAGATCCATCCGGTCGGGTTGCTCGGCGACGTCTCCGTCGACGTAGAAGGCGTTGCCGTCGGGAAACATGAGATCAAACGCGGCATCCGAGCCGGGGCGGCCAATGTCGTTCCAGATGTCGTCCGAGACCTTGCCAATGGCCTTGTCGGCGCTGCGATCCGCCACGCCGAGAGCGGCGAGGAGCTGGGCCGCAAAGGCCGCCGCCGCTTCAAGCTGCGCCTGGATGCTGGTGAGGATCTTGAGGATGGGCAAGAGCCGCTGCTCCGCCAGGCTAGCCGCCACTCCTCCCCTGGCCATGGCGTTGGTGTGCGTCGTCTTGAAGTCCTGAAGGATGTCTTTGCGGGCCGCTGTTTTGCGAATCGTCTCAGGCATGCGTGGTCCCTCCCGGGTCCCGGTTCAGGAGAGCGAGGCTATCGTGGGGTCTGGATTGCTGTCCAGCAATTTTGTCCACCTTGCACCCTTCCGTCGGCGGTCGCGCGGCCAAGGATCTGCCGCGCACGCGACGACGCCGAGCGAAAATAGGCGCCGAACTTGATTGCCTTCCGCGGGGGTAGCACTCCAGCCTCGACGCGTGCTTCAGCGCCTCCTCGCTGTCGTCATCCTGACCGCGGCCCTGAACAGCACCGTCGTCTTGCACGCGGCGCATGCGCCATTCGACGCGCTTGTCAATGCCGAAAGGCGCGTCTGCTTGTGATCCAGCGATTTTCTACATCGACCGATTTGCGACAAAGAAGCTTCAGGGGAAGCGATGAACCAGATAAAGAAGCTCTCGATGGCCCTCGCAGTCTTGGCGCTCGGCGCGTTCGCGCCCGGGTGCTCGCCACATCCTGACGAAACGCTCGGGAGCCTGTGCGCAGCAGCGGAGAGCGGCGAAGCTCACTGCGTGAGATCGAATCAAGGCCCGGCCGCCGCGTGGAAGCAGGCCGCACCCCACGACGAATTGCCCGTTCAGATGTGGGCCAAGCGGCCAAAAGACGTGACGCTCGATCAGCTCGTCGAGAGCCCCACCAAGCTGAAGGCCTGGTTCGCCGACACCGACGAGGCCCACGCGTACGTGCGCGACACGAAGAAGAACGCCGAGTCATACCTGGCGAGCATGGGCGGTAACGGCGGCAGGATGCTCGATGAGGCGATCATCCGCCAGAGAGAGATTCTCGCCCGCACGTCCGTCGATGCGATCGGCGACTTCAAGACAGCGCTGAGCGATAAGGCGAGCGCCGAGAAGAGCCCGATCCTCGCCACGCTGGCGACCGATAAGCAATCGATGACCGCGGCGCAGGCCGTCCTTGAAGAGGCCAGGACCGACCTCGCACCTCTCAAGTCCGCATATGCGGGTATTGCTACCCAGTTCACCGCGTACCGCGCGACCGAAGCGGCGGAGACGCAGGCGTATGCGATGCTCGCGCAGCAGGCGTCGCAGTCGACGCTCGCCGCGCTCCCCGACGTCGAGCAAGCGATCCTCGCGGCGGCGCTGGACGTCGGCGCGAAGCCGAGCGATCTCGCCTTGAGCGCCATGAAGCTCTCCGCCCAGATCCAAGCCTTTGAGCTTTCTTCTCAGGCGGCGATCACTCCTCACGCCGACTTTCTCGCCACGCACGGCGCGGCGCTCCCGGATATGAGCTCGGGCGCGCTCCGCTCACTCAACGCCATGCTGGGGTACATCCAGCAGCGGACCACCCGCAGCGACGCGACCGCCACTTCGCTCCTCAACGGCATTGCCATGCGCAGACAGGCGCTCGTCGTGCTCAACGCGGGGCAGCCCATGGGCAATAAGGTCGCTCAGGCGAAGCTGCTCAAGGCAAGGACGGCCTTTGACGACACCGCGAATGCGCGCGTCGCCGCGCTCGTGGCGGCTCCGAAGGTGAGCAAGAATCTGAAGCTGCCTTATCTCGCGCGTCGGTATGATCAGCTCACAGCGTTCTTGCAGCTCCAGCCGCTCTGCGATCCCTCCTCCTCTTCCTGGCGCGAGGCCGGGTGCGTCTCGCTCCGCAGTAACTTCAGCGCCGCCGAGACGTACCTCAAGGCGACGCTCCCCCCTTAGGATCACGACGGGCCTCGCAACGCTGGGCGCGCAAGGCGTCGACGTGACGCAGCTCGACGCCGTGCAAGCGAAGCTCGATGCCGGGGACGTCAAAGGCGCCGCCATTCTTTATGATGCCGCCGTTCGCGGTACGGAGGGAACATGAACCGCTCGCTTCGTCGGATGTCACGCGCGCCTCTTGCTGCTGCGCTCGGAGGTTGGCTCGCGGCCCTGGTGCTGCTTGCGCCCTCCGGGGCTTCGGCAGGGGTGCCGTACCAGGTGCAATGGCTCTTCACCCAGGAAGACCCCACGTGCGAGACCGCCGATCTCAAAGAGCATGACGGCGACCCCTTCTTCCGGGTGAACGACACCCCCCTTCCCACCTTCCAGGTCCCCGGCGCGCTGGTGACCGCCAAGCTGAGCCTGCTTCAGCAGCTCGACACCGAGCTTCGCGATCTGGTCACTCGCCCGCTCGACGAGATCGCCAAGACCGACCTCGACGCAATCCTGGACCGCTACGCGGGCGTCGTGGACGCGGCGACCAAGGCCGCGCTCGACCAGCTCATCGTTGATCTGAAGCAGAGCGTCGTCGATCTGGAGAACGAGCTGGCCAGCCTCATCGACACCTTTGGCGCCCAGGCCGACGCTGTCGTGGATCTGGCGACCCAAGAGGCACGCGAGGCGGGGTTCAACCCCGACGATCCGGCGAGCTATGCGCTCGGTGCGAGTGAGGTGCCGTGGGTCGAGGTCCCGGATATCTCCGGCGTTCCCGACGCCTTCAGCCCCGGCAACGATCCTTATGCCGCGTATGCCGACAAGGTCATTGCGACCCTCGCCGCGGACGTGAGCGGCGGAAAGGTGACTGGTCGCGCTGACTTCGTGGCCAACGTGCGGGCGTGGCGCGCGAACGAGTCCGCGCTCCAGCAGGCGCTCGCGATGCGCGCGAGCGTGTCGCAGGCGGAGACCAACGCGTTTCTCAACGGGCTGAACAGCGTCACCGCGTATGTGAAGACGTTCATGGATGCGTCGGACTGGTTCCTGGACGCGAGCGCGCCACCCGCGCTGCGCGCCTATGTGGACGGGGTGCTGAAGCAGGGCTTTGGCGATCTCTCCGACGAGATGAAAGACAACCTCAATATCCGGAGCGCGGACACGATCGATCTGGCAGAGACGCAGCTTTACCAGACGATCCTCGCCTTCGGTGGGGCGATGTCCACGGTAGGCGACGGCGTCGCGGCGTATGCCGACGTGATGCAGACGCTGGTGACAGCGACCAGCCGGATCGGGGTGGGCTTTGTTCCCTTCGTCGGGCCGGCGCTCGATCTCTGCGAGTGCGTGACCGGCAAGGCGTGGTGTCTGCCTTCGGGGAAAGAGCTGAGCACGGGGGAGCGGATCTTCTCCGGAGCGGGCGTGGCCATCGGGGGCGTGGCGCACTATTACGCGGGGGTCAAGAACGCTGGCGTCAGCCCGGCGGCCACGCTCATTGCGGGCGAAGTCGCGAAGGTGGACGAGGCCATTGCCAAGGGGCTGCATGCGAACCCACGGACCTGGTACAAGACGCTGCGGGGGGCGATCGATAGCAAGCCGCTCAACGAATTCGAGATTGTCGCGGGCAGGTCGATGCAGGAGCAAGGACGCGCGCTCCTCGGGATCGGAGACGATGGCGTACGGCGCGTGCTCGGGATGAAAGGGGAGGACAAGGCAGCGGATTTCCTGGCCATGACCAAGGGGGGGAAGCTCGCCGTGAGTGAAGCCAAGGGTGGGAAGGTCGAAGTGAGCAAAGCGGTCGATCAGTTGACCTCTACAATGAAAGCGCTGGCAGCCAAGGGACTCGCTGGTGATGTCGAGAGGGTCGAAATCATCATGAAAAATGGTGCGGTGTTCGACGACCTGAACTTTGGCCTCAAGGATGGCTACTTGATCAAAAAGGCCACAGGTACCTCTGTCGAGATCCCGGGATTCAAGATGCTGTTTGTCAGGATTGTGCAGCTATGAGAAGAGATAGGAGCGACGAGCCGGGGCCGACTCTTTTCGCCTGGTGCGACGAAGCTACCAGGGTCGACGCGTTCGCGGCAACCCTGGCAGCTCTGGCAGGGTTGGCGCTCCCGGACACGGACTTCTCCATCACAGCCGAGTCCCGTGCCAGTCAAACTTACATGGCTCGTCGCCACGTGCCTGTTGAGGAGGCTGTCGCGATGATGCGCGACGCGTTCACCACGGGCACCGCCTCCAGGACGATCGTCACCGTATCAACGCGCCCCGGGTCTCATCTGTGGCTCATCTTTTACTGCAACGGCGATGAGCTGGAGCGCCAGTACCGCATGGTCCCTCTGAATATCTCGCAGGGTGAGTGGAAGGATATGATTCCGGATAGCCTCACTATCGCCTATGGTCAGGGCGAGCGCGACTTGGCGATCGAAGCGGCGATTCTCGCGATGCAGGGCCAAGAAGATGGTGAAGCTCTCCTGCTCGCGCTCTGTGCACCGGACGCATCTGGGCGCGTCCTGACCGGCACGTACACGAGCGCATGGCCCTGGGGCGCTCCCATCGAGGCGTGCGCGACGTACCACGCGGACGCCGGAGCCGTCGCGCGCGATCTCGCCCTCTCGTGGATCCATTTGCACGACGGCGACAGGATGGCGCGCATCGCGGGGATGTCGATGGAGGCGCTGCACGCTCGCGTCGAGTCCGCGCCGCTCAGCACACATGTTGCTGTCGCCCCCGACGTCGCTCACATCTTCGAGCACGATGCGCTGGAGCGCGCTGATCGCCTCGCAATGCACATCCCGCATGCGCGCGTCGCTCTTCCCGGGGATGTCGCGCTTTCCCGCGAAGCCGTACTGCAGGCGCTGACGGCGCCGCCGGGCGCGCTGCTCGAAGCGCTCGAAGCCTCTGCGCTGCCGGACGACGAGTGGCGCGCGGTCGAACCGCTCGCGCTTGAAACGATCGAAGCGACAAAGGCCGGCGCGCCCACCCACGAGGTGGTTGTCTCCACGCGCAAGCACGTTCAGTTCCTCGAGCGCCACGCCCCCTACCATGTGCGGCGCCTGCCGAGCGGCGGCGTCCTGCTGGCCACCCATCCGTACCGCACGCTCTGGCAGCTCTACGCAGACGCCCTCTTTCTGCTCGGCATCACGCCGTGACTTTTCCACGATCAGCGCTCCGCGATCCCCAGGATCTGCCGCGCCCGCGCCGCCTCCACCGCCTCGCGCCCGATCGACTTGGCGTACGCCGCGGCCCGCGCCACGAGCGGCGCGCTCCCCTCCGACAAAACCCCCTTCGACAGATAGATGTTGTCCTCCAGCCCGACCCGCGCGTGGCCGCCGAGGCGAATGCCCAGCTCCGTCATCGGGAGCTGATGGCGACCGACCGCGGCCACACCCCAGGTCGCCGTCGGGGGGATCTGGGAGATGAGGAATCGCAGCACGTCCTCCCGGGCGCCGATGCCGCCGGGGATCCCGAGGACGAACTGGAAGTGGAGCGGATCGCCGATCTTCCCCTCCGCGTAGAGCGAGAGCGCCTCGTCGATGTGGCCGACGTCGTAGCACTCGAGCTCGATCACGCTCCCGGCCTCGCGGATGCGGTCGGCGAGATCGCGGATCAAGGGGCGCGTGTTGATGAAGACATCGTCGCCGAAGTTGAGCGTGCCGCAGTTGAGCGTGGCCATCTCCGGCTTGCAAAGGAGCGGCTGGGCCCGCTCGTCCACGCCCATGCCCACCGCGCCGCCAGTGGAGACCTGGACGACCACGTCGCACTTGGCGCGGATCTTCTCGATCGCCGCGGCGAAGAGATCGCGCGACTGGCTCGGTGATCCGTCGGGGTTCCGCACGTGGAGGTGGATGACCGAGGCGCCGGCGTCGGCGCAGCGCGCGGCCTCGTCGGCGAGCTCGTCGGCGCTCAGCGGCAGGTGCGGCGTCTGCTGCCGCGTCGTCTCGGCGCCGACGATCGCCGCGGTGAGGATCACCTCGGTGCTCGGCGGCGTGATCACGATGTACGGCGGCGGCGTGATGATCGGCTGCGGCTCGGCCAGGAAGCTGTGCGGGTGCGCGTGGTGGGCCGAGAGCGCCGGGAGCACGAGGCGCGGGCGACGCTGCTGCTCCTTGGGGACGACGCACGTACCGAGCGCGCGGCAGACGACGACGGGCTCGCTCAAGGCGTCCGCGGCCGAGTCGGCCATGCCGACGCTGCGCACGTTCTCGATCACCTTGCGGGCCTCAAAGGCCATGGTGCGCGAGGTGTTGCCGACCTTGGTGATGATCCCCGTCGCCTCGATGAAGTCGCCCGCCCGGACGGGCGCGAGGAACTCGATCCCCTCGTAGGCGCGGAAGAGGCCTTCGTCGCCGTCGAGCCGGATCAGGAGCTCCGTCGCGACGTCGCCGAAGAGGCCGAGGACGCGGGCGCCGTCGACCAGCTCGCCCGCGTAGTGGGTGTCGTGCGCGCCCATCCGGACGCGGAGGGTAACCGTGAGACCAACGCCGATGCTCATGGCGGAAGAGTCAACAGGTGACACCCGGTAGTCAACAGGGGATAACTCCCCGCCCGCTCCACCGCCGCCCCCTACCCGCTCCATCGAGACCCTGTACGACCCACCCATGATCCTGGTCGAAGGAAGGAACCTCCCCCGCCACATCGGCATCATCATGGACGGCAACGGCCGCTGGGCGCAGCTCCGGGGGGAGCGCCGGGAGGCCGGGCACAAGGCCGGGAGCGCCGCCGTGCGGAGGATCGTCCGCGTCTGTCGCCGCCTCGGGCTCGACGCGCTCACGCTCTACGCCTTCAGCGAGCAGAACTGGGCGCGCCCGTCCGGCGAGGTCGAGGCGCTCATGGGCCTCCTCACCGAGTTCCTCGTCTCCGAGCGCGGAGAGATCCTCGAGAACGACATCCGCCTCGTCGCGGTCGGGGACCTCTCGCGCCTCCCCGAGGGCGTGCGCGAGGTGCTCGATCCGCTCCGCGGGGCGTCGTCGAACAACCGGAAGATGACGCTGGCCCTGGCCCTCTCGTACGGTGGACGCGAGGAGATCGCCGCCGCCGCGCGGGAGCTGGCGATCGAGGCCGCGGCCGGCACGCTCGACCCGCGCACCATCACCGCCGAGACGCTGGGCGCGCGCCTGCCGAGCCTCAGCGTCGGCGATCCGGACCTGATCATTCGCACCGGAGGTGAGTTCCGGATCTCGAACTTCCTGCTATACGGGGCTGCCTACGCGGAGCTGGCCTTCCTGGACCGGCTCTGGCCCGACTTCACCGAGGAAGATCTCTTCGCCGCGATCGCGAGCTACCAGCGTCGAGAGCGCCGCTTCGGTCTGGTCGGCGAGCCGACGAAAGCCGCCCCTCCCACCGCGTGACCCCGACGAGAGACTGACCTTGGCGAAATCGAACCTCGCGATCCGCTTCCTTACGGCCGTCGTCGCCGGCCCGATGATCCTCGCGCTGATCTACTTCGGGCAGCCCTGGTACTTCGCGATCTTCATCGCGCTCGCGACGATGGTGGGCGCGCTCGAGCTCTTCGCGATGACCCACGCGGACGACAAGGCGTCGCAGGTGATCTGCGCGCTGCTCACCGTCGGCGTGGTCGGCGTGCTCTGGCAGTGGGGCGGCAACGCCAAGGTGCTGATGGCGCTGATCCTGCTCCTGCCCTTCGCCTCGATGCTGCTCGTGCTCTTCCGCCTCGGGGAGATGCGCACCGCCGCGCTCCGCGTCGCGGCCGGCGCCTTCGGCCCGCTCTACCTCGGCGGCGGCCTCGCCTCGCTCGCGCTCCTGCGCCGCGACGGCGGCGCCGACGGGCCGAGCTTCGTGCTGTTCACGTTCATGCTCTCGTGGTTCTCCGACACCGGCGCCTACTTCGCGGGCCGCTTCCTCGGCAAGCACAAGCTCTACGAGGCGGTGAGCCCGAAGAAGACGATCGAGGGCGCGGTGGGCGGCCTCGGCGCGGCGATCCTCGGCGGCGCGGTGGCGGCGCACTTCTTCTACCTGCGCAGCCTGCCGCTCGTGGACGGGCTCGTCCTCGCCGTCGTCGCCGGCGCCCTCGGTCAGGCGGGCGATCTGGGCGAGTCGCTGCTCAAGCGCTCGGTCGGCGTGAAAGATTCAGGCGGCATCGTCCCCGGCCACGGCGGCATCCTCGACCGCGTCGACGCGCTCCTGGTAACGGGCACGCTCACCTACCTCTACGTCATCTGGGTGCGCGGCTAGCAACGCAAAAGAGACGTGCTGGGACATCGGGAAAAATGCGCCAAATTGACGCGTCGCACGATTGAACCCGCCAGCGCGGCGGACTAGGACAGCCCACCATGAGCGCTACCGCCGACGAGCCGATCATTCCGCCCGCGAGCCCCAGCCAAGCGCAGGCTCCCAAGCATAAATACGAGTTCTTCAAGGTCGTCCAGAACTACCTGGAAGAGGCCGCGAAGATCGCCGAGGTGACCCCGTACATCAGCACCATCCTCAGCCAGCCGAAGAACGAGATCATCGTCAACTTCCCGGTGAAGATGGATGATGGATCGATTCGCCTCTTCAAGGGCTATCGCATCCAGCACAACAACCTGCTGGGGCCGTACAAGGGCGGCATCCGCTACCACGAGAGCGTGACGCTCGACGACGTCAAGGCCCTCGCCGCGATGATGACGTGGAAGTGCGCGCTGATGAACCTGCCGCTCGGCGGCGGCAAAGGCGGCATCAAGTTTAACCCGAGCCAGGTCTCACGCGACGAGCTGCAGCGGATCACGCGCCGCTTCATCCACGCGCTCGGCTCGAACATCGGCCCCGAGACGGACATCCCCGCGCCGGACGTGGGCACCGACGCGAAGACCATGGCGTGGGCCATGGACACGTACATGAACACCGTCGGCCAGCTCTCGAAGCAGGCGGTCAAGGGCGTCGTCACCGGCAAGCCGGTCGCGTCGGGCGGCACGCTCGGGCGCGAGAAGGCCACGGGCCAGGGCGTCGTCCATTGCATCACCGAGTGGGCCGAGGAGAGGGACTTCGCCCTCGGCGGCGCGACGCTGATAGTGCAGGGCTTCGGCAACGTCGGCTCGCACGCCGCGGTGATCCTCTCGAAGCTCGGGGTGTCGACGATCGCCGTCGGCGATCACACCGGGTACATGTACAACCCCGAAGGCTTCAACCCGCACAAGCTCCAGGACTGGGTGAAGAAGAACCGGTCGATCGCCGGCTACCCCGGCGGGAAGCCGATCAGCCGCGAAGAGTTCTTCCGGCTCAAGGCCGACATCTTCATCCCCGCCGCCCTCGAAGCGCAGATCGGGGTGGACGAAGCCCGCGATATCCAGGTCCGCCTCGTCGCCGAGGGCGCCAACGGCCCTTGCACCCCGGAGGGCGAGAAGATCCTGCTCGACCGTGGGATCGACATCATCCCCGACGTGCTCGCCAACGCCGGCGGCGTGACGGTCAGCTACTACGAGTGGGTGCAGAACAAGCGCTCCGAGTCGTGGACGCTCGAAGAGGTCGACACTCGCCTGGAGAAGGCGATGAAGAAGGCCTATCGCGAGGTCGGCGAGATGGCCCGGCAGAAGAAGTGCTCCCTCCGCGTGGCGGCCTATGCCGTGGCGCTCCAGCGCATCGCGGCCGCCTACGGCGAACGCGAAATCTTCCCTTGAGTCCCGGGAGAGGGCTCGCGCCCTCTCCCCCCGCCGAGCAAAGCTCGTCGGGCCCCCCCTACCCCGTACCACTCGTGCTTTCATGAGCCGGCTGCCGCCTTGGATGCAGCCGGCTCGACGACTGGTTGCGTGTGTCTGGAGCGTGCGGGCTCCTCGGGTAGATCGCACACTGAACTGAGCGTGGTAGGCTGCGCGCCCGCGATGCCCACCCTCCACCTCAAGAACTCCCTCACCAAGGCCGTCGAACCTTTCACGCCCCTCGATCCCGAGGGCAAAAAAGTCACGCTCTACAGCTGTGACCCACCGTCTATTCGTACGCGCACATCGGCAATTTCCGCAGCTTCCTGATGGCGGATCTGCTGCGGCGCGTGCTCGAGAGCCACGGGTACGCGGTGCGCCACGTGATGAACATCACCGACGTGGGGCACATGACGGTGGACCACCTCGCCGACTGCGAGGGCGAGGACAAGCTAGCGAAGGCCGCGCGGGAGCTCGGGCAGGATCCCTATCAGGTGGCCGCCCATTTCGAGCGAGCGTTCGTGGCGGACGCGAAGACGCTCCGACTCAAGAACTACGCCGGGGCCGAGGGGGACGATCCGGCGCTGCACCCCCGCGCCACGGATCACGTGCCCGAGATGCTGGCGATGATCGAGGTCCTGATCCAGCGCGAGTATGCCTATGTCGACGGGCGCGGGCAGGTCTACTTCGAGGTGGCGAAGTTCGCCGAGTATGGCGCCCTCTCCGGCAAGGTGATTGAAGATCTGGAGTGCGGCGCCCGCGTGGAGGTCCGCGACGAGAAGAAGGATCCTCGCGATTTTGCGCTGTGGAAGGCCGACGACAAGCACCTCATGCAGTGGGACCCTCACGGCCCCACGGGCTGGCCGGCCGGCGGGTGGGAGCGCTTCAAGGCCCTCGTGCCCGGCGGCGTCGACGCGCGGATCCAGCCAGGCTTCCCCGGGTGGCATATCGAGTGCTCGGCGATGGCGCGGGCCCACCTCGGCGCGATCATCGATCTCCACACCGGCGGGGAAGACAACGTGTTTCCTCACCACGAATGCGAGATCGCCCAGAGCTACGCGGCCTCGGAGGACCTGGCGGGACCAAAGGCCTTTGCCCACACCTGGGTTCACGCGCGGCACCTGCTCGTCAACGGGCGCAAGATGTCGAAGCGCGACGGGACGTTCTTCACGGTCGCCAACCTGCTCGATCCGCGCGGGAGCGGGCGAGCCGACGTGGCTGAGAAGCTCGAATCCATGGGGTTTGCCGGCGGCACCGTGCCGGCCTCGGTGCTGCGGTATGCGCTGATGTCGAACCCGTACACCCAGCCGATGAACTTCACCTTCGACCTGCTGGTGCAGTCGAAGGCGAGCCTGGAGCGCCTGCAATCACGCTACGATCGGCTACGCGAGACGGCCTCTTCAAGCGACGCCAAAGAGCCGACCGAGCGAGCGCGGGCGGCGATCGCAGCGGGGACGCAGGGGTTCCACGGCGCGCTCGCCGACAACCTCAACATGCCCAACGCGCTCGCGGCGCTCTTCGACGCGGTGTGCGAGCTCAACCAGCTCGACCTCTCGCCCGGGGACGCGGCGGCGGCGCTCGCGTTCCTCGAAGACATCGACGCGGTCCTCGATGTGCTCGATCGCCGGCCGCGCTCGGGCTTGATCACCGCGGAGAGGCTGGCCGAGCGCGTGGCCCTGGGTGGGCTCCCGACGCGCGCCGAGCTGGGCGGGATGACTGAGCTCGGTCCCGAGGCGATCGAGGCGCTCACGGCGGCGCGCAAGGCCGCGCGCGGCGCCAAGGACTACGCGTTCGGCGACGCGATCCGCGATCACCTCAAGCAGCAGGGAGTCGTGATCGAGGACACCGCGCAGGGCATCCGCTGGAAGCTTTCGTGACCGGGCGGAGCGGGCTTTCTTCCCTCCCGCTCTCCGGCCATACTCCGCCGCGATGTCCTCCGCCGACAGGGCCTCGGCCTCCGATCTCACCGTCGAGCAGTACGCCGGGATCTCCGCGGCGCTCGCCGACGGCTACCCGCTCGACGCCGTCCTCGAGAACGAAGACCTCGCGCTCAAGGCCTGGCCCGACGCCGACACCGCGTGGAAGCAGAAGCTCGTCGCCGATCCGACAACGTTCGAGTCCTACCGCGCCCGGCTCGGCGAAGCGGAGGACTGGCTCGGGCGCAAGGTAGCGCCGCTCGACGACGATCTCGCGGCCTGGCTCGGCTTCCTCGGCGCCTATGGAAAGCACACGGCGCCGTTCGATCTCCTCGGCGGCCTCGGGCTCGGGATGAACGATCTCGGGCGGCTCCAGCGCCGCTGGGACAAGCGCCTGAAGGCCGACCAAGAGCTCGCGAAGCAGGCCGAAGAGCTCGCGAAGAAGAAGCCGAGCGCGGTGCCGAAGGTGTCCGCCGCGAAGGGGGTGCTCAAGCCCTTTCCGTGGTCGAAGAGGCGCGCGCCGATCAAGGCCTCTCCGCCCGAAGTGATCCGTCGCGAGGCGCCGGCACCGGCGCCCGCGCTAGCACCGGCGCCCGTGTTCGCGTTCGCGCCGCACCCCGATTTGCTGCCCCTCGCGGCCCCGATCGCCGCCCTGATCGCGCCGCCGATCGCCGATCCCGCGCTGCCCCGCGCCCCCTCGAAGCTCGCGGGGACGGCGCTCGCCGTCAACGCTCCCCTCGGCCCGGCGCTCCCGTTCGGGCGGGGGATCGCGCCGAAAGAGATCGCGGAGGGCTCCCCGGACGAGCCGCAGCCGAAGCGCTCGGCGCTGGGCGGGACGGCGCTCGCCCTCGACGTTCCCCGCGGCCCGGCGCTCCCGTTCGTCGCGCCCGTTAAAGCGGCGAAACGAAAGAAGCTGGGCGAGCTCAAATTCGGGATGGAGATCCCGGAGAACCTGCCTTCAGCGAGGTCCGCGTACACGCCGCCGCTCACGATCGAACAGCACGGCTCGCTCGCCGTCGAGCTCGGGTTCGCGCCCGAAAAGACGGCGGAGACGCTCGCTCGCTATCACCTCACGGTCGAGGCCAGGGCCCAGCTCGACGCGCACTATCGCGAGAAGATCGCGGCGAGCGCGGAGACCCGGGCGGCCTGGGATCGCGCCTATCAATCCTACACCACCTGGCTCGCGGCCAACCGAAGGCCCGCGCGCTGAGTCCCTCTCACTGTCTCTCTCTGTCCGGCCCGGAGGCCCTCATGTCGAAGACCCTACTCGATCAGCTCAACACGATGACCGTCACGGTCGCGGACACCGGTGATATCCACTCTATCGAGAAGATCCGGCCGCGCGACGCGACGACGAACCCCTCGCTCATCACCACCGCCGCGCAGATGCCCGAGTACAGCGACATCGTCGACGGGGCGCTGCGCTGGGCCCAGAAAGAGGCCGCGGGCGCCGGCGAAGAGAAGGTGGTCGGCCTCGCCGTCGATCGCCTCGCGGTGGAGTTCGGCCTGCGGATCCTCGGCATCGTCACCGGCCGCGTCTCCACCGAGGTCGACGCCCGGCTCTCGTTCGACACCAAAGCGACGGTGGAGAAGGGCCGCTATCTGATTGGCCTCTACGAAGCGGCGGGCGTGAAACGCGAGCGCATCCTGATCAAGATCGCCTCGACGTGGGAGGGGATCCGCGCCGCGGAGATCCTCGAAAAAGAGGGGATCCACTGCAACCTCACGCTCCTCTTCGGCCTGCACCAGGCCATCGCCTGCGCCGAGGCCGGAGCCACGCTGATCTCCCCCTTCGTGGGCCGGATCCTCGATTGGCACAAGAAGGACACGGGCCGCGACAGCTACCCTGCCGAAGAGGATCCGGGCGTGGTGAGCGTGAAGCGCATCTACGCCTACTACAAGAAGTTCGGCTACAAGACCGAGGTGATGGGAGCGAGCTTCCGTAACCTCGGCGAAATCCTCGAGCTCGCCGGCTGCGACCTGCTCACCATCGCTCCGAACTACCTGGCCGAGCTCGCGAAGACAGAAGGCACCCTGATCCGCAAGCTCGATCCCGCCGCCGCGGTGGGCGCAGACGTCGAGAAAATCACCGTCGACGAGGCCACCTTCCGCACCATGCACGCCGCCGATCGCATGGCGACCGACAAGCTCGAAGAGGGCATCGCCGGCTTCAGCAAAGCCCTCGTCGCCCTCGAAAAGCTCCTGGGAGAACGCCTGCGCGCCCTCCCCGCCACAACCTGACGCCCAATCTCCCCGTCCCCCGTCCCCCTCTTCGTGCGCGTGCGCGTGCGCGCTCTGACTCCGACTCCAACTCCGACCCAGAGCGCGCCCCCCTCTTCCCCCCGCACACCCGCCATGAACTGCCCCACTTGCCGCCCCCTCACCCCCGACGGCCCCTACCGCGAAGCCTCCCCCGCTCACCGCGCCGGCACCTCCCTCCTCCGCGAGAAGCACCCCTCCGGAATCGAAGTCGACCGCTGCCCGAGCTGCTACGGCCTCTGGCTCGATCCCGGCGAAATGGAGCGCGCCGAGACCGTCGCCCGCAAACGCGGCCGCAGCATCGATCGAGAGAACGTGATTGCCGACCTCTTCCGTCGCACCTACGAGAACGCCCGCCACCGCGCCGAGCCCCGCATCCTCGACTGCCCCGCCTGCGACGAGGTCATGTTCGAGCGCGAATGGACCTACGGCTCCCAGGTCCGCGTCGACGTCTGCATGGCTTGCCGCGGCGTCTGGCTCGACGCGGGCGAGCTCGACGACCTCGCCCGCTTCCTCGGCGCGACCTGGGAGTGAGCGGCCTCAGCGACGCGGGAAGTGATGAGGTGGCTTCGCGTTGAGCGGATAGAACAGCTTATCGGCTGCATCGACGAGACCTTTACAGGTGTCGTTGTGGATATCGCTCCCCTCCCCCGGATCGGCGAGCACGTCGTAGCAGTGGAACCTGGAGTTGCCCTCGTTTCCGACGATCTTGTAGCGCCCCTGCATGTATCCCCAGTTGCCGGCGCGACACTCGTGAATCCATGAACAATTGCTGAGGGGAACAGCCTCGGTGGTGCGCTCCGGACGCGTGAGAGGGTGCCCGACCATGCGATCACGGAAGGGCTTGAGCCCAGGCGCGTCCCACAGGCCCATGAGATCCAGGAAGGTGGGCGGCAGATCCGCCTGGTAGACGATCTCATCCTTTGCTTTCCGGATGTTCGCCTCCTCGTCCGCCGTCAACGTGCCAGGGGGAGCGTCGATCCAGGCGGGGACCCGGATCTCGCTGTCGAAGACGGTCAACGTGTGGCCGCCATAGCCGTGCTCGTCGTACCCTTCGGCGTGGTCCGAGGTGAACACGATCACGGTGCGCGCGCCTTTCTCCGACTTTCGCACGTGCTCGATCAGCCGCCCTACCGCCCGATCCGAGAGATAGACGACGTTCTTGTAGAAGCTGTCCGGCCCGTTCCTCCTGCCGCTCTTCGGCTTGGCGTCTTCTTTGAAGAAGAGATGCTTCAGATCGTGGACGTAGGGCCAGTGGTTGTTCGCGTAGTGAACCATGGAGAAGAACGGCTCCTTCATCTCGTCCCACTGCGCGATCGCGTGGTCCGTGAGGTGCGCGTCGTTCGCCCCGGCATCGAAGTCTGCGTCCTGTTCGACGGTCGTCGCACAGGCGAACTGGTCGAAGGGCTCGTCCTGCATCAACAGCCTCATGTTGGCGTACATGATGTGCTGGCTCGTCAGGTACGACGCGTGGTATCCGCCTGCTTTCGCGTACGACCACATCAAGGGTGCCGAGCGGAGATCCTTGACCGGGTCGGAGGGCAGGAGGCCGCTCATCAGCGTTGAAAAGGAGAGGAACGTCGTCGAATCGAGCGCCCGTACCTGATTGAGCCCCATCCGGTTGGGGGCAGCGGCGTTCGAGGTCTGGTTCGCGAGCTTGCAGTCTGGATCGTAGTTGACGCACGTCACGTCGACCCGCTCGCTCTCCTGAAGGATGAAGAGCACGTTTCGCGGCGCGGCCGGGCGCGCGTCGAGCTTCGGCACCGGCTCCGGCGACCGTTTTTGCGGGCGCACCTGTCCTACCGTGACCTTGGTCATCCCCAGTTGTTCTCTGAAGCTCGCGGACAGCGTGGCAAAATAGAGATGCTCCGGTGTCGCCGCGGCCACGCTCGTCCGGCTGCGCCGATAGCTCGCCGGAACGAGCACCATGGCGCTCAAGGCAGCGATCGCGAGGGGCGGACCGATCCATCGTTGCCACCTCGTCGGGCGGACGATCTTTCGTGCGAGGCGTAGCAGCAAGACGGCGATCCCCGCGCTCGCCGCCAGATAGAACCAGACGATCGGGCGCCCCATCGGCAAGGTCCCGAAGACGGTCCAGAACAGCGACTGCGAGAAGATCTCCGCGTCGGGCGTGAGGTAGGTCGTGAAGCAGGACCAGAATCCCCCCTGGACCCCCAGGGTGAGAGTGAGAATGATCACGAACGCCGCGGCGAACACGTGACGTGCTGCGCCTCGACGGCTCGCGGCAGGCCAGAGCAGCGTCATCCAGAAAACGAGGGTGAGAGCTGTCGACCCGCGAAGATACCACAGGACCTCTTTTCCAGGCCGCCGGAGCGTCTCGGCTCGTCGGCTGGCGTCGAGGGTAAGGCTCCAGAGAAAGGGCGATGTCACCGTCACCCAGGTGAGCACGCGACCAGCGAACCGTCGCCTGCGACGGGCCGCTGTGGCCCCACGTAAATACCGATTTCCCCACCATTTAGCGGTGAACCAGCGCCCTAAGCTCATATGTGGGCTTAGGTACATGCTCACACGTTTAATGTCAAGCCAGGCTGAGCGTCGCTCTCACGGCGCAAACTCTGCATCGAGCCTGCGCCCGTGCTTGATCACCGCATCTTTGAGCCGGAGAGAGGCCCGCGTACGGTGCAGATCCACGTGATAGAGCAGGCAAATCGTGTCGGGGATGAAGGGCAGCGCCGGGTGGAGACGCACGAGCTTCCCTTTTTGCCCGTAAGCCGCGACGCGCCGGGGCAAGAGCGAGACCCCGATCCCCTCCAGCGCCATGCTCTTCACCAGCTCGAGATCGCCGCACGAGAGCATCCGCGTCGGCAGGAGGCCGAAGGCCGCGAGCCTGCTGATCAAATCATCGCATTGCGGAATGCGCCCCGCGTACACCAGCGGCCCTGTGCGGAGCCGCGCGTGCGCCGCCTCGAGGGAGAGCGCCTCGCCGGCTGGCAGCGTCGACGCGGCGATGACGATGTCGACCGCGTCCTTGAACAGATCGACGAGCACCAGATCGGGGTGCGGCATCGGGTTCACCACCAGGCCGAAATCGACATGACGGGAGATCACCGCCTCACGCACTGCGGCTGACGTCGCGTTCAAGAGCGAGAGCTCGATCTTCGGCGCTACCGCGAGAAACTCGCGCATGAAGGCGGGCAGGAAATACGCGCCGAGCGACTCGTGGCAGCCCAGGGTGAAGCTCCCGACCTCATCGGTCTCCAGGCCGAGGATCCTCTCCTCCGCCCGCTCGATCAGCGAGAAGATTTCCGCCGCGTGACGGAGCAGCTCGCGCCCGGTGCTCGTCAGCGTCACGCCGCTCCGACTGCGCAGGAGCAGCGTCGTCCCCAGGTTCTCTTCCAGGTGCTGCACCGCCACCGTCAGCGCGGGCTGGCTGATCTTGAGCACGCGCGCCGCCGCCGTGAGGCTGCCGCTCTGGGCAATCGTCTGAAAGTAGCGGAGATGCGAGAGTTCCATGAGGCGCGCCAGCCATAGCTTCGGCCTATGGGTCCGATAAGTCCATGGGTTATTTCCAGGCCCAACCCGCCGGGATAGCTTGCCCGGGGTTCATCGCGCCATCGCGAAGGAGAATACTCATGCGTTATCTTGGGAATAGCGGATCACTCGGCCGGCGCCGCGTGCTCCAGAACGTTGGATTACTGGCCGCGGTGACGGCCCTTGGCGCCGCGTCCTCAATCGCTGGTTGTGGAGGCGACAGCACCACGCCCACGACCTCCACCTCGGCGACCTCGACCGGTGATGTCGCGTCCTCCGCCACGGGGACGGGCGGCGAGGGAACCGGCGGAGCCGGCGTCACGTCGGGCGTCTCCAGCTCGGCCAGCGGAACGGGCGGCGCCGGCGGGGCCCCTCCCACCTCCTGCACCACGACGGCCAAGGACGCTTTGCGCGGATCGGCCATCGCGCTCTCGCCGGATGACAAGCGCGTCATCACCGTCAACCGGGACGCCGGCACGGTCACGGTCATGTCCATTGATCTCGCCGACGGTCAGCCGAAGATGACCGTGGTCGCCGAGATCCCGGTCGGCGCCGAGCCCTGGCAGGTGGTGATGGACGCCTGCGGTCACAGCGCCTATGTCATCCTCCGCAAGGATCAGAAGGTGGTCCGCATCGACAACATCGACGGCGCCCCGATCAAGGGCCCCGAGGCCGCGGTCGGATCCGAGCCCACGAGCCTCGCGCTCACGCCCAACGGCAAGAAGCTCTATGTCGCCAACTGGGTCGATGGCACCCTCTCGGTGATCAATCCCAACAGCATGGCGGTCCTGCCCGCGGTCGATCTCAACCCGGTCATCGCCGCGACCGGAGCGCTCGGCGCCGTCGCCGCCCGCGCCGGCCTCGCCCACCCCCGCGCCCTCGCCGTCACCAACAACGGAGACGCCAGCGACGACGACGAGGTCGTCTATGCGACGGAGTGGTTCGCGTCGCGCACTGGGCCCGAGGACGCCACCGTCACCAAGAGCGATGTCAACTGGCAAGGCCTCGTTTACGCCGTCAAGGTCTCCACGGGAGAGGCCAGCAAGATCAACCTGCCTCCGGTCGTCAACACCGGGTTCAAGGACTCCAAGAGCCAGGACACCGGCTGCTTCCCCAACCAGGTCGGCTCGATCACCATCGCCAAGGACCCTGGCAACAAGAAGGACTACGCCTACATCACCAGCACCTGCGCCTCGCCAGTCGGCCCGATCGGCGTCTTCCAGAAGGGCACCTGCACCGCCACGGCGCAGTGCGCGGCCTTCGGCGCGCTCTCGGTCTGCGCCGCAGGTGGCCTGTGCACCCTCGCTTGCACGGCGGACACCGAATGCGGCTTTGCCCCGCCCGGCACCCCCGCCGCGACCTGCACGCTCCCCGCGGGCACCTGCGGCCCCCTCACCACCAACGTCAAGACCACCACCCACCCGGCGATGAGCATCGTTGATCTCGGCGCCGCGACGGCGACGACGGTAGCCCTCGACAAGCTCTACGAGACCAAGGCCGCGGGCGGCGCGCTGCGGGTCCCGCTGCTCCCGACCGACGTGGATTTCATCAGTGGTTTCGGGTACATCAGCGGCGAAGGCGCCGACGCCGTCTTCCGCTTCCAGCCCCAGGCCGGCGTGGTCACCGCGGCCGACGTCGGCAGCGCGACCAACCTCTTCATCAACCTGCGCAAGGACGCCGCTGACAAGGATGTTCGCCTCCCGGTCGGGCTCGTCACGGCGCACACTGGCAAGCCCTTTGCCCTCGTCGCCAATGACGGCACGCGGGACGTCACCGCGCTCAACCTCTCCGCGCAGACCATCGCCGGGGACGCCGCCACGATGGACTTCCGGATCACGGCGAGCTCGCCCCTCCCTGCGGCCGGCTCGGCCGCGGAGGCGGTCCTCCACGGCAAACGCTTCTTCAACACCGGACTCGGCCGCTGGTCGCTCAAGGGCGAAGGCTGGGGCTCGTGCGGAGCGTGCCATATCGACGGGTTGACGGACAACATCACCTGGTACTTCGCCCGCGGCCCGCGCCAGACGGTGAGCCTCGACGGCACCTTTGCCTCGAACGACGCCACCGATCAACGCATCCTCAACTGGACGGGTATCTTCGACGAGGTCGCCGACTTCGAGGGCAACACCCGCGGTATCTCCGGCGGCGTCGGCGCCCTGGTCTCGAAGGTCTCGAGCCCGATCGCCAACGGGGACCGGATCCTCACCGCCAACGAGGCCCCGCAGCAGCAAGGCTTGCAGGGCTCGAGCGCCGATATCGCCAACCCCGCGAGCGCGTCGCCGCACCCGCACACGATCCTCAAGGACTGGCAAGAGATCGAGGCCTGGGTGAAGACGATCCGCTCCCCGCGCAAGCCGACCAACCTCGTTGCGGCGGACGTGGCCGCCGGCAAGGCCCTCTTCAGCGGCGCGGGCGCGGGCAACTGCATCGCTTGCCACAGTGGGGCCAAGTGGACGATCTCCAAGCGCTTCTACACGCCGGGCGACGTGCCCAACGACAGCTCCTTCACGCCGACGATGACGTCGCTCTCCAAGACGACGTGGAACACGGCGCTCAACGGCTTCCCGAGCGCCCTCTTCCCCGTCAATCCGGCGAGCGCGACGTTCGCGGCGGACGCCAACATGCGCTTCGGGGCCCCCCCGGGCGCCGAGCAGATTCAGTGTATCCTGCGGCCCGTGGGCACGATCCTGCCTCCGTCGGCGGGGAATACGGTGCCTGTCGGCGTCTCGGATCCGCAGGTCAACGTGCTCGAGCTCCGGCAAGACATGGTGACGGGCGGTCAGGGCATCGCCGCCAACGGCCGCGGCTTCAACCCGCCCTCGCTGCTCGGCATGTCGGTCGCTGGGCCCTACTTCCACGGTGGCAACGCCCGCACCCTGGAAGAGGCGTTCACGACGATGTTCCTCAAGCACCACCAGTCGGCGGTGGCGAACATCTTCGCCCCGGACGCGGCCCAGGTAAAGCAGCTCGTGGCCTATATCCTCGCCATCGACGAGGACGAGCCGAGCTTCGCGATCCCCGCGAAGAGCAACGGCGGCGGCGATCTCTGCTTCTATCCGTGAGAGGCTGAGCCACGCCCTGCGGGGATCGCCGGGCGATGCGCGCTCGGCGATCCTGGCAGCGGAGATCGCCATGTCGCGTGCCGACGTAGCGATCTCTGCTGCGGCGACCGCCCCGTGAGCACGCGACGGCCGAGCTTCCGCCGCAGAAGTCACCCCCTTGCATGCCCACCAGGCGACTTCTGCTGCGGCGACCGCCCCGTGAGCACGCGACGGCCGAGCTTCCGCCGCAGAAGTCGTCCCAGCGCGTGCCTACCGGGCGACTTCTGCCGCGGCGATCGCCTCGCGAGCACGCGACGGCCGAGCTTCCGCCGCAGAAATCGCCCCGACGCGTGCCCCCCGGGCGATCGCCGCAGCCGTGGTCCCCCCTCGTGGGAACGTCGGGCAGCGCGCGTTACGTCTCCACCCCCCAAGAAAATGCTTCACTCGAACCCGTCGGCTGGATAACTTTTGGCCATGCCCGGAATTGCTACCCTCGGTCCCGACGACGCCCTCCTCATCATCCGCATGGCATGGCTCTACACTCTGAGCCGCCTGCTCAAGAGCCCCCACACGGCCCACCTCGTCCCTGATTTTCAGGCGCTGGGCCCGATCATCGACGCCGCCCTCGAGAGGCAGAGAGCGCTCGACGACGCGAGCGTCATCGCCAAGGCCGCGCGCGACGGCGCGGATGGCGAGCTCGATCCGCTCATGTGGCAGATTGTCAACGCCCTCCTCGTGGTCACGAAGAACGACCGGGAAGATCCGCACTTCGTCTCCTACGTCGGGAGCCAGACGCCCGGTGAGATCATCAAGACGCTGCTGGGCGCCGAGCTGGTGATCGCCGCCGAATGGGTCGAGTCGCTCGATCAGGAGGCGGATCCCATGCTCCAGGCGTTCGCCAAGCCGCTCAGCCTGGTCGTGGCTACCGGGCAAGGCGCCGAGAAAGACGTGAAGTCGACGGACAAGGCGCTCAGCGATTTCCGGCTCATCGGGGAGCGGAAGAAGGTTGTCGACGCCCTCAACGCGGCCCGAGGTGGCCTGCTGGGCGCCCTGGTGAAGTTCCAGCACGAGAACACCCATCTGCGCCTGCCCAGCGATTGGCCGATGAGCTTCTTCCAGCACGCGACGAAGACGGCAAAGTACGGCGAGACGGTGGAGCAAGCCGAAGCGTCGTTAGCGAGGCTCGCGGAGGAGACGGCGGCGGCGCAAGCGAACTTGAAGGCGCTGGAGGAGAAGGCAGCAGAGCGCGAGGCGGCGCGGGCGACGCGGGCGCAGGCGCGGGAGAAGCTGGCGGCGGTGCGCAAAGAAGCGCGGGAGAAGCGGCAGGAGCAGAAGGCGCTGGAGGCCGCGGCGAAGAAGAAGCTGTAGCGAGGGCGCCGCGCGGGGGGAGCGGAGAAACCGCCAAGGCACCAGGGACGCCAAGCTCGGAAAGGACAGAAGTTTGGGTGTAGCTCCGGTACTGACGCCGCCGAGCGGCGGATTTGAAGCTCGCGCTCGATGAAACGGCCGACTCGGATCCAGAGATCGGGAGACGGGAAGAGTCGGCCACGGCCACGGCCACGGATCGAGATTTCCGGGCTCTCTCCCGTGGCCGTGGCCGTGGCCGATCCGCCCGTCTCCCGAATCTGCGGAACCAGCGTCAGTACCGGAGCTACACCCAGAAGTTTCTTTCCGCTTGGCGATCCCGGCGTCTTGGAGGTTCAAATGTTCGTGTCCCTGGTGCAGCCTGTTCGGACAGGTCTTTTACGAGAGCTACTGCACTTCCGCTTGGTAGTCGGCAGATTGCTACGCACATAGGATCTCCAGACTTCGTGGTGAGCCGCCCCGTGGAGGGCCACGCCCCTTGTCACACTGGCGAGGAGTCCCCGCCCTGAGCGCGCTTGGCGCGCGATTTGGGCGGGGCGGGCCGCGCGGAGGCGCGAAGCGGCGAGCACGGACCGGGGGTGGGCATCCAATCAGAAGCTCAACTCAGACTCGTGTTTCGCCCTTATGCGGCCATCTCCCGCATCGTGGGAAGCCCAAATCAGCCGGAATTTCGCCACGAGACCCCCTCGCCCGGGGTTGAAATCCCGGGCTACCCTTACAAAGTCCCCTTCGCGCTGCATTGGCCGAGTGCAGCCCTCACGGGAGTCCGCCTTCAGGCGGACTTTGTACTGTGGAGCCCGGGGGTTTCAACCTCATGATTGCGCACATCTCAAATTCTCCGCGGATCTGCCTGGTTCCGAGCCGCCCCCCCCCGCCCGGTGGTCCCGATCAGCACCCCCGCCCGGGGGGCGTTGCGCGGGCTCTCGGGCTCGGCTGGCGGCCTACCGAATCCCTCGACAAATCGCCGTTAAACACGCTCTTAGAGCAGAGAGAAGGTGAGGGCGCCGGTGGGCGCGGGATCGAGCAGGTAGCTCTCCCGCTCCAGCACGAGCAAGCAAAGCGGAGTATCGCTCGCAGCGCGAGCCGTGCGCGCCCCCGTCGCACCGGCGGCGTGAACGGCTCCATCGTTGGAGCGGATCGCCCAGTCGCGGCGGTGGCCGCCGTCCTCGCGGCGGCCGTAGCCGAGGCGCGCGGCGACGGCGGGGTAGGGGAGATCGAGCGGCGTGATGGCCGCGATCGAGGCGCCCTCGTGGCGCGGCGCGAAGAGCAGATCGACGAGGCGGCAGCGGGCGCGGTCCCCGGGGGTGGTCACGATCAGCGCGGCGTGGAGGGCGCCGGATCGCTCGGCGAAGAGGGCCGGCGGGGCGTCGTTGAGCACCTCGGCGTCGTCGAGGGTGACCACCTCGAAGCTCTTCGGGGGGCCGCGCCCGTCGATGAGGGTGTGGTGGACGCGCACGCGCCCCGCGCCGGCCTCGACAAAGGCGGCGTGGCAGCGGCGCGAGCCGGTCCCGGGCTGGGCGGTGACGGCGCCGCTCACCGCCGTGAACGGGAGCGGGTAGGTCCAGACCACGCGGCCGGCGGCGTCGGAGGCGAAGTCGCCGTCCTCGAAGCGGGCGAGCGCGAGGAGGGACCCTGCGGGATCCAGCTCGGTGCGCGCGAGGAAGAAGAGATCGAGATCGTGCCCCGGGTGCTGGATCGCCGGGAGGAGCACGGCGTCGGGGGTGAAGTCGAGGAGGAGGCGGGCCGAGGGATCGCCGTTCGTTGGAGCTGCAACGATCGCGGCGCCCTCGCAGAACGCGGCCCAGCCGAACCAGTCTTCCTGGAGGGACTGCTCGGCGATGGGGCACGCCGGGCTCGAGGCCTGGGGCGTGGTGCGCGCGAGGCGGGTGACGCGGAGCCGGGCGAGGCCCGTCATCGGCGCGCGGCGCTCGGTGAAGGAGGCGAAGAAGAGGGCGCTCTCGTCGCCGTCTCGGTGGAGCCAGACGGCGGCGATCTCCGGCTCGCCGCTCGCGGCGCCGCCGAGGCTGACGACGGCGCTCACCGCGCGGAGCGGCGTCACCGTGAGCTGCGCGGGCTCGGCGTCGATCACCAGGGCGCCCCAGGTGAGGCGCGAGCTGACGACGTAGCTCCCCGGCGCGCCGACGCGCACGAGCTCGCCGAGGCACAGGCGCCCGCGCCAGGTCGCGCCGGGCGGGATGGCGATGAGGACCGCGGCGCTGTCGGGGAGCGGGCGGCGGGGGCGACCGCGAGCGAGCCCGAGCCGGTCGAACGTGGTGCGAACGTTGGGGCCGGTGACGGTGAAGGTCGGCTGCCAGTTGGCGATCGACTCGGGATCGGGCACCTCGATCGTCGCGCTCCCGGGGTTGGTCAGCGTCAGATCGAGGAAGATGTCCTCGCCGGCCACGTAGCTCGAGGAGGACGTGCTGATGACGTAGACGAGGGCGGTGGCCGGGGAAGATTCTGGGGGTCGGACGGGCATGTCGCGATCGCGCGCTGCGGCGCCGGCTTGACGAGGCAGCGCCTGAATTCCCCTTTCATTACTGCGAACTGGCCTGGGCGCGGCCAAAAAGATCGGATCGTGAGGCGCCCGGCCCGTTGACGCCCGACCGGGCTCGGAGAGACGCTCCTACCGTGCCCAAAGTCCCGCGGCGCTCGCCCGACCAGTCGCTGACCAACCGCCTCGGCTATCGGATCGATCGGTTTCTCGGCCTCCACCCCGCGGTGCAGCTCGCGGGGGTGCTCAGCGTCGCGCTCGTCCTGGCGTTCTTCTTCGGCTGCATGATCTTCGCGCTCGACGGGCGCGACGAGGGCAGCGTTCGCAGCCTTCCCCAGGGGATCTGGTGGGCGATCACCAGGCTGCTCGACGGCGGCACCGTGTCCGGCGACGAGCACGCGGGCTTCCTTCGCCAGGCGTTCGGGATCGGCGTCACGCTGCTCGGGCTGGTCGTGGTGACGGTGTTGACCGGCGCCTTCGCCTCGAGCTTCTCCGACCGGCTCTCGTCGATCCGGCGCGGCTCGCTCCCGGTCTTCGAGCGCGGCCACGTGCTCCTGCTCGGGTGGAACGCGCACGCCGGCGTGATCGTGCGCGAGCTCGGTCGGACCGGTAAGCGCATGCGCCTCGTCATCGTCGCCGACAAGGACCGCGATACGATCGAGGAGAGCGTGCGCGAGCAGCTCCTCGGCCGGAAGCACCGGCTCGACGTCGTCGTGCGCCGCGGGGATCCGGCCACGGTCGCGGCGGTGCGCAAGGCCGCCGCGCGCCACGCTCGCGCTGTGGTGATCCTCCCCGAGAGCGACGTCGGCCACTGCCACGATCGCGCCGCGCTGCGCTCGCTCCTGGCGCTGGAGCGCGTCCTCCGGGATCGCGGCGATCGCCCGCACATCATCGTCGAGGTGGCGAGCCAGAGCGGCCGCGAGATGGTCCGCCTCTGCGAGGGGGCGGGGCGCGACGTGGTCGTCGTCGAGGCCCACGGCGTCAACGCCCGCATCCTCGCGCAATCGGTGCGGCAGCGCGGCGCGTTCGGCGTGGCGCGGGCGATCCTCTCGCTCGACTCGCTCTCGATTTACCACTACCCGCCGACGATCTTCACCGGGCTCACCTTCGACGACGCTCACGCCTCGATCCGCAGCGGCGTCCTCATCGGCCTCCTGCGCGACGGCGCGCCCACGCTCTCGCCGCCGGGCGAGGAGGTGATCGGCCCCGAGGATCAGCTCCTCGTGTTCAGCGATCAGGACGTGCAGCCGCGGATGGCCGGCGCGCCGGAGCGGCGAGCGCGCTCGTCGCTGGTGCCGATCGTGGTGGAGCCGCTGCCGCCGCTGCGCCTCTTGATCCTCCGGGTTCGCCCGGGCTTGATGGAGGTCCTCGAGCTCCTCGACGCGCGCGGTCCGGTGCACGCGACGCTCCTCGCGTCCGCGGAGGAGGTCGCGCGCGCCCGCGACACCGTGCGCACCGCCTCGCTCCACCGGACCGAGATCAATTTCGTCGTCGGCGATCCGCTCGACGGGGCGGCCATCGACCGCGCGCTCGCCACGCCGCACGACACCGCCCTGCTCCTCGCGCCCGACGTCGGGCCGTCGTTCGTGTCCGAGGCCGACGCCGATCAGCTGATCTCGCTGCTCCAGCTCCGACGTCGGCGCGCCGAGGTGGGCGCCCCGGCGCACGCGGTGATCGAGGTGCGGAGCCCCGAGGCGCGCCTGCCGCGCGACGCCGGCCACCAGGACGACTTCATCCTCTCGCGCGAGGTGGTGGGGATGCTGCTCGCGCGCGAAATCTACGGGATCGGCGTGCGCGGGAGCTCGATTTACCACGAGGTCCTCGACGCGGTGAACCCGAGCGTCGAGCTCCGCCCGCTCGCGCTCTACGCGTCGGGCGAGAGCGAGCCGACGTTCGCGGAGCTCGCCGTGGCCGCGCGCCGCCGCGGCGAGGTGGCGATCGGGATCGCCGACGACAAGGGGCAACCCCACCTGCTCCCGGACTTCGGCGATCGCTTCCGCGTCCCTCGGGCCTACCTCGTGGTGCTGAGCTGCATCCCCGATCTCGGCCCGGCCGCGCCGTTGTCAAAGCGATCCAGTATTGCCCCGCATGTCACGGCGTGAGCCGACGTAATCCGACGTGATCAAGCGTCGGCCAGGAAGAGCGTCGTCGAGAAGCGCGCGCTGGGGTCGATCCACTGCGCCGCGCTGCGGAGGTCGACGTCGCGCCCCAGCGCGTCGAGCGAGGCCGGCGTGTACTTGTACGAGCTCTCGGTCCAGATCGTCTCGCCGGCGGCGAACTCCGCCTCGATCTCCGCGGCGGGCACGCGCACGCGCTGCCGCGCGCGGCTGACGAGGTGCATCTCGATGCGCGCGGCGTCGGCGTTCCAGATCGCGCGGTGATCCCAGGCGGTGAGATCGAAGTCCGCGCCGAGCTCGGCGTTCATGCGCAGGAGCACGTTCTTGTTGAAGGCCGCGGTGACGCCGAGCGGATCGGCGTACGCCAGCAGAAGATCCTCCTCGGCGCGGACGAGATCGGCGCCGAGGAGGAGGCCGTCGCCGGGGCGGAGCGCAGCGCGGATCTCGGCGAGCAGGCGCCGCGCCGCCGGCGGATCGAAGTTGCCGATGTTCGAACCGAGGAAGAGCACCAGCGTCGGCCCGCGCGGGCCCGGCGTCTCGGTCGCGGCGCGGAGGCCCGCCTCGTACGCGGCGCAGTGAGCGACGGCGGTGACGTTGGGCAGCCGCGCCAGCGCGCTCTCGGAGAGCTCGAGCGCCTGCGCTGAGACGTCGACGAGGTGGACCTCGTAAGGTCGCGCGCGCGCCGGCAGCGCCTCGGCGAGGCGCGCGACCTTGTCGCCGCTCCCGCAGCCGAGCTCGATCAGGCGATCGAGGCCGGGGACGCCGCTGACGATCGCCTCGGCATGGTGATCGAGGAGCGCGCTCTCCGCGCGGGTGATCGGATACCAGGGCAGCCGGCAGATCGCCTCGAAGAGCAGCGAGCCGAGCGCATCGTAGAAGTAGCGCGGCGGCAAGGTCCGGCGGGCCTGCGAGAGCCCGCGGCGCACGTCGAGCGCGAACCCGCTCCGGGCTTCTTGTTCAGGGGTTTTCGGCGCAGTCATCATCCGCGGTTCTAGCTGAGCGAGGCGAGCACGGTGAATCCAAATCGCCCGCTCGAGGTGGGGAAGCGGGCGCGCGACGGCCCCGTTGCTGGCGCGATTCCGCCCTGCTACGAGGGCGTCCCCTCCGCGTTCCATCCGACTCTGCTTTATGGCGATCCTCCTTCCTCACGCCCCGCTCGCGCTCCTCGATGACGCTGATTTGATCGCCGATCTGCCCTACGGGCCCGAGGTGCTCTTCTTCGACGAGCTCACCGAGATCGACGCCGCGAAGAGCCTGATCCGCTGCCGGATGCCGACCGACGTGCCCATGCCGATCGTCAGCGCCCAGCGGGCGCACCCGGTGCGGCACCCGCGCCACGTCGCCGGGGCGATCATGGTGCACGCCACCGGGATGCTGGGCTTCCTCCACGCCTACTACCTGCTCGGGCTCCGCCATCACGAGGGGTGGATCGGGTACGGCACCCACATCCACAAGGTCGTCTTTCGCAAGCTCGTGCAGCCGGGCACGCCCATCGACGCGACCTGCATCGCCACGCGTCAGCGCCTCGGCAAAAAAAGGCACATGATCCGCTACTCGTTCGAGCTCCGCCACGAAGGCGCCGTCTGCTACGAGGGCGATCAAACCGCGGTGTGGATGCGCGTGGAGGAGACAGATCCGCCGCTCGGGCTCGACGTGGGCGGCGCCGTCGCGTCCCCGACGGTCGACGCCGACAGCGCGCGTTGACCTTCGCCCCCGGGTCGTCTACGGCCTCGCGCATGCTGCACGTCGATCCGGGCTCCATCGTCCCCTCCACGCGAGATCTCCTCCAGGTGCTCGCCACCAAGCGACGGAGCATGGCGCTCGTCGGGGTGATCGGATCGGTGCAGCCGGCCGAGGAGGCCGCGCGGCTCCACGACCTCAACGTCTCGGCGCTGGCGGCGACGGAGCCCGGCGTCGCGATGCAGCTCGCGGCGCGCGCCACGAAGACGGTGCCGATGCTCGCGCTCTACGCGGCCGCCGATCGCGACGCCTTCCTCGCCGCGCGCTTCCACGGCGCCGACGGGGTCTGCATCGACGCGCAGCAGCCGCTCGAAGAGTGGGACAAGCTCGCCAAGAGCGCGCGCACGACGCGGATGCTCCCCCTCGCGCTCGCCGTCGATGACGCCTCGTTCGACGCCGCCGTCACCTCGGGCGCCCGCGCGATCCTCGTGCGCGCGCCGTCGGCCGAGATCGCGATCGCCCTCGCCGCCAAGGCCCCGCGCGCGATCACGGTGATCGCCGAGATCGTCGGCGCGGACGGGGACGCTCTCCGCGCGCTCCGCGGTCACGTCGACGCCGCCGTCGTCCCCGCGAGCGTCCATCAGGACAAAGGCTTCGCCGCGCTCGTGGCCGAGCTCGATCCGTAGGCACCTCGCCGCGCTCGACACCTTCGTGCGGGGAGACCACGATGCGCGCCATGACGACGATTGACCGCCAGCGCCTCGCCGCTGAAAGCGCCGCGCTGGTTCATCCGCGGCCGGATCTCGCCGCCCTGATCGTGACGGGCAAAGATCGACAGAGCTGGCTCAACGGCCTGGTGACGTGCGAGCTCGCGGGGAGGAAGCCGGGCGAAGGCGTCTACGGCCTGACCGTCGGAAAGACGGGGAAGATCGCCGCCGAGATCGTGGCGCTCCTCGCCGCGGAGCACCTCGTGCTCGTCCTCCCGCATGATCGCGTCGAGGCGTTGCGCGAGCACCTCGAGCGCCACCTGATCATGGAAGACGCCGAGCTCGCCGCCGCCGAGGGGCGCTCCCTCTTCGCCGTCCACGGCCCGCGCGCGGCTGACCTCGTCGCCTTCGCGCGCGAGCGCGGCGCCGACGCGGCGATGGTCGACTTCACCGGCCGCGGGGACGCCGCGTTGATCCTCGCGCCCACGGGCGACGCCAACGCCTTCGGCGAAGCGCTCGTCACGCGCGCGGGCGAAGGCGCGGCGCTCGCCACGCCCGAAGGATGGGAGGCGCTGCGGATCGCCTGGGGAGTGCCGCGCTTCGGCGTCGACTACGACGATCAAACCTTGCCCCAGGAGGCGAGCCTCGAGCGCCTCGCCGTCTCGTTCACCAAGGGCTGCTATCTCGGGCAGGAGACGGTGTTCATGCTGGAGAAGCGCGGACACGCCAAGAAGCGCTTGATGCGACTCGCCATCGAAGCGGACGACCTCTCGCCCGGCGTCGAGATCGTGCTCCCGGAAGGCGGCGCTCCAATAGGAACGCTGACCAGCATCACCCCTGGAGCCGCCGGCGGCGCGCTCGGCCTCGGCTACGTGAAGTTCAAGCACGCCACGGCGGACGCGGCGCTGGTGGTCGGCGGTCGTCCGGCCAAGGCGCTTGGCCTCGCCGCGGAGCCGCTCGTCCGCGAAGTCTGATATGAGCGAAGGATGCGTAGAGCATCCTTTCTTGGTTCGAGCGCCGCAGCCTCTCTCCTCCTCCTCGCTGGAACGGCCCTCGCCGATCCCCCGGCCCCCATCGTCGTGCCCGCGGGGACGACGATGGTGATCTCGCCCGGGACTCCGGCGCGACCGCCTCCTGGCTATGGCCAGACGCCTC